>Ga0075163_10011302_pt1 | contig 11641 bp, 8 predicted proteins | sample JI1023141ADNA_FD_71478 | JGI IMG/M metagenome (GOLD analysis project Ga0075163, IMG submission 71478) | Wastewater effluent complex algal communities from Wisconsin, to seasonally profile nutrient transformation and Carbon sequestration -... | ecosystem: Engineered > WWTP > Effluent > Algae... | reverse complement strand
CCGGGGCACGCGACGCCATCGGGGTGCTTCGTGCACGGGATCAGGGTCTCGCGTGACAGCCCGCGAGCGAGCGGCCCGCCCGCCTCGATGGCCTGGGCCACGCGCAACGCCCTGGCCCGCAGATCCGGCGGCCCCTCAGGAATGAGGCCGTCGTCGAGCCAGTGGTCAGGGTTGACGGTGACCGGTCCTTGCGTGGACACGACGCGAGCGTCGACCATTTGCCAAGTACTGTCAATCGACGGACTCCGGCGACTTGAGCGTAATCCCACGACAAATCTGTAATCCACGCCGTGACGCACGCCCAGATCTCAGCACTCCGCGATCCTCCGATCCAGCGCCTCCACCACCTGTCTGCGCCGACCGAGCGTGCCAGCGCCAGCGTCAGCGTCGGCGTCGGCGTCGTGAGCACCCCGCAAGCGCGCTCGCGCACGACGCACCCCGCTCCATCGCCGCCCGGATCTCGTACCCTCGACCCGCCCAGCATGCCGACCCTCAACGACGCATCAGCATCAGTCCAGCGGGCACTCGCCGCGGCCGGTCGCGGCCTCGTCGAGCGCGACGCCCTGCTCGAGCTCGTCGTCCTCGCCGCCGTCGCCGGTGAACACGTGCTCGTCCTCGGCCCCCCCGGCACGGCCAAGAGCGCCGCGGTGCGCCGGGTCGCGCGCGCCGTGGGCGGCCGCTACTTCGAGTACCTCCTCGGTCGCTTCACCGAGCCGAGCGAGCTGTTCGGACCCGTCGATCTCCGCAAGCTCCGCGAGGGTCGTGTCGAGACCGAGACCGCCGGCATGCTGCCCGAGGCCGAGCTCGCGTTCCTCGACGAGGTGTTCCTCGGCTCGACCGCGATCCTCAACTCGCTGCTCGGAATCCTCGCCGAGCGGGTGTTTCGACGCGGGCACACCGTCACCCGCTGTCCCCTGCGCGTGTGCGTCGGGGCCGCCAACACCCTTCCCGACGACGAGAGCCTCGCCGCGTTCGCCGACCGCTTCCTGGTGCGCGTGTTCGTCGACGCGATCGCCGACGCGCGGCTCGAGGAGTTGCTCGAGCACGGCTGGACCCTCGACGCCGACAACCACGCGCCCACGACCTCGCTGGCCCACCTCGATGTGCTCGCCGAGGCCGCCCGGCGCGTCGACCTCGAGCCCGTGCGCCCGGCCCTCGCGCACGCGATCCGTCGCCTCCGCAGCGCCGGCATCAACCTGTCCGACCGCCGTTTGGTCAAGACGCAGCGCCTCGTGGCCGCAGCAGCGGCACTGGCGGGCCGCACCACCGCCACCGACGGCGACCTGTGGCCGATCGTCGCCGCCGTCCCGACCGCCGGCGAGCAGATGCAGGCCCGCGATCTCCTGCGCGACCTCCTGCAGCGCTCGGAGAGCCAGGTCCTCGGCGCCGCCGCGGCGGAGGCCTCGTTCGGACCCCTGGCCCGCGCCGCCCGCATCGCCGCCGACGCCGACAACCTGCTCACGCACCCCCCCGCCGACGACCCGCCGCAGCGCGACGCCTGGAACCTCAAGCTCGAGGCCCTCGCCCGCGAGATCGACGCCAGCTTCGCCGCCGACACCATGCCAGCCGAAGCCGCCCGCGTGCGCGCCGAGATCGCCATCCGCCTCGCCCCGCCACAGACCCCGTGAACCTCGCCCTCCCCAGCGCCTGGCGCCGCCGCACCTCGCCGCTCGCGGCCTCCGCCGTCGTCGCCCTCGGCCCGGTCGTGTCGCGTCTCGCCGAGCATCTGCTCCGCCGCCCGGGCGACGCCCTCGCGCGCCTACACGGCGTCGCCGCGCCAGACCTGCTCGTGCTGCTCGGCGACCTGCCCGATCTGCCGTGGGTCGATGGTGTCGTGTACCTCGGCCGCGACCCGCACGCCCCGGCCCTGCTGCTCCCGACCACCCTCGAACCGCGGATTCACCCCGCCCTGCTCGAGCGAACATTGCAGCGGTCGCTCGCCTCACAAACAGTCGCGCCCCCGCTGGCCGTGCTGCTGGGCCCGCCGCGCCTGATCTCGCTGGCCGACGCCCGCCCCGTCACGCCCGCCCGACTGCGCGGACATTGCAGCGCGCCCGCAGCCCCGCTCGAGGTGCCATGAGCACCCCGCCGCTCCCTCCAACCCTGGCCCCGTGGGCGCCGTGGCTGCGCATGTTCGACGCCGACCTCGCGCTCTCGCTAGGCCCGCTGATCCAGCGCCTCGCGGCGGCTCTCGGCCCATTCCCGACCCCGGCCAGCCGCGGCGCCGGCGAGCCCGATGGCTTCGGCGGGCTGACCCGACGCGGCAACTATGAGCGCCTGCTCGTCAGCGAATGGCTGCTCGCCGAGCTCATGCCCGATGAATTCCTGCGCCGCGCCGCCACCTCCGAGCACGTATTTCTCGACCTGGCGCGCCGTAAGCCCGCCCGCGCCCGCGCCAGCGTCGCGCTCATCGACGTCGGCCCGACCCAGCTCGGCGGCCCGCGCATCGCCCACCTCGCCGCCCTGATCGCCCTGGCGCGCCGCGCCGACGTCGTCCAGGCCAGCTTCGCCTGGGGCGTCCTGCAGGCGCCCGACGCCTCGCTCGTCACCGCCACCACACGCGACACCCTGCGCGCCCTGCTCCGCTGGCGGACCGCCCATTCGGTCACCCCCGAGCAGTGGAACGCCTGGCGCGCCCGGATCGACGCCGAGGCCTGGCAAGACGTCTGGATCGTCGGCGGACCCGCACCCACCACGCTCCGCTGGCCCCGCTCCACCCGCCATCTCGAGATCGACGAGCCGATCGCCGAGGGCCCGCCCGCCCTCGAGCTCGTGGTCCGCACCCACAGCGGCCGCGCCCGGCCGATCGTGCTCCCGCTCCCCGACGGCCCGAGCTGCGTCCGCCTGATCCGCGATCCATTCCCTCAACAACAGGCCGCACCGACCGTCGCCGGTACGCGCACGACTGGCCTCATTCCCGACTCCGAGCTCGTCATCAGCCCGATGGGCGATCGCGTGTTCGCCCGCGCCCGCGGCGGCGGCGTGATCGTCTATCCCGTCCCACACTCCGCCAGGGGCGGCGTCGGCCGGCCCAAGCTCCGCTTCAGCAACATGCGAACCCCGGCCTCCGCCGTGGCCTGGCACAACCGCGGCGCCGCGGCCCTGTTCGCTGGCGAACACGGCTCGGCCGTCATCCACCAAAAACCCGACCGCCGCGCCACCGGCGATCAGAGCCTCAAGTATGCGTACGTCCGGGCGCCGTTCGTGCCGTCCCCGCGATTGCGGCCCCTGCTGTTCCGCGACGGTCGCACCCTCGTCCACGACGGCGCCGACCATCTGCTCGGCCTCGTCACCAGCGACAAACACACGACCCGCATCGACCCCATCGAGCGCCAGGTCCTTGCGGCCGCGGAGGGCCCCCGGTGGTTCGCCTACGTCGCCGGTGTCTCCACCGATCAGGACGAGCGCACGAACTGGCGCCTCGTCATCCACCAGGACAGCCAGCCGCCGCGGACCGTCGAGCTCGGCCTGTCGGTCCCGCAAGCCGCCTGCTTCGCCAACCACGACCAGCACGGCTGCCTCGCCGCGGTGGTGTTCGCCGGACGCTGTCAACTGTACGGAATGGGCGAGGGGTTCGAATGGCACACCAATGGTCGTGTCGTCGGCCTGCTCGCCGAACCTCGCGGAGATGGAATGGATCGCGGCCCCGCCCTCATCACCCTCGGCGATGACCAGCGGTCCTTCTTCGCCCATCACCCGACCACCACGGAGTGCCTCACCGTCGCCAGCGAACCGGTGCTCCACGCCGTGCTCTCGACCGTCACCGGCCACCTCGCCTACGTCACCACAGCGCACACCGTCGTCGTCCTGAAGCCGCCCTACGACGCCCCCCTGGCCCGCTTCCTCGTCAAACCGCCATGACCCCGCCGCCGCACCCCAGCACGCATGTCGGCAGCGTCGAGGCGATCGGCGTGGTCATCGACGCGGGCCTCATCGGCGAGCCCGAGGCCCGCCAGCGGATCCTCGATCTGTGGTGCCCCGGCACCAGCGTCTTCGTGGTCGCCCACGCCACCTGGCTGGTCCGCTGGCCCACCCCGCGCCGGCTCCGCTGCGACCGCGCCCCCGGCCTCCCAGTGACCGTCCGCGGCCATCTCCTGACCACCGCGCCGCTCACCGACGCGGCGCTCGCCACCCTCGCCGCCCCGCCCGACGCGCTGGTGTACGTGCATCACGGCGCCTACACGGTCGACCCCTTGAGTCACGAGCTCGACCTCACGACCTGGCTCGACGTCGGCACGTTCGAATCCCTCACCGTCACCTCGCTCGGCGAGGCGCCACCCGCCGCCACCCTCTCCATCGAACCCGCCGCGCCCGTCCGCGGCCTGTTCGGGACCCTCGTCGGCGCCGCCCCGCCCGAGGCCCGCGACATCGCCGCGGCCCTGCGCGCCTCCGCCAGACATTCGCGGACCTCCGACCGCCCGGCGGCCACTCGCCCCGGCCCGTGGATCGCCGGCGCCGCGCTGGCGGCCGTGCTCACCGTGCTCGCCGTCCCATTCACCGCGATCTCGGGCCTCGCCGCCCTGACCGCGATCTCACTCCTGGCGATGACCGCCGCCGCCGCGCGACGGATCGTCACTGCCCAACCACCGCGCGCCGAACCAGATCACGTCGGCCCTCCCTCCGCTCCGCCGCCGCTCACCCCCTCGCGCCTGCGCGAGCTGTGGACCCGCCTCCTCGACCGCACGGGCCTGCTGCGCGCCCTCGGCCGCCGCCACGCCCAGTATCTCCAGCGCATGCTCGCCATGTTCGAGCGCGGTGACTTCGACGCCGCCCTGCGCCACGCGATCCCGCTCGCCGACCACGCCGACGACGCGCCCAAACCGCTGTCGCTCGCCAGTCCGCGGGCGCGCAGCGAGCTGCAGATCCGCCCCGCCACCACCCCCCCCGCGACCTCGCTGCCGGTCGACGATGACGGCTTCTCGCTGCTGCGCCGGGTCTACCGCGACGCCTTCGAGCGCCTCACCCGGGCCGGACGGATCGAAGAGGCCGCGTTTGTGCTCGCCGAATTGCTGCACGCCGACGAGGAGGCCGTCGCCTTCCTCGAGCGTCACGGCCGGACTCGCCTCGCCGCCGAGATCGCCGAGGCCCGCAAGCTCGCGCCCGCGCTGGTCGTCCGGCAATGGTTCCTCGCCGGCGACCGCTCGCGCGCCGTGGCGATCGCCCGCCTCACCGGCGCCTTCGCCGACGCCGTCGCCCGCCTCGAACACGACCCGGCCCGCCGCGACGAGGCCGCCGGCTTGCGCATGTTATGGGCCGATCTGCTCGCCACCAGCGGCGACTACGCGACCGCCAGCGATATCGTCGCACCTGTCCCCGAGGCCAGCTCACTGGCCCGCACCTGGCTCGACCGCGCGATCGCCGGCGGCGGCAAGGTCGGCGCCCGCGCCCTCGCCCGCAAGCTCCAGCGCTTCCCCGAGGCCCTGCTCGCCCACCGCGATCGCCTCCGCCAGCTCACCGCCGCCGACGACCCCACCGAGGCAAGCGACCGCGCCACGCTGATGACGAGCCTCGCCGGCGCCCCCGCCAACCCGGCCGTCCGCGCCGCGATCCGTCCGCTGCTGCGCGCCCTGATCGCCGACGCGGCTCGCGGCGAGCCGGTCGCCGAGGCCCAGGCCCGCAAGCTCGCCGACCTGCTCGGCGACGATCCCCTGCGCGTCGACCTACCGACCTGGCCGACGCCGCATGTACCACCCTTGCTCAATGCACGTACCACCCCGGTCACGCTCTCCCTCGGCCCCGCCGAGTGCGGCGCGATCGCGATCCGCGACGTCGTCCGCCTGCCCGACGGCAAGCTGCTGGTCGCGCTCGGCGAGCTCGGCGTCCGCCTCCTCGCCCGCGACGGCCGGGTCTTATGGCACGCCGATCAACCGGCGACCGCGCTGGTGATCTCCGACCACGGCGATCGTGCCATTGCGGTCATCGGCCGCGGTCGCGCGGTCCGCCTCGCCCGCCTCGACCTCGCTCGCCGCAATGCCGACTCCTGGTGCGAGGCGCAGCTCGACTGCTGGGCCCCCGACTTCGACGGCCAGACCTGGCTGGTCGGCCAGGGCCCGCGCCTGCTCGTCATCGACGTGCTCGCCGGTCCCGCCCCCGGACTACACGCGCTCGACCACCACGACCTCGGCCTCGAGCAGCTCGAGCAGATCGTCCGCTCGCCGACCCGGTGCATCGTCCTCGCCGCCAATGACTTCTGTCGAAGCGAACGCTGGCGCTGGGACCTCCCGGCCTGGACCCTGCGCCGCCGCGCCGACGCGCCCTACCCGGACCGCGAGCCGGAGACGACGAATCGCGAGCATGTCCCCTACCCGGCGCGCCGGACCCAATCAGCGCAGGGCGAGTACGTCTATTGCAGGCGCTTCTTCGCCCTGGCCGAGGGCCGGTCCCCGACCCGCACCGCCCCCGCGCGCCTGTACGTGTTCCACGAGGACAGACCCGAGCCCAACACCGCCGACGTGCGCGGCGACCCGCTGCGCATCGCCGTCGCCGGCCGCTGGATCGCCCTCGCCACCACCGTCGATGGTGTCCTCGAGGTCCACCTCTTCGACCTCGACCTCCTGCGTCTCCGCCTGGTCGTCACGCTCACCGGCGCCGCGGACGTCGCCCTCCGCCTCGACGCCGACACCCTCACGCTCGCCGACGATCGCGGCCGTGTCCTGTCCATCGAGCTGCGCCACGGCGCGATCGAGCGGCAATTACGGGTCCTCTGATCCCTCAGCGCCAACCTGGCGCGTGGAGCTTCGGGCGCCGCTGTTGGTCGGCGATGGCGCGTATGTGCTCGCATCGACGATCTCGCGCGAGGGAGCTCGCCGCCTGGGCGGGACCGGTCGACCGCGGCGAGCGAGGCGGGCGGGCTCACGCGAGCGCGGCGGACGGGCGCGGCGATCCGTCGAGGTTAGGGCGCCGCTGTTCGCCGGCGATTGCGCGTGATAGCTTTTCGCCGCGGAGCGGGGATGGGGATGAAGTACGGACATATCGCGCGCGAGCAGCTCTCGTCGGCGTCCGAATCCGAGGCCGAGAGCGCGGCGCAGTCGCGGCTGCCAGCGCGGAGCGAGTTCACGGCGCTGCAGCAGGTGTTCGGCAATCGGGTGGTGCAGTGGATGCACGCGAAGGACGGCGGACGGACGATGCCGGCGACGGTGCAGCGGAAGCTGGGCGGCGCACTCGGGGCAGATCTCTCGCAGGTCCGGATCCACGAGAGCCCGGACGTGCGGGCCGCGGGGGCGATCGCCTGGACCCGCGGAGACCACGTACATTTTGCGCCCGGGCGCTACGACCCGTGGAGCCGCGCCGGTCAGCAGGTGCTCGGCCACGAGCTGGCCCACGTGGTCCAGCAGCGAGCGGGGCGGGTGGCGGCGCCGGCCGGAGGCGAAGCACCGGTGAACGCCGACCCGGGGCTCGAGGCCGAGGCCGACCGCTGGGGCGGTATGGCGGCGCGCGCCGAGCCGGTGAGGGAGGCGCGTCCGCAGGGCCACGTGGCGGCGGCCCCGGGCGGGGCGGTGCAGATGCTGCAGGACCAGGAGCTCACGGGCTTCCTCAAGTGGGTCGAGGACCAGTTGAAGACCATGAACGTGCTGGAGCCGCACCGTACGGTGGCGCTGCAGGCGGCCGCCCAGGTTGGCGCGGCCCAGCCGTCACGCGTGGAGGCGGAGGCGACGATCAAGCAGGAGCTGGCGAATGCCTGGGCGACGCCTCGCGCGCTCCTCGGGGACACCTACCTCGAGCTGCGGGACACGCTGCGGACGGAGCGGCCGAACGCCGCGAACTCGCGTTCGCCGGGCTCGCGGGCCAATTGCAGCCTGGTCGCGGTCGCGGCGCTGCTGGGGACCAACACGACCGACGTGGCGCAGAAGCTGGGCTTCCAGCAGCCCGGCGCCGCGCAGGGCCCGACCGCGTTCCTGGGCCCCCAGGAATCGGCGAACTACAACGACCTCGGCGGCCTGCACGATCACCTGGCGCACGAGAGGATCGGCACGCAGGCACAATATCTTGCGACACACGCGGCATCCGGGAAGTCGGAGGCGACGCTGCGTGGGGAGTATCGCAACCTGCGGATGAGCCTGGACCTTTCACCCGATCAGGTGATGGCGCGGATGGCCGCATTCACGGTGCAGCAGCTCGGACCGGGCGCGAAGGCCACGACTCGCGGGAGCGTGCACGCCATGCTCGCGGTCGCGGAGGGTATCGACGCGATGAAGGCGTTTCCGCCGGGGACGCAATTTATTGTGTACATGACGGGCGACGAGACCGGCGCACACTACGTGTATGCCAACAACAAGGGCGGCGACGTGCACATCACGGACTATCAGCCGCTGGCGGTGAACGTCCGCAAGAGCCCGCCGGAAGAGCTGCAGGGGGCGCTACCGTCGGTGCTCGCTATGGTCCAGCACGAGGAGGGCTGGATCCCCGCCGCTCATCCGCACGCCGTCAACGCCGTCACGCCGCCGCCGTTCACCGTGGGCGGCGACGCGGCGTTCACGGAGCTGTGTTTCGTCGCCTTCGAGGTGAGCGCGGCGCACATCTCGAACTATATCAAGGACCCGCGCAATCGGATCCAGCACTGACGCGGCGGCGAGCCTCGCCGGCGTCCGCGGCATGGCTCGGCGGAGACGCTCGAGCAGGCGCTCGACTTGTACTCGCCACAGGACTGCGGGGGAGATATCGTCCGGCGCCGTGCCGAGCATGTCGTTGAAAGGTCAGACCGCACGCGTGGGCCGCGGCGAGTCCGAGGCGGCGACGCGCAGCTACCCGGTCAACCCGGTGCAGGTCCTCGCGCACGCGGCCGACGACGTCTGGGTGGTCGGCGAGACGCAGCTCCTGCGCCAGGACGTCGCTACGTACCAGACCAACCGCATGGTGGTGCTGCACGACCGGCCGAGCGCGGCGCCGCTGCGCCTGTTGCCCGACGGCGACCTGAAGATCGCGCGCTCGACTGGCGGTCCGCCCCGACCTGGACGCCGACCGCCCGCTGCCCCGACGAGCTCCCGGCCTTCGTGGCGCTGCGCAGCCTGCCGGGCAACTCGCCGCGCAACCAACCCGAGCCGGCGCTCGCGGCGTTTGTGAAGGCCGAGGCGGCGGCGCTGGTCAGCGTCCAGGCGATCTACGAGGTGCACCGCCGCGGCTGCCGCGTGCTCGGGATGGTGGTGAGCCCGCCCGACCAGGCCGCGTACGACGGACGACCTGTTTCGCCGGCTCGAGGTCCGCGTGCAGGCCCTGACCGGGGAGCCCGAGGGTCGGCCGCCGGTCCGTCACCTCGGCCGCCGATTCGCCGACGGGCAGGAGCACCCCGGCTTCGAGGTCCGCCGCGAGGTCGCCGACGACCGCATCGTCAATCGACCGGTCGTGCTGGTCTTCGTCATCGCGGCGTCGGCGGTCGACGCTTGCGTGGACCCGGGGTCGCTGTGGGTGGCGTATCGCGTCAGTTATCAGCGGGTGGCATTTCCGGGGCGCAGTAGGGGTGCCGCGGCGATCGAGGGCGAGGTGGTGATCGCGGAGGGGGTGCTGCCGGCCTGGGATGGCGTATGATCGCACGGAGCGACGGCGACCTGGACGTCGATAAGGTCATCAGCGGCGGGGCTGCGGAAGGGGCACACCTGGGTCCGCCGTCACACGGGGGCGAGCTTCTGTGCCAGTTCCAGTTCTTCCTTGCAGGCCTTCTCGAGCCATTCGGGCAGCGTGACGGGAACCTTCACGAGCGGCGTGAAAGCCACGCTGCTCGACGCCACGAGCGTGTCCCCACCGGGTGCGAAGCGGGTCCCTTCCCGGAAGGCCTGCAGCACGCGGCTACCGAGCCGCTCCTCGGCGATTCGCTCGGCGGACTCGACCGGCCCGCGAGCGTCTCTCTCTTCGGCGGACGATGGAAAGTACGCGCACGGCTCCTGGGCGGGCCAGGCCACGACCTCCACGCCGTACTTGAGCCCGCGACCCTGGCACTCCTCGTGACCCGCCTGCAGCGCCAGCGCTCGATCGGTGCCCACGAAGCAGACGTACTGGTGGTTGTTCGTCTGGCCCCATCGGTAGGCCGTGACGACGTAGCAGGTTGGTCCTGTGGTCTTGTCCATGGAATTACTCGATCGGTCCGCCTACCGGCCGATTCTACCCTGCGGTACCGGGGCGATGCAATCCGGTATATTATTCCGGAGCGTTACCTTCCGGCGGGGCGATGCCCCAACTCCACACGAGCGCGTGGCGTGGGTGGAGACCGATCCAGCAGCGTCCCGGCACGCTGCCGCCGTCAGCCGCCACGCTGCGGGACGCGAGAACCGCGACTCCCTGCCCGATCCAGCCGGAGCTGCCCGCCTGCTCGCCTACTTCAGCGACCGCTTCGGCGCGCCCGCACGACACCGACCCCTGAGCGCCAGCGATACGATATCGTCGCACGATGCTCCCACGTCGCCTTGCCTTCGCCCTCGCCGTGACCGCCTGCGGCCCGACCCCCGCGGACACCAGCGGTGCCAGCGATACCAGCGCGACCAGCGATCCACCCGCCAGCACCACCGAGCCCACCACCGGCCCCGACGCGCCCGGCGTCTGCCTCACGCCCCATCCCGAGGGCATCGCCGTCGCCACCGACGCCGCGCAATGTATCAACTCCGAGGGCACGGACGGCGCCATCGAGCTGACCTACGAGACCTGGCCCGAGCTCGTGTACGACGACTGCTCCCACGCCGAGGTCGAGGTCGACGTGCCCTGCGTCGCCACCGCCATCGACGAGCAGACCACCGCCGTCGCCATCACCCTGCGCTGCACCGACGACGCCGCCGAGCTCCACGAACTCACGCTCACCGTCACCGCCCCGGCCCTGTTCTTCCCGGTCTGCACCGGCGACGAATTGCGCCTGCGCTACGCGTTCGACGATTATGGCTGCCCGAACGGCGGCCACAGCGAGGCCCTGGTGCTGCGCGCCGCCGCCACCGACGCGATCCTCGTCGCCAAATTCGTCGACCGCATCGAGCCCTGGCTCGCCCCGCTCGACCTCGCCGTCGCCGACGACGCCGGCTGCGAATCGAGCTCCAATTCCTGCATCACCACCACCCGCTCCGCCGCGCGCATCAGCGAGGCGATGTCGGCACCCGCCCTCGTCTATGATGGCACCCGGCGGATCGCCGAGCTCGGCGCGCGTTATGTCGTGCAGCCCGAGCTGGTCTTCGAGACCTCGCCCGAGGGCTGCGAGACCTTCTCCAGCGTCGAGATCTTGCTGGCCCGCGTCGATCCATGACGCCCGCCGGCCAGGCGCCGGCCCCGGGTCGGCCTCCGCGCGGCCCTGCGGGTTTGCAGGTCGGCCAGCGTGCGCGCCAGCCGAGGCCCTGGCCGCGCCACCGTCCACACCGCCCCGGCTCCGCCGTCGCCAACGACCCACGCGGCAGCCCGGCCAGCATCCACATCCCGTCGGCGAACGCGACCGCGCCGCGGGCTCAGCATCATCTTGTCCGGCGCGCGAACCCGCCCTCACCTGTCATAAACCTGACCGAAATCCGTGACGCATCCGTGCCAGTACCCGTGCCAACTGCCGCGTACTCGGGCGTATCTCCGCGAACAATCCGTAAAAACGAAAAAGCCCCCTGAAGGGGGCTGGGAGGCTCAAAGCAGCGCTTCTGGTTCTGTCTGGGGGGGAAGGCGGTCTGCCCGCGTGCTCTACGTCGGC
>Ga0075163_10011301_pt1 | contig 11641 bp, 9 predicted proteins | sample JI1023141ADNA_FD_71478 | JGI IMG/M metagenome (GOLD analysis project Ga0075163, IMG submission 71478) | Wastewater effluent complex algal communities from Wisconsin, to seasonally profile nutrient transformation and Carbon sequestration -... | ecosystem: Engineered > WWTP > Effluent > Algae... | reverse complement strand
GGAGCTGGACCCGCAGACACGCCGCGCACGGACGGGCCTGGCACAGGTCGCCGACTTTTGGGACAGCCCGGCCGCGCTGGTGGGGCCCGCGATGCCGCGGCCGGCCGCGCCGGTGGCTGGGCGCGGGCGGTGGGCGCTGCGTCGCGTGGGGCCGACGCTGCGCGGCACCCTCACCGTGGATGGGCCCCTGCTGGGCCGCCAGGCGCTCGAGCAGCGGCTCGCCCCGGCGGTCGCTGGCCTGGTGGTGGAGCGTGTGCGTGCCCGCACACCGGGCCCCGGGCTGGTGGCCGACGTGATCTTGACGGAAGGGCCGGACCTGCTGGCGCCCGCGGTGGCGGCCGCCCTGGCCAGCCCCGGGGGCCCGCCGGTGGCGCTGGTCCTCAACTTCGAAGCCGGCCCCTTGCCGGCCCCACAGGAAGGTCGCTGATGGAACGCACCTGCGCGGAGTGCCGCTTCTTCAAGGTCCGCGATGCCCGAGAGGATGGCTCCATCGGCACCTGCCGCTTGGGGAAGGTGATGGGGGTCTTTCGCGACACCATGCGCGCGTGCCCCTCCTTTTCCCGGCAAGGCGATCAGGCCGTGGTGGCGGTGGAGGGGCTGCCCAGCACCAGGCCGCGCCCGGCGGGGCTCATCGGCGCCAGCACCCCTCCGGCACCGGCCCCCCGCCCCACCGCCGCCCCGCTGCCGGCCATGGTCGGAGGTGGCCTGGAGGGCGAGGTCCGCGGCGTCCGCCCGGCGCTGGTGGAGGCCCTCGCCAGCGCCCTGTTGCTGGAGGAGCGCACGCTGGGGCGGGCCTGGACCGATGGCAACCTCATCCTCACCCCCGGCAACGCCGAGCTGAAGAGCAAGGAGATCACGGTCGACCAGTACCTGCACAAGCTGGTGATGATCCAGGATCAGATCCGGGTGCTGGAGCAAAAGGTGAATACAACCGCAGGGTTGCATACCTCGGAGCGCATCGACCTGCACCGCCGGCTGCTGTTGGTGCAAGGCGCCGTGCTGGCGATGGCCACCGACTGGCTGCCCCGCACGCCGGGCACCGAGGGGGTGACGGAGCTGCGCCGCGAGGTGGAGCTGCGCCGCCTCGCGCTGGCGATGCCGGCCATCGGGGCGCGCTGGCGGGGTGGGCGCGCGGTGTTTGCGGCGGGCGAGCTGCAGGCCGAGGAGCCCATCGAGCACTTCTACCACCGGGTGGTGATCCTGCGGGATCGGCTGATGGCCCTGGAGGCGGAGCTGGAGGCCCACCCGCACATCCCGGGGGACGACGCCTCCACCATGGTCACCTACGTGCGGCGCTGTTATGGCTCGCTGACGACCTTCAATGTGTTGTTCAACGAGCGCGAGGACTACTTCTCTTCGAGCCGCTGATCGGCCCCCTGATCGACCTGACCGGCCCCCTCGGGCGCCTCACCCACCGGCGGCTCCACCCGCACCACCAGCTCAGGCGGCAACGCGGCCAGCAGCGCCTCCACCGCCCCATTCACCGGCTCAGGTGTACGCGCCTCCACCGTCACCCGCACCCGAATCTCGCCGGGGGTGAAGCGCGGATAGCTGCCCACCGCCACGGGAAACTGGACCTCCAGGTCGCGCAGCGCCTGGGCGATCTCCCCCTCGTCGGCATTGAGAAAAACCGAGCGCAGGAAAAACGCGCCCTCTCGGAAGCGGTCGGCCACCGCGTCAAACTTGGCCCGGAAGAGCTCGGGCACCCCCGGCAAGATCACAACGTTGCGATACACACACACCGGCCAGCGCACCTCGCCACCCGCCCACAGCTCGGTGCCCTCGGGCACGCGGGCCATGCGCAGGTGGTCGGGCCGGGTGCGCTCCTGGTAGTGGCCCCGAATGAGGGCCGCCAGCTCCGGGTGCTCCCAAATCGCAACGCCGAAGGCCGCCGCCACGCCGTCCATGGTCACGTCGTCGTGGGTGGGGCCCACACCGCCGCTGGTGAAGACGTGATCCACCGTCCCCGCGAGGCGCTGCAGCTCCTCCACAATGGCCGGCAGCTCGTCGGGCACGATGGCCACCCGGCGCAGCGCCACCCCGAGCGTCCGCAGGCGCACGATGAGCCAGGCCGCGTTCTCATCTCTCACCTTGCCGCTGAGCAGCTCATTGCCGATCAGCAGGATCGCCGCCGTCTTCATTCACTGCCCGTTCATCTGCGCTTCGCGGATCTGATCGCAGAGCATGCGATCGAAACAGATCCCCTGGGCATTGTTGGGATCGGGTCGGCAACACACCGTACCGGCCGTCGTACACTCACTGTCTTGCATGCAGAGGGTCGGCTGTCCGGCGCCACCGGCCCCCCCAGCGCCGCCGGCGCCGCCCGCCGTGGGGTAGCCATCACACTGGCTGATGTTTGAATTGTTGCTGTTGCCCGTCACCCCGCAGGCGTCCAGCACCTCCAGATCCGACCGCTCAAACACCGCCACCTGGCCCCCGGGGCACTGGATGGTGAAGCGCGTGTCGTCATCGTCTTGGGGGAACACATAGCGCTCCCCGTTGGCCAGGGTGATGGCGAAGTCCCCCACCGTATCACCCATCCGCGGGACACCACCCGTGCCGCAGACCTCGCCGCGGGTGCCCTTGTAGACCACCTCGAAGCCGGTGTCGGTGGCGCTGAAGTGGTAGGACACCCCATTGGCCCAGCGGACATCGGCCGCCGCCGCGGGGGGCGCATCGGCCTCATAGACACAGCGCCCCGAGGGCTGGAAGCACTGGAAGAGTGCGATGAGCCCGTCGGCGCAGGTGCCGGCGAAGGGGTTGCCCGCCACTTCGCAGCGCACCACCCCACCATCGGCCGTGCGCACCACGCCGCGCTCCACCACCCAGTCGCCCACGTCCAGGCAGCGCGCGTCGCCCACGATGGGCGGCACCGCGGTGTCTTCGGTGCCCGAGTGCACCAGGCGCGAGGTGCCACCGCCCGCCGCGTGGGAGGCCAGCACCGACACATCGGAGTCCTTGCGCACGGCCACATAGAAGCGGCCATCCTCCAAGGCCACGGCGCTGGAGGTGCCGTTGTAGTCGGCGCCCCGGGCTGTGATGCGGGCCCCCGGGAGCAGCGCCCCATCGGCGTCGTGCACCACCCCCGTGATACACGTCGCGGACTGCGGCTGGTCGCAGTTCCACGAGGACATGTGGCCGATCTGGCCCACATACACGCCCGCGTCCGCGTCGAGGGTGGCCTCCCCTTCCTGCACCCAGGCGCCGGTGGCCTCATCGAGGCTCCACAACGGCATCGTGGCGGGCAGGTCGGTGACCCCGGAAGGCGGCGGGATGCGGATTTCAAAGGTCTGGCCGGGCGCCACCTGCAGCTTCTCGTCGCCCTGCCGGATGGTCACATCCACCATGCCGAAGGACTCCAGGAGGGTCACCTGCCCCTGGGCGTCGCGCCCCGCAAAGGTGTCGGTGGCCCCGTTGAGCTCCTCGGGCTTGGAGGGATCGAGGGGCGTGAGGAACACATCCACCGAGCCATCCACCGACCGGCCATCAAGGCTCACCAGACCCCCCGCGGGCACCACCACCCGCGCGCCGCGGGCGCCCTCCACCATGCCCCCCTGGGCGGCATCGAGGGGTTGCGCGGGGGCCTGGGCCACCAGCGTGGCATCCAGCGCGACCGGTTTCTCCAATAATACCGGGGTGGTGCGCACCGCGAGCAGGTAGCCCGTGGCCTCGAAGCGCACGGTGATGGACGCCGCGACCCCCGCCTTGAGCTCGTACTTGCCGTCGGCGTCGGTGGTGGCGCTGGTGCCCCCGCCCCGCACCTTGGCGCCTGCGATGGGCGCGCCGGCGACGCTGGTGAGGCGACCAAACACCACCGTCACCGCCTGATCGTCCGCGCCACTGCTGCTGCTGCAGGCAGCCGCCCACAGCCCGAGGCCCATCAGCCAGAGATACTTCGATGACATACGTCCTCCCTCAATAGAAGGCATGCAGCAGGAAGAGCAACGCGTCCCCCTCGAGCTCCAGCCGGTCTTCCGTGTTGGTCCACTGGTGGCGATACTGCGCGATGAGCTCCACAAAGGGAATCGGGTAGAAGTCGAGGCCCGCCGTAACCTGGTGGTTGGTATCAAACTCCACCTCCACATCGGGATCGGCCCAGTCATAGCGCAAGCGCATGTTCAGGCCCTGCACAATCCACCAATCGAGCTCGTGGAACGCCGCCAACCCCGTGGTGCTGCGGGCTTCCTCGGGGGCGCGGTGGTTGATGAGGTACTGGCCCAGGTAGAGCAGGGGCAGGCCCGTGAGCACCTCCAGGTTCAGGCCCCACTCGCCGCTGGCCACCACCTGGTCGCCGGCCTTGCGGGCGTAGGCCAGCGAGCCACCAGCCTGCCAGATGAGGTCGCGCCAGCCGCCGGTGAGGGCGGTGCCGATGCCCTGATCGGGATCGATGGGTTTGTCCCACTGGTCGCTGGGGTTGAAGACACTCAAGTGGCCATAGGGATAGTTGGGGTTGGCCCCCACCTCAATGCCGGTCACCTGGCGCTCGAAGTCCCAGTTCTGCCCGAAGAGCTGCTGCCGCTGGCGGGTGAAGTAGGTGTGATCGTCCGTGCGCCAGCCGTGCGCAGGCAAGAAGCGGCCCGCCCGCACATACAGATTGGCCGGCAGGTCGTGATACATGGCGTACCACTCACGCACAAAGGCCCGATCGGCAAAGCCATCAAACTCATCCCCCCGCGATCCCTGGAAGCCCGCGTTCACCAACACGGTCACCCGGCCCTCGTTTTGGGCCTTGGGGTTGTAGGGCCGGTAGGCCAGCATCAAGTCCGTTTGCATGGGGAAAAAAGCCGTGTCGCCGCTGTCACCCAGCGTGCGGTGCAGGGCCAGGCGCACGTCGGTGCCCACCTGCAGCGTGGGGTGCGGCTCGATGCCCGCATAGCGCGCGGCCGTGCCCGGGGCGGGCACCCGCAGCTCAGGGGCGTAGGTGGTCACCGGCCGGCTGGTGGGCTGAGAGCCCGCCGCCATCGGCTGAGAGCCCGCCGCCATCGGCTGCGAACCCGCCGCCATCGGCTGGGACGCCGGCACCAGCGGCTGGCTGGCCGCCACCTCCAGGGAGGCTTTGAGGCGCTCGTAGTCCACATCCGCCGCGCGGGCCATGAACATGGGCAGCGTGTGCTCGGCGTAGTAGCGCCCCGCCTCATTGCGCATGGCGCCGCCGGTGGGGCTCACATGGCAGGAGTTGCAGTTGAGCGTGCACTTGCGCTCGAAGACGTTGGTCGGGTCATTCCACCCCGTCGGCGCGACATGGCAGGTATCGCAGCGGGAGATGGAGCGGATGGCGATCTGCGGCGTCGCATGGGCCGCGGAGAGCACGAGCTGCAAGCCCATGATCAAGAAGAGCTTTTTCATCGTCAGTTCTCCGGGAATCCGTTGCCGATCCAGGCCTCGATCAGCGCGATCTCCGCCTCCGGGCGCGGCGTGCGCCCCAGCGGCATCGTGGCCAGGCCATTGCGACCGCGCAGCCGATCGATGAGCAGCGCCCGCGCTGGATTGCCGTCACCGTGGATGACCCCGGTTTGGCCGCCGGCCAGGAAGCCCGCGTAGGAGGTCAGGCTCAGCGCGGCGCTGAGGCCCCGCATGTCATGGCAGCCGCCCTCGGTACAGCTGGCGCGGAAGAGGGGCCCGATGTCCGCATCCCAGGTGGGCGGCGGCGGCGGCGGCCCCATGTCCACCACTGCATCCACCGCCGCCGCATCCGCCGGCGCCGCGTCCACCGGCGCTGCGTCCCGGGGGACCACCGCATCCTGCGGCGCCGCATCCGCCCCCGCATCGGCCGTCGGCCCCTCCCCCTCGGGCATCCCACCGGACACCCACGCCGAGAGGATGGCCTTCTTCTCGTCGGGAATGCCCCCGCCCCCCGGCGGCATATCCCCCAGCTGCACCGCCCGCACCACGATGCGGTCGGCGTGGCTGCGCACCTGGGCCAGCGTCAGCAGCGGAAACGGCGCGCCGGCCACGGTGGGCATCCGGTGGCAGGGTTGGCAGTAGCTGATCATGATGGGCTCCACATCGGTATGCCACGTGGGCACCTCGGTGATGCCCTCGATCTCCGCCAGGCTCTGGTCGCCAAAGCCCGGGCACCCGGTCAGGCCCAGCGCCACCAGCGCCACAGCCACCCAGTGGCCGCGCAGCCCCCAATGCCAGCCGGCGCGCTCACCCGCACCCCGTGCGTCCCGTCCCCCCATGATGCCTCCCCCCAGTCGTTGTCGGCCACCCCTGCGGGTCGCTGAGCGAGTGTCCCGTTGCTTGAACCGCAGGACAAGCCCCCCACCGAGGCTTGGGCATGGAGGGGCGGAGCTGGGTGCCGACGCTCCGCTGGAGGTTGTCGAGCGCAGCAAACCCGCAATCGCTGGATAACGACCGTCAGGCAGGCTGTTGGTGAGCGCTTGGGCATTCATCTTGTACTATAGTGATTGGATGGAGCTTCATCTTGAGCTGTGCGCCGCCTCGGGCTGGCGGACGGTCGCGACCCTGCAAGCCGAGCTGACCACCGCAGGCGTGGCGTGCACGGTCAGCTACGACCTCGACTACGCCATCGAGCGCATGCTCGAAGCGGGCGAGGGCGAGAGGGGCATCGCGGCACTCGCCTGCGCCTACCCCGTGCGGATGGAGCCGTACCACCGCACCCACCTGCCCGCCTTCTTGGACGACATCAGGCCAGGCGGTGGTGCCCAACGCTGGTGGACCGATCGCCTCGGGATTGCACGCCTGCCGCCCTACGAACAGAGCCTCCACCTGTTACGCTCCGCGGCCATTGCGCCGGTGGGTCACCTCCGCATCGCCGAGGCGGTGCCTGCCCGCATGGGGCCCCCGCCCCGCTTCGCGCTGCACGATGTGCTGACCCGCAACCACACCTTTCTCGACTACGCCGCGGAGGCGGGTGCCTCGGTGGGGGGGGCCACCGGCGCTGGCGGAGAGGCGCCCAAGCTCCTGCTGCGGGTCTCCGCGGACGAGGAGGTCTGGATCGATACCTGGCAGGACGAAGATCCCCCCGACCCGCCCTACCTGGTGAAGTTTGCGCGCCACCCCAACTCGCCGGTGGATGCCGACATCCTGCGGGCCGAGTACGTCTATTATCGGGCACTCGCGGCGCTGGGTTTCGAGACCATGGACCCCGCCCGGATGTGGCTCATGGAGGGTCCTCGGGGGCCCTCGCTGTGGCTGCCCCGCTTCGACGTGGTGCGCTTGAAGGGTGGTGAGCTGCGCCTGGGCATGGAGTCGCTCTACAGCCTCACCGATGCACCGCCTGGGAGCTGGCAGGCCCACCAGACCTACGTCGCCGCGCTGCATGGCCTCCTGCAGGCCAGCCCCGAGGACGCCGAAGCGCTGGTGGGTGCGTACCTGGAGCGGGATTTGCTGAATGTGGTCTTTGGCAATTCGGACAACCACGGCCGCAACACCGCGATTCTCAAGACGCTTTCAGGCATCAAGCTGGCGCCGATCTTCGACTTCGCCCCGATGAAGCTTGATCCTGAGGGCATTGTGCGAACCACCCGATGGCATGCCCATGAGCACGGGAGCTTGATCGACTGGCCGGGCGTCTGCAAAGCGCTGGCACCCTACGGCAGGCCGGCGGCCTTCATGGAGCGGCTGCACCTGCTCGCCCATCGGCTCAGAGACCTGCCCGATCGGCTCGAAGCGCTGGGCCTGGCGCCAGAGGTCCTCCACGCACCCGCGCTGGGCCTCACCCAAACCGCCGAGCGTCTGAAGCGCTGGGGCCTGTTGCCATGAACCTCAACGCCCGCACCATGGACGGCCCGGGCCGCCTCGCCTTCCTGGCCACGTTGCGCCAGATGGTGGCGGCCGGGGAGCTCACCACCGGCCAAACCCTTCGGATCTTGCGCGCCCGCTGGTTGGCGGTGGACCGCCCCACCTTTGCCCGTCTGGTCGGGGTGTCCAGCAGCACGGTCGCCCAGCTCGAGGCCGATCAGGCCAACCCGACCGTGCAGACGCTCAACCGCGTCTTCAGCCCCTTCGGGATGCAGGTCGGCCTGGTGGCCACCCCCGATCCAGGCCGGCAAAGCTTTGTCCTGGCGCCCGCCACCTACGAAGCGCTGCGCCGTGCAGTTCTGGATGACGCCGGTGCCGCCATCCGGGCCCCCAAGAGGTCGCCGTGACTCGCTGGCAGCTCCTTTGCCCATCCATCATGAGCGCGCGAACACCCAAGGTGTTCTTTTGCCCATCCATCATGAGCGCCCGAACACCCAAGGTGTTCTTTTGCCCATCCATCATGAGCACCCGAACACCCAAGGTGTTCTTTTGCCCATCCATCATGAGCGCCCGAACACCCAAGGTGTTCTTTTGCCCATCCATCATGAGCGCCTGAACACCCAAGGTGTTCTTTTGCCCATCCATCATGAGCACGCGGAGACCTTGGGAGTTCTTTTGCCCATTCATCATGAGCAGGCGGAGACCTCAGGGTCTCTTTTGCCTTGTACGACCGGGCGCCTTCTTCAGGGAAGAGGCGGGCGTGGGTCAGCTTTCTAGCCGACCCCGCCCCGCACGGCCCCGCACGCCCGAGTGGGTGACAACCGCGAACGGGTTGGGTAGGGTGCCAACCCCGGCCTCGAGGGTGGACCTCAAGCCGGCTCAACGCAGCGTCAAGGAGTGCGTGTGTCCCCGATCATGCCTTGTCTCTGGCTGGATGCCAACGCCGAAGAAGCTGCGCGCTTCTACACCACCCTGTTTGCGGACGGCGCCATCACCGCCATCAGCTACTGGCATGAGGGCATGCCCGGGCAGGCCCGCACCGTGTTGGGCGTGGACTTCACCCTGGGCGGCCGCCCGTTCCAGGCCATCAATGGCGGCCCGATGTTCAAGCCGGGCATCACCATCTCCTTCTTCGTGCAGGCGCCCGACGCCACCGAAGCCGGCCGCCTCAACGACGCCCTCATCGACGGCGGCATGGCCATGATGCCCCTCGGCAGCTACCCGTGGAGCCCGTGTTACGCGTGGGTGCAGGACCGCTTTGGCGTGTCCTGGCAGATCATCGTGGGCGACGGCGCCATCGCCGACACCGCCATCGTGCCCTGCCTGATGTTCTCCGACGGCCAGCAGGGCCGCGCCGAGGAGGCCATGGCGCTCTACACCCGCATCTTCGGCGGGGCCATCGGCGCCGTCGAGCGCTACGCCGAAGGCGAGGGCCCGGTGAACTTCGTCAAGCACGGGCGGTTCACCGTCGCCGGCCACGGCATGGTGGCCATGGACAGCCACGTCGCGCACGGCGCCCACTTCACCGAAGGCCTCTCCTTCTCGGTGCGCTGCGCCGACCAGGCCGAGGTGGACCACCTCTGGGACGCCCTCTGCAACGACGGCGGCACCCCCAGCCGCTGCGGCTGGCTCAAGGACCGCTTCGGCGTCTCGTGGCAGGTGGTGCCTGACCGCTTCGTGGAGCTGCACCTGCACGGCGACGCCGCCGGCACGGCCCGGATGTTCGCGGCGATGATGTCCATGAGCCGCCTGGACATGGCGGCCTTGGAGCAGGCCTACCACGGTTGAGCCGAGGACCGGCCGCCATGCGGCCGACTCAACTCGCCATCCCCTCAGAATGATTGAGATTTCTACCCGCCGCGGACGCAGCCAGGGCGCGACTCAGCGGGTCGGCACACACACCGAGCGCGTGACGCCCGGCTCGTTGAAGCGCGGCATGGCCTGGCAGGCGTAGCCGTCGCGGCAGGTGCTGCCGTCGGTGCAGATGGCGGCGCAGCGGCCACCGTCGCTGAAGCCCAGATCCACACAGAAGGTGCCGGCCGCGCCCGCCCGATCGGGGCAGAAGCGGTCGCAGGCCTGGGTGCACAGGCCGCCGGGCAGGGTGGTGAGGCAGGCGAGGGTGCCGGATCCACAAGCGAGGCTGCTGGCGCAGGCGTCGCCGATCCAGCCGTTGACCGGCTCGGCACCGAAGGGGGCGTGCTCCACGGTCAGGTTGAACACCGAGGGGGCGCCGATGACGCGGATGGTGACGGCGCCGGCCTCGGCGAAGCGCAGGGTGGCGGCGGCGGCGTGGCGGGCGTCGGTGACCTTGGAGTTGGCGCCGTCCAGGCCGCCCTGGCCCTCGACCTCCACGCGGAAGGGCCCGCTGCTGTTGACCTGGGCCGTCAGGCGGTCGCCGGCACCCACGGTGAAGGTGTAGGTGGCCTTGCCTTCGCACAGCACCTGGCTGGGGTGGTTGCCGGCCTCGATGGCCTCGCCCTTGCCCTGGGCCCAGTCGGCGCAGACGCCGGCGCGGTAGGCGGCCACGGGGTCCTGGTTGGCCGGGGTGACGTTGACCACGGTGCCGTCGGCGTTGAGGCGCTTGGCGGCCTGGATGCTGACCTTGGCGCCCGGGTGCTCGCGCATGATGTAGTAAAGCTCAACGATATCCGCGGCTTGCATGCGCATGCAGCCGTGGCTCACGTAGCCGCGCTGGAGCGTGCGGGTGATGGGGCCGTGGAAGGCGTAGGTCTGGCTGCCATCGCTGTTGCGCGCGGTGATGCGCATGAAGGGCAGGCCATCGAAGTAGGCGGGCTGGTAGCGGCGGGGCATCCAGAACCAGCGATCCTCGGCGTCGGGTCCGGTGGTGAACTCGCCCACCGGGGTGAAGGACCGCCCGCTGGAGCCGAGCGCGCCCACGCCCGTGGGGTAGACCTTGTGGAAGCCCGTCGCCTCGTCGATGAGCTCGACGGTGAAGCCGGCGAGGCTGACCACGATGTGGGGCGCCTCGAGCTGGGGCAGCAGCGCCGGGATCACATAGGCGTTGCCGTCGGCCTTGCTGAGGTCGGGGCCGATTTCGCCCGGGTGCTGGCGGTCGTAGGGGTTGCCACCGCCGGTGGTGGCGATACCGCCGGTCTCGTTGACGTCCTCGACGGACCCGTTGACGTCGGTGGCTTCACAGGCCGCAAGCGCCAGGAGGGCGAGGCCGATGACGGCGAAGCGGCGGTGGTGGGGACTTGGGCTGGTCGGACGCATGGCGTTCCCCCGGGGGCGAAGTGCGCGCGCACCATAGTGATCTGGCCGGTCTTTGTCACCTCGCTCGGGGCCGCCGCCTCCTGGGTGGGACGTCATCGAGGCCCCGCGCGGCGGCCGCCCCGAGGGGGGTGGGCACCGGGTGGCCGGCCGGGGTACCATCCCGCCCCATGCTGACCGCTCTGCGCCAGATCGTTCGCGACCGCCTGGATGCCCGCCTCGACAGCGCGCTGCTCGACCGCATCGATCAGCTCAAGGCCCAGCTCGGCGGGCATGCCACGGATGCGTTTGGCTTTGATCCCGAGGCGCTCAAGCCGGTGCTGCCGGTGGTGGAGTTTCTCTACCGCACCTGGTTTCGTGTGCAGACCTTTGGCCTGGAGCACATCCCGGCGGGGCGCGTGCTGCTGATCGCCAACCACAGCGGGCAGGTGCCCCTGGACGGCATGATGATCGGCACCGCGCTGCTGCTGGAGGCCCAACCGCCCCGCGCCGTGCGCTCGATGGTGGAGCGCTGGGTGCCGTCGCTGCCCTACGTCAGCACCTTCTTCAGCCGCCTTGGTCAGGTGCTGGGCACGCCGGAGAACTGCCGCACGCTGCTGGCGGAGGATCACGCGGTCTTGGTGTTCCCCGAGGGGCAACACGGCATCAACAAGACCTTCGATCAGCGCTACCAGCTGCAGGCTTTTGGCAATGGTTTCCTGCG
>Ga0075163_10011300_pt1 | contig 11641 bp, 7 predicted proteins | sample JI1023141ADNA_FD_71478 | JGI IMG/M metagenome (GOLD analysis project Ga0075163, IMG submission 71478) | Wastewater effluent complex algal communities from Wisconsin, to seasonally profile nutrient transformation and Carbon sequestration -... | ecosystem: Engineered > WWTP > Effluent > Algae... | reverse complement strand
CGCTAACAGTGTGCCGTCCGGCGTGCAGCCGTGCGCACCGATCGGCCATTCGCCTGCGAAATCCCTGGTGGAGCAGGCGGATTGCGGGTGGCAATAGGTTGAGCGGCCATGGGCAACCAGCAGTGAGGGGTTTGATGCGCGTCCAATCGGGTGGAGTCCAACGACGCCGGCATTTGGTGCGGCACGCGGTCGAGGATCCGACTACCCGTCGCTTTCCCATTCATCGATGGCGATGGGAACGCACGCTGAAGCGGTCTATCGGTCGCACGCGTTCGCCGCGGCCGCCTGCGCAGACCGCGCCGGTGGAACGCTCAGGCGAACGATCGCCTTGCCCTGCTGCTTCGCATCGAGCAAGGCGGCATCGGCACGCTCCAGCACCTGCCCCAGCGATTCCGCGGCATGAAGCTCGGCGACCCTGGCAGAGAAGCGCAGCGGTAGGCGCCACCCGGCACTGACAGGGGTGATCCGGCGAGTGCCTGCTGCAGGCGTTCCAGCAGCAGGCACGCATCGCCGCCGCTGCAATTCATCAGGAGCAGGGCGAACTCGTCGCCGCCCAGCCTCGCGATGGTGTCGGCGGGGCGGAGATGCCGGCGCAGCGTTGCGGCGAAGTGAACCAGCGCGGCGTCGCGCCGTCAGATGGTGAACGTGCGCTCCCTACGCACGGATGCGACGCCGGGGACGTCCTGCAGTGCGTCGAGCTGCGATTCGTCGCAGACGCCGGCAATGTGGCCGAGAATCGGCATCTGCGCCTGCACGTCCATTCCCTTGGCGCTGAGCGCCGACGCGACCTCGTCGATCCGATGGCTCTGTGACTCCTTTAGGCGAACCACGACATTGACTTTCGACATACCGTCCTCTGCCATGCGGGCGATTTAGCCTGAAATTAGACCCGAAGCGCATCGCATTGTTTCCGGCGCGGCTGCGGCGCCGCCGTTTCGGCGCAAATTGGCCACGCCGGCTCGCTGCTCAGCGTCCCTGCGGCGCCTGCGCCAGACCGCTGCCGACGTCGCGCGACGGCAGCGGCAGTGCCAGCGCCGTCTGCGTCAGCTCGTGCATGACCTGGTCGGCGGAAACCCCTGGGTTGGCCTCGATCAGCATCGCGGCGATGGCGGCGACGTGCGGCGTCGCCATGCTGGTGCCGTTGATCGAATGGTATGCCGTTCCGCTCGGCGGACGCCGCGGCTCAAGGGCGGACGGCCCGCGCGCCGTGGTCGACCAGCTCGAGTAAACCGCCACGCCCGGCCCGGCGATGTCGACCTTGCCGCCGCCGGGATTGATGCTGGCGTTGGAAAATGAGGCGACCTCGAACTGCCGCAGGTCGCGCGACTGCAGCGCGGCGACGGCCATGATGGCGGTCGAGTTGGCCGGAATACCGACCGGCAGAATGACCTGCGGCCGTTTGCTGTCGTTGCCGACGGCGGCAACGATCAGGCAGTCGTTCTGCAGCGCCGTGCGGCCTATGCTCTCGTAGTCCTCGTCCGGCGGATCGCCCGGCCCGACCGGGCTGCCCAGCGACATCGAGATGATGCGGCAGCGGTTATCAAGCGCCCACTCGATTCCCATCAGAATGCCGCGCTCCAGGCCGCTCCCGGAATCGCCGAGCACCTTGCCGACGAATAGCTCGACGTCCGGCGCCCCGCCGTAGCGCGGCAACCGCGACGGCTTGAGCGGGCCGCAGACCGTCCCCGCGCAGTGGGTGCCGTGGCCGTGCCCGTCCTGCGCCGTCGGCACACCGGCGATAAACGACTTCGACACCACGGCGCGGTTGATGAAATCCGGATGCGTGAGGTCGAGCCCGGTGTCGAGCACGGCGACGCGCACGCCGCGCCCCGAGAAGCGACTCGACAGCGCGCTCACCGCCTGCAAGCCCCAGGTCGCACGACTTTCGTCCACTGGCACGACGGCCACCGCCGGCGCCCCCGCCGCGGTGCCGCCTACCAACTCCGACACCAGCCGATTGACCGCGGTCTGGTAGCCGCGCAGGTAGTCGAGCGATACGCTGACGCTGCCGGCCGGGGGGAGCGTCGGCGGGAGCTCCGCCGGCACGGAGCCGACGAGTATCCCGAGATCGCCGATTTCGCCGCCCTGCACCGTGAACACAAGCTCAGGGCGAATGGACGCCAGCGGACTGTCGTCTCCGACCTCGAGCGCCGCCACCTGCTCGGCCGGCGCCTGGACGATGGCGAAACCGAGCTTTTCCAGCACAATGGTGTCGCCGCCGCCCAGACTGACGGGCGCTGCCTCGTCGGTGAAATCCGCACTGTGCGCCACCTTCAGGCCGGCGCCTTTCGTCAATCGGTTGACAGCGTCCGTCGGCTTGCCTGGATGCAGGCGCACGACGAAGCCGCGCGGTCGACCGTCGTCGTCCGCAGTCGAGATCTGATCGGATTCAACCTGCGTAGTGACTTTCTTGCGAGCCATGCTTCCTCCGTTTGGTTGCCTCGAATGTCCGCCGTCAGTGCAGCCTCAACCCGCGCCGGCCGGTGGTCGTATGAGCCTAGTATTCCACGAAGTAATATTCCAGGAGGATCGACGGTCAAGCCGCCTGCCAGCTCGATTTCGGCCCGCCGCCATGATCTATGTACGCTAGGAGGTAAATGCAAAATACCCTCACCCCTCGCCGCCTTCGCCCTCGACCCGAGAATCACGACCAATTCGCGTCGATTTTTTTTGCAATCGTCCACGTGCTCGACTAGTCTGTTGGCATTATGACTCGCGATCCTGCTTTCCAGTCTTGACCGTTCTGACGGGATTCGCGGCCGCTGCCGGCTGCCGGCTCGCACTCGGCGCCCGCAACCCCTACGAAAGGAGAACGCTGATGGCCATCGTTGTCGTCGACCCCGGTCATGGAGGCTCGGCCGCGGTTGGTGGATCGAGCCCGAACAACGCCACCGGCCCGGCCGGGACGCTGGAAAAAACGCTCACGCTGCAGATCGGGCGCCGGCTGGCCGTGCACCTGTCGGCCGCTGGCCATACCGCCGTGCTCACTCGCGACGCCGACGTCAATCTCGGGCTGACGGCGCGCGCCGAGATCGCGCGCGCCAGGCAAGCGGCCCTATTCTTGTCAATCCACCTGAACGGGGACGCCAACCCAGCGATCCAGGGCAGCGAGACTTGGTTGCACAGCATGCACAGCGCGGCCAGCGCCGACTTCGCGGCTGCCATACAGCGGCGGCTGGTCGTGGCCAGCGGCCTGCGCAATCGCGGCGTCAAGAGCAAGGAACTCGGCGTTCTCAATTCCGCGCACCACTGGCCAGGCACGGCGTGCTGCCTGGTCGAGGTCAGCTTCCTGACCGATCCGCACGAGGAGGCGCGGCTGGATCGCGCCGACTACCAGGACGAGATCGCCAAGGCACTGGCGCAGGCGATGGCCGACGCGTTGGCGAAGCGCATGCGCGCCGTGCCCACGTTCGCGCCGGCGGACATCGCCACACGCAGGCGCACCGTGGAAGCCATCGCCGAAGACGTCGCCGACGAAGACGAGTGGGTCGCCGGCGAGGACGCCGCGCTGCCTTGCGTCGCCGTGACCGACAGCGGTCGTGAAGCCGAGTTGTGGGCGGCGCATGAGCCGATCGCGACCGCCGCGCTGCGTTTCTGGAACCGCTTTCTCGGGCTGCGCATGGGCGCGGGCACCGGCCAGCCGCTCGACCATGCCGCGCTCAACCGGCTGCAGCAGATCGTGCGCGCGGTCTCGTGGGTCGAGAGCAAGCACGGCACTGCGGGCGCCAACCATCCGGCGGAGGACCCGCTGCAGTGCGGCAATCCCAAGGACGTCTGGTGGCGCGAGCTGACCGGACAAGCGGACTCTCAGGATCGCTTCGTGCGTGGTCCGGGCCTGTCCAACCTTTGGGCCTCCGAACTACCAGCGGCGGCGCACGCCGATCCCGAGTTCGCCGCCGGCGCCCGGCTCGAGGCGCTGACCGCCAAGAAGAAGGGACATGCCGACCCGGGCTTCTCGCCGTCGCACAGCTACTGGTGGGGCGTTCCGTACCTGGTGCACCGCATGAACACCGAGGCCGGCGACAAGACCTACCAATGCGGATCGCTGTCGCGGCGCCGCTTGCTCGACGGCGCCGCCGCCTACAATGGCGGAGGCGATCCCGCCTATCCGCGCAAGCTCGAGGAGGCCCTTGCGCTCATCGGCGACATACCGGCCCTCCCGACGCACGACCAGGCGATCGCCATGTTGAGTCTGGACGCCGCGCTCGCCGGCGCGCCGCGGCTGGCGCCCACGGCGATCAGCGCCGTCGCCGCGATCACCGCCGCCGTCGCGCCCGACTGCAGTAGCCGGCTACTGGTCGACGCGCTCGCGGGCGCGCGCGAGGAGATTCTCGTCTACGTCTACAACCTCAGCGCCCGTCACCTGGTGGGCGTGCTGCTCGACGCGCTCGAGCGCCGCGTCACGGTCACCCTGATGTACGACACGACCGATGCCCGCGGCGAAGAGGCCGAGGTCATCCGCACGTTGTCTGCGGCTGGCGCGCGCGTGCGGCCGGCGCCGTCGTCGGGCGGACGGCGCGTCTTCACCGTCTGCCATCAGAAATACGCCGTTATCGACGCGCGCACGCTGGTGCTCGGCAGCGCCAACTGGGCGTCGACCGCGTTTCCGCTGGCCGCGCCAGGCGAGTTCCGCAAGGGCAACCGCGAGTGGGTGGTGAGAGTCGACGAGCGCCGGGTCGCCGAGTTCTTCATTGAGCTGTTCTGGGCCGACTGGAACCTACCGGAGTCCGCCGCCGACGCCACCATCGCGGTGATGGAGGAGACCGGCGCCCGCGGAATCCTCGTGCCGGCGCGCCTGTCGCTGCCGGACAACCACCGCATCTTCGAGCCACTCGCCATCGCCGACGACGACGCCGACGTGCTGCCGCTGTTGTCGCCCGACAACTACTACCACGAGACGCTGCGCCTGGTAGGCACGGCGAAACGCAGCATCGGCATCGAGCAGCAGTACATCCTCGGGACGTCGTCCCACGTCGCTGACCTGCTGCAGGCGGTCAAGGCGCGCGCTGACGACGGCGTCGACGTGCGCATCATCGCCAGCCCGGCGTTCCGGCGGGCCGGCGTCGACAACTGGGAGCGCACGGTTGCGAGCCTGAAGGCGGTCGGCCTCGACGACCGGCTACGCGCGCTCAACCTCGAAGTCTTCACCCACTGCCACAACAAGGGCGTGGTCATCGACTGCGAGGCGGTGATCGTGTCGTCGACCAACTGGAGCGGCAACTCGCTCGACGCCGCGCGCGAGGCCGGTCTGCTGATTCGCTCGCCACGCATCGCCGGCTACTTTGCCGACGCGCTCGACAACGACTTCGAGACCGGCTGGGCGACTGCCGACGTCGCCGACGCGCTGGCGACGTTGGCGAGCGCCGCGCTGTTCGACGAGGAAGGCTATTTGCCATTGCCGGCGGCGGACGTGGCCGTCTGACAGCACCGCACTGGCCCGCACCATGGCGCGGGCGCGCATCTTCCGCCCAACGAGGAGAGCCCGATGTTCGACCGTAGATTTCCCGCGCCGCGCCACTGGGCAACCCACGCCCTCGCCCTGCTGTCTGCGCTTATCGTTTTCCCGGCACTCGCCCGTGCGGAAACGTCGATCGACCCGACGATCAGGACCGATCCGTTGATCCTCTCGGGGACGATCGAGAGCAAGCCGATCGACGTCTCCCGAACGCTCCGCCTGCGGCTGATCGGGAACGACGACAAACAGGTCACCATCCGCGGCACGGCGAGCGACCTCGTGCGTGACGGCCAGCCCGGCCTGCGCCCGCTGCAGATACCGGCGACCAGCATCAGCGTGGATGAGCGCAGCGCCAAGCCCGGCCAGGTGGTCGACCTGCCGGTCGCGATCAAGGGCATCGCCAGCCCCGGTGTCTACCGCGGCACGCTGGCGTTGACGCTCGACAACTCGGCGGCCGCCGCCAGCACCGTCAAGCTCGAGCTGTACGCCGGCGTCAAGCCGGCAGTCGATGTGCTCGACAAGAGCGTCGCCGTCAGCGTCAGCAACTGCAGCGGCTCGTGCAGCCTCACCGAACTGGCTGTCCCCGGCAGCACGAAAGCCGGCACCAGCCATATCGCCGTCCTCAACCGATCTCCGGCGTCGCTCGTTGTGGTCGCGACCGTCGACGCCAAGGGCAGCAACGTGCCCCTGCTCGAGGCTGACTGGATCGTCGGTTCGCCCGCCGACAAGGACGGCAAGCTTATCCCGACGCCCATCGAACCAGGCAAGGTCGGGCGTGTGCCGTTGTCGGTCAAGCGAGAATCGCTCGCGCCCGATCGCTACGCCGGTAACGTGCTGCTGGTGGCCGCAGCCGACAACCTTGCCTCGAACGCGGCCGTTGTCGGCGACGGCACGCTCGGCGTCGAAAACCAGAGCTTCGCCACCGTGCCGCTCACCATCGACGTGCGCGTCGCGGCGCTGTGGCCGTTCCTAATCATCCTGGTTGGCGTGGCCGCCGGCCGCTTCATGGCGGCGCTGTCACAGAAGAATCGCGAAGCGCGGGTTGCGTTGTACGCGCAGTACACGTTCCTCGCCGACCGCATCGGGCAACTCGGCAACCAGGCCTGGCGCAATCACTGCCAGCGCAAGCTCGATGACCTCTGGGCGCGGGCGCTGGCGGGCGACCCGGCCGACGCCCAGCTGCGGCAGGACTTTTCCAATCTGGCGGCCGCGATCGACCTATTCTGGAAGCTGCAGAAACTCGGCCAGGAGGTGGACAATCTCGTCGCCGATGAGGCCATCAAGGATAAGATTAGAAATGACATCGCCGACGCCGGCGATGCATTGGTGAAAGGCGACCTCACTGCGGCCGAGAAGTCGCTCGCCGACGCCACCAACAAGATCAACGCCGTGCCCACGCCCGCTGGCATTGCGGCCGCCGGAGCGCCGCTTGGCGGCTATCTTGCCGCCCTAGCCGAGGACGCCAAGGCGGACGCGAGTCAGCAGCAAACCATCGCGGCAAGACAGCGCAGCAAGCTGAGGCGCGGCTTCGGCGGGGTGCTGCAGTTCTTCTCGGGCATCGACACCACCGAGACAATTGCGCTCCAGTACTGGTTCGTGCAGCCGCTGATGCACATACTGCTGCTGCTCGTGCTTGCCTTCTATGGGCTGTGGCTGCTGTACTCCGGACCCGAGCATTCAACCTTCGGCTCGAAAGGGTTCGCCGAGTGGCTCGGACTGTTCTTGTGGGGATTCGGCGCTCAGGTCGTCACCCTGAGCTTCCGGGACATCAGCTTCACCAGCAAGCCGAAGAACTGAGCCCGGACACGGCCGGCCGTGTCCGGCATCCTGTTCCAAAACAACGGGGCGGAGCGGAAATCGTTGGCATAGTTGTCGCTTTGCGCAAGGCGGCCTACGGGTTGCCGGGAGCCCGGAAGACTGCATCCTGGCCCAGAGCCGTTCGGGCGACCGTGCGCCTCATTGAGCGTATGCCGTTGTGGAAGCTTCAGACCATGCGGGGGCCAGTCGGTGCGTTTCTTGTACGACCACGGCTTATTGGGGCACGAAGTGCTCCTCCTGCCGGGTGTGGCCTATCAACTGCGCCAGTTCCACGGCGTGATGCAGCACTTAGCCCGCAGTGCCTGGATCGAGCACATCCTCCGCAACCCCCGCGACAGGTGGTTGCTTGGTGCGAGCGTCGATCTCGAGGCTTTCCTTTTCGGGGTCGGGCGCCGCCGACCTCTCCGAGGAGGGAACGCTGAGGGAGTTGCTGCAAGGACAATGCTTCTACTGTTCGAAGGCCATCGATGAAGCGGGTGAGGTGGATCACTTCGTCGCCTGATCACGCTACCCACGCGACCTCGGGGAGAATTTCGTGCATCGCCGATGCCGCCCGGAACTCTACCAGCTTGAGCGTGATGAGCAACTGGCCGCAGGCGAATCGATGTCGGCGACTCCGCTGGGCACGTTCGCTTCGGCCTTCGTGCCGGTAGTCCAGGCCAAGACCCGAGCCAAGCTTGACCGATCCGGCCTGGGCGTGCTTCTGCCCAACGGAGTCCGGCTCGAGATGAGCGACTTCGGCCCCGAGGAACTCCCGAAGATCCTGCGTCTGCTGTGGGATCTGCCATGTTTCGGCTCGACGCCGGGCTGAAGGTCTATCAACCATGACTGCGCCCGAACCAACTGTGGCGCAGGCTTCCCGAAGCACTTTCAAATGGTATTTGCTGGAGCTGAGCACCTCTAAGGAACCCCTGATCAATTGATGTTCTGAGCACGCTCACCCAAGCCAGCCATTCTTGCCAACTCCGATGGTCGATTTCTCCGCTTCTACCGCTGCGTATCGGGGCCTTTCGGACCCCGAGCACCCGTTTGCGGGCACAGCGGGCGGATTTTGCCCATCAACTCATCAAGGCTCGCCTCGCCAGATAAAGGTTGGTCAACCCAATCAGCGAGAACACCTGCGCGGCGTTCTTCGCGATCCCCTTGTAGCGCACCTTCGTGTAGCCGAACTGGCGCTTGATGACGCGGAACACGTGCTCGACTCGCGCGCGGATCGACGACATCCTGTGGTTGATGCGCTTGTTCGCCTCGGTCAGCGGATGCTGCTTGCTGGCCTTGAGCGACACGCCCCAGAAGACACCGGCCTTGCGGGCCAGGCGCTTGAGCTTGTTGTTCACGTAGCCCTTGTCGCCGAACACCGCCCGATCATCCGCACGCACCAGGTGCGGCAACTGGCTGATGTCCGAGGCGTTGGCCGGCGCGACCGAAACCGTATGCACAAGTCCGGAATTGACGTCGGCTCCGACATGGACCTTCATGCCGAAGTACCACTGGTTGCCTTTCTTTGTCTGATGCATCTCCGGATCGCGCTTCTTGTCCTCGTTCTTCGTCGAGGGCGGGGCGTGGATGATGGTCGCGTCGACCATGGTGCCGCCCTTGAGCAGCAAGCCACGTTGTTCGAGCGTGTCGTTGATGATGCTCATCATCTGCGCGGTCAGCCCGTGCTTCTCGAGGAGGTGGCGGAACTTGAGGATCGTCGTCTCGTCGGGCATCGCATCGTTGGTCAGATCCAGGCCGGCAAAGCGGCGCATCGATTCGATCTCGTAGAGCGCGTCTTCCATCGCCGGATCCGACAGCGCGTACCACTGCTGCATGAAGTAGATCCTCAGCATCGTCGCCAGCGGCATCGGCGGGCGGCCACGACGCCCCGTCGTCGGGTAGTGCGGCTCGATCACCGCCAGCAGCGCTGCCCACGGCACCACCGTCTCCATCTCGGCGAGAAAGCGCTCCCGGCGAGTCTGTTTCTTCTTCCTGTCGAAGGCCAGCGAGGCGAAGGTTGTTTGCTTCATGGCAGTAGTGCGGTTTATGACTTCAGTATTTTACCGGCTCTGAATAGATCAGAGCTTCCCTAACGACGGGCTATGTTCAACGACCAATTGGTCGCACAGCGTGCTATCGCGAGCAATGCGTGCCTTGCTGCTTCTGGTCACCCGAGCTTGGCTGCCCAATCAGGGGTTGAGACGCCGTGAGCGCTGTAGAACGCATCCAAGCGCTTACGAGTTGGCTCCCCCTTGCGTAGGCCGGCCCAGTCGGCGGCATTGCCTCCGAAGAAGCGGCCGGAGAGGTCGGCGACCCGCTGCTCCCGGATTGCCGGCCTTGTCTCGAGCTCGTTAAAGAGGCTGACGAAGTCAGCGAGGTACTCATTGATGTCCCCCTCGGTCAGGGTCATCTCCCAGTCGGTTCCGTACATGAATCGAGTGGCAAGCGGGGCGCGGCCTGGGGGGAGCGGGTCTTCGTAGAGCTGTCGCAGATTCTTCAAGAGTTCCGGCTGCTTCCTGATGACCTCGACGAAGTAGCCAGCATCAGCAAAAGCGTTGGCGCCCGCGGCTGCCTTGTCCTGAGACATGAGCGCCGTGAAGCCCCGGGCACGCTCCAAGCCGTCCTCGACGGGAGAGGTGTCGCCAAAGTGCCCGAAGCTGACTCGAAGCCTTGGAAACGAGCTGAGGGCCTCGGCCCAGTACTTCGAGCTAGCCAGTTCCTCGAACTCGTCGGTCACACCGTTGGACACATTGGTATGCGCCATCACCGGGACATCGAACCGCTCGCACCACTCGAGCATCGTGGACATGGCGTCATCGAGCTTCTGTCCAAGCTCGGGAGTTGCTGTCCAGTCAGGAAGCCAAGGTCGCTTCCAGAAGAGGCCTCCGTCCTTGGTCCTCAAATCCTTGTTTCCGAGAGCCGCAAATCCCATGGGCGGGTATAGCTTGACTCCAACGCAGCCCTTCGTGTCGATGGCATCGGTGACCAAGGAGAAGGAGCCGGTAGAGCTCTTGCCAAGGTCGAAGGCAACCTGGCGCAGCGGGTCAAACGGCACAAAGGCATGCACCCGACCACCGGTCACGATGGCCATTTGGCGCATCACTTCAACTTGGGTCGCCAAGGGGGTCTTAGTTTGGCGGCCCTTCGCCAGCCAGTAGTCATAGTCGACCATGCTCGGGAGCATTAGGTCGACAACACGAGTTCCCTTTCGGTTGTACATCCGCAGATAGTCATGCACGCTGACGTAGCGGTACTGGAAGTTCTGCAGCACGAAGTCGATGAGACCTTGGACTGACCGGCCTTTCAGTGCCATCGTGGAAGGGCTCTTGGTAGCCTTAGCCTCTTGGTACGCGTCGGCTTGCTCGGGGAGGGACTCAATGAGTTGGAGGGCGTTGAACCTCGCGCCAGTCTCCTCATCCAACTCGTCCAGCGACAGTGCATTGAGACTGCGCTTGTCCCTCAGCGTCTGAAACTCGGTCGAGCGCAGTGCTGCTGACTGAAGCTGTTGCCTGGCGTTCGCGTAGGCGCTCTGTCGTAGGCTAGCGACCCTAGTCGTGTGCTCCTTCTCTGAACAGACCTTCAACGCTGCGCCGAGGTCTCTGAGCTCCGAAAGCTCATCACTACCGCTCGGCGCAGTGGTCCAGGCAAGCTGCTGAAGAACGGAGCCCAAGACCTTCGCGCCAAACCCCAGGGCGCCGCCTTGGCGAACAGCGACGCGGGAGAAGAACTCTTGGACCTGCAGGTCGGTGCCGTTGAAGACATGACAGTGCGCGTCGATGGTCAGCGGACCAGTTGGCAAGCTCACGTCAGGTGAGTTGGAGCAAACCGGCTGGGGGTCTCTTCGGAACAGACCCGCGCATCCTGCCAGCAAGCCGGAGGCTGCCGCGGCGGCCAGGCCGAGAAAGTGTCGACGATGAACCATTGGCTGGCGGCCTGCTTTCATATTTTCTCCTTTGGGCGCATGGCCCAGCAAGCATTCTTCTGTTCGATGGATCGAGCAAGATGCCACTCGACCCACATTGGTCCTACCGCCCGTGGTCGTGCATCCCTTCTGATAGCGACGCCCGCAGGCTTGAAGGTCAGGGCTGGGATGAGATTCTGAACTCATGGGCATGCCCCTCGGCAAGCCCCGTCACCCGTTCAGGAGCCCTCCGCATGAAATTCACGAAAGCCGAAATTGACGCCATCATCGGAGCGTCGCCCCGTACCTTCGTTCCCTTCAACAAGCTGGTCCTCTCGCAGGACTATCAGGCGCGCGCCGGTGACACCTCGAAGATGAGCATTGTCGAACTCGCGGCCTCGATCAAGGAATGCGGCGTGTTGCAGAACCTCGTCGTCGTGCAGGGCGCACGCGGCCGCTACGAGGTCTGCGCGGGTGGTCGCCGGCTC
>Ga0075163_10011299_pt1 | contig 11642 bp, 5 predicted proteins | sample JI1023141ADNA_FD_71478 | JGI IMG/M metagenome (GOLD analysis project Ga0075163, IMG submission 71478) | Wastewater effluent complex algal communities from Wisconsin, to seasonally profile nutrient transformation and Carbon sequestration -... | ecosystem: Engineered > WWTP > Effluent > Algae... | reverse complement strand
CTTGACCGTGCGATGGCCGATGACCTGCCACGCGCGGTTGAGCGAGAGGACGATGGGCTTGTCGAGGATGTCGGTGGTCATGGAAGGAAAAGGAGGAGGTGAAACGGAATGGCTCCCGCTGCGCACAGCTCGCCCGACGTCGGTGTGTGTTCTAATTTGCGACCTGCCGGCGCCGAGATTTCGGCGAGACAGAAAATGGTCCTCGTGCACGGTAACGCTCCGCGGTCGATCGGTTATCAGCCGATTGCTCTGCTTTTGAGCTACACGAGGGAAAATGGTCCCTTCACGAGGACTTGCACCTCGATCTCGAGCTTCGCGGGCTCGCGTCCTGTCTCTTGGACGATGAAGGGAAAAGAAACGGAACCAGACCGAGTCTGGCTCCGGGAGGTTTTGACGGAGGACCTCAGTCCTCCAACGGCACAGCCTCGACCTCGCGGACGAGTGCTTCCGGGTCGCGATCGAGTTTCTGCATCAGCTCGAACACGCGGTCGCTCCAACCGGCGAGGCAGGTGACGCGCTCCTGCGGGAACTGGAGCGTGCCGTAACCTTTCAGGTCGAAGCTGAAGATGCGCGGCGTCACCGCGTGGCGCATCTTGTAATCGAGGAACGCCTGCACCGGCGCGCCGTCGCCCATCCAGCCCTGCATGTCCGACAGAATCACGATGCGGTCGTAGGCGCGGTTCGCGCGCTCGAAGATCGCATTAAAATTCGTGCCGCCCGAGATGAACGGGATGCTCTGCGCCGCCGTGAGCGTGGTGTCGCGGCGGTTCAACGAGACGTAGCGGGCGTCGTCGCTGAAGAGCATGAGGTCGGCCCCGCTCGCTTTCACGAGCGTAGCGGCGAACAGCGAACCGATCGACTGCGGGCGACCGACCATCGAGCCCGACGAATCGAGCGCGACGAGAGTCCGACCGCCGAAGTTCGGCACGTTGGCGAGCGAGTGATCGATCGCCGTGTTCAACGCCTCCATCACGCGGCTGGCGCCGGGCAGGTTGCCCTGCTTCAGCACGTCGACCGCGGCGAGGAATTGAAACGGGAACACGAGCGAGCGGCGGACCGCCGGCTCATCGGCGAGCTGTTGGCACAGTTCGTCAATCAGCTCGGGCGCCTGCGTCAGAATGTTGCGCACGTTGCGCAGCAGCGCGACGTAGCCGAGCTTGCGCTCGCGCAGGAGTTCGCTCCACGCCTGCGACTTCGCAGCCGCCACCTGCGCCGAGGTCTCGCTCTCGCCAGCTTGCGTGAGTTTGGTCTCCCACGTCTGGGCCGGAGCGAGCTCACCGCGGACGAGTTTCGAGAGCGCGGGCGTGGCCTTCGGGCGGACGAGGTTGACCGCGTCCACCATTTTGAAGGCTCCGTGCTCGCGGCGATACTTGGCCACCTGATACTCGTCGAAACGGGCGAGGGCCGCACCGAGACCCTTCTTCAGGGAGTTCGGCACGGGACGACCGTAGACGGCGAGGTAGTAGGCGAGCGTCTCCATCACATCGTCCGGGCGGCGCACGATTTGAGCGTAGAAACCCTTCGTCCAACGCTCGCCCTTGACGGACTTGGCGAGTTCGCCGGCGACGAGGTGGCTCACCGAGCGCATCCCGTGGGTGTTGCGTGCGTAGAGCGCCGCTTTCGCGACGAAACGCGGGTCACCGACCTTCGCGATCAGCTCACGGATTTTCTCCGTGGTCTGTTGCTCGGTGCGGTAGAACTCGTCTTCGAGAAACGTGGTGAGCAGCACCGCGACGAGCTCGAGCTTGGCGGTCTGCGTGAACGCGCGACCGCCGGCATAATTGACCGTGTTGGGCGCGGGTTTAACGCGCGACAGCGGATTAAGGATACTGAACTTGGCCATGGTGGCCTCCTTTTCTTTGCTGGGGCCGCGGATGATATTTCATCCGCGGAGGGATAGCCCGGGACGCCGGGACACGATGGTAAATGCGGGAGAACGGCGTCTTCGGGAACGGCCTTGCGGCCGCTGTTGCTCTACCACTGAGCTACGCGCCGAAGCGCGGGCGGACTTGAACCGCCGACCGACACATTAGAAGTAACCGAAGACTCACTGCCCGCAAAAGAGAGACGAGGGAGACGGAGCGTCAGCGGAGATGGGGCCGCCGGAGGCGGAGTCCGCAGGACCGCGCAAAGCGCGCCAAAGGCGAACGCGGGTTTGTGGGTTTGAACCACTCATCTGTTGAGGATGTTTTTCCGAAGTAACCGCGCTCTCACTGCCCTCGAAAGGGATTTCCGGGAGAAACCAGGCGAAGTTCCCTGGAGCCCTTCTCGTCCGCCGCTGACGCGGCAGGCGGGCGCTCGTTTTCGCAGCCGTGGTTTTCAGACCCGGCACGGGATTCGATTTGGAGCGAAGTAGCTTCACCTTCACTGCCCGGAAAAATTGGTCGGCGAGACAGGATTTGCACCTGCACGGGCGGGAGCCCACGAGTTTCTGAGACTCGCGTGTATACGTTCCACCACTCGCCGAATGAGACTGGTGCCGGCGGCAGGGGTTGCACCTGCACTGTCAACGTTCTCGACGTTGTGCCTCTCCTATTGGGCTACGCCGGCAAAAATGGAAGTGGAGCCATCGGGGGCGCTTGCATCCCCATCCGCCCACTACGAAGGGGCCGCGTCTCGGTTTACGCTTCGATGGCAAATCGTGGGGGCTCGAGCGGGGTTCTCACCCGCGACCTTCTCCTTATGTGGGAGCTGCGCTGCTGCTGCGCCATCGAGCCGTGAAAAATGGTGGGGACCGAGGCAGTTGCAGCCTCACGATGTGCCGCGTAAGAGCCGGCTGCCCGTCTACTGTGGCTTGATCCCCGAAAAAGTGGCTGCGGCGGGAGGCCTCGCACCTCCATTCCCGGGTTCAAAGCCCGCTGTCCTGCTGTTAGACGACACCGCAACAAAAGTGACCCGGCCCGGAGACATGGGCATGCTCCGGGCCGGGGTTGTTTTCTGTCCTTAGCGGATCGAGCGGCGCGCGCGGTAGTCGCTGCGTGCGATGAGCACGAGAGCGACGACGGCGAGCCAGGCGATCACGAGGGGAAACGCATTCATGGCGTTGTCCTTTCTGTCTTGGGGCCTTGCTCCATGGAGCTTCGGCCGTTGTTCGCGCGCTCCCCGAAGGGAGCGCGCGAAAAGTGATTGGCTGCGGCCCGTGGACTTGCACCACGACGAGGCGATTAACAGTCGCCCATGCTACTTTGACATTATGCCGCAATGGTCAGGTGGGCGGGACTCGCACCCGCTTCCCCGGCTTCACAGGCCGGTGCTCCGCTCACTGAGCCACGCACCTGATTGAAAAACTAAAAATGGTCGGGGTGGCAGGAATCGCACCTGCGGTCTCTCGGTCCCAAGCCGAGCGCGTTCACTGCTACGCTACACCCCGAAAAAATTGGGAGCAGGATTCCGAGTTGCACGGAAAAGAGCCGGCGTATGAAACCGGCGGTGGACTCTCCACTTCCTGCTATGGCGGGAACGGTTGGGTTCGCACCAACACCTTCTCCTTTTCAGTGAGACGTGCAGACTGACTACACTACGTTCCCTTCGAAAAAATTGGCACGGACGGCAGGTAACGCTCCTGCATCGGGTCGTTTTGGAGACAACTGCCTTGCTTGTCGGCCACGTCCGTAAAGCGCCCGAACGCTCGAGCGAAAAAGGAAACCGCGGCTCAGGTCACTCGGCGTCGGAAGACTTCTCCGACGTCCGTCCTCAATGACCGCGGGTTAAGGGTTGGTGGGAGTCGGTGGGGTTGCACCACGCGTCAAGTGCCAGTCGATTTAACGACGGCCGGGTTACAGCCGGCCGACTGGAACGGCTCCCGAAATTGGTGGAGATGGTGGGGGTCGCACCCACCTGAGTCTGCTTGCAGGGCAGATGCCTCACTGATCGGCCACATCCCCCAAACGAAATTGGACGCGCGTGCCGGAATCACACCGGCGTGAAACGGTTTTGCGGACCGCTGGATAATTGCTCTCCCAACGCGCGAGAAAATGGTGGAGCCGGCGGGATTCGCACCCGCACCGGGCGGATTAAAAGTCCGCTGTGCTACTGTTGAACACCACAGCTCCAAAGTGGTGCGCGCGCCGGAAGTCGCACCCGGGACTACGGACTGGCAGACCGCCGCGTTGCTGTTACGCCACGCGCGCACTAAATAAACTGGCCCTTGCCGGGCTTGGGCCGCCGGCTGGCTTCATACGGATCCGATAGGGCAAAACGTTCCCCGGTCTCGGATCGAGAACCGGCGCTTCCTTAAGGAAATTTGGCCGCCCTGGCCGGACTTGCACCGGCGTTGCCCGGATTGAAAGTCCGGAGTCCTCGACTACTAGACGACAAGGCGGAAAAGAAATGGAGCGAGACGAGCGCGGCGGGCGGGAAACGGATTCCTCGGCCGGGCACTCCTGAACACTCACAAAAATTGTCACGCGGCCGGCATCGCCGTTTAACGCCCTCTGGCGCACCGCGTGTAGAATATAAAAGAGGACACGACCGCGCTGCGGCCGTGTCCTCGTCGCAAAAAAGAACACACACCGTCGTCCCTCTCGGCCCCGCAGACGCGGGTTCGGATTGGACGGCCGCAGGATTTGCACGCGGACGTTGGGCTGATTGACTGGGCTCAGTGATGAAGCCGCTTATGGAATATGGGAAAACGAGGATGACCTCGGTTTTCCGGAAGCGGCTGGACCCACTCGGGGCACAAAAAACCCACTTCCGGAATGGAAGTGGGCGGCGTGAGGCGGCGAGTAATCGCAGGCGTCAGGTTACACCACTTCCAGGGAGCATCGCGTAATCGGGTCGATTGAGACCTCGTTCACTGCGCTTGCTCGGAGTCGTCGTCTGGGCACGAATCGCCACACACAACGATTGCCATCCGGTTAGCCGGAAGGCGGAGAGTTGATTAGAGTGTGTGGATTTCATGGGAAGGTGCGGAGTGACGGTTAAAGGTGTGTCGGGTTACAACGGCGGTCGGGGAAAGAAAATCAAGGGGGCGGGGAAAGATTTTTTTAATGAAGTGCTTTTTTCAGAGCCGCTCGTGCGAGTGACGGGGCAGACCTTACCCGAATCATCGCGGGCTTGCCATGCCGGTTTCCCCAGCGAGCCTGACTCATTAGTCATGTTTGAAGCACTCTTCTCCGAACGCGGGCTCTCGCTCGACCGACTCAAAGTTCTCATCGAAGTGCGCGATGCCGGCAGCATCGCGCAGGCGGCGCCGGGCGATCCCGTGCGTCAGAGTCAATACAGTCGTCAGCTGCGCGAGCTCTCGGAATTTTTCGGCTGCGAGGTCGCGCAGCGTCGCGGAAAAATCCTGAAGCTCACCGCGCAGGGCGAACGCCTCGCCGAGCTCGCGCGGGAGCAGCTCCGCTCGCTCGAGGATTTCCGCTCCGAGTGCCGCGAGGAGAGCGTCGCATTCACGATCGGCGCGGGCGACAGCCTGATCCAATGGCTCGTGATTCCTCAGCTGGGCGCGTTGCTCTCGACGTTTCCCGGAACGCGTTTCGCCACGACCAATCTTCGCACCAACGAGATCGTGCAGCAGCTCACCGATTGCCGGCTCGATTTCGGGATCGTGCGCAAAAATGCCGTCACGGCGGGACTCAAAGCGGTCTCGCTCGGCATGATCACCTACGTGGCGGTCGTCCCAGAAAAATTGGTGCCGAAAAAAGGAAAGGTCTCGCTGGAACAAGCCCTGAGGGAGCTCCCTTTGGCCACCCAAACGACCGACGGACAGTTTACCTCGGGGCTGCGCACATTGGCGAAAGGCCACGGAATTTCTCTGGTCCCTGCCCTCGCCTGCCAGTCGTTTCCGCAGACCTTGGCCTCCGTCAAGACCGGGAAATTCTGGGCGGTCGTTCCGGAAATCGCCGTGCGCGATCTGCCCGCCGGAACGTATCGGCAGATTGATGACGCAGGACTGTCATCACTCGCCCGCGAAGCGATGCTGGCGTGGAATCCCCGTTTGGTGCGCATCCGCCCGGGTGCGGCGAAGATCGCGTCGACGCTCCACACCATTCTGCTGGCAAAGCGTCCGTAGTCTCCGGAGAAATCGCCGCCCGACAATTTGGAAGGGGTAAGCTCATGGAGACGAGCCTAGCGCGCCCTTCCCTCCATCACTGCGATACAAAATCCGCCGGGGTATACCCAACGGATTCCCCTGCTCACCCACGCACGTGCCACCCATCGGGTCGGTCAGGAAAATCTCCCTGCCAAAAACTATCTGGGCAGGAAAAATCCTCCAAGCACGACGGCTATCCTCAGCACGCCAACCTCCGTCACGTTGCCCTCGCCATCCTGCTCCCCGCAGCGCAACCATCGGGGCGCCGCATCGTCTTCGCCCTCGCCCCGCCTCCCACCATGGCTCGCCCCCGCCGTCACCGCCTCGCTCTGCTCCTCCTCGTTCAGTTCGCCCCCTTTGCATTCGGGGCCACGCCGTCGCCTTCCTCCTCCTCCAAGGCTGAAGAAGCCGAAGCGCTCTTCGTCCGCCGCGTCTGGCCGCTCCTGCAGCAAAAATGCCTCCCGTGTCACGGCGACGATCCCGCGAAAATCAAAGGCGACCTCGATCTCCGCACCCACCCCGCCGCCCTCGCGGGCGGCAACAGCGACCAACCCGCCTTCGTCGCCGGAGAACCCGACCGCAGCCCGCTCTATCTCGCCACGCTCCGCGACCACGCCGATTGGGAGCCGATGCCGCCGAAGGAACCCGACCAACTCTCCGCCGCCCAAATCGACTGGCTGCGGCAGTGGATCGTCGGCGGAGCGCCCTGGCCCGATGCCGCCCGACAAAAACAACTCGCCGCGGCCCACGCCGAAAAAAATCCGGCCGACGATGGCGTTACCATGCCCACCAGCGGCGGCCTCTCCGCCGACTGGACGAATCGCCGCTATGCGCCCGCCGGCATGTGGGCCTATCAACCCGTCAAGAAACCCGCGCTCCCCGCACTCCCTTCGGCCCGCACGCCGAGCTCCCCCAACACCGCCATCGCCAATCCGATCGACACCTTCCTCGCCGCGCGCCGCCACGCCGGTCTCGCAATCGCACCGACAGCCGATGCCCGCACGTTCATCCGTCGCGCCACTTTTGATCTCACCGGCCTGCCACCGACGCCCGACGAAATCGCCACCTTCGCCTCCGCGCACCGCGCCAATCCCGCCGCAGCCGTCCGCGATCTCATCGACCGCCTCCTCGCCAGCCCGCACTACGGCGAACGCATGGCGCAACACTGGCTCGACGTCGTGCGCTACGCCGACAGCAGCGGTTTCGCCAACGACTACGAACGAGGCAACGCCTGGCGCTACCGCGACTACGTCGTGCGCTCGTTCAACACCGATCTCCCCTACGACCGTTTCATCCGCGAACAAATCGCCGGCGACGAACTCGCCGACTCCTCGCCACCCTCGGCTCCGGCTTCCCCACCCTCGCCCCCCCACTCCGAACGCCTCATCGCCACCGGTTTCCTCCGCATGGGCCCATGGGAACTCACCGGTATGGAGGTCGCCAAAGTCGCCCGCCAACGCTTCCTCGACGATGTCACCAACGCCGTCGGCGAGACCTTCCTCGCGCATTCGCTCCAGTGCGCGCGCTGCCACGACCACAAATTCGATCCCGTCCCGACCCGCGACTACTACGCCCTGCAAGCTGTCTTCGCCACCACGCAACTCTCCGAGCGCCCCGCTGCGTTTCTCGCGACGGAAAACACCGCCGGTTTCGAAGAGGCCGCCTACCTCGAACCGCGCCGCGCCGACTATGTCGCTACGCTCCGGCGTCTCGACGTCCAGCTGCTCGCCTCCGCGGAAAAATGGTTCGCCGACCAAAAGCTCGACCCCGCGAAATGGCACGCCGCCGTCACCCAAGCCCGCACGCAGGAGCGCGCCACGAAGCGCCGCGATTTCGAAGGCGTCTTCAACGCCGCCCGCGCGATCCTCACACGCCAGAAAATCCCCGAGGAACAGTTCCCGCCGAAGCTCGTCGGCTTCAGCCCCGCGGATTACGGCAACGAACGCGTCGCCCGCAAAGGCCTCGAACGTCTCCGCTGGGAACTCGAGCGCTACGAGCCCTTCGCCCTCGCCGTCTACAATGGCCGCACGCCCGACGTAAAATCCGTCAACGCCCCGCTCCGCATGCCGCCGACGCGCCTCACCGTCGGCGAACTCGAAGAGACGTGCATCCTCACCGGCGGGGATCCGGTTGCCGCCGGCGAAAAAGTCGCGCCCGGCGTCCTCAGCGTTCTCGGCGCGCTCCAGAAAACGCCCGTGCCCACCACGATCGAAGGCCGCCGCCGCGCTCTCGCCGAGTGGATCGCCGATCCCGCAAATCCGCTTACCACGCGCACCTTCGTGAATCGGGTCTGGCTCTGGCATTTCGGCCGCCCGCTCGCCGGCAACCCCAACAATTTCGGCAGCACCGGCCAAAAGCCCACGCACCCCGAACTCCTCGACTGGCTCGCCGCGACCTTCGTCGAGCACGGCTGGTCCCTCAAAGCTCTCCACCGCGCGATCATGACGAGCGAAGCCTACGCCCGCAGCGCCACGCACCCCGACCGCGCCTCCCTCGCCGCGCTTGATCCGACCGGCACGAGCTACGCTATCTTCGCCCCGCGCCGCCTCACCGCCGAGGAGCTCCGCGACGCCCAGCTCGCCGCCACCGGCGAACTCAACCGCACGCTCGGCGGCATCCCGAATCGCCCCGAGATGAACCTCGAAGCCGCCCTGCAGCCGCGCCAGGTCATGGGCACCTTCGCCTCTGCGTGGGTCCCGAATCCCCTCCCCGCCCAGCGCCACCGCCGCAGCCTCTACGCCCTCAAACTCCGCGGCCTCCCCGATCCCGCGATGGAAGTCTTTAACCAGCCCACCCCCGATTTCTCGTGCGAGCGCCGCGACGCCGCCACGATTACGCCGCAGGTGTTCAGTCTCTTCAACAGCGCCGCGAGCCACGCCCGCGCGCTCGCCCTCGCCGCCCGCGCCGTGCGCGAAACCAAATCCGACACCGCCGCGCTCACCCGCTGCTTCACCCTCGCCCTCGCCCGCCCGCCCACCGCCGCCGAACTCGCCGCGTGCCTCGCGCATTGGAACGAGGTCGCGAAGCTCCACACCGCGACCCCGCCCCCGCCGATTCTCCCCCCGCGCGCCGTTCGCCGCGACGCCGTTGAAGAAAACACCGGCGAAAAATTCACCTTCCAGGAAACGCTCCACGCCTCCGCCGACTTCGTCCCCGACCTCGCTCCCGCCGACGTCCCGCTGCGCACCCGCGCCCTCGCCGACGTCTGCCTCGCGCTCTTCAACACCAACGAATTCGCGTATGTGGACTGAAGACACCTTCTGCCTCCGCCTCCTCGTGGGCCGGCTCGTGAGAGCCGGGATCATCGCGGCGATCATGCCCTTCGTCCTCGCCGTTTCGCCCGCTGCCACGCCGCCACCCAACATCATTCTCATCAACTGCGACGACCTCGGCTACGGCGATCTCGGCTGCTACGGCGCCAAAGACCTCCGCACGCCGCACCTATACCGCATGGCCCGCGAGGGCACGCGCTTTACAGATTTTTCCGTCACGTCCGCCCTCTGCACGCCGTCGCGAGCCGCGCTCATGACCGGCAAATACCCCGGCCGCCTCGGCCTCGCCACCGGCGTCCTCCGCCCCGATGCCCAGAGCGGTCTCGCCTCCGCCGAAGTCACCCTCGCCGAAATCCTCCGCCCCGCCGGCTACGCCACCGCGTGCATCGGCAAATGGCACCTCGGCTTCCGTCCCGGCCTGCGCCCCCGCGACCAAGGCTTCGATCACTCCTACGGCGTCCTGCACAACCTCGACCGTTTCGAGACGGTCGTTTTCGAAAAAGAAGGCGGCATGCCCGTGCTCCGCGACGATGTCGTCGAGCGGCGCCCCGCCGTGCCCGCCGAGATGACCGCCCTCTACACCGCCGAGGCCCTCGCGTTCATCACGGCGAATCGCGCGCGTCCATTTTTTCTCTATCTCGCCCACGCGATGCCACACCTCCCGTTTGACGCGTCGCCCCGTTTCAAAGGCAAGTCCGCGCGCGGTCTCTACGGCGACGCCGTGGAGGAACTCGACGACAGCACGGGCCAAATCCTCGACCACCTGCGCACGCTCGGTCTCGCCGCCAACACCCTCGTGCTCTTCACGAGCGACAACGGCCCCGAGCGCAACACTCCCGGCTCCTCCGCCCCGCTCCGCGGCACCAAACACACCGTCTTCGAAGGCGGTCTGCGCGTCCCGTTCATCGCGTGGTGGCCTGGCCGCGTCCCCGCCGGTCGCGTCGCCACCGATTTTCTCTCCACCCTCGATCTGCTCCCGACGTTCGCCCGGCTCGCCGGCACGACCACGTTGCCCGCCGACCTCGACGGCTACGATGTCACGCCCGTCCTCCTCGGCGCCGCCGGTGCCCGCTCTCCGCGCACGACACTCTATTCCCTCTACGGCCTGAACCAGCGCCGGCTCGAATCCCAACGCGAGGGCGCGTGGAAACTCCACCTCTCATCGCCCCCGCAACTCTACGATCTCGCCCGCGATCCCGCCGAGTCGACCGACCTCGCCGCGTCGCACCCCGACGTCGTCGCCCGCCTCACGGCCCTCGCCATCCGCACGCGCACCACCACCGGCATCCCCGCCCCCGACCCGTCCGCGCCCACCGCTCCGAAAGCCAAGAAAAAGTCCGCCCCGAAAATCCCCGCCCCATGAGTTCGCCCTATTTCCCCTGTGCCGGCGCCCGTGCCCTCCACTCCCCCACGCGCCGGGATTTTCTCTACAGCCTCGGCGCCAGTCTCGGCAGCGTGGCGTTCACCTCGCTGCTCGCCGCCCAGACCCAAGCCCCCGCTCCGCAGTCCCCGCCTTCCCTCGCACCCCGCGCCCCGCACGTTCCGGCCAAGGCGAAAAATTGCATTTTCCTCATGATGGAGGGCGGCCCGTCGCACATCGACACCTTCGACCCCAAGCCCGCCCTCACGCGCCTCCACCTCCAAGCCTTCACCCGCGAGGGCCGCCAAAAATCCGCGATGGAGAGCGGCAAACGCTACTACGTCCAAAGCCCCTTCACCTTCCGCAAAGCCGGCCAGAGCGGCGCCGATATGGCGACGAATTGGGAACACCTCGCACGCGTCGCCGACGACCTCTGTTTCTACCGCGGCTGCCAGGTCGACAGCGTCAATCACCCGACCGCCATGTATCAGATGAACACCGGCAACCGCTTCGGCGGCGACCCCGGTCTCGGCGCGTGGGTGAACTACGGCCTCGGTTCCCTGAACCAAGACCTCCCGGGTTTCATCGTCCTCCCCGAAGTTTCCTATCCGCAGGGCGGCTCCGCCAACTGGTCCAACGGCTATCTGCCCGCCCAATTTCAGGGCACACCCCTCCGTGCCAAAGGCTCGCCCATCCTCGATCTCGCGCCGCCCGCCGGCGTGAGTGCCGCGCGCCAGCGCAAAAATCTCGATCTCATCGCGCAGCTCAACGCCGCCCACGCCGCGCAACATCCCGGCTTCGACGAACTCGCCGCGCGCATGGACAACTACGAGCTCGCCTTCCGGATGCAGATGCAGGTTCCCGAGACGCTCGATCTCTCGAAGGAAGACGAGAAAACGAAAGCCCTCTACGGCATCGGCCAGGACGCCACCGACGCCTTCGGCCGCAAATGTCTCCTCGCCCGCAAACTCGTCGA
>Ga0075163_10011298_pt1 | contig 11643 bp, 14 predicted proteins | sample JI1023141ADNA_FD_71478 | JGI IMG/M metagenome (GOLD analysis project Ga0075163, IMG submission 71478) | Wastewater effluent complex algal communities from Wisconsin, to seasonally profile nutrient transformation and Carbon sequestration -... | ecosystem: Engineered > WWTP > Effluent > Algae... | reverse complement strand
ATGAATAATTAATATGAAATAATTATATAAAAGGATATATAATCCTGCTTTGTATAACAGGTTTAAAAAGCCTAGGAGGTAAATTTTTCTAAATCATTCGATAAAAATAGCTTTAGTAGTCTAGTAACCTCATATTTTGAATTATAGGCAGCACGAGATGACCATTGATTCGTCACCCTGCAATAAGTAGCAGGCACCAATCTATCATACGAATACTCGAAAAAGACGATTGCATCATCCGGAATCTCCGGAAATTGACGATCAATACTCGGTACTGGTGTCCCTGCTATCCAATCTTTGAGACTTCTTCTTGGCTGCAATGGTGCTGGTTTAGGTTTGACAACCCAGTAATCATCTTTTTGAACAACAATATAGTTACTCATCTTCTTTTTTTCTTTATTACTTTAATGTAAGACATGGCAAAAAAAATCAATTTTAATGTATAATATATGATGTCACTATAATTGGTATCAAAGCAGGAGGAACCCTGAATCTTCTTTTAAAATAATCATTGAATCACACATCATGTCGTGATAATGAGGCAAGCCCAATATGAGAGTTATAAGATAAAAGCAATAGCTCTTCATAAAAAAATTGAAATTATTCCGCTAATTATTCTTATTATTAGTATAATCGATTTTGAGTTATGATAAATGAAAACAATATCTCTATTAATTCATCATATAGTTTTTTCGAATGCAGATCTGTCGGAATACCAACATTCTATAAGAACAAGATTATTTCTCAACTAAAGAACAGCACATATTTCAATCTAACAAAGAAAGAATTCTTAAATGTCACCCATGGTTGCATATCCTTCGACAATATTCATGTGCAAAACACAAAAGATATTATGCACATTAAATTAACAAACAGCCAAAGAAAACAACTACTCAAACATTTTGATTTAAAGACGAAAAGCAGATAGAAGTTATTATTTTAAAATAATTTACGAAGGAATTATTAACTTTTAGTAAAATAACGATGAGCCAAGGCTTAGCCATTGCTTAGCCAAGCAATGAATTAACTTTAACACGAATCGGATCGTATCTTTCTGAATCTAATTGTCTTCTTAAAGTTTCATATGGAGTTACTGTTATTGGCGTTATTTCTGCTATTTTTGTTTTTCCCTCCATAAATTGTTTTAATATATTTCCGGAGAATCCTGATACCATTTCAACACCTAATGTATCAGAAGTTGCTGGATAATCCTTGGTAGATCCATTTAAATTCCAATACAAAATTTTTGGAGCCTTTGTGTAACCAGCCTTTATAAACTTTTCCTGAATTATAAGATAATGCGGCGAAAACTCTGTTCTTTCAGAGTTTGCCGCATCGAACTGCATATCAGATAAGACTAACAAATATTCCGGTAGATCCTCTTCTAATACATTATTATCAACACATAGTTTTAATATCAAATCATACGCCTTCTCAAAATTTGTATTCGATATTATACCATCTTTCATCATATAGGATACAATCTCATATAAACTTGGTTCACTACCTATATCAGCATATCTCATCATTTCAGCGTCATAGGAGAAACGAATGTAAAAGTTACGAAACACTGGATGATTTATTCTCGTAATTAATGCCGTTAAACCTATAGCTGGCAAGATTGGTGGCACATTTTTCGATCTACCGCTCATCATCGACCCTGATGTATCTAACATTACACACATCTTAGCCAAGAAATTGTCAGGTTTAGATGTAAATTGCTGGCACAATGATTTAAATTGCGCTTCTATTATAGGATCTTCGATTATAGGTTTATTACTATAGGTAATATAAGGTCTTACAAGCTCATGTGGTTGCATATTTTCACCATGCATTTTATTATTTGGCTGTTTCATATATTCCTCGAAATTCTTTGCACATTGAACTCTATCGTCAATATCATATCTCTGTTTACCAGTCTTTATATCCAGATTCATAAAAGCCTTTCGACGAATTTTCAAGTTTTGTGCTGGCACTGCCCCGGGATCTATATCAGACCATAGCCCATTACACATCAAATTCTCTATCGTATTCAATCTATTATTTAAGTCAGTTAACATTTTACGATACTTCTTCCTTGCATTATATCCCTTATTCTCGGTACTCTTACCCATTTTATTGCTAAACAAGTAACTACTTAAGGCGATTGCTAAACTATGATGTTTAGACTGCTCTCGTGGCGCCCATTTTCCAGCCAGACTGATAGATTTATCTTTAGGTGTATCACGGTCCAAGATTAATTGTTTAGATAAAAGCTTAACTATCTCCTTATTTAAGCTTTTATCTGTTACTTCTGTATCCTTTTCTACTATTGCATAGATCTCCCGCAAATCCTTATAACTCCCATAAATAGGTATTAATTCTAATAAATCTAATGTTATATCCCTAAATTTCTGGTATAACCAAATATACATATAGTAGAATAACAGTTTCTCACCTTTACCATTTCTTATATCCCTTGTCTGAAATGCTAAAACGAAAAGATCTGTTATATTTGCATATTTGCTATCGTCATTGCTGTTTCTAAGGATTAATTCCATCATCTCATATAGACTTTCCTTATTTAAATCTCTAACTAACTTAAAACTTAATGCAACTAAGTTATTAGCTACCCCAGTATGAGTAAAACTGTCTGCTCCATTAGTAGTCGTCGTTGTCATCGTTGTTGACATTTCTACTGTTGTCGTCATTTTTTAGTTTATTAAAATAAAAATGAGAAAGCTATATCAATTTTTATTCGCGTAGCAATAAAATAGTTTAAACAGCCAAAGCAGGTGGGACCCTGTTATTATTGATTAATTTTTCTACTTAAAAATCAATTTGATTCAATTGAGATTCCATCGAAACCTCAAACTGTTTGATCTTTTCGTATGTTGAATATGGAATAACGTAGAGCAATGGACTCTTCTGTGTGAAAATAAGAACGATACTCACTGCTTTCGTCTTCTTAAAAGCTTCCACGAAGAAAGCAGGCTCTTTCCCCAACTCTTCCATGATGAATTTCGTGTCACTCGGAATTAGTGCATATTTCTGCATATCTTCAGGCAAGTCGTTGTGAAAAAGATGGCAGATACGTCGTCCATCAGCTGGTTGATACTGATCTTGACACTTACTGCAGCATGAAAAATATTCATCGCAAAATGAACATTTGATATTGACATCAGTGATATTTTCAATTCCCTCCTTAAACTGACAAAAATCACATGTCCACGGGCCCTGATGCCCAGCAGCCATCGGAATAGAATTAAAAATAAACTCAATCTTACTCATTTTGTTAATTAGTTGTGTTGTTTTGTTAAGACATAGAGATTAATGATAGTAAAAAATTTGTCAATTTTATAATATAATATATTAGGTCATTTGTTATTTATTTATAAAAGAGATGAGAGATATATGTTGTAAGGATCTACAACTACCTTTCTAACAAATTCTTTAAATGAAATTACAATCTCACCATCGAAAAAATCAAATACAGGATTCTTATCATCCAATTCCCTATATTCAGATTTCGTTAAATATATCGAATTACATAAGATCTCACCATACTTTTCATGCTTGTATCCCGTCTTTACTAATACTAAATCCTTAAATTTATCCAAATCTGGTGTCCATCTCTCCTTAAATCTTTCTAATGTTACATTATCATTTCTTGCATGTTCATAAACTATTTCCACTAATTCTGGTCGTATATATGAAGTGCAATCCGTTTTCCACATAGCCTTTTTAGGGAAGAAACAGAAAAAAGAAAAATACTTTTATATAACAAAGTATAACATTAAATAATAATTTGGTGAGCGCATCACTTATTATCTTTATATTTTGTTGAATACGGATCAGCACAGATCTCCTTAATCTTTAAAATATTTTTATTATATTCATCAATATTGCTATTGCATAAAGCTGTTGTTCCAAACTTTATTTGACGTTCTTTTGCATCTAATGATATGGATGGCACCGCCTTCAAGTTTACTATTGATTCAGCTGAACATGGTGCACAACACTTTAAATGCACAAAATAGGTTCCTATACGTGAGATTGACATTGTTTTTCGTTTTATTTCGCAACAATGATACCCGATTAAATTGGAAAAATCTAAATTATTTATACTAAATAATATGTATTTATTTCATTTTTTAAAAATGATCCTCTTTTTTTGGAGTTTTTAATAGATAAAAAATAAATATCATGTTAACAGAATCAGATATTAATGAATTAGAAGGATTAGAAGCATCTGACATAGCTTTAGATGGAGAGTCAGATGGTGTAAAAGAACTAGAACCATTTGTCCCTATGATGATAACTAGCAATTCAGATATATGCAAACATAGAATTCGAAAACTTCCATGCCATTTTAAATCGAGTTATGAGAAGACTAATTATCAACGAATTGGATTCTATCCAACTGTTTGCTGTAAGAGACACAAAAAATATGAATATTTATATATTTCATGGCAAGAAGCCTTTTTTAATGCCTTAAATGAAAGAGTTGAATTACCGAATAGTTATTACGAAATTCAAGATTCATATTATTGTCATAATTCTTATAACAATAGTTATGATAATGATGAGGATGATGATAGAGATAGATCTAATAGATGCTGCCAATCTGTATGCAGATGCTATAAAATAAATAATGTTATGATTATCAGAGGGTTTGATAAAGAGATGGGCTTGAATATCGCTGAACAAGTTTGTAATAATCTTATATCTTTTGCAAATACCAATCAGATTATCACTAATTTAACAGATAAGAGTAAGAGAGATGATAGAGAAAAAAGAGAGACAGAGAAAGAGATAGAGATAGCTGTTTTAATCTTAAACAGATTGGTATCTATCTATATTAGAGACTATATTAATAGAAAGGACAATACATTCTTAGAACCCTTATGGATTCAAGGTTATTATGGTGATGAATTCGACAACTTTAATTTAACCATATTATCTAAGATTAAAGAAACGATCACTGCTGGTATCACATTAGAAAAGTTATTAAACTTAGAATATAATGATGTTGTTGATGTTGGCCAAAGTAGATCAGTAAAAATCATAGATGTTGTCGAAATCCCGATTGAAAATATTATTATACCTAACAAACACCATTTCGATAAATGCTTATTAGAGAATAGCTATAAAGATTATAAAGGAATTATTTGTGTATGCATGAAGACTAACAATAATCAATATACACTAAAAGATGGATATCATAGATTAGCTTCAGCAAAGATAAGACAAGATAAGACTGTAAAAATAGTGTGTGCAGAGTTTAGCTAATGCTTTATAATAGTTTATTAGAGATAAAAAAAACAAAAGTTTTTAAGAATTACGATTAACTATCGATATTTTTACTATTAATTTACGATTAATCAATCGTAAATTAAAAAATCCTGATATAGGATCCAGGAATTATTTTTTGCTTTTAATTTTGCTTTATTAAAAGCAAAATTAAAAGTAGATCTAAAAGTAAATAAAATAAAAAAAGGGTAGCAAAGTAAAAAAATATTCAGTGTAAATTAGACTAGTACTCTTAGTTTAATAATGCATTAATATCGCGCTTATAATTGACTTTCTCTTTAAGAATACATAATCCAGTCGTCTTACTAGTAGGATCCAAAAATTTGCTATTCGGATTCTCAACTATATATTGCTTAACTTCTGGTAAGTTATGCCAATCATCTAAATATATTCCATTAGAATCGATACTATCTGAGCTAAAATTAGATGGTATTTCAATTATCATATCATAATTGCTCATATGAAATCCTTCTGAGCAATGCCGATCATCACACTTATTCCACCAAGTTATCATCAATGATAAATAGTAATATTCGCGTAACTTTGCTAGCTTTACATCATCTATAATCTTTGGCATCTATATCTTCCTGTTTGTTGTTATTATTTGTTTAATAACAATTTTTATTCATCATTTTTTCGAACTCTATCTTTACTAAGACTTTTGGACCATTTGACCTTTTTAGAGTTTCATAAAATCATTAACAGCATTTAAGAGAGGAAATCGTATTATGCCTGGATAACTCTTATTCTTACTCATCTCAAGTAATTTAGCCATTATCTCTTTCATTTCCTGATCATTCTTCTTCTTTTTATCATAGAATTTAGTTATTTTTTGCAAGAGCTCTGTGATAAGCCTGATTGGTAACATATTATTATTCTCTGATTTTAATTCTTTCTCATATAATGAGAGTATCGTCTTTCTCATCAACTCTTCCTTATATGCACCCTTATGATAAAGCTCTGCAAATATATGAATATTCGCTATTTGCCATCTTTCCACTTTCTGGGCTTTTGATTCTGTCAGGGTATCTTCCTCATCCTCGAACATAAATGGCTCATTTATCTCCTTTATAATTCGCTGATTTAATGGTACCACGATCTTAGGGTACTTCTTAGCTAATGATAAAAAGATTGCTACATATTGTTCTACTATGAATACACCATTTATAGCAGCTTCATGAAGTATCTTTGCTACATCATTCAATGTATCTGGTTTATCCATCTCATATCCTAATAAAGTTGCATTGATCGTCGAGAAATTCGTTGCACTTAGTTTACAGAGGCAATCCTTTATGTTAGCCAATAACCCATCCCCATCTTCAATAAATAATTTCTTACGATTTAACAAGATATCCCTATTTTCTTTACTAAGATCTTTAATATCTTTAATATCTTTTTCCTTATTGTTATTATAGTTTTTGTCGTTTTTATATCTCTTACCACCGTTGTGATTATTAATGCTATGATTATTGTTATTATGATTATTATGCACTCTTCCATTTGGATTAAAGGGTCCATGTGGATTCGGACCTTGCAGTCCATTATTATGGTTTTTATTAAGATTACCAAATGATTTTCGTTGATTCATTCCTTGTTGATTATTATAGGGATGTTTGTTGTCATAACTAATTATAGTCTTTTTAATACCATTTAAAATGGCTAAGATCATAGGATCGATCGGATAATCTACCTCCTCCTTGTCTAAAGATAAGATAAATTCAGGCGAATAACAGATTATATCTTTAGTCTTTACTTCTTTATCAACTAAATTAAGTTTAGCTGATTTATTAACAACTTTAGCTGTTGAAGTGACCTTAGCTACTATATCCTCAGTGAATACTGAAGGTAAATTGCTAGTGCTAGTGATTATATCTGTCATTTGACTATGGTTATCCATATTCATAGTTCAGATTTTTTTCAATTTTAATAAACTACTAACTCTTAAGTTTTAAATAATTCAATTTTTATAGAGGAAAAATCTAGAGTCTCTTTAGCCTTTTCAGTATCATAGTTAATATATCATATACTTAAAGTGGTTATAATGATAGTGAACATATTGTTACAGAATATGATTGGGATACCACCAAAGACTTCGATCGATCAGTTGCAGTAGTTACAGGGGATATTGTTTTCTGTGTTCGCGAAGTTAAGATGAATCAAACTATTAAAGTGTGTTGGTAAAAACAACTAAAATCTAAGGCTTATTCAGCTTTTTATGCACAGAAGATAAAAGTAAAAATAAGGAATATAGCAGATAAAAAAATTCTATATAGAATATTTTTTCCCTAGCCTTTTTTAAAAAGGCTATATTACTTTGTATCTCTAAATCTTTGTGACTATTTTAACACGTTCAACACTCTTAAATCCATCCTTCTTTAAACATGGAATGTTCGCCATTAATATGCACTTATATTGACTATTCCATACAGGGAAGAATTCTATATCATAAAACTTTTCAGGATAATAAAGCTCTGAATCTAGTTTTGCGTTGTCCAATGTATTTCTTAATTCATCATAAAACTTTGTAAATAATTCACGTGCTTCCCAATCCTTTATTTCTTTATTATTGTATTGAAAGCTTACTGCATCTAAATAATACTTTTTCTCCAAACTATTTAGAATCTGATTTATCTGTTCTATCGATAGTTTTGTGTTTATCTCTATTCTTATCGACAGAAAGACTGTATTATTATCAGAATTAATAGCATCTTCAAAAATTACTCTCTTTATAAAAGACTCTTCCCTAATATTTTCATCACCTTTTTGTAACTGATAGAGACAACGTTTCCTGTGATAATGATTATAATAAGTAAAGACTACATATGATGAAATTAGAGTTAAGGGGACTAAACACAAAAGATTGGATTTCTTTTTAAAGAGATCCTGAAAACTCTTTAAAGCTGTTAACATCTAATTATTAATCTGTTGCTATTTTACCTGTTAATAAAGAGCTAATTAAGCAGCTCAAAAACAAAGTAATTTTCATTTTTCTCTGGTAAGGGTTTTTCTAGGGCTTTTTGTTTGTTTAGTCTCTTCAGTTTAAAAAAGGCCATTAGGGAAGATCACAACTCAGGATGGCCAAGCAATCCTTATCAACAGTTGGTTCGAATGATCCGAATGTTACACACATTGCTGGAAAATCATCACCATTATCATCATCATTTAAATCTATAGGACTGTGATAGACAAATAAGAATTTACCCATTTCCGAGCAGAAGTAAAAACCTTTTACTTTTTTGCCTTTATCCCCTTTTAATCCTGTATTGTAAGTAAACTCAACCGATTTTTCAAGATTATCCAGAATAATCTTCTTATCTAATGCTGTATATGCCGATTCTTCTGATGAATGCCATTGTGGTAAGTCTACTTCATCTACTTTATCGCAATGATCGATAAAGTTATCCCATCCAATCTCTGTATCAAGATTCATGTCCCAATAGCCTGGCATAAATTCAGTACAGATTCTGAATGAAAGAGGTGGACTGCCATAATCATCATATTTATCACTCTGATTAATAATTTTTTCTCCATCGTAGAAATAGACTCCATGTGATCGATATCCACATTCATCTGCATTTACTATAATATCTCCTCGAACTGGTTTGAAGTTTGAATAGACTGTTTGTAACTGTTCTAATGTAGGAATTTTTACATAGTTACTATCATTACTCTCATCATTACTATTGTTTTCATTTTCACTATCGCTATCATTACTATCGTTATCAATACATTCATTAAACGATACTAAATGAAGAATTGCTTTGTTGGCTTTCATTAACCTCTTTTTTAGAATGCATCAGCAAAAAAGAAAAATAAAATTATCAATTTTTTATTTTTAATATATAAGGCTATTTCGATAAACAAAGTAAAGTAAAAAAATAAAAAAGACTATTTACTTCTAGACTTTTTTCTCTTAGGAAGAAGGCTATGTCTGTTAAAATACCTAATGGTTTCGAACTAAAAATTAGTAATATTCCAAATGCTGGTCTAGGAATATTTGCAATAAAACCTATTAAAGCAAATACATGTCTTGGAGAATATCGCGGCAAATTTATTCCTATCGATGAATACGAAAAATATCCAAAAGATCAAAAGATTGATGGTCTTCCTTATGGATGGGCAATACATGATTATAGAGGTAACAAAGATAGAAAGAAGAATCAAAAACTTAAAGATGGTTCTGTTATCGGATATGTTGATGCAGTCGATCCGAGTAATTCAAATTATCTTAGATATGTTAATCATCCACCCAACAATGATGAATATTATGAAAATGTTACACCATATCAAATAAAAGACAAAATGTATTATATGACAAATAGAGATATAAATGTTGGTGAGGAATTATATGTAAATTATGGTCCCGATTATTTCACAAATTAACAATATAAATTAAAAATGATTAATATAAGTATTTATATTAATAGTATACAATAGTTCCACATAGTTAATGGAGAAATTTGAATGTGTCATATGTTCATCCAAACAAGATGAACAATTACCTAAATATTTTGTCCCATGTGTTTTGAATTGTTCACACATGTACTGCTTGCATTGCATAATCACAGCTATTATGCAATTTAAACCTCCTAAATCTAATGGATTCGCAGATCCTGTCGCCGATTCCGACAAGTGTCCATTATGTCGGGAATACATAACATCGATTCTACCACTGTCACAAATGATTTCTTCAGATCAAGAAGAAGCTCATGCAACTATTAAATATTTTAAGGAAATAGTTAATAGTGATCTGAATTGCAGTGATTTAATTGATACATTACGTACTTATCGCAGTAATATTTGTCATGAAATGAATCAACTGGCTGTTAATGTGATTAACGCGGATACATCTAAGTTAGAAAAGTGTAAAGCACTAACTCATTATATCTTTAAACATAAGTTATTTCTAGGGTCTGATTTTACTTTCAATACTGAAAGTAAAAGCATTAAAATGATTGGTTCCAACATGGAAATTTTTATTACTCAGTAGTCCTGTCTTAACAGTAGAATCATTATTATTTTTTTTAGACATTTAGATGATAGTGGTGACAAAGATGAAGATGCAGATGACCGTTAAAAAATTGATTATTTTTATATTAATAGTGAAATCATTATTATTTTTTTTAAAGCTAAATATGGATGCTGTAGAACCAACAATGAGAGTCTTCTCTTTTACCAAAGACAAGAATAATGGACTATCTAATGATTTTGATGATTTACTCTGTTTCTTACAAGCATGCGAGCAATATTGCGCTGATTACAGTGAATACGGTATTGAGGAATTACATCCTGTTTTAACAGTAGAGGCAAACAATACTTTAGTCATAGAATTGGAATTCATCCAAGAATGCGAATGCAAACATGATCTTAAAACATGTATAGATGCTTATAATCAGACGTTCTCTCGTTTCTATAAATCAAACATATATTCATAAATAGTCCTTTTTAAAACATGAAGATTTCTTACTGCTCGAAATATAGTATGTAAAATTTTTTGGAAGACTATAGTATGGTGGACTATATAATATATTTAAAAACTGAAATATTTTTATTCTTCTTTCACATGTACAAAAAAAAGAGAAAAAAGAAAATGGGTATTTGCTTGACAAAATCAGTTAATGTTTCACTATATGACAAAGCCGGAAAATATCAGACTAAATATCATTTCAATCTCAATGATGAGATTGAAATGAATAACTTTTTTGAATCGTTGGTCTACCATTTGAAAACTAAGTTTCCCGATTATGTCAGTAAGGCAGAAATCTATCCTCGTGGTTACAATATCAATCCTAATTTTAATGATAACCAAATCCTTATCAAAATGCAGGTAAATAATATTTCAAAGGGAATGATGATTGATTTGACAGGATTGAAATCAGTCATTTACGCAGATATTCTCGATTATCTGCGTATGAAAAACACTACTATCGAAGTATAATAGCCTTTCTAAGCCTTAAGAAAAAAAATATATAATCAAAAAATGAAAAAAATAATCATTTATCTTTGTTGTTAAAATAAACAACACAATACGACTACTTTCTAGGTTTTTTAGAAAAAAAGACTAATGTCTTCGGCTACCTGTTTTATAGCTGGTCTTAAGATGGCATCTCTCCTTATTGGGAAAAAAGGTCCTATTCAAGTAAACTATCTTAATAATTATGTCGAAGACGGTAATAACTATTCAGATATCACTCTAAATGAATTGCTGCAAAAGTGTATTGAACTAAATATTAATACCGATTTGTCAGATGATGTATCTGATCATTATGAAAATGAGGATGAAAAAAGTTCTGATATTCATGAAATTCTAAGCAATCGACTTATGATGAAAGAAAATGAGCAAATGATTGG
>Ga0075163_10011297_pt1 | contig 11643 bp, 7 predicted proteins | sample JI1023141ADNA_FD_71478 | JGI IMG/M metagenome (GOLD analysis project Ga0075163, IMG submission 71478) | Wastewater effluent complex algal communities from Wisconsin, to seasonally profile nutrient transformation and Carbon sequestration -... | ecosystem: Engineered > WWTP > Effluent > Algae... | reverse complement strand
ATTGGGCCCTCGGCGCTGACGGAGGCCATGGGCATGCTCAACCACCATTTCGCAGCAGCCGCCTGATCGGCGCAGAGCGACAGCCTACCTCTGACTGCCGCCAATCTTTGCAACAGAGCCATTACAGGAGTTATTATATTAGTCAAATGTCTCGATTGTGGCACCATGCTGTTGGCCCCGCAGACGGAGAGGCCCCAACTAGTCCTCCGCGCGCCGTTCTTTGAGAAGAGCCGCGACGACAAATGCCGGTACATACAGGCAGCCGATCAACAGCAGCAAAGCGTTGCCGCCAGCTTCCTCGTAGATATATCCTCCTGCGCCGCCGCCAAGGGCATAGCCAAGCTGATAGGAGAAGCTCCATGCTCCATAAGTCACGGCATAAAGTCGCGTCCCGAACTGACGCTTTACCGTGATGATATAGAGGATTTCCGCAGCCCCCACCGCGCTGCCGAGGATCAGCCCGCCAATGATCGCCAGAGGTGCATTCGATCCGACGAGCCAGAACCCCGCAAGGCCAAGGAACAAGGATGCTCCAAAGACAAGGCTGGCCCAGAATGTCCTGTACCGGTCGAGCATCCAACCTGTTATCAGATTGCCCGCCACCGCCCCGGCCGCGCTGAGTCCCAGAATCGTCGCCGCCAAGGCGGGGGTGTGACCAACGCTCACCATCAACACCGGCAATTGCGATGTCAGGATGATAGCGCCCATGCCCTGAATAATGACCGCCAAGATCATCGGACTCGCCACGACCCAATCGATTGCAACGATCTCCTTCCATCCGATGTGACCGTTCTCCCGAGCTTCGCCGCCAGGAGCGCTGATACTTGCCACGTCCGTTGATCCCCCGGCAACGAGGCGGTCGGTCGGGGAAGAATCGCGATTGAGGGAGACGGTCAGCGCCGCCACCAAGAGCAGGCAAGCGAGAACAAGCGTTGTCCCGCGCCAACCTAGATGAGAGATAAGAAACTCCGTAAGGGGTGAAAAGGCCAGGCCGCCGACGGCACCGCCGCTCCACACGATCGCCATCGCCGTCCCGAAGCGCTCGGAAAAGTGCCGCGTCACAATGACCGGAACTGAAACCGCGCACAGGGTCTTCCCGACTCCCATGGCAAGCCGCAACAAGTAAAGTTGCCAGAAGCTTGATACGAGAACGACCGAGCCAAAGGCTATGGCAAGAATTACGAGACCTGCCACGAACAGCCGCCGTGCCCCGACGCGTTCGATGATCGGCGCGCAGAACAGCGCGAGCGGCGAAGCCAGCCACATCGCGGAAACGAGAGCGCCGGTCTGGGCGGCCGACCATCCGCGCTCGTGCGCCATCGGCTGCGCGAGGATAATGAATCCGAACAGAGCAATTCCGAAGAGGCACGCGAGACCGAAAAAGAGGATAGCGGCCACGCCCCAGCGGGATTTGTCCGGAACTGTGCGGCTGTCGTGTGCGGTACCGGATCGGGTTTGCATTCTTATGTACCTCCGCGTCGCCGGATAGCCCGCCAGTCGGGACACATGGCATTTCTGTGACCCGGCTCGCTTTCACTCCGCTCGCATCGGGGAGCCATCGAGCGCCAGAGGCCGCGTGAGAAATTACACGTCGCATGTCATGATAATGCGACGTCAGAATTGCGCAACCGGTAACTGGTCGCCGACGACCTGCATCGCTGGCAATCCTGCCTGTTGCCAGCCCCTTCCTTCAGCCCGATCGTGAGCCGGCTTTTCAGAGCCGATGCGCGGAGATCAGCCGGCTGTCATCAACTGCCTTGCTTTTATAAATACCCGTGTTACGTAAAATGCAAACATGCAGTCACCCCTGCCGACGTAGCTTTTCGACGTCCGGCATTCGAGGAGAGTAACATGCCTATCGTTTCCGATGTCACCCAAGCCGATGTGGTAGTTGTCGGGGGCGGTATAACAGGCCTCGCTACCGCCTACGAAGTCCAGAAAGCCGGGCGGAGTGTGGTCGTACTCGAGGCATCGGACTATGTCGGCGGGCGTATCATGACGCGCGAAAGAAATGGCGACATTGTCGAGGTCGGCCAGCAATATTTCCTGTCAACCTACAGCCAGGCTTCGAAACTGCTCGACGAGATCGGGATGACGAGCGAGCTGATCGAGGAGGGCCCGGAGATTGTCCAATATATCGACAAGAAGGGAAAGTCGCGCGTCATCAGTAGCGAAACGGACTTGGTGCGCGCTCTAGGCGTCCGTGGTTCTGCCGATCTGGCGCGCGCAACCCTTCAGTATTCGACGATGGGCAAAGCATTTCCAACTTACGGCCTCGATCGCTGCATCGAGGAATATGACGATATCACCGCTGCGGAGGGCTTCGCCTGGGCCGGCGAGAAGTTCATGGACTTCATCGTCCGTCCGATGTGTTACGGGAACGCGGGAACCGCGCTGGAACACACCAGCCTCTTCGACGCGATCCGGCTGTTCCGTAGCAACCTCAAGCAACCCAAACACTACGGTTTTCGTGGCGGGAATCGCGCGCTTCCGCGGAAGCTGGCCGAATTGGTTCCGGTTATGCTGAATGCCGAAGTGAGCGAGCTTCTGACGACCGGCGATGCGGTGACGGGCGCCAAGCTGGCCGACGGGCGGACGATAGGGGCGGGGCACGTGATCCTGTGCACCACGCCGAATGTTGCCGCGCGCCTTACACCTGCGATGTTCGAGCGGGCGAAGGCTTTTCTATCGGACTTCGACCACACGCGCCTCGCGCTCGCTTATTTCTATCTCGATCGTCCGGTCTGTCCGTCGTCAGAACATTCGGCACAACTCGCGGCGTAAATTAGCGGAGTGCGGGCCTCGTCTGGGGGTTGATGTTAAGCGGCGAGCATGCGGTGCTGCAAGCGCCGATGTTCGATGGTCTGTCGTTTGATCCTTTCACGCTGTTTGATGATGGCCGGCGCCCTGCCGAAGTAGGCGTCGGCGGGCGTCACGTTGCCGAGGCTTTCATGGTATCGGCGGTGATTATAGTGCTCGACGAAGACCTCGATCTGGGCCTGAAGGTCACCGGGCAGGAAGTAGTTTTCGAGCAGGATGCGGTTCTTGAGGGTCTGGTGCCAGCGCTCGATCTTGCCCTGGGTCTGCGGGTGCATCGGGGCACCGCGGACATGGGTCATCTTGTTGGCGTCGATATATTCGGCCAGTTCGCCCGCGATGTAGCTCGGACCATTGTCGCTGAGCAGCCGGGGCTTGTGCAGCACCGTGGCGCTGTCGCAGCCGGAAGTCGCCAGGGCGAGGTCCAGGGTGTCGGTCACGTCTTCGGCGCGCATGTTGGTGCACAGCTTCCAGGCGATGATGTAGCGCGAGAAGTCGTCGAGCACGGTCGACAGATACAGCCAGCCCCACCCGATGATCTTGAAGTAGGTAAAATCGGTCTGCCACATCTCGTTCGGTCGGGTGGTCTTGGTGTGGAACGCATCGGCGGCCTTGATCACGACATAGGCCGGGCTGGTGATAAGATCATGGGCCTTGAGCAGGCGGTAAACCGTGGCTTCCGACACGAAGTAGCGCTTCTCGTCGGTGAAGCGCACCGCCAGTTCTCGAGGGGATAGTTCGGTCGTCTCCAGCGCCATCTCGACGATCTGGTCCCGGATGTCATCACCGATGCGATTCCACACCCGGCTTGGCGCCGATGGCCGATCTTCCAGCGCCTCCGGCCCGCCTTCGAGGTAGCGGTCGTACCACCGATAGAAGGTCCGGCGAGCGATGCCGAGCTGGTCCAGCGTGCGTTTGGCCGGCAGATGTGACTGCTCGACGATCCTGATGATCTCGAGCTTCTCGGATGCGGGATACCTCATTCGTCGTCGCCCCCATCCGCAATCATGCTTTTTTTGAGCAGGCGGTTTTCGAGCGTCAAATCGGCCACGCATTCCTTCAAGGCGCGGGCTTCGCGGCGCAAGCCCTGCACCTCGCCGGTGGTCGCGGCACGCGCGGTGTCGCCGGCCAGGCGGCGTTTGCCCGCTTCCATGAACTCCTTCGACCAGGTGTAGTACAAGCTCTGCGCGATGCCTTCCTTGCGGCACAACTCGGCGATGCTGTCCTCGCCGCGCAGGCCTTCCAGCACGATCCTGATTTTGTCCTCCGCAGAGAAGTGCCGGCGCGTCGCACGCCGTATGTCTTTCACCACCCGCTCGGCAGGGGCCTTCGGCCCCGATTTTTTCAAGGAGGATTTGGGCTTCATCTTCGTTCCTTCGTCACTACGACGAAGCCCAAATCCTCCTTAAATCACAACCTCAAATCTGTGCCATGGGCGCTGACGGCGGACAGTCGAATCCCTCGCGGGCAATCACCCGCCTTGCGGCGTCGCGCACCGCGAGCCGCCGTTCATCGGCCGAGCTGATGTCGCGCGGCGGGGGTGCATCGGGGGTAGAATTGGTCATCGATTGTGAAGGTCTCCAAAGCTGCGTTGATCGATCGTAGGGCGCTCGCGCGGTGACACCCAGCTTTAATTCGCCGTCGTGCAAGCGCGCGATGCCCGTTGCCCACCACGCCCGGACGACCCACGCGTAGCCGCGAATGCCAGGACTTTGTGGTGAGCGCCGCGCACGCGCTCGTCACATTATCAGGTTGAGGCATATCGATCGGTTGCACCAACACCGCTTCAAAGCCTTGTCGTCACCATGACATTAATTTAGAAGACAAGCGTATGGATAAAACGAAGGCGGCGATTTCACGGCAATATACCGCTTCGGCTCAAGCTTGCGCACGCGTCGGCCCTCCGCCCCGAATAGTTCTTATGGAACGCCGATCATGACGAGTGTCGGCGGGCATCCGAGGCAGGCCGAGCTGGAAGCGACCCTCACTGCACACCTCGACCAGGCGCGCGCGCGGCGCTGCGCATCGAAGGAGCATGCGATCGCGGTGCAGACGCTGTGCGCGCTCGGCCGTCATGGCGAGGCCGCCGCGCTGCTCGATCGGCTCGCTGCCATGCCGGCTGGAACCGCCGAGGACGATGAGGCCCTTGGTTTCGCGGCGTTCGCGGCGGGTGCGCACCAGCTGTCGCGTGACTGCTATGCCAGGGTGGTCGACGCACGGCCGGACGATCCGCTCGCCTGGTATAACCTGGCAGCCGGTGAACGGACGATCGGCCAGCTCGAGGCGGCGGAAGCTGCCTGCGACCAGGCGCTGCGTCTGTCGCCGGGAGCGTATGAGGCGGCGCTGCTCCGGTCGGTGCTTCGTACCCAGACCGTGGATCGCAATCATGTCGAAGCCTTGCAGGGCATGCTGGAACGGGCGCCAGCTCCGCCGGCAATCATCTCTTTGCACTATGCGCTGGGGAAGGAATATGAAGACCTTGGCGACTATGATGCCGCTTTCCACCATTTCTCTTGCGGCGCGACAGTGCGAAGGCAGACGCTCAGCTATGAGGTTGCCGACGACGTCGCGAAGCTGCGACGGATCATCGAGAGCTTCGATGCCGGACGCCTTGCGCTGGCGCCCGGGCTGACCCCTCCCGCCTATGGCTTCATCGTCGGGTTGCCGCGCTCTGGCACGACGATGATCGAACGCATACTGACTGGTAGTCCGCGCGCGCGGAGCAATGGCGAAACCGATAATCTGCTCGGAGCGCTGGGTGAAGGTGCGGCGGCGACCGGGGCCGATGTCTTCGAGCGCGTCGCCGGGGCGAATGGCGCGCGCGTGCTGGCAGGCTATGCGCGACGCGCGGGCTCGCCCGCTGCAGGTGACATCATCCTCGAAAAGCTGCCGTTCAACTATCTCTATGCCGGTGCGGTCCGGCTCACCTTGCCTTGCGCCCGGACCCTGCTCGTCAATCGCGCGCCCGCGGATAATCTGTTCGCCATGTATTCGACGCTTTTCGGAAGTGCGTACCCGTTCAGCTATTCGTTCGGTGATCTTGCAGCCTATTATTTCGCCTACAGCGAGTTGCTTGATCATTGGCGAAAGGTGCTCGGTCCGCAATTGCTGGAGGTCGCTTATGAGAATGTCGTCAGCGAGCCGGAAAGGAACGGTCGCAAGATCGCCGGGCACATGGGTATCGCATGGGACGATGCGATGGTGCGGATCGAAAGGAACAAGACGGCGTCCGCTACCGCCAGCGCCGCCCAGATTCGTCGCCCCATCTACCGGACGGCCGCCGGCCGGTGGCGCAATTATGAGCGGCATCTCCGGCCCTTGCTCGACCTGCTGGAGGCCGGAGGTATCGATCCGTTCAGGGCGCGAAACGGTCCGGAGGAAAGATAGGACGGCGCGCGTTCGACGCGCGCCGTTCGTAGGATAGCCGCCAAAAGGGGGCTCTGCCTGCCGTAGCCTCCGAGCCGATCGTGGCAGCATTTGCCACTACCAGTTTTTGGTCAGGCGGATCCCGACTTCGCGCGGGCGCGAGACCGAATAGGCATTGCCCCAGTTCCCGAGCGTTGCGATCGAGTTGAGGGTGCGCAGGTTCGCCGCATAGACCGCCCGCTTGTCGAGCAGGTTCGTGCCGTAAAGCTCGATGTTCCAGTCATCGATCGCATAGCCGATGCTGCCGTTGAACATGATATAGCCCGACTGCTTGCTGGCAGGCGTGTTGGCGCTCTGGCTCTTGAGCTGGTTCCATGTTCCGCTGCGGAAATCGAAGCCGAGATTATAGGTCATCTCACCCTTTCCGGCCGCGTGCGTATAGGTCAGCGACCCTGCACCGCTCCAGTCGGGCGCGCCCGGCAATTGGTCGCCCTTGACGCCCCTGATGGCGTTCGGCACCTCACTGCCGGCGCCATCGCCCGCGGGCAGGCCGAAGTCCTTGCTGAGGCGTGCCCGCGCATAGGCGAGGCCCAGATTGAAGCTCAGCCCGTCCATGACCGGTCCCGAAAGCTCCATTTCGAACCCCTTGGATTCGGCCGACGCGCCATTCACGACCGCCGGGAAGAGGTTGTAGGGGGTCTGCAGGTCGATCTGCGGATTCTTCCAGTCGACATAGAAAGCGCTCAGTGAATAGTAGATGCGCGCCATCGATCCCTTGATGCCCACCTCGAAATTGTTGGTGCGGTCGGGTTTGTAGACGACCAGCGCGTCGGGCTCGAAGATGATCGGGTTGATCGCGGGGGTCGTGAAGGTGTTTGCGCCGCCGCGACGGAAGCCCTGCGAGAAAGTCGCATAGACCTGTCCGTTCCCGCCCAGCTTATACGAGGTGTTCACCTTGAAAATCTGGTCGGTTCCCTTGGTCGAACTGGCCGAATTGGTAAGCGACACGCCGACGCCGTCGACCTCGGGCGATCCGGGAGGCGCGAACAGGATGGTGAGCAAATCCTGGTTGGACGAGAATTTCTGCTTGAAGACACGCGCACCGCCGGTGACCGACCAGGCGTCGGTGAGATGAAGGGTGATGTCGCCGAAGAAGGATACCTCGCGGAACCGCTGCGAGGTGACCTGGCTGTAGGCGAGCCCGTCGCTGAGCGTCGGGATATAGGTTGCATCCGGTTCGCCGAAAAAGCCGTGATAGATCGGCGTCCGGCTTCCACCCGCGGCGAAGCTCTGCTCGCTGGCGCCGGGCGCATAGACGAACAGGTCGATCTTGCGCCGCTGCTGCTGCAGGAATACGCCCGCAGTATAGTCGATAAAGCCGCCTTCCTTCGAAACGATCCGCAATTCCTCGGTCCACGACCGGTCGCGGTCGTTGTTGGCGACCGGAATGACGGCTCGCGGATTGGCGGGCGCGCCGGTGTAGAAGAAACCAAAGGGCGAACCGAGCAGGCTGACCGTGGAATCGTTGGACGAGCGCCCGCGGGTCTTGCCATAGGCAACCGTCGCCGAGACAGTGGCGAAGCCGAGGTCGTAGCTCGCATCGAGCGACGCCAGTTCCGTCTGCCGCTTCCAAGGCTCCAGCATCGGGATCGACCGCTCATACTCACCCGTGGGTTCGAGTTGAATGCGGGGATCGAGCGGTGAGGCACCGCCTTCGAAGCTGTCGTTGTCGATATTGCCGCCGACGCCCTTGGACTTGGCAAAGTTATAAGCGATTCCTACCGAGAAGTCGTCGGTCGGTTCCCAGCGGATCGCGGCACGCGCGAACGTGGTATCGGCGTAGTTATAATCCTTCTTGTTGAAATAGACCCCCGGGCTGTTCGCGACATCGGTTGAGTCCGCCAGAACGGGCGCGCCGTTGATATAGCTATCGCCCTGGCGCTTCAGCACGTCGCGTGCATCGATAAAACCGCCCTGGCGCTCCTGTCTCGCGACAAGGCGGATCGCGATCGTGTCGCCGACGGGCAGGTTCACGATCCCGCCGAAGGCATAGGAGGGATCTTTCGAGTGAGAAAGCTTGCCGACCGAGCCGGTCACCGATCCGCTGACTTCGCCGAGCCTGGGCTCGGTCGGCACCACGCGGACCGCACCCGACAGCGAGCCCGCGCCATAGAGCGTGCCCTGCGGACCGCGAAGGACTTCTACCCGCGACAGATCGTAGAGGGGCAGCGACCCGGTGACGGGCGCGTTGCCGAGGTAGAAGCCGACAGGTGACTGGAAATAGCGCGCAGCGTTGGAGGTCGTCTGCGACGCGTTTAGCCCACGGATAATCGGAATCTGGGCTGCCGCGGTGCGCGCGCCGGCGTCGATGATATTGAAGTTGGGAACCTGGCGCGTGAGCGACGCGATGTTGCTGATGTTGGCGCGCTCGAGCTGTTCGCCGCCGTAGGCAGAGATATTGAACGGGAGATCGGTGACTCTTTCTTCGCGGCGGCTGGCCGTCACGATGATGTCGCCGTCGCCCGATTGCTCGGACGCCTGTTCTGCGTCCTGCGCCACGGCCGGGGCGGCATACAGGACGGCCGTCAGGGCCATCATGCAACCGGTCGTACCGAGGATTGCCTTGCGACGGCGCGTCGCGAACGCGTGCTGCTTGATCACCGTTATTCTCCCTCTATCGATGCTTCCATCTCGTCCCGCCTGAGGAGTGTCACGCCCTGAACCAAGTTTACGTGACGGCTGTTTTCTTTTATCTGCCGGGCTCTTTGCAGATAAAATGACGATTGTCATTATGTTATTTATGTGACGGCGCTCACGGGACCGTATGCGCGCTCTGGTCCGACTAAGGGACATGCGCATATCTCACTGTAAATATAGAGATTAATCTCGGTCCTCGGGGCCTTGGCGGGCTGATGGGGAATCATGGAAATACGCTGGTCCGACGGCGTGGCGACGGGCCGTGAACGGGCCATATCCGATTGTGCACGATGCTCGAATCAGTTCCTGTCGTGCGCCAGCCGCGGGTATGCCGACGGCCGCATCATGCTTCGACGCTGACGTATCGGGGCAATCCGAAGCGGAGCCGCGTCGAGGGGCTGGAGGCAATTGTCGAGACCATTTGCACCGAACGCATTGCCCAACTCGAATAAACAGCGCGTGCGCGGACTAGCTAGGAGCCAGCGAGACCGCTTTGCGCCCAAAGCTGCCATTTAACGGCGCGAAATTCAACTCGCTTGCGCCTGCCCCTCGACCCACCTAGGCTGATTCCACCGGGGCGATGCGACCTCCCGGCTAAGCGCAGCGTGCGCTCAAGCGTTGCCTTTTGGTCTTCGCTCATGCGGGGATGAGGAGGTTTGCTTGAAGCGTATTTCTCTTTCGATCCTGTTGCTTGTTCCAACTCCCGCCTTCGCCGAAGACGGGCTCAGCCTCGGTGGCAGCACGCGCCTTCGATACGAAGTGATAGACGGACAGCCACGAGCGGGCTTCAACGAGTCCGACGATCTTGTCAGCATCCGGACGATCGTAACGGGCGAGTATCGGACCGGACGGCTGAGGCTTGGCGCCGAACTCTACGACAGCCGCGTCTACGGCGGCGATGCCGGAACGCCGATCACCACCGGCGAAGTCAACACGCTGGAACTGGTACAAGCCTATATCGGTTACGAGGCGCCGGGCGTCTTCGGCCCGGATACGAAACTCGGTCTCCAGGCCGGACGCTTCACGCTAAACCTCGGATCGCGGCGCCTCGTCGCCGCCGACGACTATCGCAACACGACAAACGGCTACACCGGCGTCCGGGCCGATATCGCCCTCCCGGACAATTTCTCCACAACGGCAATCTATACGCTACCGCAGATGCGGCTTCCTGACGCAAGGGCCGACCTTGTCGACAATAGGGTCAGGTTCGACCGCGAAAGTTTCGACCTTATTCTGTGGGGCGGCCTTTTCGCCAAGAAGCTCGCCGACAAGCGCAGCGCCGTCGAACTCAGCTTCTATCATCTCGGAGAACGGGACTCCCCGAGGCTCGCGACACGCGACAGGTCGCTCGATACCGCCAGCCTGCGCCTCGTCCGCGACCCTGCCCCCGGCAGCTTCGATTTCGAGAGCGAGACCATCTATCAATGGGGATCGATCAGCGCGTCGGTCGCCGCAACCGCGCCGACGCTCGATGTCTCCGCCTGGTTCGCGCATCTCGAGGCGGGCTATACCTTCCGCCATCCATGGTCGCCGCACCTCTCGATCGAATTCGATTATGCGAGCGGCGACGGCCGCGGGGCGAAGTTCACCCGCTTCGACACGCTGTTCGGCATGCGCCGCGCCGACCTCGCGCCGGCAGGCATCTACAATGCGGTAGGGCGGGCCAACCTCATCGCGCCCGGGCTGCGCATCGAAGTAGCGCCAGCGAAACGCGTCGACGCGTTCGCCGCCTATCGGCCGCTGTGGCTCGCGTCGCGCTACGACAGCTTCTCGACGACCGGCGTCCGCGATCCGTCCGGCAGCGCTGGAAGGTTCGCCGGTCATCAGGTGGAGGCGCGCGTGCGCTACTGGCTGATTCCCAAGCGCCTTCGCATGGAATGGAACGGCGTGTTGCTCGCGAAAGGAAGGTTCCTGCGCGATGCGCCAAATGCACCCACCGGCGGCGACACGATCTACAATTCGTTCAACGCCACGATCAGCTTCTAGGGCCTGGACTGGCCGGTGCACGAACCGCTCCGCGGATTGGCGCTAGCGGCGATGTAAAGCGGCCCAGCGAGCGCCGCACCTGATTGAACGCGGGCTGCCGCAGGCAGACCCTTTCGGCTCCTTTACCTGAGGAGTCGAACGATGAACGAGCTTATCCAGATTGGCCCGATCAGCCCGCTGCGCCAGCGCCTGATCGACGACATGACCATGCGCCGCTTCTCGAAGGAGACGCAGCGTAACTATCTTCGCGACGTCGGACGGTTCGCGACCTGGCTGGGGCGTTCGCCCCACACCGCGAGCGCCGAGGATGTCAGGCAGTTCCAGATCGAGCAGCAGCAGGCCGGCGTCCCGGCGCCGACCATGAACAGCATCGTCGGCGCGCTGCGCTTCTTCTTCACGCATACGCTCGATCGCCCCGATCTCGCGCGCAAGCTCGTCCGGACCAGGCAGGTTCGCAAGATTCCGGTGGTGCTGACGATGGCCGAGGTGAAGCGGCTGCTCGATGCGACCCGCTCCCTGAAGCACCAGGCGGCGCTGTCGGTCGCCTATGGCGCAGGCTTGCGCGTCGCCGAGGTATCGGCGCTGAAGGTCACCGATATCGACAGCAAGCGCATGCTGCTGCGGATCGAGCGCGGCAAAGGCGGGCGCTACCGCAACGCCATGCTGCCCGAAGGCCTGCTCCTGCTCCTGCGCGACTGGTGGCGCGCCGGACGACAGCAGGGCATCCTCGTTCCCGACGGCTGGCTCTTCCCCGGACAGAGCGCCGCGGCGCCGATC
>Ga0075163_10011296_pt1 | contig 11643 bp, 7 predicted proteins | sample JI1023141ADNA_FD_71478 | JGI IMG/M metagenome (GOLD analysis project Ga0075163, IMG submission 71478) | Wastewater effluent complex algal communities from Wisconsin, to seasonally profile nutrient transformation and Carbon sequestration -... | ecosystem: Engineered > WWTP > Effluent > Algae... | reverse complement strand
ACGCTCGTGGCGGCGGTGGCCGCCGCGGCGAGCGCACTGAGCACCAAGAGGCACAGCAATCGGCGGAGAGCATCAACCAAACGACACACGCGGAGTAGGTAGGGGATTACAGTTTGCGACATCCTGCGGCCGGTGGGGACGGCCAAGGATTCAGACGGACGAAGAAATCGGGCGGGCTATGCGGACGGAAAAAAATTATTTCACCGCGCGCAATACGAGGCGGTCCGGCGTCGAGCGATCGACGACGACCTCGCCGCCGGATTCGAGGAGGCGAACAAAGATCTCCACGTTTTCCGGGCGGAAGCTGCCGCCGATCGGCAGCGTGGCGAGCGCGGTATCGGCGAGGACGAGTTGCACGGCGTTGCGGCGGTTGAACTGCGTGACGACCTCCGCGAGCGGCGTATCGACAAACACGAGTCGCGGGCCCTGCCAGGCGAGCGCGTCGCGCACGGCGGCGGGAGTGACGGGCTCGACGACGAGCGCGGTGCGGCGCATGGCTGGGATGATGGCGCGCTCGTTGGCGACGAGGAAGGTGTCCGCGGGTGCAGCGCGTTGCCCGCTACGCGTGGGCTGGGGGTCCGGTGCGGAAGATGAAAGCGCATTGAGGTCAACGCGCTCCACCGCGGAGACGGAGACTTTGCCTTCGGTCACGAGGACTTCGACATCGCGGGGGCCGACGCGGACGTTGAACGCAGTGCCGACGGCGCAGACGGCGACGCCGCCCGCCTCGACGCGAAATGGGCGCGCGGGATTTTTCGCGACGGTGAAGTGCGCCTCGCCGTGCAAGAGCGTGACGCGGCGCTCGGCGGCGGTGAACTGGACGTCGGCGGACGTGTTGCCGTTGAGTTCGAGCACGGAGCCGTCGGCGAGCATGACGCGTTCGTAGCCGCCGACGGTGGTGGCGTAGTGCAGCGCGGGCGCGGGGCGGGTCGCGTGGCGGAAGCCCCACCAACCGGTGGCAATCACCAGGGCCGCGGCCGCGGCGAGCGCGAGGGCACGGGCAGGGAACGCGAACACGCGGGCGGGGGCTGGTCGCGCGAGGAGATCGCAGTCGGGATGGCGCGCGGCGGCAGGGCGAAAATCGCGCAGCGGCTGGAGGGCGGCCCACGCGCCTTCGAGGCGCGCGACGGCGGCCTCATGGCGCGGATCGGCGGCGCGCCACGCGGCGAAGTTCGCCTCATCGGCGGGCGTGAAGGCGTCGTCGCGCTGCGCGAGCCAGGCGGCGGCGGTGGCCTCGATCGTTTCGGCGTCGGAGGGGCGCGGGGCAGCGGGGCGCGGAGGGTGTTTCGGTTTCATGGTGCGTCCTCCGCTGCGGTCGCGGTGGCGGAGCGGCGGAGTGTCGGGACGCCGCGTTGTTCAAAATAGTCCGCACAACGCCGCATGCCCTTGGCGAGTTGCGCCTTCACAGTGTGTTCGGAGATACGCAGGTCGGCGGCGATTTGCTTTTGCGACAGGCCGTAAAGCAGCCGGAGCGTGAGCACCTGGCGGCAGCGCTCGGGCAGATCGCGCACCGCGGCCGAGAGCATTTCGAGTTCCTGCTGCTTGTTGATCGCATCGGCGGCACTCGGACAATCCTCGGCGACTGAGAGCGCGGCGAGGTCGTCGACTTGGTCGAACGCGACCACCTTGCGGCGGCGGAAAACATCAAGGGCGGCGTTGCGGGCAGTGGTAAAAAGAAACGCCTTCGCATAGCCGACGCGCCCCGACTCGCGGGCACGGATGAGGCGCGCGTAAGACTCCTGCACGAGATCATCGATGTCAGGCAGCGACGGAAACACGCCGCGGAGGTAGCGGCGCAGGGAAGATTCGTGGGGATGAACTTCCTCAGCGAACCAGCGGGCGTGGTCTGTAGGGGGCGAACTCAAGAGGCGGGGTGGACCGCCGCAAGTGTCGTGCCGCCGAATCCGCAGTCGAGATTTTGTCGGGCGACGATGCGGAGAAAATTTTTCGCGCACGCATAGCCCAAGAAAGGGCGCGGTTCGTCTTACACGTTGGGCCGCGCTCAGCGCGCGGGCAACTTCGAGGTAAATTCGTTGGTCCTTCCGATCACGGGCTCGCGATCTCGGCGTCGAGTTGGGCCAGGAGGCCCATGCCCATTTGGGCGAGGACGCGATAGTCGCTGCGTTGGAGGGCTTCGCCGCCGCGGTTGCTTTGCGCGGCGCCGCCGAGGAGGCCGTCGGGCGTGAGGTGCACGCGCACGCCGGTGAGGGCGCGGCGGGAGGCGGCTGCGGCGGCGGGATCGAGCACGCCGAGGCGCGCGCCGCAGGCGAGGGCGGCCGCGATGCCGGCGCTGCCGGATGTGTCCGGCACGGCGGTGGCGGGATCTTCGAGGAAACAGGACCAGAGGCCGTCGGGGCGTTGGAGCGGGAGCACCCACGCGGCGATGCGGCGTAGCTCGGCTTCGGCGACGGCGGCGTCGCCGGATTGGCGCAGGGGCTCGATGCAACGCGCGACGCCGAGGGCGTGCCACGCGACGCCGCGGGCCCAACCGCGGAAAGTGTGTGTATTCGTATCGCTGCGACGGAGCCAGAGCGCACCGTCGTGCCAGAGGCGCTCGTTGCGGAGGCGGAGTTGCGTGCGCGCGAGGTCGGCGAGCGCGGGATCACGGCGCTGGGCCGCGATGACGGCGAGCGGGTAGGCAATCGTGTAGCTGCCCTCGGCGGAGAGCGTGGCGCCGTCCTGGATCGCGCCGTCGGGGCGGGCGTGTTTGCGGGCGAAAGCGACGAACAAGTCGAGGTGCGGACTCGACGGATCAAAGCGCGCGAGGTCGGCGAACGGGAGCGCGCCTTCGATGCCGTAGATGCGTCCGTCGACGGGACCGCTGCGCGGGTCTTCGTAGATGAGCTGGTCGCGCTGCGGCACGAAGAGTTGCCAGTGTTGGGCACGCGCGGCGGCGTAGGGGCCGGCGGGGTGGCGCTCGGCGAGGGCGCGCAGGCCTTCGAAGACGCAGCCCTGCATCCAACCGAAGGTTTGCACCGAAGCGAGCGAGGCAAAGCGGCGGTGAAACTCGGCGACGCGATCGACGTCGGCGGGCGCAGTCATGAGGTGCGGTTGAAATTCGGCGGGCACTACGGACGCGGGTGAGGTGGAAGAAACGGTGACGGTGGGCGTGATGTTGCCACCGAAAAACCAGAGCGGCGCGCCGGCGCCGATGAGGCGCAACGTGAGCCCGCGCGCGCGGGCGGCGGTGGCGTCGGCGGCGGAGAGGGCGAAGGGAAATGTTTCGATGGCGTGCGCGTAACGCAGGTCGAGGCGGCCGAGCACGCGCACCTCGGCGCCGACGCCGACGAGGGCTACTTCGATGAGACGGGGCGAGCGGTCGTCGAGGGCGGTGGTGAGGCGAAAGGAGGCGGGGCCGGCGGTGGCGTGCGCGGAGTCGGACGAGGCCGCGAGACGGAGGAGCGTGGGCGTGGGGCCGACGGCGAAGGCGGGCCAGCCGGCGGGGACGCGTTTGCCAGCGGGAAACGTGACGACAGGGCCGGCGGCGGGAGCGAGGATTTCGTAGCGGACGGTCGGCGCGGCTTCAGCGGCGGGGAGTGCGGGTGCGAGCGGGAGGACGAAAGCGAGGGCGAGAGTCGCGAGGAAGGCGTTCCCGGCTCTCACGAGCCGGGCTACGGGAGCGGAGGTCACGGGAGGGGTCTGCGGTTTAGAATTCACTTTCGAAGCCGAGGGAAATTTGGGAGTCGAGGAATTGAGCATGGGAGCTGCGGGCATAATGAAAGGGCGGGCCGACGCCGTAGGTTTCGGCGATGGCGGGCTGTTGGCAATTTCGTCCGGCCCGCATCACACGCTCGCCAGCTCCTGGTCGAGAAAAGCCCGCGCTTTGTTCAGCTCGGCCGTCACCTCCTTGACCGTCGAGTGCAGCGGCGAGCCGCGCGGGGTTGGGTGCATAAAGATCGAAGTGTAGCCGCCGAAACGGTGTCGCTTCAGGGCCGCGAGCATCGGTTTAAAATCCAAGGGGCCGACGCCGGGGAGTTGGCGTTTTTGTTTCGACGGCGCGAGGTCGCCGCTGCCGTCGCCGAACTGCCACGCGTAATAATACAGAATGCGGCCCGCCACATCGTCGACGAGTTGCCCGAGCATCGCGGCGTCCTGCGGCAGGTGAAACGGCGCGAACGAAATGCCCACGTGCGGCTCGCGGATTTCCTCCGCCAGCACGCGCACGCCGTCCGGCGTTTCGAGCAGACCGTTGAGATGGTTTTCGATCGCGAGCTTCACGCCGAGTTCGCCCGCGACGCCGACGATGGGCTTCAAGCGTTCGAGCGAAGTCCGGATGGCCGTGCGCAAGGCGGCGCCGCGCAGATCTTTTCCGCCGGGCACATTCGGGAAACCCGCGACGATCATATCGCCGCCGAACGCGCGCATCGCGCGCAGGTGCGGCTCGCACTTGAGAAAGCCCGTATCCATGCACGTGTAACAGCTCACCGTCACGCCGTGCTGCCGCAGCAGCACGCCGAATTTCTCGTGACCTAGCGCGTCGATCTGCTCGCGCTGATTGCCCCAGCGGCCGGCCCACACATCGAGGCCCACGCAGCCGGCCGGTTTCACCTGCGGCACGATGTCGGCGATCGGGAGCGTGCCATATTGGTTGGTCGAGAGGACGTAGCGAAGTCGGAAGGCTCCGCGCGGCGGTTCGCCGGCGGCGAGGGAAGCGGTCGAAGGCGCCGCCACCAGAGCGGCGGCGCTCGCCGTTAACCGGACAAAGTCACGACGGGAGTAAGGGTTCATGACTGACGAGGGGTTTTATCGCGAGGGTCAGGCGAGGAGTTTTTTGACGACGTGGCCGTGGACGTCGGTGAGGCGGTAGTCGCGGCCTTGGAAGCGATACGTGAGCTTCGTGTGGTCGAAACCGAATTGGTGCAAAATCGTCGCGTGCAGGTCGTGGACGTGAATCGGATCTTTGGTGACGTTCCACGCGATGTCGTCGGTCTCGCCGACGACTTGGCCGCCCTTGATGCCGCCGCCGGCAAGCCAGAGGCTGAAGGCGTTGGGGTGGTGGTCGCGGCCGGTAATGGCGCGCTGGCCGGGACGATTTTCGCCGAGGGCGGTGCGGCCGAACTCGGAGCCGCAGATGACGAGGGTGTCGTCGAGCATGCCGCGTTGCTTGAGGTCTCTCACGAGCGCGGCGATCGGCTGGTCGGCCATGAGGCAGTTGTGCGGGAGATCGGTGTTGATTTTGCTGTGGTGATCCCACGACGCGTGGATGACCTGCACGACGCGGGTGCCGCACTCGACGAGGCGGCGGGCCATGAGGCAGTTGCGCGCGAAGGTGCCGAAGAGGCCGGTGCCGCCGAGCTGGTTGCCGCCCTCGATCTTCGGCTCGGAGCGGTTGACGCCATACATATCGAGCGTGGCCTGCGACTCGCCGGAGAGATCCATGAGCTCGGGCGCGGCGCTCTGCATGCGGAAGGCGAGTTCGTAGGCGGCGATGCGGCTGTCGATCTCGGGGTCGCGCACCTCGGCGTGGCGGAGGGCGTTGAGCTCGGCGACGCCGCGGATGTTGCGGCCCTGCATGGCGGCAGTGAAGCCGGCGGGGTTGTCGAGGTTGAGGACGGGGGCGCCCTCGTTGCGGAACATGACGCCGGAGTATTTCGACGGAAGAAAACCGCTCGCCCAACTCGCGGAGCCGCCGGGCACGCCGCGACCGACGCAAATGAGGACGACGAACTCGGGGAGATTTTTCGATCCGCTGCCGAGGCCGTAGGAGAGCCACGAGCCCATGCTGGGGCGGCCGGAGATGGCCGAGCCGGTGTTCATGAGGAGCTGGCCGGGGACGTGGTTGAACTGGTCCGTGTGCATCGAGCGCACGAGACAGATATCGTCGGCGATGGAGCCGATGTGCGGAATGAGGTCGGAGAGTTCCATGCCGCACTGGCCGTGCTTCTTGAACGTGCGCGGCGTGCCCATGATGCGCGCGGATTCCTTCGCGAGGAAGGCGAAGCGCATGTTCTTCAACATCGACTCGGGCAGCGCCTGGCCGTCGAGCTGGTTGAGCATCGGCTTCGGGTCGTAGAGATCCATCTGGCTCGGGCCGCCCTCGAGGTAGATATAGATGATGTTTTTCGCGCGGGCCTTGTGGTGCGTGCGGCCGGGCAGAATGACGCCGCCATCGGCAGAGGGCGCGGCGAGGAGGCCGTCCTGGCCGAGGAGGTGCGAGAGGGCGAGTCCGCCGACGCCGCCGCAGGCCTGCATGAGAAATTTACGGCGAGAGGAAAAGGAAACGGAGTCGTGCATCGGAGGCGGCGGAGAAAAGTTGAAACGCGGGGCGGTCACTCGCGCGTGATGAATTCGTCGAGGTTCATGATGAGGCGCGCGGCGGCGACGAAGGCGAGTTTGCGGTCGCCGTGGGTGAGCGAGAGCAGGTCGTCGAAGTGGCGCTGCATCGCGGCAGTCTCGGCGGCAGTGGGCGGGCGGCTAAGGCACAGAGTGAACGCGTGCGCGAGGCGCGCGGCGACGGAAGTGTCGGCGGGCAACGCGGCGAGCTGCTGGCCGAGGGTCTCGTGGCATTCGACGAAGACGGGGTCGTTGAGGAGCGTGAGGGCTTGGAGCGGGGAGTTGGAGCGCTCGCGGCGGAGGCAGGCGACGCTGGCATCGGAGGCGTCGAAGGTGGCGAGCATCGGATAAGGGACGTTGCGGCGAAGGTGGATATACATGCCGCGGCGGTATTTTTCCGGGCCCTTGGTTTCGGGCCAGGCTTTGTTGCGGCCGAAGGCGAGGACGAAGGATGGCAGCGCGGGGTAAATACTGGGGCCACCGATGCGGCGGTTGAGGAGGCCGCTGCTGGCGAGGAAAACGTCGCGGACGACTTCGGCTTCGAGGCGCTGGCGCGTCTGGCGCGCGAGGAGGACGTTTTGCGGATCGCGCTCGGCGAGATCGTCGCGGAGGACGGAGGACTGGCGATAGGTGGCGGAGGTGACGAGGAGGCGGATGAGTTTTTTGCGGCTCCAGCCGAGCTGCACGAATTCGGTGGCGAGGTAGTCGAGGAGTTTGGGGTGCGAGGGCGGTTCGCCGAGGAGGCCGAAGTTATCGACGGTGGCGACGAGGCCGCGGCCGAAGAGGTGTTGCCAGACGTGATTCACGGTCACGCGCGCGGTGAGCGGGTTGGCGGGATCGACGAGCCAGCGCGCGAGGTCGAGGCGGTCGGGGCGCGCGCCGCGCGGGGCCAGCGGAGGGAGGACGGCGGGCGTGCCGGGCTCCACTTCGTCGCCGAGCTGCTGATACTCGCCGCGGAGGTGAATGCGGGTTTTGCGCTCGTGCGTGACGAGAATGGGCGCGGCGGTTTTCGGAAACTCGGGCTGCTTGGCGTAGTGAGCAGCGAGCGGAGCGAAGAGTTTTTTACCGGCTTCGTCGGCGAAACGCGCGACGTGGCGGGCGACGGCGAGGGCTTGCGCGGGAGAGCGGCGCGCGGCGGGTTGATCGAGGATCGCGATGAGCTCGTCGGGCAGCGGGTCGGGCGTGAGGGGCAGCGCGCCGGTGGTGGTGGCTAGGCGGAAGCGCGTGAGGACGCCGGTGATGCGGTGCTCGAGTTCGACGTAGAGCTGCGAACCGGCGGGGAAATCGCGCGGGGCTTTTAGCTCGAAGACGATGACGTGCGAGGCATCGGTCTTGCCGGTGATGCTCCAGCCGGTGGTGTTGTCGCCGTCGAGCGTGTCTTTCGCGGGAGCAGACTTCGTTTCGAAATCGGCGCGGGCGGTGGCGAACTCGAGTTTGTGCTGCACGCCGTCGGGCGTCTTCAGCATCGTGGAAAATTCGGCGAGGTGGAAATCGCCGCTGCGGGCGCGGCCAACTTTGCCGCCGAGATCGGCGAGGGCTTCGAGACGGAGGCCGGTGATGCCGCGGCCCTCCACAGGGGCTAGGACAACGTAGCGCGTGCGGACGGGATCGCGGGCGCCGGTGGTGAAGGAGCGGTCGGCGTTGGGCTGGCCGATGCGCTCTTCGTCCTCAGTGATCGTGGTGATCTCCTCGGGCGCGAGCAGGGTCCAGCGCTCGGCGGGACGGACGAGAGCGGATTCCCACGCGGCGCTCGGCGGGCCGACGAGGGTGGCGACGTGGTCGCGGAGCGGGGCTTCGAGGCGGTCGCGTTCTTTCTCCCAAGTGGCGAGCTTGCGCTGGTAATCGGCGAGTTCGTCAGGGCGCGGCGCGGGGACGTCGCGCTCGGCGGTGGAGTTGAAGAACGAGTAGAGCTGGTAGAATTCGCGGTGGGAGAGCGGGTCGTATTTGTGCGTGTGGCACTCGGCGCAACCGACGGTGAGGCCGAGCCAGACGGCGCCAGTGGTGGCGGTGCGATCGACGGCCGCTTTGGTGCGGTCGAGCTCGAGGTCGGCGCCGGCCTCGTCGTTCTTGAGCGAATTGCGGTGGAAGCCCGTCGCGATTTTTTGCTCGAGGGTGGCGTTGGGCAGGAGGTCGCCGGCGAGTTGTTCGACGGTGAAGCGGTCGAAGGGCACGTCGCGATTGACGGCGTCGATCACCCAGTCGCGGTAGAGGTAGGCGTAGGGGCGGAGCGTGTCGTTGAGGTAGCCGGCGCTGTCGGCGAAGCGGGCGAGGTCGAGCCAGTGGCGGCCCCAGCGTTCGCCGTAGTGCGGCGAGGCGAGGAGGGTGTCGACGAGGCGCTCGTAGGCGTCGGGGCGCGAGTCGCGCATGAAGGCGTCGACGGTGGCGACGTCGGGCGGGAGGCCGGTGAGGTCGAGGCTGAGGCGGCGGACGAGGGTGCGGCGGTCGGCCTCGGGGGATGGGGCGAGGTTTTCTTGGGCGAGGCGCGCGAGGACGAAGGCGTCGATCGGATTTTGGATTGGCGATTTTGGACTTTCGATTTGGGGGACGGTGGGGCGGGCGGGTGGTTCGAAGGCCCAGAAGTTTCCCCACGAGGCGCCTTCGTCGATCCAGCGGCGCAGGAGGGCGATCTGCGGCGGCGTGAGCTTCTCCTTCGCGTCGCGCGGCGGCATGACGTCCTCTTCGTCCGTGGAGGAGATGCGGAGATAGAGATCGCTCTGATTACTTTTTCCGGGGACGACGGCGGTCGCGCCGCTCTTGCCGGAGCCGAGCACGCCGGCGTGCGTATCGAGGCGCAGTTTGCCTTTGCGGTGGGAATCGTCCGGGCCGTGGCAGTGAAAACAGTTGTTCGAGAGGATCGGCAGGATGTCGCGGCCAAAGTCGATCTTCGCCGGCTGGGCGGGCTGCGCGCCTTCAGCCACCCATGCCGCGCCGCAGACGACGAGCAGGCGCAGGCGGGCGACGAGGTGGAAGGAGGCGGGGCGGCGGGCGATCATCAGTGAGGGTGCCCGCAACGTGGGGTCTTTTCGACTGAGGTCAAAACTCGCCCTTGATGCCGAGCGAAATCTGCGAACCAAGGTTCTGGTAGTTATCCACGCGCGCGTGTTTCGGCGTATCCTTGGCGTAAATCTCGGCGACCTGTCCCGTGTTGCCGATGTTGCGGATGGTGACGTAGGCGCCGAAGCGGCGCGTGATGCGGTATTCGGCGTTCACGTTCAGCGTGAGGAAAGGTGCGTTGTAAGTGTAGGTGCCGTCGGGGACGCCTGCGCCGGTGACGGCGCCGAGGCGCTGGATGCCGCGGTAGTTCCAGTTCAATTTCACGTTGTAGCGCGGACGATTAAGGCTGAAGCCCCAGTTGATCGTCTCGCGGGTGAAGCCGGTGAAGTCGGCCGTGGAGCCGCCGCCGAGGCGGGACTCGGTGATGTTGAACTGCGCGATGACGCCGCGCGCCCAATGCGGGAGGAACGTGAGGGGCTGCTGGAAATCGAAGTCGATGCCGGTGACGCGCGCATCACCGACGTTATTCTTCGTGACGATGGTGTAGTCGAGGTAGTCGTCGTTGAGGCCGAATTCGGCGAGCTGCTCGAGCGTGGCGCGCGTGCGCGTGGCGCCGAAGAAGTCGTGAATATTTTTCTTGAAGGCTCCAAACGTGGCGCGACCGCCCTTCGCGAAATAGTATTCGAGCGAGAGATCGAAGTTATCGGCGTTCCAGGGTTTGAGGCCGGTGTTGGTGACGGTGATAGTGCGATTGTCGGTCGTCGCAGTGGGATCGGTGACGGTCATGCTAGGGATGATCTCGTTGAGATTGGGGCGACCGATGGTCTTCGCGTAGGCGACGCGGGCCTGGAAATTTTCGGTGAGGTGGAACGTGGCGTTGAAGCTCGGGTAAACGCTGCCGTAATCGCGCACGGCGTGGGAGCCGCGGTCGACGTATTGGGTGCGGGCGATGGTGACGGCGTCGCCGGGGATGCGGATGGGGTTGCCCGCGGCGTTGCGGAGAAGGTTGCCGTTGGCGTCCTGCTGGTAGGTGGCGCGCACGTTGTTCAGGAGGCCGTAGCCTTCGTCTTCGGTGAACTCGTAGCGGAAGCCGCCGACGAGCAGGAGACGGCTGCGGAAGAGGCGCGTATCGGCGCGGAGGTAGCCGGCGGAGACGCGCTCCGTGAGCTTGCGGGAGCCGGTCGCGGTCGAGGTGATTTTGGCGACTTGGTCGAAGGTGAAGTATTCGGGGTTGGACTGGTAGAGCCGCCACAATTTGTAGGGGCTGGCGCGCGGCGTGGGCGGCTGGTGAAACGGCGCGTTGGCCGAGGAGTAGACCGTATCCAGAACGTCGTAACGCGAGGCGAGGTCGTCGGCGGTGTTGGCGATACGGTCCGGGCCGACGAAGGTCCACGCGCCGCCGTTGGTGCGGATGTCGCGGTCCTGCTGACGGACGTTGAAGCCGGTGCGCACCGAGAACGGAATCTTGACGAGGAAATCGCGGCGGGCGTTGGCGCGCACGGTCATCACGGTATCGGCGCTCGACGTCGCGCCGCTGCTGGAGGTTTGGAGGGAGTAGCCGTTGATCGAATAGAGATCGACGGGGGCGCCGGCGGCAGTCGTGGCGGAAATGCGATACGGGCCCTGGATGCCACCCGCGTTAATGTCGCTGTAACGCAGCGTGATGTTGCGCATGCGGAGGAGGGCGGCGCTGAAGAAGCCGAAGTCGATGTCGCGGTAGGTATTTTCGGCGTGCGAATACGAGCCGCCGGCGTCGAGTTTCCAGATCGAGCCCTCGTAGCGATAGGCGAGACTGGTGTGCATATTGCGATCCGTTTTCCGGCGGGCGTTGGTCGTAATGACGGCCGAGCCGGCACCCGGAGCGCTGAGCGCGTAGGAGTAATCGTAGCCCTGCGGACGGACATTGCTCGTGCCGGTGAGCGAGGTCGTGAACTGCTCGATGTTTTGGAAAACATCCGTGCCCGTGAGCTGGCCGCTCAGGGTGAGCTGGCCTCTCCGGCCGATCTTCCAATCAAGCGTAGTGCCGATGGATTGGCGGCGCCAGGAAGTCGGGCTGTCCTGGTAGCTGTGACCGGAGAGAAACGGATTCGTCGGCGTGCCGAAGGCGGAGGCGCCGTTGGCCGGACGCCACGTGGGCTGCGAGGCCTGCGTGCCGCTGTAGCGCTCGTTGTAGAAGCCGTTGATCGTAATGCCGAAGGTTTTTGAAAACGGTGCGACGTAGGAAAAATCTCCGCCGGGCAAGATGCGGCGACCGGTGGATTCGGGTTGGCCGCCGGGCAGCTCTTTCAACGTGAGCCAGAGGCTGTTCATGACGGCGTTGAGGCGGTAGCTGAACTGCGGCTTGCTGCGATCGAAGGCGCCCTTGCTGACGACATT
>Ga0075163_10011295_pt1 | contig 11644 bp, 10 predicted proteins | sample JI1023141ADNA_FD_71478 | JGI IMG/M metagenome (GOLD analysis project Ga0075163, IMG submission 71478) | Wastewater effluent complex algal communities from Wisconsin, to seasonally profile nutrient transformation and Carbon sequestration -... | ecosystem: Engineered > WWTP > Effluent > Algae... | reverse complement strand
CGCTCCTCGAGCACTTCCTTGAGGAGGAGCCACTGCTGGTCGCCCCACAGCTCGGCGTTGCGCCCGCCGGCGGGGTTGTCGATCACGGCCTTGGCCGTGTAGGCCTTGTAGATCCCGCCCTGCGAGGTGCCGCCTAACGCCAACCGCTCGACGCAGGAGCCGTCACCGGGGTCGGCCTTGCCCGAGGCGGCGCACTTGTCGAAGAAGACATAGATCGTGCGCCGACGCGCCGCGAAGGTGGTGGGCGAGACGATGGACGAGAAGACCGGATCCTCGTTGTACTCGCGCATGGACACGACCCAGAGGTCGATGCCGTGCGTGCGCAGGAGCTTGGGAAGGACGGTCTCCATACGCTGCTTGAGCCAGCGCTGTTGCGTGGCGGCCTGCTCGCGGAGCGTGCCGAACGGGCGCGACTGGGCGTCGCCGGGGGCGGCGGCGAGGGTGAGGGCGGCGAGCGTGGCGAGGGCGGCGCGGGACGTCATGAGACGGGAGACGGGGGGCGGGAGGGCGAGCGGCGGAGCTGCTCGGGGGGGCGGGGACGAGGCGGAGGGCGGAGTCGCGGGCTGGGGCGGAGCGCGTCGAGGGTGCGACGGGGGTGGAAACGAAATGGTAAGCGGTGCGGTGGAATGATGCTGCGAGTTGGGGCGGCCGGTGAGATGTTGTGGTTCGGGGGGGGCCCCCCGCCACGACCACGTCGCTCCCCCCGCTCGTCGCGCTGCCGCGTCGCTACCGCTTCATGTTCGTCAGCACCAACCCGCCATCCAACCAGCCGCGCACCGCGTGCGGCTGGTACGGCGACTCCAGTTCCGCACACTCCTCCGCCGTCAGCACCAGGTCGCACGCCGCCGCGGCCGCGTCGAGCTGCTCGAGCTTCGTCGTCCCGACGATCGGCGCGGTCACCCCGGGACGCGAGAGCAGCCACGCCAGCGCCACCTGCGCCGGCTGCACCCCTCGCCGCCCGGCCACCCGGATCGTCGCCTCGACCACGTCCCAATCGGCCGGATGGTCGTACAACTGGTCGGCCAGCACGCCATCGCCGTCATCGCGCGGCGACATCCCGTGTCCCCCGCGCTGGCGCTTCCCGCCTAACAAGCCGCGTGCGAGCGGCGACCACGGGATCACGCCGAGTCCCTGGTCGAGACAGAGCGGGATCATCTCGCGCTCCTCTTCCCGGTACACGAGGTTGTAGTGGTTCTGCATGCTCACGAACTTCGCCCATCCGTTGCGCTCAGACACCGAGAGAGCCTTCATCAGCTGCCAGGCGAACATCGAGCTGGCGCCGAGGTACAGGACCTTCCCCTGCCTGACGAGATGATCGAGCGCGGCCAGCGTCTCCTCCACCGGCGTCTCGGCGTGATGGCGATGGATCTGGTACAGGTCGATGCGCTCCACCCCAAGCCGCCGCAGCGAGTCCTCGCACGACTGGATGATATGCTTGCGCGAGAGCCCGATCCGGTTGGGACCGTCGCCCATCTTGAGGCGCACCTTCGTTGCGATGACCACTTCGTCGAGACGCGCGTACTCGCGCAGCGCCCGCCCGGTCACCTCCTCGCTTACCCCGAGCGAGTACACATCCGCGGTATCGAAGAAGTTGATCCCCAACTCCACCGCCCGCCGGAAGAAGGGGCGTGCCTCCTCCTCCTCGAGCACCCAGGGGCGCCACTGCCGGGTGCCATAGCTCATGCACCCCAGGGCGATGCGCGAGACGACGAGGCCGGTCTGGCCTAACCGTGTGAACTGCATGTAGACGAGAGGACCTCAGCCCTTGTGGTGCGTCGAGGCGTCGTGATGCACGGCCGAAAAGGTGTGGTCTCGGTGCGCCCGCTTGAGCAGTTGGTAACGCACGAGCTGCACCACGCCGGCGAGGATCAGGGCGAACACCCCCACCGCGACCACGCGCCAGAACAGCGTCGAAGTGGCCATCGACGGCCAGTCGTCGAAGGTCGCACGCGCCGACCCCATGGGCTCGGCACGCATGGCGATCAGGGCGAGTGAGGCCAGCGACTCGGCCACCGCCTCGAGAACCGCGAACAGCGGGGCGCGCCAGAGCCAGTGCCGCAGCGTGTAATTCCCCAGGTGCAACGCCGTCATCCCGAACAGGAGGATGAGGCGCACGGCGAACATCGCGCCGGCAAAGACGAGCGAATCGTTAGGCCCCTGCGTGAACACCACCGCCCAGAACAAGCGCAGGAAGACGCCCGTGACCAGCGCCATCGCCACGATCGACATCGAGAACCGCCGGATGGCCGGCGGTTCCTCGAGCTTGAACGTCCCGGTGATTGCAGGAAAGAAGGGAGCCATGTCGGGGAAGCTAGGGCTCGGAGCGAGGCTCCGACAGCGTGGCGGCGCACACATTCCGTGTGCGCCGAGGGACACCGCGGCAGCGGCGGAAGATCCGCCGGCGCCACGCCTGTCGTCCGACAACCGTCGCTAGCGCACCGCGACCTGCTGCGCGAGCCAGGCAAGGCTCTCACGCGCATGCACGCGCCAATAGTCCCAATCGTGCTTGCCGGGCCACTCGGCATATGCCGGCGCGAACCCCAGCCGGGTCAGCTCGGCGCGGAGCACGCGACTCTGGTCGATGAGCCCGTCCTCGGTCCCGCAGTCGAGGAAGATCGCGGGCACGAGGTCGCGACGTGTCGCCGCCAGGCGTTGCGCCCGACGGAGGGGGTCGCGGGCATACCAGGCGGCGGTGTCGGCACCGAATGCCGGCGCGATGAGCGGCCACATGCGATCGCCCCAGCTTTCGCGCAGCGCAGCGTCGCTCTGCGCGTACCGCGGCACCCCGTCGAACGGATGTGCGCCCGTGTACGCCGGGGAGACGACGCCGGAGTGGCTTGCGGCGGCGCGAAAGACCTCGGGATACTGCAACGCCATCGTCAGCGCGCCGTAGCCACCCATGCTCAACCCGGCGATCGCGCGCTGCGCGCGGCTGGCCACGGTGCGGTAGCGCCGATCGACCGCCGTCACGAGATCGTGGGCGATGTAGTCGTCGTAGTGCGGCCACGGCACGCAGTACGAGGCGTCGGTGTCATCGCCGGGGCGCGGCTTGAACTCGCGACGGCAGACCGAGATGTCGAAGAGCCGGTTCCAGGTGGTGTACCACCCGTCGTCGCCATCCGGCATCACGACGACCATCTCCGGCAGGCCAGCGGCGGTGAGCGAGTCCAGCGTCGCGTCGAGCCTTCCCTGCTTCGTCCAGTCGGTCTCGCTCCCCCAGAGCCCGTGCAGGTAGTAGACCGACGGAAAGCGACGCGCCGGCTGCGTGGCGTATCCCGGCGGGAGCCAGACGATGGCGCGCTTCTGCGTGCCTAACGCCTGCGACCAGAAGGTGAGCGTATCGACGGTGCCGCGGGGCACCGCCTGCGCCGGCAGGGGGCGCGCGAGCAGCCCCCCGGCGAGCACCGCCGCGACCGGGAGCAGGGCCCGGGCGCCGCGCCTCACGGCACCGCCGCGATGCACTCGATCTCCACCCGGGCGCCGAGGGCCAGCCCGTTCGCCCCGAGCGCGCTGCGCGCCGGCTTGTTGCGCGGGAAGAAGGTCGTGTACACCTCGTTCATCGCATCCCACTCGCGCATGTCGGCCATGAAGACGGTGCACTTCACCACGCGGTCGAGCGAGGATCCGCTCTTCTCCAGCACGTCCTTGATGTTCTCCATGGTTTGCCGAGTCTCGGCCTGGATCCCGCCGGGTACGACCCCCCCCTGCGCGCTGGCCGAGGTCCCGATCTGCCCGGCCAGGAAGAGGAGGTTGCCGACCTGCACCGCCGGCGAGAAGGGGCGCGTCGGCTTGCCGTAGGGGAGGTGCCAGGTGACGCCGTTCTCCGTCACGGAGGCGGGCGACGGCGCGGGTGCAGGCGTCGGCGTGGCGCGCGAGCATGCCCCAACCACGAGCAGCGGAAGAACCATCAGTCGAGCGTTCATCGGTATCGAGAGGTGAAGGGGAAAGGTGTCGGGAGCGTCCACGACCGCCTGGTCGTCACTCGGCCTGCGTGACTGCGGCGCCCCGGCCGTCGCCGGGGTGCCCGCGGCCCGTGCATCGTCCCGTCGCTCACGTGAGCGACTCGTGCAGCAGCGAATGAAAATGGTGCACGCCATTTTCCCTGGTCGCCGAGTAGCGCCCGCGATCGTAGATGCGCGATCGCAGGTTGCGCTGCACGGCTTCGCAGATCGCGATGTCCTCGTCCTGGATCTCGAAGCTGAAGTCGGTGATGCGCGCCCAATCCGGGTCGTTGTCGGCCGGCGGGTTCACCGCGTACCAGTCGAAGCGGACGCGCGTCGTGTTGTGGTCGATGGGAAGGACGATGTTGGTCTGCATCTGCCCCTGATAGATGTTGAGCATCCAGTTGGGATAGATCCAGTAGTAATGCGCCTCATCGTCACCGGCGCGCGGGATGTACTTGCGGTCGGCCGCGTGCGCCGCGAGGGGGCGCAGCGGCGCGTACTGGCGCGAGTAGTACCGATGCGGCTCGACGACGTACCGGTCCACATCGAGCTCCTTGTGCAGCCCGGGGTGCACGACCGACACGTGATACCCCTCGAGGTAGTTGTCGACGTAGACCTTCCAGTTGCAGTGGATCGTCCACTCCCGCGACATGACGTAGCGCATGCGCTCGGCGTGGAAGCGCTCGCACTGCTGCGGAATGTCCTCGATGAAGTGCGCGAGCGGCGGCGCCTTGAGGTCGAGGTTGGCGAAGACGAGGGGGCCCCACGTGGCGACCTGCACCGGAAGCAGCTGGAAGTCGCCGGGGGAAAAGTTGGCGGTCCCCTCCATGCCGGGCGCACGGACCAGCGCCCCCTGGAGGCTGTAGGTCCACCCGTGATACTTGCACTGCATGCTTTGTCGTCGGCCGCACCCGGTCGCGACCGGACCCGCGCGATGCAGGCAGACGTTGTGAAAGCCGCGCAAGACCTCGCCATCGCGCACGATCACGATCGACTCGTTGGCGATCTCCGCGGTGAGGTACGAACCGCTCTCCGCCAGCTGCTCCGTCCGCCCCACGAGCTGCCACGTCTTCGCGAAGATCTTCCCCACCTCGAGCTCGAGGTAGACCGGATCGTTGTACAGCCTCGCCGGGATCGTGGAGGCGTGGGAGACGTCGAGGTTGAACGAAAAGGGCATGCGCGCGACCCTACGGGAGGGAACGACGGCAGCAACGCGTGAGACGCGACGGCACCGACCGTCTCGCACTCATCGCGTCGCCCGGGGTTGTGGTTGCAGCCAGAGGACCTGCTCGGTTTCCTGCTCGACACGCTTGCGGCTGTAGACGAGGGGGAAATAGTCATCCTTGCCCCACAGCGGCAACAGGTCGCCGTAGTGCGCGCTGCGCGGATCCGCGGACTGGCCCGGGACGTTGGTCACGACGGAGCGGTCGAAGTCGCCCAGGTCGATGATCTCGCGGAAGGACGCGCCAGCGGTCTGCTTGAAGTCGCGCCCGCCGGTCGCGTAGACCGTGTTCCCGTCGCCACCGCGGGAGGCCGACGGGAGGTCGTAGCGCGAGGAGAGCGGATGGCGGAAGACCGCCAGGTGCACGTCGCCGTACCGCCAGGCGGCGCGGTCGGCCCCAAAGCGGCGCGTGAGGTCGGCGACGGCGTCGTCGAGCGCGCCGAGGAGGAGGGAGTCGCTGGCCGGGGTCGCCGACGTGGCCAGCGTTCGTTCCAGCCACTGGTACTCGGGGCGCAGCGCGAGCGCCGCGCTCGTCTCCCGATCGTCGGGGAGCTGGGCCGCGATCGCTCGGCGGTAGACGGCCGGGGCCCACGCGGCGAAGAGCGTCGGGGCCACCTGGTCGCGCGACATGCGCAGGTTCCAGTCGGCCAGGAGCCTCACGTCCGCTCGTCCCGAGACCCCCCACCGGTTCGCCGCCGCCGTGAGCGAAGGAACGAGCGCCTCGGCCAGCTTGGAGTGGTCGTCGTGTTGCAACTGCCGGAAATCGTCGACGGTGAACTTGCGCGGCTGGCGCAGGACCTCGTGCACGCGATCGATGCGATAGCGCGAGGCCCACTCGTACGAGAGCGGGATGGGGTAGCTGTCGGGGAGAATGTTGTGGTTCGCCGTGGCGATGTAGCCCTCGGCCGGATTGAAGGCGCGCGGCAGCTGCATCCCGGGGACGAAGCCCGACCACTCGTGGCTCCCTTCGCCGGGGACCGGGAGGAGCCCGGACCAGCTGCGCGTGGGCATGAGTCCGCCGGCCACCCACCCGATGTTCCCGTCGACGTCGGCGTAGATCATGTTCTCGCTCGGCATGAGCCAGCGCGTCATCGCCGCCTGGAACTGCGGCCAGTTGCGCGCACGGTTGAGCGAGAGCGAGGCGAGGTAGGAGGCGGTCCCCGGCTCGGCGTGCACCGAGCGGATGGCGAAGGCGCGCCGGCGCGCGGTGTCGACGGAGACGATGGGGCCGTGCACGGTGTAGCGCAGGGTGACGACGCGCGGCGCCTCCCCCTTCACGCGAATCGTGTCGGTGATGGACTGCACATGTCGCCAGGCGCCCTTGTGGCGGTAGCAGTCGAGCGAGGATTCGGTACGGTGGGGAACCGATTGGTTTGGCGAGGACGCGGCGGCGGTGGCACGTTGTTGTTGGGGGGGGCCCCCCGGTCGCGCCGGGCAGGCGCCTAACGTCTCCACGTACACGTCCTGCTGGTCCATCCCCACCACCGTCAGCCCGAAGGCGATGCGGTCATTGTGCCCGATCGACACCCCCGGGCTCGCCGGCTCCCCTGCCCCGATCACGTTCCACCCCGGTGCCACCAGGTGGGTGAGGTATCGCACCGCCGGGTTCGTGATGACGCGGTGCGGATCGTTGGCGAGGATCGGCCGCCCGGTGGCAGTCTTGCGCCCGCTGACGGTCCAGTTGTTCGACCCTTCGATGCGGTTGTACGCCACGTCGGCAAAGGCCGACCCGAAGCCACCTAACGATGCGGCACCGATCCCGGCCAGGTCGAGCCCCGGCGCCGGGTCGAGTGCGCGCACCGGATCGACCGGGAGGAGTGCCTCGACCCGCTTGGCCCCGAGCTTGGCGACCAGCTGCGCACGGAGCACCTCCGACGACCCGTTCGAGACGCCGGAAAGCCCGGTGGCACGAGACAGCGGCACCTCGATGCTCCACGGCTCTGGGCGAAAGCCGAGCATCCCGAACTCGGGCGGGAGCGAGTCGCCGGCCTGCGCGATGTACGCGTTCACCCCGCTCACGAAGGCCGTGACGATCGCCTTGGCGTCGGGCGCGTAGGCCGCCCACTCCTTCTTCATGTCGCCGCGGTACTTGAAGGTGCGCGCGAAGCGATCACGATCCACCGCCGAGGGCCCCAGGACCTCCGCCAGCCGACCTTCGCCCGCTCGCCGCCACATCTCCATCTGGAAGAGGCGATCCTGCGCCACGACGAATCCCTGCGCGAAGAAGAGGTCGTGCGTGTTCTTCGCGTAGATGTGCGGCACCCCCCACCGGTCGCGGCGCACTTCCACGGAGGCCGTGAGCCCCGGCACCTGCAGACGCCGCTCCTCCACCGCACGCCCGCGCCAGGCGACCGCCCCCGAGGCTGCCAGCGCTGTCACGCCAGCGAGGATCCATCCGCGATGTGCCGCCATGCCCGTCTTCGTCCGCGTCGGTGGTGTTCGCCCTCGCGCCACTCGGCGCGCGCCCCTACAACGTTGCGTCGCGACAACGGTCGCGCGGAAGGGACGCGCCCCAACTCGAGGCCACTGGTCAGTGCGCGGCGCCGGCGGCGAGGGCGCGCACGCCGAGAGACAGGCGACTCACGCCTTACTTGATCCAGTGTCCGATCCGCCCCCACCGAATCGCCGTGATGAACGCGAGCGGGCGATCGCTCTCGGCGTTCCACGAGTAGTACACGAAGAGCGGGCGCCCACGAAAGTTCTCGCGCGGCACGACGCCCCAGTAGCGCGAGTCCTTCGAGTTGTAGCGGTTGTCGCCCATCATGAAGTAGTGCCCCTGCGGCACCACGAGCGGTCCCCAGTAGTCGTGCGTCGGCTGCGCCGGTGCCGCGCCGAAGCGCGAGGCGGTGAGTGCGATCTCCTTCTGCCAATCGAAGAGCGGACTCACCTCGTTGGGATCGCCCGCCTCCGACGACGCACCATAGCCCTGCCGCTGCTCGATCCCGTTCACGAAGAGTTTCGCGTCGCGCATGTGCAGCGTGTCACCCGGCATCCCCACGATGCGCTTGACCAGCGTCGGCGTGGGATCCCACGGCTGGTCGACTTGAGGCGGCGACACAAAGACCGCGATGTCGTAGCGCGCCGGCTCGGCGTAGCCGGGAAGGTTCACGTTGCTGAAGGGGACGTGCGGACCGAAGCGCAGCTTGTTGACGAAGAGCCAGTCCCCCACGAGCATCGACGGGATCATGCTCCCCGAGGGGATGCGATACGCCTCGAAGAAGAAGGCGCGGATGAAGAAGAAGAGCAGGATCGCACCGCCGATCCCCTTCACATTCTCCCACAGTGCGCTCTTCGAGAACGACGAGCCGCTCGACTTCTTGCGTGACTGGGCGACGACGTTGTTGGGCTTGGATGACTTCTTGGCGCTCATGCGGCTCGGGCGGATCGGGCGACGTGAGTGGGTCGGGAGGCGGGGGAGCAGGCAATTTAACTACGACGGCGCGCACGTCGTGTTCCATCGTTCGAGCGCGCGGGGGACGAGTGGGACGCGCGGGGGCCCGATGCACGAGAGGCGCGCCTCCAGGGGAGACGCGCCTCTCGCGAGGTCGGCGTGGTGTCGCCGCTTACTTCTTGAGGTGCTTGTTGACGAGCGCCGTCATCTCGAACATCGAGACGGTCTTCTTGCCACCGAACACCTTCTTCAGCGCCTCGTCGGCGTTGATGTTGCGCTTGTTCTTCGAGTCCTGCAGGCCGTTCTTGTGGATATAGCCCCACAGGTCCTTGGCAACCTGGGAACGCGGACGCGGCTTCGGGCCGATCACCGCCGCGAGCTCCGTGGTCGGCGTCATCGGCGCCATGAACGCCGGATTCGGCTTCCGCTTCGCAGCGGGCTTCTTTGCAGCAGCCTTCTTCGCAGGCGCCTTCTTGGCGGCAGCCTTCTTCGGAGCAGCCTTCTTCGGCGCGGCCTTCTTCGCAGCGGCCTTCTTCTTAGCGGCCATCGTTCGACTCCTGAGTGATGGAAACGTGAATTCCCCCGGTGGAAACCACGAATTCTTCGCGGCAAAAACTAAAGGCGAACGTCGGAGACGCAATAGGGAAGTGCATCGCGCCCCCTATGAAAATCGACGTTTTCCCTAGGAGAACGCGCCACGGAGCCTCTTCAGCACCGCCATTCCCCGGGGAGAAACGTGTCGTAGCGCACCGTGCATGCACGCTGCACACGGTGCATTTGCCCCATCGTTTCCCCTGAGAAACGCCGCGTTCGCGCACGCGCTCCCCCCATAAGCAACGCGCGCGCGCACCATTCGTGAAGCAGCGTTTCCCCGGGAAAACGTCGCGTCTCCCTAGGGAAACGCCGGAATGCGACCGCTGCGCGCACCGCCGGTTGCAGCCCGCTGCTACTTGAGCGTCGTGCGCAGCCAGTCGAGCAACGCCGCCATCACGTCGGCGCGCACGAAGCGATCGGGGAGCGTGGTGTAGCCCGCCGGATTCCCGTTGGCATCCTGCACGAAGAGGTGATTCGCCTCGGGAAAGACGCGCATCGCCACGCGACGATTCCCGCCGTCACGCATGGCCTTCTCGAGTGCCCCCGCCTGCTCCGCCGTCACCTGCTGGTCCGTTGCCCCCTGCAGGATCAGCGTCGGCACGCGCACCTTGCGCGCGGTGACCAACGGATCGTAGTCGAGGAAGTACTTCAACCACGTCGACGTGCTCGCCAGCGAGTCGATCGACGCGTCGAGCGTCGCTAGGGACGAGTCGCGCCGCGCGGGCGTGAGCGACGTGTCGCGACGCACGGCGTTCCCCAGCTGGAAGCGCAGGATCTGTCGCCCCGTCTGTGACGGCCCGGCCATCAGCACGATGCCGCGCAGCGACGGATCGCTCACCGCCACCATCGGTGCAATGAGCCCGCCCTCGCTGTGTCCCACGAGTGCGAGTCGCGACCCGTCGATCTCGGGGCGCGCGCGCAGGTAGGCGAGCCCGGCGCGAATGTCATCGGCGAAGTCGGCGCTCGTCGCCGAAGCGTGATCGCCCGTCGACGCGCCGTGGCCGCGATCGTCCAGGCGCAACACCGCAATGCCGTGACGGCCGAGCGTGTCGGCAATCTGCCGGAAGGGACGATATCCCTTCAGGGGGGGAATCGCCTCGTCACGATCTTCGGGTCCGCTCCCGGTGATCGTGACCACCGCAGCCACCTTCCCCTTTCGGTCGCGAGGCATCGTGAGCGTCCCGGCCAGCGTGTGCCCGCCCGGGGTGCGGACGGTGACTTCTTCCGCCGTGTAGGGTGCGCCGGCGGGAGCGGAATAGTCCGGCTTCTCCACCGACATCGCGCTGGCACTGGCACTGCCGCCGCGCACACGCACGAGGCGCAGCCCCTGCGCCGGAATGACACCGCCCGTGATGTCGCCTGCCGCATTCACCGCCAGGCGCGCCGGGACGTTGCCCAGCAGCACGACCACCGAATCGCTCCCCCGGCGCACGACGCTCGCGAACGCGGTCTGCCCGCCCTGCAGGTTCCAAATGGAGACCGGTACGGAGTCACCACCGATGGCGCGGGCGCGCTGGATCACCAGCTCGACGATGGCAAACGACGGATTGATGAACGGCACCGCCCCCGGGCTGGTGGCGAAGCGCTGCGTCGCGGTGCGCCCGCCCCCACTGATGTCGACGATGACGCTATCGCCCGTGAACCGCGCCTCGGCGTGCTGCGCCGGGGCGCTGGTCACGGCGGCCGTGGCCGCGCGATAGTCGTTGAGCAGGCGCGTCGCTCGGCCCTGCGCGTCGACGTCGACACGCAAGGTGATGCGCGCGCTGGCCGGCTTGATGAGCAACTCGACGTCGAGCCCTCCCCGCGAACGGGAGAAGCGCTCGATCGCGATGGTGTCGTTCCCTGCCAGCAGGACGAGGAGGTCGCTGCCGGGCGCGCCCTGCGCGTGCGTGGGTCGCGGCGCGAGGGCAACCAGCAGCAGCGCGGCGAGGAACGGGAGTGTGGTGCAGAGCAGGCGCGCGGCGCGCGCCGGGACGCCGTCGTGACGGCGCGGTCGTGGTGCGGACATGGAGAGTGCCAGAAGTCGTGGAAAAGCCGGTAATGACGAGACGAGCTGCTCGAGGGACAACAGGTACACGCGGTGCGAGGCCACGGTGCCACAGCGCAATGCCAGACGAAACTTCCCACGGCGTTCCGCCGCGCCACCACGCGGCAAACCGGTGCCGCCGATGTTGCGCGTCGCGCCGGGCGCCCCGCGGTTCGTTAGGCGACCAGCGACTGCAGCAACGTGATCATCCGCACGTCGAACGGGTCGGCCGAGGCGTCGCCGTCGGCGATGTCCGGGTTGGCCTGCGGCGTCTCGAGGATGAGCGGAATCTCCTGCGTGCGCGGGTCCTGCAGGAGCCAACGGAACGGCTCGACGCCGATCTTCCCCTCGCCGATGAGGGCGTGTCGATCCTTGTTCGACGCGAAATCTCCCTCGGAGTCGTTGAGGTGCAGGAACGACGGCGCCTCGCCGATCACGTCGCAGAAACGATCGAGGAGCGCACGCGC
>Ga0075163_10011294_pt1 | contig 11645 bp, 9 predicted proteins | sample JI1023141ADNA_FD_71478 | JGI IMG/M metagenome (GOLD analysis project Ga0075163, IMG submission 71478) | Wastewater effluent complex algal communities from Wisconsin, to seasonally profile nutrient transformation and Carbon sequestration -... | ecosystem: Engineered > WWTP > Effluent > Algae... | reverse complement strand
CGGTGCATCAGCAACTTGATCACACACGCGACCTTGCCACAACTGAAAATCGCCTTGTGGATGCTGTGGCGGATTGTCGACCAGCACCAGATGCGCCAGATCATCGCCTAGATCACGGTTGATTAGTGCTGCCAAATCAAAGCGCGTCCATACGTCACCGTTGATCAGCAAAAACGGTTGCTCGCCGAGCTGTGGAAGCGCTTGGATAATCCCACCTGCCGTCTCTAGCGGTTCGGTTTCGTGTGACCAGCCAATACTCACGCCAAACTGCGACCCATCGCCGAGCGCGGCGACTAGCTTGTCACCGAGCCATGCGGTATTGATCACAATGTTGGTGATGCCTTGTGCAGCCAACGCACGGATATGCCAGACAATCAGCGGTTGTCCACCGACTTCGAGCAAAGGTTTTGGTTTTTCTAAGGTCAGGGGACGTAAACGAGTGCCTAACCCTGCGGCCAAAATCATCGCATGCATTTATGCCGACTCCAACAACGCTTGGCTGTCAGGCACTTTGGCAACAAATGCCGGTACGATCCGATCTTGTAGCCACGCTGCAAACGCCGCCAATTCTGGATAGGCTTTGATTTCGTGGATCAGGTAATACAGCACCAGTGGCAAATTGGGCAGATAGCCATGTTTGCCATCACGCTGACTCAAGCGCACAAAAATCCCCAAGATTTTGAGGTGGCGCTGCGCCCCCATCCAATCAAACCATTGCATAAACTGCGCTTGTGGCACGCTCGGAATCAAGCCTTGGATTTGCGCCCGCTGCCAGAAAGTATGCACCCACGCATGCACACGCTCGGTCGGCCATTGCACATACGCATCGCGTAGGAGCGACACCAAATCATAAGTGACCGCACCAACGAGTGCGTCTTGGAAATCAATCACGCCCAGCGCATTGATGTCTTTGCCCTCACGATCGGTCACCATCAGATTGCGGCAATGATAATCACGGTGGACAAACACTTGTGGCTGCATCAAGGCTTGCTTGGCGAGCATGTCATAGGTGCTATCGATCAAATGTTGCTCGGTGTCGGACAACTGCAAGCCCAAAAACTTGGGGATAAACCACTGATCAAACAAGCGCATTTCAGTCAGCAATCGCTCCTGATCGTATGGCGGCAGCGACCATGCCTCACCACTGGTCGGTGCTTTTTGCATATGGATGATTTGATTCATGGCAAGGCCATACCATGCATCGACATTATCTACATCAAGCACTTGCGACAACAAGGTATTGCCAAAATCTTCGAGCAGCAAAAAGCCTTGTTCAAAATCTTGTGCCAAAATCTCAGGCACATTGACGTCATGTGCGGCCAGAAGCCCTGCCACCCCCACAAACGGGCGACAATCTTCATGACTTGGTGGCGCATCCATCACAATCAACTGACGCCCTTGTACATCCACGCGTGCATAGCCGCGAAAACTGGCGTCTCCTGCCAAGCCTTGAATCTCAAATTGATCATGACCGAGTTGTTGTGCGACCCATGTGGTCATTTGGCTATTACGATCTACACTCATGTGTCACGCATCCTTCAGGCATTTTGCAAAAATTGAGTCAATGACTCGCACTAGATAGCGGTCGAGTGTAGCCGCTTCACGGTTTTTTCTCTATGATGCGGCAAGCTTGTTGATCAACTTTGATGGCTGCCTGTGCAAACTTTCGCTGCTTCTGCCCCACGCTTTCGTCTTTGCCCACTCCATGCTGCACTGCTGTGCCTGATGGTCACGATGGCACCACACACATGGGCGCAAGACACGAGCGAGGTTGCCTCACCATCAACAACCGATGCGTCCACGTCAACCATAGATGATGAATCGATGACTGACGATGCAACCAACGATCAGCCGATTGACACCGAACAATGGGCTGGCGCTGATGCGGGCTTTCTCAGCCGTGATCGCTGGCTTGGCCTGCCAGAAGATCAACGCCCCAAGCTGCCAGTGGGTTGCCGAGGGGTATGGGTCACGCCGATTCCGCCCGCCCCTGACGATGACACGCGTGTCGCCTTTGATGAAGCGCCACTCACCGCCACCGCCGATTATGGCTATTATCACCCCACACAAGGCGCGGAGCTGTCGGGCAAAGTACGCATCAGTCAGCCCAATCGACTGCTTGAAGCAGATCGCATGGAGATTGACGCGAGTCAAACGGTGGCAAAAGCCACTGGTCAAGTGCGTCTATCTGAAGCGGGCTTGGTCAGCTTGAGTGACCAACTGACCTACAATCTCAAAACTCAGTCGGGTGAGTTTGGTCAAACCCAATATATTAGCCAATCCTTGCAAGCACACGGTCAAGCCGATGCCCTCAGCCGTGACGAACGTGGCATCACCATCCTCAAAAATGCTGAATACTCCACGTGCGAGCCAGACCGACGCGTGTGGAATATCAAAGCCAAACGGCTAGAACTCAATAATCAAACCGGTCGTGGGGTTGCACGGCAAACCAAGCTGTATATTCGTGATGTCCCTGTGTTGTCTTTACCGTGGTTTGATTTTCCAATCGATGATCGACGCAGCAGTGGCTTTTTGATTCCTCGTGGCGGCTATACCAATGACGGCGGCCTAGACTTATCGATTCCCTACTACCTCAACCTTGCGCCCAACTATGATGTCACCCTGACTCCACGCTTGCTGAGTCGGCGACATGCCATGCTCGAAGGCGAAGGGCGATATTTAACCGCCAACTGGGGTGGCGGTATGCTCTCTGGTGGCTATTTGCCACAAGATCCGCTGTACAACGATGCAGACCGTAAGCGTGCCAGTCTCAAATATGATTGGCAAATCAACACGTCGTTACGCTCCAACATCAACCTCAACTATGTGTCAGACAAAGATTATTTTACCGATTTGGGCACCGACCCCTTGGTAAGCAACCAACTCAACCAAGAACGCTCGGTCAGCTTGTTTTATGAAAAAGGCATTGCCGGATTGACCGGTTTATTACGGGTGCAAAAATTTCAAACCGTTGACCCCAGCACACCGGATATCGACCGCCCGTATGCCCGTCTGCCCCAACTGCTGATCAACTATCAACAAGGTCAACCGCTCGGTTGGCAATATGAATTGCAACACGACTCTGCTTATTTCAAAAAAGAAATCCGCGATGGCTCAGCGCTCGAAAGCAGCGGTGTGCGCGTCTACCATCAAGCCGCAGCGCGTTATCAATGGCGCAATGCATGGGGATACGTGACGCCCGAAGCGTCCGTGCGCAACATCACCACCCAATATGATCAAGATACCCAAAATCAAAATGGCATCAGTCATCAAGATGCACGCCACGACGTGACGGTGCCTCAATTTACCTTAGATAGCGGTCTGGTATTTGAGCGTTATGGTGCTTATTTGCAGACTGTAGAACCGCGCTTGTATTACGCTTATTCACCCTATCAAAACCAAGATGATGCCCCCAATTTTGACACCACCACGGCGTCACCAAGTTATAGCCAACTCTTTCGGCCTTATCGCTTTGTGGGGCATGACCGCCTAGACGACAACCATTTTGTCAGTACAGGGGTCACCCATCGCTTGTACAACCCCGAAGGGATGGAGCTGCTCAGCGTGAGTGTCGGTCAAAGCTACTATTTGGCTGATCGACGCGTGCGGCTCAAAAGCACAGATCCGATGGATGGCCGCCGCACCTCTGGGCCTGCGCTTGAAGTCGCTTCTCAACTGACCGATCAGATTCGGGTCGATAGTGCCTCGTTGTGGATGGCGAATGGGCAAAATTTGCAAAACATTCACCAACTGCAATATCAACAGGCACAAGGTCAGTTGTATCAAGTGGGTTATTTTGAGCGACATGCCGTTACACAACTGAACCAAAAATCCTTGAGACAAGTGACCGCTGGTCTGGTGCAACCCCTCTATAATCAGTGGCGTGCTTTTGGTTATCTGCAATACGACTTGCAAAACACCGTGGCACGCGATGGTTTATTTGGATTGGATTATGATGCCTGTTGTTGGCGGATTGCCCTGTATGGTCGCTCCTACTACAACGATCTAGATGATCCCAATACCAACAAACCACGTCGCATTATCATGGCTGAAGTCACCCTCAAGGGACTCGCCGGACTGTCGGGGAATCTTTCAAGCTTGCTTCGACAAAAAATTCTTGGATATACACAGGTAGAGACATCGTGGAATTCGCGTTAACCCCTTCTTCTTGGTACAACCGCACCTTGCGGATTGGCTTATTGACCTTGAGTTTGGGCTTAGCTCCGATGCTCTATGCCGCCCCACTCGATGGCGTGGCCGTGGTGGTAGATGACAACGTGATCCTCAACAGTGACATCGAGATGGCCATCAGTGATGCGCGCCGCCAGCTCGCCACTCGCCAGCAACCGATGCCCAGTGATGACGTGATCCGTACCGAAGTCACGCGCCAGTTGATCATGCGTAAAGTCCAACTCGATTTGGCCGGACGCAGCGGTATGACCGTCGATGATCAAACCCTCAATGCCGCCCTGAGTGAAATGGCACAACAACGTGGCGCTCCGTCTTTGGTGGCCTTTCAGCAAGGTCTAGATGCGCGCCAAGCGGGTGCTTATGCGCGCCTGCGCCAACAAGTCCGCGATGACCTCACCATCAACCGCTTACGTCAACAACGGGTCAGTGCGCGGGTGCGGATTAGCGAACGCGATATCGATAATTTTTTGGCCTCGCCACAAAGCCAAGCCGCGCTTGAAACGGAATATCGGATTGCGCACTTGATGATCAAGCTGCCTAGCGGTGGTGGTGACGCTGCCTTGGCACAAGCCATACGCACAGGTGAGCAAATTGCCAAAGACCTCAATAGCAACATTCCCTTTGATCAAATTATCAAAAAATATCATAGTGAAGCTCTGCCGGTGGGTGGTGGCGATATGGGCTGGCGTAAACCCAGTGAAGTGCCGCCAAACCTGTCATCCATTTTAGAGCAACTGTCTGCAGGTCAAACCTCGACCCCCATTCCATCGGCTGATGGCGTGCATATCCTCAAAATGCTGGATCGGCGCGGTGCCGAAAACGTCAAGGTACATCAATGGGATGTGCGCCACATCCTGATCAGTCCAAATGACGTGCTCAGCCCTGCCGATGCCCAAGCACGGGCTGAGGATCTGTACAAACGCTTGCAACAAGGTGGGAGCTTTGACACGCTCGCCAAGACCTACTCCAATGATCCCGGTTCAGCACGCAATGGCGGTTCGCTCGGGTGGGTCTCACCTGGTGAGATGGTGCCTGAGTTTGAAGCCACCATTCGCAAAACATCAGTAGGCGACTTTAGCACGCCATTTCAAACCCAATTTGGCTGGCACATTTTGCAAGTACAAGGTGAGCGTGACCAAGATATTAGCGAGCAATATCGCCGTGGTATTGCCCGTCAAACCTTGTTTCAGCGCAAATTTGACCAAGAACTTGACAACTGGCTGCGTGAAATTCGCGCCAATGCCTATGTCGATATTCGCAGCCAAAATAGCTAACCTCCCAACTTTAACCACTTCATTCCTGCACCAGTCGGAATGAAGTGGGTTCACAATTTAGGCTGATTTTCTTCTTCGTGCCACGCGCCTTGTTGTACGCGCTGCATCCATGCGTCTTGGCGCATTCGATGGATTGGATCAACCCAACGCGCTGGGTATACACTCATCCACACCTGATCAAAATCAGACTGATGATACAAAGGCTGTGACGCTGGCTTGAGATAACCATCGCTTTGCACCAAATCGGTATGAATCAGCAGCCACAGCTGATCTAATGGGCGACGCTCATAATAATGGCTAATTTTATCGGCTTTTTTTTGCATCACCGCATCAATATCAGCTTGCTCAATCTCAGAACTGATGGGCAACAGCGCTAGATCAAGCGCACGCCGACCCGCAAACGGCCAGCCCAACGCACGCATCAACCGCCAATACATCCGGCGTGGCACCAACCAATGATTGCCGACGCGATCACGCAAACGTGGCAGGGTGGTCAACTCAATGCCCACCCATTTGCCATCAATCAGTGCACTAAAATCGGGTTCATGACCGTCATCTTGACCATCAATCAGTTGCTGACAATGCAACTGGCGGACTGCCAAAAAATGCTCAAGGTAAATCCGCTCGCGTTGGCGCTTTTGTAACCGTCGTCGTGCGCCATGACCTTTGGCGACCATGAACCCTGCTCCTGATTATTGACCGTGCCAATCGACCCGTGCATTACGTTCGGTGTCATACATCCGCTGCAGATATTGCCCAAACGGACGATCAAGCAACTCATGTTTGAAGATCGCCATTGGCTCAGGCACATTGCCTTCGTCGTACGGCTCCCACGGCGTACCACGGATGCCGAGCAGCGGCGCTGCCACACTACACACCGCAATATCAGCCAAACCCAACTGATCGCCCACCAAATAACGCCCCCCATTGGCAATCAATTTGGCTTCGATCTGATCAATCAAGTCATCAATTTTGCGTTTGGAGCCTTCGGCGCGATCTGCACGAATACCATATAATTGTTTCATCCCCATTTTGATGATTGGGGCAGAGACGGCACGCATGCGATTCATCCATGTATTTTCGCCCAGAATCACATCCAACGTTTGTGGCTCATTGATCAAGTAGATAAACATCCAGCGCCGCACATAAATGCCCAATTGATCGGCCAAACGATCCAACTCAATGGCTTGTGCACGCAACTGTGGCTCACGGCGCAACAGAGGGCACTCGGGATACTGACCGTCTAAATACAGGGCAATTTCGGTGGAATCGCCAATCCACACCTTGCCATCACGCAGCATCGGCAAGGTGTCTTTGCTGGTTTTGAGCAAGGTCAATGGCCGATGAAACCCCGGCACTAAATTACGCGCCACATAGTCGAGTCCTTTGTGATCAAGCAACCAACGGGCTTTTTCACAGTAATGAGACAGTGGAAATTGATAAAGCACGCGCATCGCGGTGATTCCTTTTGGGTTGCGTACAACAGATAGTGAGACAGCATAGCCCGTTTGGTGTAGGATGCACGGCAAATTTTGCAACTTTTAGGAACGCTCATGGGCTTTAATTGTGGCATCGTCGGCCTGCCAAACGTTGGCAAATCCACCTTGTTTAATGCCTTGACCAAAGCCGCGATTGCGGCGGAAAACTTCCCGTTTTGTACCATCGAACCCAACACAGGGATCGTGCCGGTGCCTGATCCACGCCTCGACAAACTCGCGGCGATCGTCAAGCCTGAACGCGTCATTCCGACCAGCATGGAATTTGTCGATATTGCAGGCTTGGTGGCCGGTGCGAGCAAAGGCGAAGGCTTGGGCAATCAGTTTTTGGCCAATATCCGCGAAACCGATGCCATCGCCCATGTGGTGCGCTGCTTTGAAGATGAAAACGTCATCCATGTGAATGGTAAGATTGATCCACTCGACGATATTTCCACCATCAACACCGAGCTGGCGCTCGCGGATTTGGATGTGGTCAGCCGTGCCATGCTGCGCTTGACCAAGATTGCCAAAGGCGGCGACAAAGAAGCGCAAGCGGTCAAAGCGATTTTTGAAAAAATCGAACCTTTGCTCAATGAAGGCCGCCCTGCGCGTGCAGCTGACCTTGATGATGATGAGAAAAAAGCCATCAAGAGCTATGGTCTAATCACCCTCAAGCCCACCATGTATATCGCCAACGTGGCAGAAGATGGCTTTGACAACAATCCGCACCTTGATGCAGTCAAGGCTCTCGCGGCCAGCGAAAAAGCCATTGTTGTACCGGTCTGCAATCAAATCGAAGCTGAAATCGCGCTACTCGCTGAAGAAGATAAAGCTGAGTTTTTGGAAGCGATTGGCATGGAAGAACCGGGGCTGAACCGTGTGATCCGTGCCGGTTATAGCCTGCTCGATTTGCAAACCTACTTCACCGCAGGGGTCAAAGAAGTACGGGCTTGGACAGTGCGCGTCGGTGCTTCAGCACCGCAAGCAGCCGGTGTGATCCATACCGATTTTGAAAAAGGCTTTATCCGCGCCGAAGTGATTGGTTATAACGACTATATCCAATACAGCGGTGAGTCAGGTGCCAAAGAAGCGGGCAAATGGCGCTTGGAAGGTAAAACCTACATCGTGCAAGATGGCGATGTGATGCATTTCCGTTTTAACGTCTAAACATCAAAACGGCTGTCAAAAAACAAACCCTTCGATGTGAAGGGTTTGTGTTGAGGTGGATGTGTTGAACTAGTAGCGATGGCTCATCAATACACCCACCCCCAAATCAGCACTGGCATCACTAAATCCGGCCACCGCATAGCCTTGCATGCGCAGATTGTTGGGCAGTTTTTGACTGACAAACACGGTCATCTCACTGATCGGATCGCCCTTGCTGGTGAGTTTTTGCCGATAATCGTAGCTGGCACCCACCGACGTCGCGGTTGCAACTTTATAGCTTGCGCCAAGTGATGCAAACACCGGATCATCATAGTTGGTGTTGATGCCTGCAAATTCGGGATCACCTTTTTTAGTCCAGCCCAATGTACCAAACGCGGTCAGTGCACCAAATCGCTGAGTCAAATCGACACTGGCTGAATAGTCGTGTTGACCAGACGACAAACATTGGTCTTCGTCACCCGTCGCTATTTTAGCTTTGGCATTCACATCCACAAGCGTGTCGCCTTGAGCGTATACGCTATAACTGCCCGCGAGCACCAAATCACCAAACCCATCGACATCTTTGGGCGTTGCGGCTGCATTCCCACACGGCAAACTTTCGCCTCGGCTATTGGAGTTGACGTTTTTAATCCACACATACGGCAACGACGCTTTTACCGACCATGTGTCGGTCTCGTATTTGCCAATCAATGGGACGGTGGTTTGTTTGGTGGTGATGTTACTGCCGTATTTGCCTTCGGAGTAATCCAAGCCGGTAGACACTTGTATATCGGCATGTGCAGCTGTTGCACAGACCAGACCTAACCACCACATGCACCGCAGCATTTTTACACTGTTCATGACTTTCCCCTTCATCAATCTTCAATCCGCTCCGGTTTTTCCACCTTTTCAGGCTTTTCGACCTTCTCCGGTTTTTCAACCTTTTCAGGCTTCTCCACCTGCTCTGGTTTTTCAACCTTTTCAGGCTTCTCCACCTGCTCTGGTTTTTCGACCTTTTCAGGCTTCTCCACCTGCTCTGGTTTTTCGACCTTTTCAGGCTTCTCGACCTGCTCTGGTTTCTCAGCTTTCTCCGGCTTTTCAGCCTTCTCCGCTTTTTCAATCCGCTCTTGCTCTAGCTTTTCAGCACGCTCTTGAGTATCTCGCTCAAGCTCTAATGCATCTTCAGCCGCTTTTTCACGCAGTTCTGCGAGTTTTTCCGCACGCTCTTGCTGCTCTTCTTGCAGTTGTTCTTGCTGCTCGAAAGCCTGCTCCTGTGCTTTCTCAGCATCTTTCTGTGCCTTTTCGACCGCTTCTGCTGCATCTTCGGTTGCTTCTGTCGCGTCTTTGGCCGCTTTTGCAGCATGCTTCGTCACGACCGGATCGTGATGTACCCGTTCATCACGCGCCACATCAATCCGCTCCGCAACGACTCGACCCTGTTGATCAAGGCTCCCCATCACACGCACGCGCTGATCAACACGAATCTGCTGATCTTGCCCGACCACGCGAGTGGTTTGGGTCAATTTGACTGCAAAAGTCCCGACATCAATCTGATCGGCAGATGTGGCTCGCACAATCGACTCAATCAGCACTTGCTTGACCTGCCCCAAAGGACGTGTAAAGGCTTGTTGATCCAATACCGCAGGCGCACTCAAGGCACTCAGTCGATCCACCCGTGATGCCACAATCACACCGCTGGCATTACGATAGCCACTCACCGCCAGTGGCTCGCCTTGGCGGATGGCTTGCCCCAGCGCATTCCCCATCGTTTTGTCAGTAATCAGTACTTTTTGGTCATGTACCATCAAGGTTTGATTGGCATTTACTCGCTCGACAGGCGTTTGTGCCCGCCCTTCAACCGCATTCAAGACAGTAATCTGCTGCGTGACCAGACCTTTTTCGGTCGGAACCGCTTGTACAGCCACCACCTGCCCAACAGCCATGTCTTTGAGCCGAATTGGACGGCCATTTTGGGTAACCGGCGTGCTCTCATCGTAGTGAATTTCAAGACCGTTGACACAAATACTGGCAAAACCCGTAATCATCCCGACCACACCCGTGCTGCGCGATTGCAAATCAAACGGTGCGCCTGTACCACCAATCCCTCCGGTTGGGGCGCGGCCTGTCCCGCCAATACCGCCTGTGCCTTGGGTGGGGGCATACCCTGTCCCACCAATCCCACCATCGCGCTGGGTCATATTGATACAGTCCGAAGCCAGACTGACTTGACTGATACAAAAGCCAAGGCTCATGGTTGCCAACCACAGGAGCGACTTATTCATGATGATTCTCGGGCGCTATCGCATCCGTGTTCGGTGCTTGATCATCGTCATCATTATAAAAATAAATGCCACAGGTAAAGCGTTGAGTTTCTACTGGCTCAACCGTCTGATCAAAGGCATTGGCCGCTTGATGATTCAGCTCAATCAGCATTTGCATGCCCAAGGTTTCAGCTTGTTTGGCGAGCTGTGGAATCAATGATGCCGGCAAATGGGTGTAATGCACGCTACGCTCAAAAAACGGCTTTTGGCTGGTCTGACAAATATTGTGGGTGGCCGCCGCCAAATGATCATGCAGATTGAGGCCAAAATAAAACAGCTTGTCGTCCATATCCGATTGCGGCACAAACGCAGCGAGCTGCAAATGCACCACATCATCGTTATCCAAGCTGACCACGCCTAAGCGTAGCCATTCATCAAGCAACGCACGCGGACGAATATCTTGGGTAATGCCACTGACCAAATCATCAAAGGAGCCTTGTGTCGAATGCTCTGCACGAATCCGCTGTAGTGGACGCGGCTGCCCCACTTGATCACAAAAACGCTGATCGGCCAGCCAACGGGCAATCACTTGTGCGCCTAGTGGCGTGGCTTTGTTGGCCACACTTTGCTCGGTTGCGGGGGTTTCTCGCAGTCTTTTCACATCTTTACGATGCACACCCGTGAGCAAGCTAATGCGGCTATCGGTTTGCGCCTTTCCTTCCAATTGAAACTCTTGATCGGCCACATCCACAAAAACCGATTTCATCAACTCCATAAACTGCGGATAGGTCAGCCCTTTGGTCAGCATCAACTTGACCAATGGAGACATGACTCGGCGCAATGCACGGATCAAATGATTGGAAACCGCCTCTTGGGTCATTACCGTTCTCACTAGCTTGATGATGCCATCATAACATACGTGGGAAATTTTACCACACCTATTGACAACAACCGAAACACCGCGTAGATTAGCAATCATCAGGTGGGAAATTTTCCCACAAAAGCAAAACAGCGATCTTTTGGAGTAGCCCATCATGAACAAACGTCTGCTGTCTGCGGTGATTGCCAGCACCCTCTTTAGCTTCAGCTCAGCCTACGCCATCGAAGTTGAAGGCGCTGAAATCGAACGCCAACATACTGAAGTTGAGGTTGAGATCGAGCACCAAGAACGAGCTGAACGTCCTGAAAAGGCCGAGAAAGCTGAGAAAGCCGAACGTCCTGAAAAAGCTGAAAAAGCTGAAAAGCCTGAGAAAGCTGAACGCCCTGAAAAAGCGGAAAAGCCTGAGAAAGTCGAA
>Ga0075163_10011293_pt1 | contig 11645 bp, 11 predicted proteins | sample JI1023141ADNA_FD_71478 | JGI IMG/M metagenome (GOLD analysis project Ga0075163, IMG submission 71478) | Wastewater effluent complex algal communities from Wisconsin, to seasonally profile nutrient transformation and Carbon sequestration -... | ecosystem: Engineered > WWTP > Effluent > Algae... | reverse complement strand
TGTGTCCCCAAGGAGTGGAGGACGTCGGTCTGGGTGAAACGCGGTAGCTTCGAGAGGATAGAAGCGGCCGGCTTCCGCGTGCACTACGGGTCCGGCTCCAACGACTCCGGCAGCGTGACCTTCTCGCCGTCGCGCCTGTTCGAGTTCGCCAGCCACCCGGACGTGGTTCGCCTTGGCGACTCCACGGGTATCGGCACGTTCCACTACGAGCTCGACAAGAGCGGAGCGTACATCGGGGCCGGTTCGCTGCGCGCCGCTCAGCTCAACGCGACCGGCGCCGACTGCGACCTGTCCCCCGACGGCGACGGCGGCCTCGGCGGCGGCGATCAGCTCCTGGCCCTGTGGAGGGCACGCGCTGTGCGGTAGGCCCCGATGGGCGGGCGGCGCTGTAACTCACGTCCATCTCACGGGTGCGGCTTTCCACGCCGCGGCCTGCGAGGTCCGGGGTATCCTCACCGCGTGCTCCGACTGGGTCTGGTCGCGATCGCTGCGCTGACGAGCGGATGCACGATCCTCGCGCGGCCGCTGACGGAGCCGTCGCCTGACACCGATGCGATCCTGCTCCTTACCGGGACGCTGCCGTTCCCGATGGATCAGATCGCGCGGCATCCGTGGTTCGCGACCCGGCGCGCCGGCGGCGAGCGCTGGGAGGTCTGGGAGGTCGGCGGTGGCGGCGGGCTCGACGATCCGTTCGCCAATTCGCCCTACGGCAGCCCGATCCTCCACGGCGTGTGGACCGGCGCCGAGGCGACCGCTGGCATCGCGTGCATCGAGCGGGTCGCGCCCGGGGTCAAGCAGCGCATCGAGCGCGACTACTTCCTGGTGCCGGGGCCCAACAGCAACACCTTCGGCGACGAGGTGCTGCGGGCGTGTGGGTTGGCGGCCAGCTTGCCGGCGACCTCGGTGGGCAAGGACTTCCGCGGCCTCATCGGCGCGGGGCTCACGAGCGAACGGACGGGCGTTCAGCTCGAGACCGCGCTGGTCGGCGTGAAGCTCGGCCTGCGCGAGGGCGTGGAGGTCCACATCCTGGGCCTGTCGTTTGGCTTCGACCTGTGGCCGCCAGCGATCATCGTGCCGCTGGGCCCCGGGCGGATCGGGTTCGCGGACCGATGAGCCGCCGGTCGCGCCCCGCGCTGGGGATCGTCGTCGCGCTCGTCGCGCTCGTCGCGGTCGGCTGCGGTCGCCGCATGCGCGACGGCCGGTTCGCGACCGCGCTGCACTACCAGGGCGCCGGCGTGGTCGCGCGCGACGACGGCGCGCGGCCGCGGGGCCAGGGCGAGCTCGGCGTCCAGGTGGCGGGCCTGATCGGCGCGCGGGTCGGGCCGCTCGTCGCGCTGTCGCTCCGCGGTGGCGCCGGCGCGCCGGCCGGTGGCAGCTACGACGTCGCCCTGGCGCCGCTCGGGCTCGGCCTGCGGCTCCACGGCTCGTCGTTCGTCGGCGTCGCGGCGACGGTGGCGGCGGCCGGCGGCTCGTATCAGGACGACGCGATCGCCCTGGGCGGCCAGGCCTACGCCGAGCTCGAACTCGGCCGCCGGCTGCGCTGGCTGAGCTACGCGCGGCTGGCCGAGGATCGCGCGATCGCCGACGGGATCGAGCGCCGGCATCTGGAGCTCACGGCGGCGCTGCGCGTCGGGCGCAGCCGCCGCGACTACCGGTTCGCGGTCGGCAACGGCTACTACCTCGGGGTCACGATGCGCGAGCGACAAGGCGCGCGGTTCTGGGGGCTGGTCATCGGCCACAGCCTCGACGCCGCGCGCTGATCGCGGCGGTCGCGGTGTACACTCGCGGTGTGTCGGGAACTGCGATCGTGAACGTGGCGGCGGCCGACGCCGCGCAGGCCGGGCTGCCGGCCATAGGGCTGCGCCTGGTCCACACCGGGCTGGGCGCGCGGGTCCTGGGCGGCGACGGCTCCTACGTCGGGTGCAGCGGACCGCCGGGCGTGACTCTGTCGTTCTCGGTGATGGTCAGTCCGGTGGCGGGCCACGACGAGGTCGCGACGCGCGCGGCGCTGCACGCGGTCTACGCCAAGCTGCTCACGCCGCCGCGGGATCTGCCGGGTGGCACCCTCGAGCTGGCCGGCGCGGCGCGGCCGGCGGCGGTACTCGAGCTGACCAGCGGGCGGATCACCAAGTACGCCGCGGGCGCGCTGATCGCGACCGAGCGCGGGACGCTGCTGGTGGTCCTGGCGGTGGGCTCGCCGCTGGTCGCCGAGCCGACGGTGGCGGCGATCGCCGCGGTGCCCGAGCTGGCGGGCTGCGTGCGGTCCCTGGCCCTCGACGGCGTGGGCGCCCCGGCGGCCTGGTCGACGGCGGCCCAGGTCGGCGCCGGGATCGGCGCGCCGGTGCCGCCCCGCGAACGCCCCGGCGGGCCGACCAAGGTCGGCCTCGATCAGCTCGCCGCCGGCCTGGCCACGGCGTCCTTGTCGCGGGCGCTGGGCGCGCTGTTCGGGCTCGCGGTCGGCGACGCGCTGGGCACGACCAACGAGTTCAAGCCGCTGCCGGCGCCGGCCTTCCCGACCCTGGCCACCGGGCCGGTGGCCGACGTGATCGGCGGTGGCCCGTTTGGCCTGGCGGCCGGCGAGGTCACCGACGACACCCAGATGGCGGCGTGTCTGGCCGACGCCTTCGCCAAGGCCAGCGCGCTCAGCCCGGGCCAGCTCGCCGCGCGCTACCTGGCGTGGCGCTCGGTGGCCTTCGACGTCGGCGTGCAGATCTCGCAGTGCCTCGAGCTCATCCGCGGCGGCGACGGCCCCGAGCTGGCCGGCCGCCGATTGTGGGAGCAGAAGGGCCGGCACCCCGCGGGCAACGGCGCGCTCATGCGCACCGCGGTGATCGGCGTGATGTTCGCCGGCGCGCCGGAGGCCCGCCGCCAGGCGAGCTGGCTCGACGCCGCGATCACTCACTTCGATCCGCGCTGTCTCCTGGCCTGCGCCGCGTACAACGCGTCGATCGGCCACGCGCTGACCGAGCGACCGTCGCCGGCGAGCATGGTGCGCGCCGCCGAGGCCGAGCTGGCCGCGGCCGCCGACGAGCTGCGCGGCTGTCACCCCGACCTGCGCGCCGAGATCGACGCCGCCGAGCGCGCGCTGGCCGGCGATCTCGCGGCCGCCCGCGACGACGATCCCGAGCTCTACGGCGACGAGCTGCACCTGCACCGCACCGCCGGCTTCGTGCGGGTCGCGTTCCGCCTGGCCTACTGGGAGCTCTTGCACGCGGCCGATTACGCCAGCGCGGTCATCGACGCCACCAACCGCGGCGGCGACGCCGACACCAACGCTGCGATCGTCGGTGGCCTGTGGGGCGCGCTGGTCGGGATCGACGGCCTGCCGCGGGCCTGGGTGGCGCGGGTCCTGACGGCGCCAGCCCTCTCCGCCGAGGGCTACGAGTTCGGACCGCGGGCGTTCTTGCCGGCCCTGGCCCGCGGCTTCGCCGTCGAGCGCAACGATCACGCGTGGGCCCAGCTCGCGCCGTGGATCGCGCTGGCCGATCCGGGCGCGGGCGAGGTCCTGCGGCCAGCCAGCGAGCGCATCAACGTCGACGGCGCGCCGATCGAGGCGTGGTGGCGCGGCGACGCCACCGGCGGTCAGGCCCGGGTCCGCGGCGCCGACGGGATGGTGCGCATCGCGACCCTGTTGTCGTCGACGACCGTGGCCGAGCCCGAGCCGCCGGGCGTGCCGCTGTCGCTGGCGGCCCTGCCGCTGCGCGGCCGTCACGCGGTGCCGCTGGCGATCGAGATCTTCCGCGCGTGCGAGCGCGTGCCCGGGATCGATCACGTCGATCCGACGATGATCTACGTGCGCGCCGACAGCGATCGCCTGGTCGTGAGCGGGCTCCTGGTCGGCAGCGATCGCTTCGCCCGCGAGCACGATCCGGCGGCGCGCTGGCGCTACGTGCCGCGCGCGCTCCTGTGCGCTGCGCCCGAGGTGCTGGCCGGCACGCCGCCGTACCTGGCCAGCGCGACCTTCTCGTGCGCCGCGGTGCTCCTGTATCTCGTGCGCCGCCACGGCCCGTACCCGGCCGACGGGCCTCTCGAGGTCGCCGCGCGCTACGAGGCGATCGACGGCCTGGGCCCGGCGGTCCGCGACATCGTCATGAGCGCGCTGTCCCCCGATCCGCGGCGGCGGGCGCCCCTGGCGATCGTCCGCGAGCTACTCGAGACTACGCTCCGGCGCTAGCCTGGGACTGCGAGGATCAGGTCGGCAGATCGACCGCCCAGCGCAGGGCGGCGCGGGTGTCGGTCCAGGCTCGCTCGTCGGGCTCGAGGTAGGGGACCTCGACGGTGACGACCTCGAGGCCGCGGTCGCGGCCGTACTTGGCGCCGAAGGAGCCCGGGGTCGTGTAGCCGATCTCGCCGCTGGCGGGATAGCCGGCGAGGCGCGCCATCTCCTCGGCCAGGGCCTGGCCACGGCCGTCCCAGTTCATGACGCGGTAGGTGGCGTGGAGCGCGATCAGGCGCTCGGCGCCGGTGCGCTCGATCAGCGCGACCAGGGCCTGGGTCTCGGGTTCGCTCTCGGGGTGCGCGCCTGGGTGGTAGCCGCCGGCGTAGGTCGCGGTCCAGCTCGTCGCCGCGAAGTTGCGGTTGAGATCGACGTCGCGGGAGTTGTTCTTCGAGCCCGCGAGCAGACCGTCGACGTTGACCACCGGGATGATCCAGGTCTCGCGGCCGGGCGGGCGATCGAGCAGCTCCTCGATCAGTCGCTCGGCCATAAGCCGCGTGGCCGGCTCGTCGCCGTGGATGGCGCCGAACACCACCGCCGGCGGGCGCGGCCGGGCGTAGCGCGGCGGGGTCATCACCACCGCCTCGATCGGTCGCCCGAGCGCGGTGGTGCCGACGATCTCGTCCCGGCTCACGTGTGCTCGAGGTTCTTGCCGAGCACGGTGGCGCCGCCGTAGCCGATGAACGCCAACCACGCCGCCAGGACCCAGCCCGACAGGAGCGCGTCGTTGAAGCTGCGCTTGACCACGTCGCCGATGTGCCCGGCGACCAGGAGCTGGGTGTAGATCGCCACGACCGCGGTGGTGATGACCAACCAGGCCAGGACCTTGGCCCCGCCGCTCGACGGCGCTGGCAGCCAGACCAGGAGCGAGAGCAGCGCCAGGATGAGCGGGTACAGCTTGAGCACGGCGATCACCTTGGCCTTGCCGGAGGCCGCCGACACGCCGTCGATCAGCGCCTTGACCGGCGGATCGCCGCCCTCGGGGACGAGCAGCGGCACCAGCACGCACAGCGCGCCGATCGTGGCGAGCAGGCGCGGCAACATCTGCGAGCGGTACTCGTGGCGGAGCAGGAGCCCGGTGACCAGGGTCAACATCCCGACGAACTCGACGATCTCTTGCCAGCGGAACTTGGGCGCGTCCTTGAGCTCGAGGACGAAGTGGAAGGCGATCGGGGTCAGGCCGAGCACCGCGGCCAGGAGCCCGCGCGGCACGTTGGCCAGCGGCACCAGCCCGAACACCAGCGCGAGGACCCCGGCCGCGGCGAGGTAGATGTGATCGAACTTGACCGAGGCGGCGGCCTCACCCGACAGCAGATCCCAGCGGAACACGACCTTGGGCTCGAGCGCCAAAGGCGCGGCGAAGGCGAGCAAGAGGAGCGCGCCGAAGACGATGAGGACCAGGCGCAGGCCGTCGGCGTAGGGCTCGCGCGGCGCGCCGGCCCGCGCCGCGGTGCGGGAGGCGAGGTACGGCGGCGTGAGCGGTGCGGGCGGCGCGTAGGCCGGCGCCATGTAGCCGCCGCCGGGACCCATGCCAGCGCCAGGCATCGGCGACGGGGCGGGTGCGGGCGGATAGCCGCCGCCGGGGGGCATGCCACCGGGACCCATCCCGGCGCCCGGTAGCGGCGCGGGGCCGGGGCCAGGGCCGAAGCCGGGCCCCATCGGGTTCGGCGGACCACCGGGGCCGGGTCCACCGGGGAAGCCGCCGGGACCGAAGCCGCCCGGGGGCATACCCGCGCCGGGCAGCGGCGCGGGGGCCGGCAAGGTCGGGGCCGGGGCCGCGAACATCGTCGCGGCGCTCGCGGCGGGCGAGGGTTGCGGTGGACCGCCGTAGGCGCTCGGGGCCGGCATCGTGGCGGCGGGCGGGAACGCAGCGGCGCCGGGGCCGGGACCGTAGGCGCTCGGCGCGGGCATGGTGGCGGCGGGCGGGAACGCGGCGGCGCCGGGGCCGGGACCGTAGGCGCTCGGCGCGGGCATGGTGGCGGCGGGCGGGAACGCGGCGGCGCCGGGGCCGGGGATCGACGGCGCGGGCGCGGCGAACACGGTCTTGGCGGCCGACGCGGGCGGCGGCTGCGGGCCGGGCATCGTGGCGGCCACCGACGACGGAGGGCCGGGGGGCGCGCTCGGCGGCGCGGCGAGGGTCTGCATGACGCCGAGGTTGCCGGGCGGGGGCGCGCTCGGCGGCGCGGCGAGGGTCTGCATGACGCCGAGGTTGCCGGGCGGGGGCGCGCTCGGCGGCGCGGCGGGCGGCGGCGCGGCGGGCGGCGGCATCCCGACGCCGGGAGCGGGCTGCAGGCCCTTGGCCGCCAGATCCTTCATCACGTCGGTGGCCTGCCAACCCATGACGGTCTTGGCGTTGGCCGGGGCCGGCGCCTGCGGTTGCTTGGTGCCGCAGAAGACGCAGTGCATCGCGGCATCCGGCAGATCTTTGGCGCAGCTCGTACACTTCTTCACGGTGGGGACTCCCGAGGCACCGACGTCGGCACCCGCGTTCGGACCTGCATTACCGCCCGGCGCTCGCGCGCTGTCAATCGCGCCGGTGGGCCGGGCGTCAGCGACGGCGGTCGGGGCGTGAGGCTCACTCGGCCAGGAGCCGGGTCAACACGGTGGAGGCGAGCTGCGGGTTGAGCTTGCCGCCGCTGGCCTTCAGGAGCTGACCGACGAAGAACCCGAGGAGCGTGGCCTTGCCCGCGCGGTACTGCGCGACCTGGGCCGGGTTGGCGGCGAGGACGGCGCGCGCCGCGGCCTCGACCGCGCCGACGTCGGTGATCTGGCGCAGCCCCTCGCGCTCGATGATCGCGCGGGCGCCGTCGCCGGTCGCGATCATCCGCGCGAAGATCTCCTTGCCGAGCTTGCCGCTGATCGTGCCGTCCTCGATCGCGCCGACCAGCTCGGCGAGGGCCGGGGCGTCGATCGGCGCGTCGGCGATCGGTCGGCCGGCCAGCTCGCGGGTCAGGTCGTTCACGATCCACGCCGCGATCGGGCGCGCCAGGCCACCGGCGGCGGCGACCGCGCGATCGTAGTAGTCGGCCAGAGCTGGCTCGGCGGTCAGGTGGTCGGCGTCGTCGAAGGTGAGCCCGGCGGCCAGGAGCCGAGCCAGGCGCGCCGCCGGCAGCTCGGGCAGCCCGGCCCGGGCCGCGGCCAGGTCGTCGTCGCCGATCACCAGCGGCGGCAGATCGGGATCGGGGAGGTAGCGGTAGTCGGCGACCTCCTCCTTGCCGCGCATCGGCTGCGAGCGGCCGGCCACGCCGTCCCACAGCCGGGTCTCGCGCTCGACGCGACCGCCGCCGTCGAGGACGCGGATCTGCCGCGCGACCTCGTGCTCGATCGCGGCCTTGACGAAGCGAAACGAGTTGATGTTCTTCAGCTCGACGCGCGTACCCAGCGCGGTCGTGCCGACCCGCCGCACCGACACGTTGGCGTCGCAGCGGAGGTGGCCCTTCTCGAGATCGCCCTCGCACACGCCGAGGTGCCGGACCAGGCGGTGGAGCGCGCGCAGGTACGCCGCGGCGTCGTCGGCCGACGCCAGGACCGGGGCGGTCACGACCTCGACCAGCGGCACGCCGGCGCGGTTGAGATCGACCCGCGAGGTGGCGGCGCCGTGGCTGAGCTTGCCGGCGTCCTCCTCGAGGTGGATGCGCTCGAGGGCGACCGCGGTCCGGACCCCGGCATGCCAGACCTCGATCGCGCCGCCGCGGCACAGCGGCTGATCGTGCTGCGAGATCTGATAGCCCTTGGGCAGGTCGGGATAGAAGTAGTGCTTGCGATCGAAGCGGCAGCGGCGCGCGATCGTCGCGCCGACCGCGAGCCCGAGGGTGAGCGCCGCCGCCAGCGCGGCGCGGTTGAAGCTGGGCAGCGCGCCGGGCAACCCGAGGATGGTCGGATCGGTGAGCGTGTTGGGCGGCGCGCCGTAGCCCTGGGCCACCGGCGCGAAGGCCTTGGTCCGGGTCGCGAGCTGGACGTGGACCTCGAGGCCGATCACCGGCTCCCAGGTCATGGCGCACCGCCCGGCGGAGGCCACGGCGCGCGCCGGGCCGGGCCGACCGCGGCCTCGAGGGCGACCCCGAGCCGGCACAGCGTCGCCTCGTCGAGAGGACGGCCCAGGAGCTGGACGCCCAGGGGGCGGCCGTCGACGGTGGCGCCGCACGGTAGCGCCAGCCCGGGCAGGCCGGCGAGGTTGCACGCCAGGGTGAACACGTCGGCCAGGTACATCGACAGCGGGGTGTGGAGCTCACCGCGGGCGAAGGCGGCGTGGGGCGCGACCGGCGCGAGGATGGCGTCGACCTCGGTGAACGCGCGATCGAAGTCGTCGCGCACCAGGGCGCGAGCGCGCTGGGCCTGATCGTAGTACGCGGCGCGGTGATCGACCCGGGTCACGAAGGTGCCGATCATGATCCGGCGCACGACCTCGGGGCCGAAGCCGACGGCGCGGGCCCGGGCGTAGAGCTGGTCGAGATCGTCGGCCGGGGGCCGCGGCCCGAAGCGGATGCCGTCGTAGCGGGCCAGGTTGGAGGCGGCCTCGGCGGGGGCGATCACGTAGTATGCGGGCAGCGCGTAGCGGGTGTGGGGCAGGCCGACCTCGACCAGCTCGGCGCCGGCCGCGGCCAGGGCGGCGGCGGCGCGATCGACCGCGCCCGCGACCTCGGGATCGAGATCGGCCGGGCGGTACTCGCGGGCCAGGCCGACGCGCAGCCCGCGCAGGTCGCCGACGGTCGGCGGCGCCAGCGGCGGCGGCGGGGCGTCGATCGACGTCGGGTCGCGCGGATCGACGCCAGCGATCACCGCCAGCGTCACCGCGGCGTCGGCCACGGTCATCGCCATCGGGCCGATCTGATCGAGCGACGAGGCGTAGGCGATCGCACCCCACCGCGACACCCGGCCGTAGGTCGGCTTCATGCCGACCACGCCGCACAGCGCGGCCGGCTGCCGGATCGAGCCGCCGGTGTCGGTGCCGAGGGCGAGCGCGGCCGAGCCCGCCGCCAGCGCCGCCGCCGAGCCGCCCGAGCTGCCGCCGGCGACCCGGCCGAGGTGCCACGGGTTGGCGGTCGGGCCGAAGGCCGAGGCCTCGTTGGTGCTGCCCATGCCGAACTCGTCGCAGTTGGTCTTGCCGACGACGATCGCGCCGGCGGCGCGCAGGCGCGCGACCGCGGTGGCGTCGTAGGGCGGGATCCAGCCGTCCAGGATGCGCGACGCCGCGGTGGTCGCCAGGCCGCGGGTGACGATCAGATCTTTGACCGCGAGCGGCACCCCGGCGAGCGGGCCGGGCTCGTCGCCGCGCGCGATCGCGGCGTCGACCGCGGCGGCGGCGGCGCGCGCGCCGTCGGCGTCGACCGCGAGGTAGGCGTGGATCGCTGGCTCGGTGAGCGCGAGCCGCGCGAGGTAGGCGTCGACCACCTCGCGCGCGCTGACGCGGCCGGCGCGGACCTCGGCCGCCAGCGCGATCGCCGAGCGCGCGAGCAGGTCGTCCATCAGTCGATGACCGCCGGGACCTCGAAGCAGCCGTCGCGGGTGGCGGCGGCGCCGGCCAGCGCGTCGTCGGCGGTCAACGCCGGGCCCGGGACGTCGTCGCGCAGGCGCAGGGTCATGGCGACCGCGTGGGTCATGGGCTCGACCGCCGAGGTGTCGAGCTCGTCGAGCATCGCGACGTAGGCCAGGTGCGCGGCCAGCTCGTCGGCCAGCCGGGCGACGGTGGCGTCGTCGAGCTCGAGCCGGGCCAGGTGGGCCAGGGCCCGGACCTCGGCGTCGGCGAGCGGCGCCATCACGCCGCGGGCAGGGGCAGCGGCGACAGCTCGGCGCGGCCGCCCATCCGGGCCGCCAGCTCCGCGCCCGACCGCAGGTGATCGTCGGCGACCTTGCCGGCGCGCTCGGCGTCCTTGGCGGCCACCGCGTCGATCAGCGCGCGGTGGTGGGCGCGCACCGACTCCGGCGAGGCCGTCAGGTTGGCGAGCAGCGGCATGTACGACCGCACGCCCTCGCGCACGGTGTTGATGAGCAGGCCCATCACGGTGTTGCCGGCGACCTGGGTCAGCGCGACGTAGAACTCGAAGTCGGTCTCGAACAGCGCGGTCGGGGTCTCGGCGGCGTCGGCCTTGTCGGCCAGCGCGGTCAGGCGAGCCAGCCCGTCACTGCTGGCGCGGTAGGCCGCCAGCCGCGCGATCTCGCGCCCGAAGATCCGGCGCAGCTCGAGCATGTCGCGGATGAGCTCCGGATGATTGCGACCGGCCAAGGGCAAGAGGTGCTGGACCAGCTCGATGCCGCCGGTCTCCATGAAGTTGGTGACCCGGGTGCCGTCGCCCTGGCGGATGCGCACCAGGCCGAGGTGCTCGAGCTTCTTCAGCGCCTCGCGCAGCGACGCGCGGTTCACGCCGAGGCGCTTGGACAGGTCTCGCTCCGGCGGCAGCTTCGAGCCGGGGGGGTACTGACCGGTGAGGATCAAGGAGCGGAGCTGCTCGACGATCTCCTCCGCCACCCGCTGCTTTTCAACTGGCTTGAGGATCGACACCGACGCAGCCTAACGCGCCCCCTCGGTGGACGGAAGGCCCAACCTCGGGGTTTCGGGACCTTGTGACGACGATCGGTGCCGTGCTAGCAACGGGGGCGGTGGGCAACGACTCCGATCTGGCCGCAGCCGTCTTGGTCAACGGCCGCGATCCCTACCCGATGTTCGTCGCCGACGGCCTGACCGCCACCGGCGCGCGCCTGCGCGGGCCGCTCCTGCTCGAGGTCGGCGAGATCGTCGCCCTCCGGCTGACCCGCGGCGCGCATACGGCCGAGGTCACGAGCACCGTGGTCGAGGTCCGCGGGCGCGACGCCGAGCTGGTGGTGTCGTTCGCGGCCGGCGACGCCGGCAAGCTCGGGCCGCTCTTGCGGCGGTGAGCGGGCGATGATCGATCCCGGCGTCGACGATCCCGACGACCTCCGCTACGACCTCGAGGAGGACGGTCGGCTGGTCCGCCGCGAGCTGGCCCGCGCGTGCTGGCGCGCCGGCGGTTGGGCGACCTTGGCCATCCGCTACGCCGAGCTCGATCCGGCCAGCGATGAGTGGCGCGCGCCGCGGGCGGTGCTGCTTCGGCTGCGCAAGCTGCGCGGTCGCTGGCGGGTCCACGCCTCGGTGCCGTTGCCCGGGCCGGTCGCGCACTCGCTAGCCGCGTCGCTGTCCGCGTGGTTTCCGTCCGAGCCCGACGACGACGAGCCCGAGCGCGACGACGACGCGCCCTGAGTCTATCTCTCGGCCTCCGTCTCGGCCTCGGCCTCGGTCTCCGTCTCGGCCTCGGTCTCGGCCTCGGCCTCCGTCTCGGTCTCGGCCTCGGTCTCGGCCTCGGTCTCGGCCTCGGCCTCGGTCTCGGTCTCGGTCTCGGCCTCGGCCCTCTAGCTCTTCTTCAGCTTCGAGAACAGCGACGACGACGCTCGGGCCGGGCGAGCCTTCAGCGAC
>Ga0075163_10011291_pt1 | contig 11646 bp, 7 predicted proteins | sample JI1023141ADNA_FD_71478 | JGI IMG/M metagenome (GOLD analysis project Ga0075163, IMG submission 71478) | Wastewater effluent complex algal communities from Wisconsin, to seasonally profile nutrient transformation and Carbon sequestration -... | ecosystem: Engineered > WWTP > Effluent > Algae... | reverse complement strand
AAGGATCATCGCTGGCTGCCACTTCCCGTTCCCCAGCCGCCACATCCCGCGCCAGCCCAAAATCCAGCACGCGCGCCCGCCCATCCTTGCCCACCAGTACATTATCCGGCTTAAAGTCGCGGTGCACCAGACCCGCCGCGTGTGCCGCTGCCAGGCCACGCCCGGCCTGGTGGAACATGGCCAGAAGCTCCGCCTGCGTGCGCCGCTTCTCCTTCAGCCAGTCGCCCAGGGTGCCGCCCTCGACGAACTCCATGGCCACGAAGACCTGGCTGTAGGCCGTGCCCACATCGAACACCGAGATCACGTTGGGATGCGACAGCCGCGCCAGCGCCTGCGCCTCCCGCTGCAGCCGCACCCGCCCCAGCGAGTCGTCCTCGGACCGCCCGCTGCTGCGCAGCAGCTTGATCGCCACCTTGCGGTTGAGCTCCGGGTCATAGGCGGCATACACCACGCCCATGCCTCCGGCGCCCAGCCGGCTCACCACCAGGTAGCGCCCGATGCTGGCGCCCTTGGGCAGGTTCTCGGTGCTCACCGGCTTCGCGGCCCCGGACAGCCCTGCCTCCTTGGCGGTAATCACGTCGCTGGCCGGGGCGCGCGGCGTCTCGGTCTTGGCCGCTGCTTCGCTGATGCTGCCGGCGCTGATGGTCTGCTGGTCGGGCGAAAGTTTCTGAACGCTCATCTGCTGCCCCATCATACCGCAGCCGCCGCCCCCAGGGCGGGCGCGCTGCCTACCGCACGTCCAGCTGGAGCGTACCGACGAGCATCACGTAGGCGACCAGCACCCCCGGCCGCGACTCCACGCCCACCGGCTGAAGCTCGGTCAGCTGCGAGCGCAGCGAGATGGCGTTCACCCCCAAAATCCCCGCCGCCGCCCCCGCCTGACCCTGCCACGCGGTGCGGTTGACCTCCAGCGTCCCGCTCAGCTGCCGCTGCACCTGCTGCAGCCGCTCGGTCACATCCACGACCAGCACCGGCCGCAGCTTGGCCGCCAGATCCCCATCAAAGAGCTGCATCAGGTTCAGCCGCAGCTCCTCCAGCCGCGACGTGCTCTCGCCTGCCAGCTGCAGGTCGGGCACGCTCAGCGTGTACCGCCCCGCCTCGGCCCGCACCTGCGGCGTCCCCCACAGAAACAGGTTGCCGTTGAACGCCCCCGTCACCCCCAGCCGCACCAGCGCCCGCCCGTTGGCATCGCCCAGCTCCACGCTGCCGACCACCACCGACTGCTGCCCATTGCCAAACCGCCGCCCCATCAGCGCCTTGCTGAGCGGCGCCTGAAGCTCGCTCGCCGGCACCGCCACCGCCACCGCCACCCGCGACTGCGCCCCCGCGGCCTCCTCGCGCACCGCCAGCTCCCGCTCGGCGGCCAGCACCTTGTTCGGGCAGTCGCCCAGGCTCAGCCGCGGCGCCACATCCAGCCCCAGCCGCAGGGCCGCCGTCTGCCCCGCGCCCGCCATGGGCGCCACCACCAGCCCCGCCGGGTCCAGATCCAGGCACGCCCGCTTGCCACCCAGGTCCAGGGTGCGCGGCACCGCCAGCGCCTCCAGCCCCTTTTGTAGAGCCGGCCCCAGCGGCAGCCGCAGCTGGTTCATGCCCGAGGACAGCGCCTGCTCGATCGGCCGCAGCATCAGGGCAAACAGCTCGGCCACCGGCAGCGGCACCCCCGCGCACTGCATGGCGCCCACCGGCTCCATGCGCACCTGCGAGTCGCGCAGCACCAGCGCCCCGCCGGGATCCAGCGTCGGTCGCACGCCAATGTTGAAGACGCCGCCGACCCCGTTTGACTGGCAGCGCATGAAGCCCGCCCCCACGCTGACCGAGCCCGTGATCGGCACCCGCAACAGCAGCCCCGGCGGCGCCACCGTCACGGTCGGCACCTGCCGCTGCAGCTGCCAGCGCGCGTCCAGCATCCCCAGCTTCGCTGCGCCCGCACCGCCGCCCGGCATCGCCTGGAGCAGCACCCGATCCAGCGCCTCCAGCCGCAGCGGCGTGTCGACGAACAGCACCGAGCGCGGCGGCCTCACATCCAGGATGTTGGGCGGGACATTGACGGTGTAGTCGGGCCTCCCCGTGCGGCAGCCCCCAGCCGCCGCAAGGAGCCCCACACAGAGCACGCACAGCCTGCGAGTGAACATTCCCGCAGTGTACAACAGCCCGGGGCGCTACTTGTTGTCGGGCGCAGGGTCGGCGGCAGGCTCGGCGGGGTCCGCGGGCCTGGCCGGGGGGATCGGCTCCAGGCGGCGACCGCTCGCCACCTGCTCGCGGTGGTTGTCGATGGGCCGCAGCGCCTCGCGCGCCAGCGCCACGCTGGCCTCGTCCTCGCTGTCGACGCTGCTCGCCACCGCAGTGGCATACTCCACGATCGCCCGCTGCAAGGCGCGCACGTTCTCCAGCAGGTTGGCTGCAGAGCCCACCTCTTTGAGCCGCCGCTTCACCATCGCCTCATATCGAGGCTGGATGAGGCGCACCTCCTGCAGCGGCTCGGGTCCCAGCACCGCGTCGAGCGTCTTGGCCAGGCCCTCGCTATCGATGCGCTTGAGGATCACGTCCATGCGCACCACCTGGGCCCCATAGCTCAGCCGCAGGAAGGCCGTCCCCTCGGGAAACAGGGTCTCTCGCAGCTTCCGGGCCTTCTTGGCCCGCTCGTAGGTGTCGGGCAGACGGCTCAGCTGCTCCAGCAGGTCATGAAGGACGCTCCAGGCCGTGTCGGCCGCGATATCGACGTCGCGCGAGCTCTCCTCGCCCGACTGCCCGAGCTCGCGCTGCCGCTGCGTCACCGCCGCTTCACCCTCGGTCGCCACCCGGGTCAGCTTCTGTGCCGCCTTCTTCACTTGTGCCGGCATGCTCTTGGGCATCGACGAGACCAGGGTCCGGGCCAGGACGATGCCGGTCTCAATTGTCACCATGGGTGCAGCGCGGATGTATTCAAACAGGTCGAATGATGTATCAGCCATGCCCAAGACTTACCCTGGCGACCCGGGCGCGCGCAAATTGTTCGCGAAAGTTGATTGAGGGTGAAGGATTCGGCCGACGAGCGTCTTTGGAGTTGATCTGGGGTGCAGGTCTCGGCCGCAACCCATCTCCAGACTTGATTTGGTCTGACCAGTTCAGCCCAAGATCAGCTCCAGACTTGATTTGGTCTGACCAGTTCAGCCCAAAATCAACTCCAGACTTGATTTGGTCTGACCAGTTCAGCCCAAAATCAACTCCAGACCTGTTCTGGGGCGGGGGGGCCGGCCCGAGACTACTTTTTCTCGGTGGTCTGGCGCTTGGCCTGGTCCCAGTGCTGGTTCATCTGGTCCAGGGTCAGCTGCTTGAGCTGGTGGCCCTCGGCCTGGACGCTGGCCTCCATGGCGCCAAAGCGGCGGCAGAAGCGCACATTGGCGGCGCGCAGGGCGTCTTCGGGGCCGATGCCCAGCTTGTTGGCCAGGCGCGTCAGCGTGAACAGCAGGTCGCCGAGCTCGTGGACGATGGCGTCCTTTTCGCCGGCGGCAATGGCCTCGTCGAGCTCCCCCAGCTCCTCGGTCACCTTGTCGCGCACGCCGGTGAGATCCGGCCAGTCGAAGCCGACCTTGGCGGCCTTTTCGCCCAGCCGCTCGGCCCGCAAGAGCGCCGGCAGCCCCACCGGCACCCCGTCGAGCGTGCCGGCGGCGGCCTTGCCCGCGGCCTTCTTCTCGGCCTTCTTGATCTCCTGCCACGCGCTCAGCTGGTCGGCCGAGTCCTTGATTACCGCGTCGGCAAACACATGCGGGTGGCGGCGCACCATCTTGTCGACCAGCCGGGTGCAGACGCTGTCGACGTCAAAGGCGCCCTCGCGCTCGCGGATGGCGGCCTGAAAGACCACCTGGAACAGCAGATCGCCCAGCTCCTCCTGGTGGCCGGGCACGTCGCCATGCTCCAGCGCCTCCAGGACCTCGTGCGCCTCTTCCAGAAGGTAGGGGCGCAGCGAGTCGAGCGTCTGCTCGCGATCCCAGGGGCAGCCGTCGGGCGCCGGAGCGAGCAGGCGGTTCATCAGCTGAACCACGTCTTGAAAGCGTGAGCCGGGCGGCGACTTGGAGGTGTCAGAAGGTGCGGGCGACGTCATGGTGCGGCGACATTAGACGCCGGACCTGACCGTGGCAAGCGCGCCGGCAGCAGAGGCCGCCAGCGATGTTGGACTGGTTACTGATATCGACTTGGGCCAGCGGCCCTGTGGCGCTACCATGTGCATACACGATGCGCTTTTACCGTGGCACGCCTCGGCTGGCCTTGACCCTGCTGCTCACCGGCGGCGCCTGTGCCAGCACCGCACCGGCTCGCACCCCCGACAAACAACCACCGACGGCGGCAGCCGCAGCGGTGACCGTGCCCGCCCGGCCGGGGCCCACTCCGGTGGCGCCCAGCGGACCGCCGATCACAAGCGACGAAGATGCCGAGCATCAGCGCCGCGAGCTCGACGCGCTGGCCGAAGATGATCCCGGCCGACCGGGGCGGCGGCAGGCGCTGCTCGACTACTATGTCGCGGCCGGGCAGGCGGCGCTGGAGCGGCAGCAGTCCGACGACGCCTACCAGAGCTTCGAGCTGGCCTTGACGCTGTTTGAGGGCGCAGAGCTTCAGGACGAAAAGCGACCGGCCGTGGTGCCAAACCTCTTGGCGCTGGCGCAGTCGATCGACAAGACGTTTGGCCGGCGCGGCGCGCACCCGCAGGTGGTCACGGCCATGATGGTGCAGCTGGCGCTGCGCCCCGACGATCAGGAGCTGCGGCGGCGCTACGGGCAGCTGCGCGACTGGCTGAACAACCAGAGCGACGGCGTGCGCAACCTCATGCGCGGGCGCACGGGCTCGCTCCAGGATCTGCTGGCGGCGCCGCCGCCGACGCTGGTCTCGGACCTGGAGGCCACCTACCGGGTGTGGCCGGCGGCCGTGGTGCGCGACGAGCTGATGATCATCTACCGGGCCGAGGCGGCGAACGTCTTTTCGGGCAACAAGAAGTCGCCCAAGGACTTCCTCCAGTCGCTGTCGGCGAGCCTGCGGCGCAAGGGCGTCACCAACGGGCCGGCGTACAAGGTGGCTCGCGCCTACCTGCGGGCGTCGCGGCCCCAGGACGCGGTCGTGGCCATCAAGAGCCTGGGGCGACTGACCGCCGAAGACGCCAAGCTGCTGGAGGTGCTGGAGGCGACGGTGGGTCGGCCGCCGAGCGCGGCGGATGGCGGCGACCGCATGCTGCCGGCCATCAAGCTGGCCATGTCGCTGGCGCAGAACCCCGAGGATGCCGAGGCGAGCCTCCAGATCTGTCGCGATGTGGCGGCGCGGGCGCCCAATCTGGTCGCCGCGCACATGTGCACCGGCGAGCTGGCCATTGCGCTGGAGCGCAAGGGGCTGGCCCTGCGGGCGTTTGAGCGGGCGCGGGTGCTGGCCCCCGGCGAGCGGGCGGTCTGGGAGATGGTGGGGCGCCTGTACGTGGACCGCCTGAGCGATCTGGTGGTCGATGAGCGCACCGGGGATCTGGACGGGGCACTGGCGCAGGTGGAGGCGTTCTACCAGGACATGCGCCGGCAGTTTCCCGACAGTCCGCCGAACACCGGCGTGGCGGTGGCGCTGGCCGAGGTGGGGCGCGGCTACTACAACGCCGGCCGCATCGTCGAGTCGGTCAAGTACCTGGAGCGGTCGATCTCGGTGGAGCCCAACGCCGTGGCGCTGGAGCAGCTGGGGATCCTCCAGCTGCGGCGCGGCGAGTCGGCGCAGGCGGCGGTGACGCTGGATCGGGCGCGGGCCGTGTTCATGGCCAACCAGCAGGCCGAGATGCCGGTGCGGGTGCTGTTCTATGCGCGCATGGGGCGGCTGATTGCCGAGGCGTTCGAGGCGCAGCCGGATGGCCAGCGGGCCGCGGCCGAGGCGCGCGAGAAGGCGCTGCGGCAGTTCGAGCAGCTGATCGAAGGCAGCCGCCTGCCGCCGGCCCGCATGGCCGAGGCCGAAGTGGAGCGCGGCAAGCTGCTGTACCAGAGCGGCGATCGCGAGCAGGCGCTGGAGGCGTTCCGCAGGGCAGGGGAGCTGACTCCCGGCGATGAGGGTGGGCGCGGGAGCGGGCAGATCTACGTCGACATCCTGGCGTACCTTGTGCCGCGCGGGGAGGTGGACGAGGTGGTGGCCACGTACCACAGGGCGCTGGGGCGCGTGCGGCTGCCCGAGAGCATGAAGGTGTACTGCTCGCTGTGGGTCACGGATCTCCTGGTGCGCGGGGGGCAGCCGGTGGACCCCATGGCCGCGGGCGTGCTGGCGGCGATGCAGGGGACCAAGTGGCACATGGACCTGGCGCGCTGGTCGAGCGGCAAGCTGACGGATGCGGAGCTGCTCCAGCTGGCCGACACCGCGGGCCGGCAGGCCGAGGCGAACTTCTACATCGGCATGGCGCGGCTGCGGGCCGGGGACAAGCGGCAGGCCGAGGCGCAGTGGCGCAAGGTCGTGGACTCGCACATGCTGGGCTACTTCGAGTACGAGATGGCCAGCCAGTACCTGCGCCTGGGCAAGGCGCCGGTGACGCCGGTGGCGCCGCTCAAGGCGCAGCCGCGGCCGAAGCTGCCGCCCAGCTCGCCGGCTCCGCCGGCCGGCAGCATTTAAGGGGGCGGAGGCTCGGACGGGGGCAGGGTGAGCTGGTGCTCTTTGGCAAGGCGGTGCAGCCACTCGGCGCCGTCCGAGCGATCCTGGGCCTGTTTATATAAGTTGATATATGAACGAAGGTCGCGGCCCACCGAGTCGAGCAGGGTCTGCTGGATGTTTGAAGACTGGTGGTAGACGCCGAAAGAGAGCAGCACGGCGTTGTTGAGCTTGCCGCTTGCCAGCAGGCGGTAGCGCTTGCCCTCGGGGAAGGCGGTGCGGTAGCTGGCCTGGATGCTGGCGAAGAGATCGGCGCGCTCCTGGAGAATGCGCTGGCGGCTCCAGCCCTCGCGGGCAGCCTGGGCGTAGAAGTCCTTGGCCTTTTTGAGGGCGGGCTCCAGCCAGGCGGAGAAGGCGATGTTCTGCCGCTCGCCGGCGCGGGCCAGCTCGCGCACGAGCTCGCTCTCGCTGGCGTTGCCGCGCTCGCGGAAGAAGCGGGATGCGCCCTCGATGCCGACCAGGGTTGCGTAGCTCTCGTTGAGCTCGGAGGCCGAGGTGATGTAGGCGGTGGAGTGGGCCATCTCGTGCAGCACCACTTCCACGGTGCGCACGTCGCCGCTGGCGCCGGGCAGGCCGGTCTCCAGCATGGCGGCATAGATGGGCGAGACGAAGTAGCCGAGGGTCGAGTAGCCTTCGACCGGACGCAGGTAGATGTCGAGGCCCGACTTTTCGAGCTCGCGGGCGGCGGTCAGGGCATCCTCGCGCTTGAAGAAGCCCAGGTAGGGCACGCTGCCGACCAGCGGAAAGCGCCAGCGGGTGATGCGCAGGGCCGTGGGATCGGCCGCGGTGAGGTTGTAGGCGACCGGGCCGCCGGTGTCGACGTAGCGGGTGAACTCGGCGCCGCCGCGCAGACCCAGCTCGTCGATGCCGAACTGGCGGGCGGCCATGGCCAGCTGCAGCCGGTCGTGCACCTGGGGCTTGGTGGTGGGATCGGCGATCACATCGCTGACGTGGCGCCGGATGCGCAAGAGCTGCAGCTGCCCCACCGCCTGCTGGGCGATGTAGTGGGCGGCATAGCAGCCGGGCTGCACCAGAGCGACCAGCAGCAGGGTCAGCACCGCCAGCGCCTGCCGCCGGCCGGTCGCCGCAGGCACGGTCACTCGGGGCTCTCCTCCGCGTGCAGGCGCTCGCGCAGCTGCTCGGCAAAGCGGGCAAAGTCGTCGAGCAGGCGGTCGATGCTGGCGTCGCGCTGCTGGCGCTCGATGTCGCCGCGCAGCCAGGACTCCTGGAGCTCGTGCCACTGGCCGTGGATGCGGGCAAGCTCGTCGCGATAGGCCTCGTAGCGGCGGCGCAGGGGCAGGCGGCTGAACAGATAGGTGGCGGCGTTGGAGCTGAGGGCCAGGGCAATGCCGGCCGGGCCCAGCCGGAGCAGGCCCAGGGACGCGCCCAACCACACGACTATCTGCGGCATCTTCCAAAGGAGGAGCGGTAGCGTGCGAAATTCCGTGGCCCAGATCAAGGCAGCTGCGTGCAGTCGCGGCTCGTCCTGGGTCTTGCGCGGGAAGAAGTAGTTGCGCCAGAACTGACCCGGCGTGAGCGGCGGTCCCACGGGCTTGGTGCGCGCCGCGTGGGCCGCGGCATTGGCCGCATGGCCGGAGCGACCGGTGCGGGCAAAGAGCACATTTTCCCAGATCTCCAGGATGAGCTGCCGCTCAAAGGCGGGGTAGTCCTTATAGATGACGGCGGGGCGCTGGACGGGCTGCACCAGCTTGAAGTTGTCGCGGGCGACCTTGCCCTCGGGATCGAGCCGCAGGGCCTCGCGAAAGCGCTCGCGCGCCTGCATGGGCCGACCCTGGGCCAGATCCACGCAGCCGAGGTTGTTCCAGGCCAGGGCGTTGTTGGGATCGATCGCCAGGGCCTGCTGGTAGCAGCTGCGGGCCGCGACCCGGTCGCCGTTGGCGCTGGAGACATAGCCCAGCGTGATGTGGTTCGAGGCGCGCTCGGGCCCGATCTGCACGGCCTTGCGGGCAGCGGCCAGCGCTTCGGCCAGGCGGTCGCTGGGCTGGCCGGTTTTCTGTTCGGCCGGGGGCTTGGTGCCGTTGGCGGTGCGGTGCAGCTCGACCAGCAGCTCGGCGAGGGCGCGCAGGTAAACCGGCTCCTCGGGCGAGAGCCGCAGCGCCTCGCGCAGGCAGCGCTCGGCCTGCTCGCGCCGCTTGGCTTCGCTGTGCGCATAACCCAGCAAATAGTGGTTGTGCGCTTCTTCGGGCACGAGCGCGATCGCCTGCTCAAGCGACCGCACGGCATCATCGTAGCGATCTAAATGAAGAAGGCAGAGGCCGTGCAGCTGCTGGGCCTCCGCGCGGGTCGCGCCCGTCGCAGAGCCCAGGGCTTTTTCGACCTCGATGAGGGCCGGTTGCGGCCGGCCGAGGTCAAGAAGTGCGCGGGCTCGCATGAGCTGGAGCTTGCAAAAATCTTTTGCTCCATGTAGATGGCCTTTAGGTGGTTGATCGCGATGTTGGCGATCTTGACCTGATCCTGACCCTGCACCCGAGCTGTGACCTGAACCCGGATAATTCTGTCCGGAGCCAGATCCCGAGCCCGGACCACGGCCCGGACCGCTACCGTTCCTGTTCCCAGACGAGCCCACAACGAGCAGCATAACACGTCGCGTTTCGCTCGGTAGGAAGCGCGGCCTACACCACTTTTTGGTTGCATACATGAACGCGCCCATGGTAGGAAGGCCAACACAAAGTCGTGTCTTCTATGCTTAGGGGCGTGGGGATGGGTAGAAACCATCACCATGTGCGTGGCCTGGAAATGGTGAGCAATGGACTTTTCAATGTTCGATGACGAGACCGATGAAGTCGGTCAGGAAATCGAGGCATTCTGTCCGCGATGCAAGAGCGATACAACCCACGTTGTCGTCAGCCGTTATGAAGACGAGATACGCCGGGTTCGCTGTTCGACTTGCGAGGACATCCATGCTTTCCGGCGACCCCGCGGTGAAGAAGGGGACGAGCCGAGCGAGCCCCCCAGCAAGCGCAAGGTTCAAAAGGCGAAGCCGACCTGGGAACAGGTCCTGAATCGCAAGCGCGGGACTCCCCGGCCGTACAACGGCGATGATGTCTACGGCGAGCTGGATGTCATCACGCACAGCGTGTTTGGCGTTGGCTTTGTGTCCGAGCTGATCGGGCAGAACAAAGTCGAGATCACGTTCCAGCACGACAAGCGGATCCTCATCCACAACCGCAGCCTGCGCCCCCTGCATCAAGTGCAGCGGCAGCGCCAGGAGGCCGAGGCGCGCGCCCGCAGCGACGTGCGGGCCCGGGGCAAAGAGGCCCGCGAGCTGCGCGAGGGCGCTGCCAAGGCCGCCGCCGCCATCAAGGCCGCGCGCGCCAAGCCGCCTGTGCACGACATTGAGGATCTGGACCTGCCCGATGAGCTCGGGGATGGTCTGCCCGATGTGCTGCCCGATGGGCCCGAGCCAATGGCCATGGGCAAGTCGACCAAGCTATCGCCGCGCGCGCTCGCTGCCCTGGAGGCAGACGACGAAGAAGAGAGCGGCGAGGAGTCCTTGGAGGAGGGCGAGGGCGGAGGCAAGGGTCGCCGGGGCCGCGGCAAGCGCGGACCAGCCGGCAAGCCCGAGGCACCGCCTGCCAAGGCCGCAGGACGGGGACGTCCCAAGGCCGGAGGCGCCGCCGCCGGGCCCAAGCTCAGCCGACTTGAAGATGGCGACGACGATGACGCCATGGCTGATGGCGATGGGGACGAGGATCTCGCCCCGCCGAAGGCCGCGGCCCGCCGCAAGGGCGATGGGGCAGCGGCGGCCAAGCCCGCCAAGCCGGGCAAAGCCGCCTCGCCCGAAGCGCCGGCCAAGCCGGAGACGCCGGCCAAGGCCGCCAAGTCAGAGCCCGCCAAGGGCGAAAAGGCTCCTGCGGCCGCCAAGGCGGGCAAGGCCGAGTCAGCCGCAAAGGCCGCCAAGCCCGAGCCAGCTGCCAAGGCGGCCAAGCCCGAGGCCCCGGCCAAGACCGATCCAGCTGCCAAGGCGAGCAAGGCCGAGCCAGCAGCCAAGGCGGCCAAGGCCGAGCCAGCAGCCAAGGCGAGCAAGGCCGAGACGCACGCCAAGACCGAGCCCGCAGCCAAGCCCGCGAAAGCGGAGCCCCCGGCCAAGGCCGCCAAGGCTGCACCAGCGGCAGCTGTGACGCCCGCACCGGCAGCAAAAGCTGCAAAGGCAGCGCCTCCATCTACTCCTGTGAAGCCGGCCAAGGCTGCCGAAAAGGCGGCGCCGGCTGCAACTGAGCCTCCGGCTCCTCCCGTGCAGGCGGAAAAGCCGGGTAAACCCGCGGTACCGACCAAGGCGACCGAGATGGAAAAATCCACCAAACCCGCTGCCGCTGCCAAATCTGCCAAGGCTGAGAAGCCGGCCAAACCTGCCGCCGCTCCGGCTCCGGCTCCGGCGGCCAAGCCCGCTGCGCCGGCCAAGCCTGCCAAGGCCGCTGCAGCTGCCAAAGCCGCTGCGCCGGCCAAGCCCGCCGCCCCGGTGAAGGCCGCTCCGGTCAAAGCTGCCAAGCCTGCGACGGCGCCGGCCAAGCCCGCCGCTGCGGCCAAGGCCGCCAAGCCCGCCGCTGCGCCTGCCAAGCCCGCGGCTCCGGCCAAGGCCGCCAAGCCCGCCGCTGCGCCCGCCAAGCCTGCTGCTCCGGCGGCCAAGCCTGCTGCTCCGGCCAAGGCCGCCAAGCCTGCGCCGGCGCCCGCCAAGCCTGCAGCAGCACCGGCCAAGCCTGCAGCCAAGAAGGCTCCCGCCGCCAAGCCGGCCCCGGCCAAGGCTGCGCCCAAGGCTCCGGCCAAAGCTCCGGCGGCCCCGGCCAAGGCTGCGCCCAAGGCTCCGGCCAAGTCGGGCAAGAACAGCAAGTCTCGCTAACTCCCTCCAGCAGCCCCTGAGCTCTTCGCTCAGCCCCCTCATATATCCCCGTGGAGTCGCAGCAGCTGGCGGTTGCCGGCTGCTGTGCGGTCAGTCTGTGTGCGCCCAGCGGCCAGCTTTGGCGACTGTTCCCGACGCCGGAAGGTCCCTTTTTGGGG
>Ga0075163_10011289_pt1 | contig 11647 bp, 10 predicted proteins | sample JI1023141ADNA_FD_71478 | JGI IMG/M metagenome (GOLD analysis project Ga0075163, IMG submission 71478) | Wastewater effluent complex algal communities from Wisconsin, to seasonally profile nutrient transformation and Carbon sequestration -... | ecosystem: Engineered > WWTP > Effluent > Algae... | reverse complement strand
GGTGACCACGCCCAACAACGACACGCTGTACTCCGTGGCCTGGCTCGACCTGTCCGGCGGTCCCGTCGAAGTGTCCGTGGCCGCCATGCCGCCCGGTCGCTACTGGTCGGTGGCCTTCATGGATGCGTTCACCAACAACTTCGCGATGCTGGGCCAGCGCCTGGACGCGACCGGCCCGGTGCGGGTCACGCTGGTCGGGCCAGGGCATCACGATACGGCCCCCGCAGGGCGGGTCATTCGCGCGCCCGGCAACGATGTCTGGCTGCTGGCGCGCTGGATCGTCGACGGGCCAGCCGATCTGCCGCAGGCCCACGCGATGCAGGCCGGGCTGCAGGTCGTCGCGCCGGCCGCCAACACATCGGGCACAGCCCGTGTCGAGCCCACCGCGTCGACCGATCCGGCCAACTTCCTGGCGGTGGTCAATGAACTGCTGGGGCGCAACCCGGCCCCTGAGCGCGAACGGCCGCTGCTGGCGCAATGGTCGGCACTGGGATTGCGGGCCGGCGACACGAACGCGTGGGCGTCGCTCGATCAGCCGCTTCGCGACGCCTGGTCATCGCGCATCGGCCCGGCGCACGGGGCATTGCCCAAGGGATCGATGCGATCGCGCCGCATGGTCCAGGGCTGGGGCCTGAGCCCGCTGCAACTGGGCAACTACGGCGATCAGTACGCGCTGCGCGCCGGTGTCGCACTCGGTGGCCTGGGCGCCCTGGAGCCGCTCGAAGCGGTGTACGCCGGACGACAGACCGACGAGTCGGGGCAGGTGCTGGACGGACGCCATCGTTACCGGATCGGCATTCCCGCCGAAGGCATCGCCGCCGACTCGTTCTGGTCGATTTCGATGTATCAGCAGGAACCCGACGGCCGGCTGTTCTTCACCGACAATGCGATCCGGCGGTATTCGATCGGCGATCGAACACCCGGCCTGGCTCGCAATGCCGATGGCAGCCTGGATATCTGGCTCGCCCACGAGCAGCCCTCGGACGAACGTGCCAGGGCCAACTGGCTGCCGGCGCCAGCCGGCGTGTTTCGGGTCACCCTGAGGGCTTACCTGCCGCGGGTGGAGTTGCGCGAGGGCCGCGCGCCCATGCCGACAGTGATGCGAGCACCGGTCTGAACTCGACCGTGCAGGGATTCGGGTGCCCGACGACGACCGCCGGCGAGTTGCTCAACTCGCCCCGGCCGACCCGACCACGAGCAGCACGATACCTGCCAACTGCACGAAGAACGGGGTCTTGGCCTCATCCCAGTGCTTGAATATGAAGACCAGCGAAACGGGAGGAATCAAAAGGCAGCCAATCCCCCATCCAATGCTGGTCTTGAATGCCGCGACAATCGTCCATATTCCACCGATGACGATCAAACCCAACCCGATAACTGCAAGCACTTCCATTCGAAACCCTCCTCCATCTTTGAATCGATTTTGATTGTGCAGAACGCCCGCGACAGGGCGGCGCGACCCGTGTTGATTTCCCGGGCCAGACCGGTCTAGCGCCCCCCGCGTTCATCACTGTGCTCTGCCTCGTTGTGTGTCAGTCGTTCCAGATCGTGGACACTGCCTGGAAGACCTTTCCTGATTTCATGCAATGAGTATCGGTGGAGAATCCCTTCACGTGAGTACACCAGGTTGCCGCGGCTATCCCAGGACGCCGAATCAACGCGGTCGTCCAGCAGATCTTCGAAGCCTTCGAGTGAATATCTGAACGTGCGACCGTGGTCCAGATAGCCGATGAAACGCGCGATCAGCGAGGGATGCTTGGGTGACGGCTTGGACTGCCAGCCATCATCGCCCTCGCACACGACGGTGAACTTGGGCGCGTCCTTGATCCGACGTTCGGTTCCAAAGTTGTCGCCACGACGCTGCCACCCGTCGCGTTCCCATCTCGGGTAGAAAACGCCGAAATCCTCGCCGCCAAATGCCGACTGCAGCCGCTCGAGCGTGAATGGAACGGAACCCGTCGCGGGCTGCCATCCATTGAGCATCAGGGTATTGGGATCGCGCCAGTAGCCGCCGCCGTACCACGTGCCCATGCTCGGCGCCTCGGCGAGCGTTCGAAGGTAAGGCAGGCGGCACACACCGTTCCAGGTGACACCCGATGCACCCATGGCGAGATACACCATCCATTGCCCGTCGAACGAGATATCACAGCGCTTCGGGTACAGCTTGCCGTGAAACCACGATCCATGTTCGAGGGTGTCGGTTCGCGTATTCCACCGGATGATGTGGAATAACTTCGAGGGCTTTCGGCGGACGACGAGCACGTAGGGCGACGTCTTCGCCGGGAGAAGATGAATGCGCGCCGACTCAGCGGGAATCATTGTTCGAGTATCGAGCCAGGTCCTGTTTCACGCGCACTTCGTGCGGAAAAGGAACCTCCGGCACGACTCTTATCCCCGAGCGGCGAAGCCGCGAAAACGTTCGTGGCTGCCACTTGGATTCGGCCTCACCCGGTTGCCGGTAACATGACCCGGCAAACCCGTGAGCCTCCGAAACTGCCGATGAGCTTACCTTGGCGGTTTCGGCGCTTCAAGTATTTTCAAAGTGTTTCAGGCGCGCGCCTGCTTCCAGACTTCGAAGTCGCGCTTGGCCTCATCACTCACGGTCGGAAAGAGCCCGGGAAGCGGCCGCCCACGCGCGACTTCTTCTTCCGCAAATTCTTCATACAAGGTCGTGGCCAGCACCTCTTGCGCGATCTCGTCGACGATGTCGGCGGGAATGATGACCACGCCATCCGCGTCGCCGACCACGATGTCCCCGGGATACACCGCCACGCCGCCGCAGGCGATCGGCAGGTTCAGGTCCAGCGGCTGATGCACGATCGGGCTGGGCGGCGAGCTGGATCGGCGCTGGTACGCCGGCAGCCCCGTCTTCAGGATGCCTTCCGAATCGCGCAGGCCGCCGTCGGTCACGATGCCGGCGCAGCCCCGCGCCTTCAGCCTGCCGATGTAGAGATCGCCGGCCGAGGCCGCGCGCGGGTCGCCCCGGGAATCGATCACCAGCACATGATCGGGCGGGCAGGTTTCCATCGCCTGCACCTGGGTCTGGCCACGGAACGGCGCGTTCGCGCCGGCCTTGTCCTCCCGGTACGGAATGAAGCGCATCGTGAATGCGATGCCGACCATCCGCGCCTGGGTGATGCGCAGCGGACTGACGTCCTGCAGGAACATGTTGCGCAGGCCGCGCCGGTTCAGGGCGCCGGTCAGGGTCGATGTGGCGACCTTCAACAAGGCCTCACGCGTTGACTCGAGCAATGCCATGGTCAGTTTCCTTCAGCCTTCCTGTTCATTCGAACCGAGCACCGCGACGAAATCCGCCTGCACCAGCGATTTGCCGCCCGCCGCCAGCGGCTGCGTATGGCGCGCCGGCCGCGATTCCGGATTCGGGAAAAGCTCCACCCATCCGGCGTTCAGGGCCGAGCGCTGCGTGGCGGGATCGCGCACCCAGAAGGTGATCTTGAGAATGTCGTCGACAGTGCCGCCGGCCGCCTCGACGTCATGGCGAATGTGCGTGAAGACATTGGCGACCTGCGCCTCGAAGCTGTCGGGCAGATCGCGGGTGCCCGGGTTCGCGCCGGTGATCACGCTGGACATCACGATCCGGCCAATCCGGCTGGCGTTCGGAATCGGGTTCTCGTGGCGCGACCGCGCGCCGTTGACACTCACTCGCTGACCCATACCTGAGTTTCCTTTCTGTGCAGTGGTTTCGTCGCCCTGGAACACCGGGACATCGACGCGATCGTTCAGTGCATCCGCGCCCTGGGTCGGCAGGATCTCGGCATAGTTCAATGCCGCATCGACATCGCCTTCCCAGGTCTCGCGCGGCAGGTCGTACAGCAGCTCCACTCCATATCCGTTGGGATCGTGAATGTAAACGCTGTGGGTCATGCCGTGCTCGACACGGCGATCGAAGGTCACGCCCTTATCCTGCAGATAGCGCAGCTGGCTCAACCATGCCTCCCGACCGGGATAGGTGATGGCCACGTGGTTGATGGCCAACGGCATCCCGAACATCGACCACTCCGCGGGGGGCGGCGGCAGGCTCGGGTTTTCGACCAGCGCGAGGTCGTGATGATGGCCGGCGGCACTGTAGAACCGCATCTTGGTGTCCACGGGACGATGCGGAGCGGGCTTGAGTTCACCGACCTGGCGAAACCCGACGATCTCGGTCCAGAAACGGTGAGACTCTTCCAGGTTGTGCACATTGAGCACGAGGTGATTGATTCCACGCGGCGCGATCGGCTTGTCGGTCATCTGCTGGCTACTCCATGGAAGAACTGGATGCGGGGATGGTACGGCATCGTAAGCGCGCAGACACCCCTCAGACCGGCGTCGTTGCCGGGTCGTACTCCAGCAGTCCGCGATCGACGGCGCTGCGCCGCGCAATGCTCGGATCCTGCAGGGCACGCCCTTCCTCGCGAGAGGCCAGCTGCACGCCGTTGCCCCGGGTCTTTCGGGCTGCCTCGTAGCGCTGCAGTGCCTGCTCCGGGTGCTCGGCCACCGCGAACGCGCGGCCGAGCAGCACCGCGTCCTCCAGGGCCAGGCAGGCGCCCTGGCCCAGGAAGGGCGTCATCGGGTGAGCAGCATCGCCCAGCATCGCCACCCGGCCAGTGACCCAGTCGGCCAGCGGCTCGCGATCGCGAAGCCCCCATTTGAACAGCGCGCCAGGCGGGATGGCACGGATCAGTTCGACGATGATCGGCGCGAAGTCGGCGTAGGCCGTGGCGAAGGCCTCGTTTTCGGCCGGGATGGACCAGCCCTCTTCCTCCCAGCCCTCGGACTGCCCGCAGCCGATGACGTTCATGATCTGCCCGCCGCGCAGCGGGTAATGCAGCAGGTAGCGCCTGGGCGACGGGTTCATCGCCATTCCCAGCTCGCGCAGCTTTGCGGGTACCCGATCCATCGGCACAAGCGCGCGGTAGGCCACCTGGCCGTTGAAGCGAGGCGCCTCGCCAGGAAACAGGAACGAGCGGACTGCCGACGCATTGCCGTCGGCGCCGATGACCACGTCGACACGGTCGGTGGCGCCATTCTCGAATGCAAGCGTCACCCCGGCCGGATCCTGGTCGAGCCGCACGAACGCATGGCCGGGGCGCAGGCAGGTCGGGTCGTTGCGCTGCACGGCATCGCGCATCACGCTATGCAGGTCGGCGCGGTGAACGCCCAGGGTGTGCAGCCCGAATCGCTCGCGCAGCGACTCGTTGGACAGGGTCCTGAGCACTTCGCCGGTGGCGTAGTTGCAGGTGTGATGCAAGGGCTCGCAGCTGGAGATGGCCGCCAGGGCCTCGTCGACGCCGAGTGCCTGCAGGGCGCGCCGCGCATTGGCGGTGATGATCAGGCCGGCGCCGATCTCGCGGAATTGCGGCGAGCGCTCATAGACGACCACCTGCTGTCCGCTGCGCTGCAGCGCCAGCGCCGCCGCCATCCCGCCGATGCCGCCACCCACGATCGCGATCCGGATGATGTCCATGGTCGATCTGCCTTCAAGGCCTCAAGTGCCGACCTTGGTAGCACAAACGGCGCGAACCGGCGCGTGGCCACTATCCGTTTTTCGCGGGCCTTGGGGAGGGGAAAGTGACGCACTGTTTGCGCGGTCGATTCGGCGTCAGGCCCCACTCGATCGGATGAATCAGAACCCCATCTTCTTCTTCAAGTCCTGATCGATCCAGATCCGCGAATGGACCGGCTGCCACCAGAACCCGCCGCCATAGATTTCGCCGTCGTAGTTCTTGACCCAGGGCCACCAGGCCGCATAGGTGTAAGCCACCGGCAGCCAGATGTAGGGCGCCTTGTCGAGGATGTCACGGGTCATTTCGCGGATCATCTTCTGGCGCGTAGGCTCGTCGCGTTCCCGGTACATCGCCTGCATCTTGTCCTGGAAGGCCGGATCGTTCCATTGCGAGTTGTTGGTGTATTGACCCGGCATGAAGTTCTTGCGCAGGGTGGTGGTGGGGCTGCCGTGCGAATTGGTGAAGGCCATGGCCGGATTGTTCTTGCCGGAGCGCAGCAGCGAGAAGAACGCGCCCTGTTCGAGCGGCTCGAACACCATCTTCACGCCAACCCTTTGAAGATAGGCGGCCACCAGCGGGCCCAGATCCATCATCGTCGGATCGCAGGCGCAGATGTGAGCCTTGACGGTAAAGCCGTTCGGGTACCCCGCCTCGGCCAGCAGCTTCCTGGCCTTTTCCGGGTTGTAGACATAGAGCTCCTTGATCGATTCCGGCATCGACGACAGCGGCTCGAAATACGCGCCGTAGTCCGGATGCTGCGGATAGGCGAAGACTTCGGCGTTGCCGCCATAGAAGCTGGAGACGATCTCCTGCTTGTTCACCGCCATGTTCAGCGCACGGCGCACCCGCACATCGGTGAACGGCTTGGTGTCGGTGCGCATCGCGATGTAGGCGGAGCCGTGCTGCAGCCAGCGAGCCCACTTGAGATGGGGCGCGTTCTTCTTCAGTTCCTCCGCGGCGCTCCAGGTGATGGACTGCAGGATATCGAGCCTGCCGGTGCGCAGCGCCGCATAGCGGGCCGACTCGTCCTTCATGATGCGGATGCTGACCCGGTCCAGAAAGGGCAGGTTGTATTCCTGGCCGCCGATGCGCTCCTTGCCCCAGTACAGCGGGTTCTTCACATAGTTCTGGGAATTGCCGCCGATGTATTCGGCGATCTGGAAGGGCCCGCTGCCATTGGCCTTTCGCCAGTCGCCGATGCCGGCGTCGACCACCTCCTTGGGGTAGATGGACGAGTAGGTGCCGAAGCCGAAGCGGCCAGCCCAATCCTCGTGGAAGTGCTTGAAATAGAACACCACCTTGTGGCGCTCGGGCGCCTCGATGCGCAGGATGTGGTCCAGGTAATCCGCTGTCCGCTTGGGGCTGGCCATCAGCCGGTTGAAGCTGTAGGCCACGTCCTGCGCGACCAGTTCGCGAGCGGCCATCACACCGGCCTTCTCGGGAAACATCACCCCCTTGCGAAGCTGGATCTCGAGACGCAGGGGCGGTTCGAGCCACTTCCAGGATTCGGCCAGATCGCCCCGGATGGCGTCGGTGGGCAGGAAGCCATCCGCCTTGAACAGGTACGGGCCCCCCTGCGCCTTCGACTTCGAAAAATCGGCGCCGAAAAGGCGGTCGTAGTACATGCCCGCATCCTGCGCGGTCTTGTAGTTCCAGTCGGCCGGATCCCACGACAGCGGCGCCAGCGACGGCGAGTTCGTGCCGATGCTCAGGGCTCCGCCGTATTTGGGTTTTTCAGTCTGGGCCTGTGCCGAGGGGGCCGACAGCCCGACCAGACCCAGTGCCAGCGCGCCGCCCAGCAAGCGCAGATTGCCCGCGAGTGTGCTTCTTTTCATGCCGTGTCTCCCTTGTGCCGTTATGGTTCCGATCGGTCTGAGAAAACCCTACATCACAAAAAGGGGCGCGAGCGCGGCCGGCAACACCCCCAATACGGTTATGGCCTTTCAAAAATCGCCGACATGGGATCGGAATGCGCCCATCTCGACGTTTGCCTGGCCACGCTGTGCCGCGAAGATGCCGCGATGGCAGGCATGATGCGAGGCAGAGCGCATTTCCAGTCCTTCGTCGCCAGCCCACCGGGAGCCCCTCATGTTCGACATCCTGATTCAGGGCGGCACCGTCCATGACGGTTCCGGCAGCGAGGCGAAGCCTGCCGATGTCGCGATCCGGGCGGATCGCATCGTGGCGATCGGCGCCGAGCTCGGCCCGGCACGGCAGACCATCGATGCCCGCGGCTGCCTCGTGACGCCCGGTTTCGTCGATGTGCATTCGCACCTCGATGGCAATGTCACCTGGGAGCATCAGCTCAAACCCGCCTCCGGGCACGGCATCACCAGTGTCGTCATCGGCAACTGCGGCGTGGGCTTCGCGCCCTGCCGGCCCGAGCATCGCGGCTTCGTGGTCGCGCTGATGGAAGGGGTGGAGGACATCCCGGCCAGCGTGCTCGACCGGGGTCTGCCCTGGGATTGGGAGAGCTACCCGCAGTACCTCGAGTTCATCGCCGGGCGGCGCTTCGACATGAACGTGGCCAGCCTCGTGCCGCACTCCTGTCTGCGGCTTTGGGTGATGGGGCAGCGTGCGATCGATGGCGAAGCCGCCACCGCCAGCGACATCGACCGGATCGGGGAACTGGCCGCCGAATGCCTGCGCGCCGGCGCGGTGGGTGTGGGTTCAACCCGGCTGCACGCCCAGAAGACGCTCGCCGGCATCTCGGCGCCGACGCGGCACGCGCAGCTCGACGAATACCTCGCGATCGGCCGCGCGCTGGCCGCCAGCGGGGGCGTGCTTCAGATCGCGCCCGAGTTCAATCGCTATCCGCTGGCCGAACAGGAACTCGACATGATCTGCACGGTCGCCCGCCAGACCGGCTGCCGGGTGACCTATACGCTCAAGCAGACCAACGAATTTCCGGATGCCTGGCGCGCGATGCTCGAGCGCACGGCACAGGCCCGTGCCGAAGGCCTGGACATCCGCCCGCAGGTACTGGGCCGGCCGACGGGCGCCATCCTGTGCTGGGAGACCAGCACCCACCCGTTCGCGAAATGCCCGAGCTACCTCGATCTGGCGCCGATGCCGCTGGACGAACGGCTGGTCGAGCTTGCGCGCCCCGCCATGCGCGAACGGCTGGTGGACGAATCCCGGCAGCATGGCGGGCGCTTCGAGAAGCTGTATCCCCGCATGTTCGCCATCCGCGGCGCCGTCCGCTACGAGCCTGAAGCGCGAGAAGCCTTGTCGGTCCAGGCAGAGCGCGAAGGACGGCCCGCGGCGCAACTGGTCTATGACGCGTTCATGGCGGACGGGGGCCGCGGCAGCGTGCTGATGACGAGCGGAAACTATGCGGAATTCAGCCTCGAACCGGCGCTGGCCATGATGCAGGCCGAAGGTTCGCTGCTTGGCCTGGGCGATGCCGGGGCGCACAGCAGCATCATCTGCGATGCCAGCGCGACCACCAGCACACTGACCTACTGGTGCCGCGACCGCGTGCGCGGCCCCCGGCTGGCCGTGCCTGAAGCCGTCCGCAAGCTCACCTCCGAACCGGCCGAGTTCTTCGGTCTGTCGGGCCGAGGACGACTGGCCGTCGGGTACCACGCGGACGTCAATGTCATCGACCACGGACGGATGGCGCTGGACGTGCCCCGGATGAGCCATGATCTGCCCGCCGGCGGGCGCCGTCTCGTGCAGGCGGCGCAAGGCTACGTGGCGACCCTGGTCAACGGCGAAGTGGTTGCCCGCCAGGATGCCTTCACCGGGGCGCTGCCCGGGCGGCTGCTGACCCCCTGACGCGGCCTGGCAGGACCGGCTGCCGCTCGGCTATGCTCCCCGCACCCGCCCATTCTCGAAGCCCGCCCATGCCCAGCCCTACCGCCCTGCTCCTGTGGACCGACTCCCCTGCCCCTTATCTCGAGGCGATCCAGACCGCCGGCCTGGCCGGCCGCGTCCAGGTCGACACCCTGCCCCGCAAGGAGAAGCCTTCCCCCGAGCAGATGGCGCGCAGCGAAGTGCTGATGGCCTTCGGCGCACCGCCCGGCCTGCTGCCCGCGATGCCCAAGCTGCGCTGGGCGCAGGCGCTCACCGCCGGCGTCGAAGGCTGGTTCGCGCTGCCCGACCTGCCCGCCAACCTGATGCTGACCTGCGCCCGCGGCACCCACCGCGAATCGATGCCCGAGAACATCCTGGGCGCGCTGTTCTACGTGGCCAAACCCTATGCGGCGGCGCTCGAGAATCAGAAGCACCGGCAGTGGGTGCCGAAGATGGCGCAGCCGCTGAACGGCAAGACGCTGGGCATCCTGGGCCTGGGCGCGATCGGCCAGGAGGTGGCTCGCCTGGCCAGCGCGCTGGGCATGCGGGTGATCGGCACCCGGCGCCGTCCGGAGCCGATGGCCGATGTGGCCGAGGTCCTGCCGCCGGAGCGCACACCCGAGGTGCTGGCGCAATCGGACTTCCTGCTGCTGCTATTGCCCGCCACGCCCCAGACCGACAACTTCATCAACGCGCAGCGGCTGGCGATGATGAAGCCGGGAGCCTGGCTGCTGAACTTCGGGCGCGGCCATCTGATCAACGACGCCGACCTGATTGCAGCCGTCACGAACAAGCAGATCGCCGGCGCGGTGCTCGACGTGTTTCGCCAGGAACCCTTGCCCGTCGACCACCCGTTCTGGGGCACCGAGGGCATCCTGGTGCTGCCGCACATCGGCGGCCCGCACCCGCAGCGCGACAAGATCGTGGCGCGCCTGTTCGTCGAAAACCTGGGCCGGTTTCTGGACGGCAAGCCGCTGAAGGAAGTGGTCGATCGTACGGCCGGGTACTGACTTCGATTTCCGCCGCACTTCCCGATTTCGTCAGTCGATCTGCAGATACAAACGCCCGCCCTCGATCTTGACCGGGTAGCTGCGAATCGGATCGGTCACCGGCGCGCACAGCGGCTTGCCGTCGCGGACATCGAACTTGCCCTGATGAAGCGGGCACTCGATCTCATGACCGTCCAGGAAGCCGTCGCACAGCCGTGCATTGCCGTGCGTGCAAAGATTGTCGGTCGCGTAGATTTCTGTGCCAACCGCATAGATCGCGATGTCGCGTCCGCCAACGAGCACTCCCACGACGTCATCGGCAGGGACTTCGTCGGCCGGCATGGCATCGATCCAATGGTTCGTGTTCATGGCGCCTCAGATCGGATAGATGATGGAGTTGGGGATCATCTCGGAGTCGTAGATGCATTCGCGCGAGGCGAACTTCAGGCCGGCCGGCGTGCGCACCACGACATCCAGATACCGGCCGACATTGAAGACGGTCGACGCATCCGACAGCTTGGTGCGGAACACCGCATAGTTCGCTTCGCAGCGAAACCGTCCTGCCTCCACGACTCTCACGATGGGCGTTCCGACCACATGCCGCTGGTAGTACGGATCATGAAAGAGCGTCTCGCGGATCCCGAAGACCCGATCCTTGAGCATGCCCTTGCTGGTAAACGAAAGCGTGGCCAGCGGAAATCCACGCTCATGGTTCTCGCGCGGCTGAAGCCGGTAGATGCAGTCGTCGGTGAAGAACTCGGGCCATAAATCCCACTGCCCGGAATCCACCGCACTTGCATAGTCCGCATAGAGCTGGGTCAGCGCCAGCCAATCGTCGAAGTTCAGGTCGGTCGCCATCGCTCGTTTTTCCTCAGGATTCCATGACGCCACGCCAGTAGCGATACATGCCTCGGATCAGCGTCTCGGTGACCATGTGCTCGGTGTCCTCGACCCCCCGGCCTCCGAGTTCGGCGAGCGCCCGATGAAACGGCTTGCTCTCGAACGCCTGCTGGCTGAACTCGATCACCTCGCCGTCGTCCGCGGACACGAATCCCGCCGGGCCGAACAGATTGGCCTGCGTCAGTCGTCGCTGCGTCATCTCTTCGGTGTCGTCTTCGAATCCGAAGTGGGTCCAGACGAAATCGAAGCTGCCATGACCGCTCGGCTGGATGTGGCGCGTGGAGACGCTGTTGACCTGCTGCTGGAGAATGACGCTGGGAAACAGCGTCGTCATCACCGCCGTCGGCCCGCCCCACCAGGGCTCGGGCACGATGTCGATGAAACTCGTGTCATGGAGCTGCATCTGCTCCTTGAAACTGGCCACCTGGGTCACCTGGTCGGCCTTGCCGGCGG
>Ga0075163_10011285_pt1 | contig 11650 bp, 11 predicted proteins | sample JI1023141ADNA_FD_71478 | JGI IMG/M metagenome (GOLD analysis project Ga0075163, IMG submission 71478) | Wastewater effluent complex algal communities from Wisconsin, to seasonally profile nutrient transformation and Carbon sequestration -... | ecosystem: Engineered > WWTP > Effluent > Algae... | reverse complement strand
GGAAGTATCCATAACCACTTGCCGGCTGTTGCTGTTGTGTTTTCTGTTTTGTTTTCTTTTCGGATACTACTGAGTACAACGGCTGTTAGTGCAAGTAAAATTCCGATGACTTTTACTATCGTGATTTTATCTCCGTAAAGCCAGAAGCTCATGGTGATGGGTACAACCATCGACATCTTTCCGGCGATGGATGTGACGGCAATCCCGCATTTTTGCGCCGTTAGTGCTGCAATATAAAATACACTGATGAATAAACATCCGATTAGTATGGTGAATGGTAAAAAATCAGGAACCTGAGGTAGCAATGCACTGTTCTCTTCATAATTACTGAAAAACGAAAAGGTGGCTGCAGTAATGTAGTTAAAGGTGAGTCCGTGTAAATTATAAATATTCCATTTTTGAAAATATTTTAGAATCACATAAAGCAAGGCGGAAAGCAGCGAGGCTATTAATAAAGTGATGAATAGTGTTGCTGTCATTTGCTTTGTGAGTTTTTATATTCCCTGATAATATTGTCGCCTATGAAACTGATTGTCGGTTCGCCTTCTGGTGCTGTTGCTGCGGGTATACCTTCGGGAAGTGAATGTTCTGCCGAAAAAATCCTGCATTCATCCCATTGACCTGAATCCAGAAAAAGTTGGTGAAGTCTGGGGCCTCCTTCGGCAAGTAGCGATTGAATGCCTAGTTGGTAAAGATGATGAAGTAGTTGTTGCAGATAATTTCCTGATGGATCAGTTTTAATTACTTCAGTGTTTTTATATGAAACGTTGGAAGCATTTGTGATGACTATCGTGCGGACCGAATTATCAAATACATTTAAATGATGTTGGTCACTGAGTCTTCCGGATGGATCAGCCAGTAAACGGATTGGGGATTTTCCGGGATAGGCAGTGGTGGTAAGATTTGGGTTGTCGCAAAGAACAGTGCCCGCTCCGACAAGGATGGCTTGTTCTTCATGTCTCCACTGATGGGCGAGAAGTCGTGTTTGCTCATTGCTGATTCGTACTTCTCTGTCGGGAAGTCCTGCTTTTTTATCAGCAGTTTCGGCCCATTTCAAAATGATGTACGGCCGCTTTTTTTCATGGAAGGTGATAAACCTTTTGTTTAGTTCCCGACAAGCTCCTTCTTCTATGCCGGTGATAACTTCGATGCCTGCAGATTTTAATTTACGGATGCCTTCTCCATTCACTTGTGCAAACGGATCCTGCATGCCGATGACCACACGTGGAATTCTTTTCGAAATAATCAAATCTGCACAAGGAGGAGTTTTTCCATGATGTGAACACGGCTCGAGATTGACATAAATTGTACTCGTTAAAAGATCATCCTGATTTTTTACATTGTTGATAGCTTCAACTTCTGCATGTGGTCCGCCATATTGTTGATGATATCCTTCGCCGATTATTTTATCTTCCTTTACAATCACTGATCCCACCAACGGATTTGGAGCCGTGTTGCCATTGCCTAGTCGGGCAAGTTGAATGCAGCGTTGAATGAAGGTGGAGTGATTTGTCATGGAAGGTGTGCAAAAATAGCAGTTCCCGCCGAATAGAACTTCTAAAAAAAGAAATCTGTTATATTTGTCTTATGAAGATAGCTGCATTTTCTGAAAAGTGTAAGAATGAATTGGCAGAGGTGTATGATAGCGCAGAAGTCAATGCTTTGGTTAAACTCTTGTTGCAGGAAAGATTGAAATTGTCATTTAGTGAAATCCGTTTTCAGGAAGACCGTGAGCTGCCGGATGAACAATTGTCTGTGCTGGAAAAGGATCTTGTGCGATTAAAGACCGGCGAACCGGTGCAGCACGTTTTGGGATATACATGGTTTCACGACCTGAAAATTCTCGTTTCCGGTGATGTGCTGATCCCTCGTCCTGAAACCGAAGAACTGGTTTCTTTTATTCAGGATTATTCACTGCCGGAGGAGGCGAATCTGCTGGATATTTGTTGCGGTAGTGGGTGTATTGCATTGGCCTTGAAACATCATTTTACTTCGGCAAAAGTTTTTGCAGCTGATGTGAGCGATGTGGCCCTGGAGTTGGCAGCTGAAAACAGTCGTGTGTTGTCGTTGCCGCTAAACATCTTTAAGTGGAATGTGCTGGAGGAGAAATGTCCGGAAAGCGATTTACCTTTGTTCGAGGTGATTGTTTCCAATCCGCCTTATGTTCGCATGGAGGAAATAAATGAAATGCATCCCAATGTGGTGAAGTTTGAGCCGCATCTCGCTCTCTTTGTTCCGGATGATGAGCCTTTGTTATTTTACCGGATTATCGCTGATTTTAGCAGTCAGCAACTAAAAAAGGGTGGACGACTCTGGTTCGAGATAAACAGGGCGCATGGCGAAGAAGTTGCAGAAATGCTGGAACAGAAAGGTTATTCTGATGTCAGAATATACCACGATATGAGCGGCAATGATCGCTTTGTTTCAGCTGTTAACTGGTAGAATTTATTCTTTGTCCTGCTCGATTAGCTCCATGATTTGGGCTGCATGATCTGCAGATTTCACCTTCGGTATGATATGTTTAATAATACCGGCTTCGTCAATAATGAAAGTGGTTCGGTGGATTCCGGTGAACGTTTTTCCATGCAGGACTTTCTCTCCCCAAACACCGTATTTCTTCACAATCTTGAAATCCGGGTCAGCAACCAATGGATAGGGTAACTTGTTCAGCGCAGCAAACTTCTTGTGTTGGTGATGATCGTCGGCGCTAACACCAATTATCCGATAGCCCTCTTTAAGAAGGATGGTGTGGTGGTCCCGCAGATTGCAAACCTGAGTGGTGCAGGTTGGGGTCATATCCCGGGGGTAAAAAAAGAGAATTACTTTTTTGCCGGAGTAGTCACTTAATGCAACGGTGTTTCCTTCCTGATCTTTGCCCTTTAGAGCGGGGGCTTTCTTCCCGGGTTTTAAGTGACTGATGCTTTCCATAGAGATATCTGTGCACAAAAGTAAGCTAAACTAAACGGACATTTGCCGTAGAATCATATTCTATGAACATTATTTTGTAACCTGTTGATATTCTTTGTCTCTAATAAAAGGTTGAAATGTCCCGGGTTATGGTCATTTCATTATTTTTGCAGCGCAAATAATAGAACCTTATGAATTTACACGAATACCAGGGTAAACAGATTCTGAAAAGTTTCGGTGTTGCCATCCAGGAAGGGATTGTAGCGGAAACAGCTGATCAGGCGGTAGAAGCGGCCAAAAAACTTAGCGAACAAACCGGCACTCAATGGTGGGTGGTGAAGGCGCAAATCCACGCAGGTGGTCGCGGAAAAGGCGGCGGTGTGAAATTGGCAAAGAATCTGGACGAAGTGAAGGAAAAGGCAGGCCAGATTATCGGAATGAACCTGGTTACTCCTCAAACTACAGCTGCAGGAAAGAAAGTACATAAGGTATTGGTTGCGCAGGATGTCTATTATCCGGGTGCTAATCCAACTGCCGAGTTCTATATGAGTGTATTGCTGAATCGCCAAACCGGTCGCAATATCATTATGTATTCAACCGAGGGCGGTATGGATATCGAAGAAGTGGCAGAAAAAACGCCAGAACGTATTTTCAAGGAGGAAGTTGATCCTAAAGTAGGACTTCAGGCATTTCAAGCCCGTAAAATCGCTTTTAACCTTGGTTTGAGCGGAAATGCATTCAAAGAAATGACCCGCTTTGTGTCGGCTTTATATAAGGCGTATGTTGAGACTGATTCAGCATTGTTTGAAATTAACCCGGTTCTCAAGACTTCAGATGATAAAATTATCGCGGTTGATGCTAAAGTTGATCTGGATGAAAACGGTTTGTTCCGTCACCCGGATTATGCTGCTCTCCGCGATGTGCTGGAAGAAGATCCTACTGAAGTGGAAGCAGGGGAGCATAACCTCAATTACGTGAAACTGGATGGTAACGTTGGTTGCATGGTGAATGGTGCCGGATTGGCAATGGCTACCATGGATATCATTAAGCTGGCCGGCGGTGAACCTGCTAACTTCCTGGACGTAGGCGGTACCGCAAACGCAGCTCGTGTAGAACAGGCGTTTCGTATTATCCTCAAGGATCCGAATGTGAAGGCTATTCTTGTGAATATCTTCGGTGGAATCGTGCGTTGCGATCGTGTAGCTCAGGGAATTGTTGATGCCTATAATAATATCGGTGAAATTCCGGTTCCTATCATCGTACGTTTGCAGGGTACCAATGCTGACGAAGCGAAAAAACTGATTGATCAGAGCGGACTCAAAGTTTCCTCTGCTATTGAATTGAAAGAAGCTGCTGATCTGGTACAGAAAGTTGTCGGATAATCAGCCTAAATAATTATAAGAAAGCCTCCGGATGACGGGGGCTTTCTTCATTTAAGGGAGGAAGCAAAGAATTTAGAGCCTGAATAGAATATTTAGCCGACTCAATCGTTCGTACTTTTACTGAACTGCCTTCTATATTTGCTTCAATCATTTCTTTTCAATGAGATCCTACGAAGTTAAAAACAAAGGTACCACCTCGCTTTTCCGGAACAGGTTTCTGGAGGCTTTGACACGGACACATTTTGCGATTCCGGTTTCACTGTATTTTATTATTTCAATCGCTCTTCTGATCTATGCAGGAGGCAGACCCGAGATTGAGTTTTGGAAACTGAGTTATATGTTTCCATTGGGTTTACTGACTTTTTCATTCGTAGAATATGCCATTCATCGTTGGGTCTTTCATTTTCATGCTGTAACAGAAAAGCAATTGGCGTTTAAATACAAAGTGCATGGAGTTCATCATGAGTTTCCGCGTGATAAAGATCGATTGGTAATGCCGCCTGTGTTGTCAGTGTTGATTGCATTGATCTTTTATGGTTTTTTTTCATTGCTTACGGGGAAATATGTTCTATTGTTTTTCCCGGGATTCCTTAGCGGATACTCAACGTATCTGTTGGTTCATTATGCAGTACACAGATATCGTCCGCCTGCTCATTTCCTGAAGTTTTTATGGACACACCATGCTTTGCATCATTATAAGTCGGAAGATTCGGCTTTTGGGGTTTCAAATCCTTGTTGGGATTATCTCTTTGGAACAATGCCTTCAAAGGACGATCCTTCTCGCCAGGTATCAAAAGAGAAGGCAAAGGAGTTGTTGGGACAAGCAGCTAAGTAATATTCCTGTCGTTTTTGGCGTTTGGTTGTGGAGAAATAGCTGAAATCAGACTATTCCAATCTTTAAAATTTAGAGGATAGTTATTAGTTTTATCCCATGAAATTTACCAAAATCCTCGTTGCCAATCGTGGTGAAATCGCCTTGCGAATTATGCGTACTGCCCGTGAAATGGGAATTAAAACAGTAGCTGTTTATTCGGAGGCAGATCGAAATGCTTTGCATGTCCGTTATGCGGATGAAGCAGTTTTAATCGGTCCGGCTCCTTCTAATCAGAGTTATCTGGTAATTGATAAAATCATTGATGCTGCACTTCGGACCGGAGCACAGGCCATCCATCCGGGTTATGGATTCTTGTCGGAGAATGCTGTTTTTGCCCGCGAAGTGAAGAAGCAGGGACTTGTGCTGATCGGACCCTCTCCCGAAGCTATGGAGATGATGGGCAGTAAACTGGCTGCGAAGGCTGCTGCGAAACAATATAATATCCCTCTTGTTCCGGGCACCGATTATGCAATCAGCGATATTCAGGAGGCGAAAAAAGTAGCAAAAGAAGTGGGCTTCCCGATCCTGATCAAAGCTTCAGCCGGTGGTGGGGGTAAAGGAATGCGGATTGTGGAGCAGGAAGATCAGTTTGAAGAAATGTTACAGAGAGCGGTGAGTGAGGCAATGTCTGCATTCGGCGATGGTTCTGTATTTATTGAAAGATATGTTGGCTCTCCTCGTCACATCGAAATTCAGGTGTTGGGCGATACCCAGGGAAATGTGGTGTACCTTTTTGAAAGAGAATGCTCAGTTCAGCGTCGTCATCAGAAAGTGGTAGAGGAAGCCCCAAGTTCTGTTTTGACGCCGGCTATCAGAAAAGCAATGGGTGAGTGTGCTGTCCTCGTGGCGAAGGCCTGTAATTATGTGGGAGCGGGTACTGTTGAATTCCTGATGGATGAAAAACTAAATTTTTATTTCCTTGAGATGAATACCCGACTGCAGGTAGAACATCCGGTTACGGAAATGATTACCGGTGTTGATCTGGTAAAGGAACAAATCCGTATTGCGGAAGGTCATCCAATTTCTTTCCGTCAGGAAGATCTGAAAATTAACGGCCATGCAGTGGAAGTTCGTGTATACGCAGAAGATCCAACCAATAACTTCTTGCCCGATATTGGCAATCTGAAAAGATATAAGCGTCCTCAAGGAACAGGGGTCCGAGTAGATGATGGATTTGAGGAAGGAATGGATATTCCGATTTATTATGATCCGATGATTGCGAAATTGATTACCTGGGGTGAGAACAGAGAGCAGGCTATTCAGCGCATGATTCGAGCAATTGATGAATATACTATTGTTGGCTGCGAAACTACACTTCCATTCTGCAGCTACGTAATGAAGCATGAAGCTTTTACCAGCGGAAACTTTGATACCAACTTCGTGAAACTTTATTTTACACCGGAAGTCCTGAAGCCGGTATTCGATGAAGATGAGTTGTTGGCGGCGGCCTTAGTGTCGAAGGAACTTCAATCCAAAGGAAATGTTGCTGCTGTCACTAATTCTGATCCTCAGGTTGGGGGATTTTCCGCCTGGAAATTGAATAGATCCTGAGTTTGGCACATAATTGGGTCAGACTGCATATTATGATTAGATATTGCATTGTACTGCTCTTTATTCTCCTGGCCGGTAATGCCGATGCACAGGTGCTAATGCCCGATGGAAGATACCGGATGTTGGGAACCGTAGTGGATGGCGATACTATTCCTCTCGCACACATGGCTCCTGTAGTCATTTATGAGACCATATCTCCGGAAGCTGCAGCGCGTCTGAAAGCCTATCTGAAACTGAAAAGAGATGTTTTACGGGCATATCCCTATGCGAAACTGGCAGCAACTCAGTTGAAATATATCAATGATAGTATCGCCAATATTCCTAATGAAAGGGCGAGAAAGAAATTTATTAAACAGGAGGAAGCTCTCTTGAAAAAGCAATTCGAGAAAGACTTAAAGAAATTAACCGTTACCCAGGGACGGATTCTGATTAAACTGATCGACAGGGAAACCGGTTCAACTTCTTATCATCTGGTGAAAGAATTAAGAGGATCGTTGCAGGCGTTTTTCTGGCAGGGTCTTGCCCGTCTGTTCGGTTCCAATTTGAAAAGTGAGTACGATGCTGCCGGCGATGATGCCCTGATTGAAGCAATTGTTCAGCAAATAGAACGGGGCGATCTGGTATACAAGCCTGTTACCCGTTAAGGTATTCACAGTGATTTGTTCTTAACTGAACGTAATTGATGCTGTTTTCCTAACTTTGAGAAAGTGAGTACTGTATTTTTGTCGTCATCTAACCTGTTCCATGAGTTTACCCGAAAAGAAAAATAATCGCCGTAAAGAAGAGAAATCGACTGAACCAAAAAAAATTCTACGTTCAGTTTTTATAGAAGATTTTTATTCTGCGGCGTTACGTCATCGTGTGAAAATGGAAATTCTTCTTCCTCCTTGGTATGAAGAAACTCCTCAGTTTAATTTTCGTTTGCTGATTTTGAATGATGGGCAATCCATGATGAAGGTTAAAATCAAAGAGGCGTTATTGGAATTGTATAAGGAAAATAAAATTCCGCCACTGATAGTTTGTGGTGTCCATGCACATAACCGTTTGCAGGAGTATGGTGTATCCGGTGTTCCGGATTATAAAAGCAGAGGCGATAAGGCGTTGAAGTATTCCCGATTTGTAGTGAATGAGCTGTTGCCATTGTTGAAGAAAAATTTCCGCGTGGCTGAAGGTGCAGCATCTACAGCAATTGCCGGTTTTTCATTGGGTGGATTGTCGGCATTTGATATTGCATGGAATTACCCGCATATCTTCGGTACTGCAGGTGTCTTTTCCGGTTCTTTTTGGTGGAGAAGTAAAGGGTATAATGAAGGGTATGATGATACAGCCGATCGGATTATGCATCGTATTGTTCGAAGTACCGATTCAAAAAGTAATCAGCGTTTCTGGTTTCAATGTGGTACGGAGGATGAAATGTCCGACCGGAATAATAATGGTATCATCGACGCTATCGAAGATACGCTGGATGTTATTGCTGAATTAGAACAACTGGGCTACGAACGTGGAAAGGATGTGGAGTATGTAGAGGTGCAAGGTGGCCGTCATCATGAGGATACCTGGGCGGAGGTGATGCCGCAGTTTTTGGAATGGGCTTTTGCTCCTCGTTTGCAGATGTTGTAATGATTAACTTTCAGCTTGTCGTTTAAATTCTGACGTGAAATGGAATTGTACATCCGGATGATTTTTTATCATCTGATCAAGCATCCATTGTGAGTCGGCGAGGTAAACAATATTTCCGTCTTTGTCTGTCGCCACCTGATGTTGCCGGAAACGTACAAACTCATCGAGCTTGGCTTTGTCGTCGCAGGTGACCCAGCATGCTTTGAAAATATTCATCATATTAAACCGGCAGGATGCGCCGTATTCGTGCTCGAGTCGGTATTGAATTACTTCAAACTGGAGCTCTCCAACGGTTCCTACAATTTTCCTGTTGCCGCCGTACTGTGTAAATAACTGTGCAACCCCTTCGTCGGTGAGCTGATTGATGCCTTTCTCCAGTTGTTTGGTTTTCATCGGATCGGTGTTCACCAGCTCTTTGAAGATTTCAGGAGAGAAGTTCGGAATACCCTGGAACTGGAAGTCTTCTCCTTCTGTGAGTGTATCGCCGATTTTAAAATTACCGGAGTCGTATAGTCCGATTACATCTCCGGGAAATGCTTCCTCTACAATGCTTTTGCTTTGTCCGAGGAAGGTGGCTGGATTGTTAAACCGCAGGTCTTTGTCGAGGCGTACATGATGATAAAATTTCCCACGCTCAAACTTTCCGCTGCATACACGTAAGAAGGCAATTCTGTCACGGTGTCGTGGGTCGAGGTTGGCGTGTATCTTGAAGATGAAACCGCTGAAATTTTTGTCTTCAGGAGTGATTTCGCGTTTATCTGTGGGACGACTTCCGGGCTCAGGTGAGATGTCGATGAAGGTGTCGAGCATTTCTTTTACTCCGAAGTTATTGATGGCTGATCCGAAGAATACCGGCGCGATATCAGCGCTTAAGTAAGTGGATCGGTCGAATGGTTCATATACACCTTCAATCAGGTCTACATCTTCGCGTAATTGGGAAGCATAAGGGCCTGCGAGGAGATCTATCTGAGGGTCTTGCAGGCTGGTGATGTGTACTCCATCAGGTTTTTTACTGGAGCCCGGTGTAAAGGCATAAATACTCTTATCGTAAAGATTGTATACACCCTTGAATGTTTGTCCTAAACTGATGGGCCAGCTGAGCGGGCGGACTTTGATGTTTAGTTTCTGCTCCAGTTCATCGAGTAAGTCAAAAGGGTATTGACCTTCACGGTCCATTTTGTTAACGAAGATGATTACCGGCGTGCGTCGCATGCGGCATACTTCCATGAGCTTGTAAGTTTGTTCCTCGACCCCTTTCTGGCAGTCTACAACAAGAATAACACTGTCAACAGCGGTAAGTGTGCGATAGGTATCTTCAGCAAAGTCCTTGTGACCCGGTGTGTCAAGCAGAGTGATTAAAGTATCATTGTACTCAAAGTTCATGACTGAGGTAGCAACGGAGATTCCCCGCTGTCTTTCAATCTCCATGAAATCGGAAGTGGCACTTTTTTTAATCTTGTTTGATTTTACCGCTCCTGCAGTTTGAATCGCTCCACCAAAAAGCAGAAATTTTTCCGTGAGGGTGGTTTTCCCGGCATCGGGGTGACTGATGATGGCAAATGTGCGGCGTTTCTTGATTTCCTGAATGATACTCATAACTTCAAATAAGGCTGCAAAGGTACGGCAGTTGAGGCATTTACCATGTATCAGAAAGCTTTAATATCTTTGACCAAAATATCCTTCAAATTGAAACAAGTATCGCTGATTCTCAATGTTATACTGCTGGTGGCAGTGGCATTCCTGTATTTTAAGGTGTATTCTAAGGAAGAACCTGTGGTGGTAACCGGACCTGCTGCCAGCTCGAAAGTGGTCTTCGTGAACTCCGATTCACTGATGGACAATTATTCGTTTTTTAATGAACTTCAGGACCGTATGGAGAAGAAAAAGGATAGCCTCGACCGGATGTTGACGGCGAGAGGAAGTGCGTTGGAAAAGGAAGTTCAGGACTACCAGCAGAAGGCAGCAGGTATGAGTGATGGAGAGCGTCAGTTGCGCGAAGAAGCTTTGATGAGAAAACAACAGGGCTTGATGCAGGAACGTGATAATCTGCTCGACAAACTGAAAGAGGAAGAAGCTGCATTAACCGATAGCATTCATAATGACCTGATGACTTACCTTAAAGAGTTTAATAAGTCGAATAAGTTTGATTTTATTCTCGGTTATTCCCGCGGTGGTGGAATTTTATTCGCGAATGATTCGCTCGATATCACCAAAAAAGTAATAGAAGGAATTAATAAAAAATAAATCCCGGTCGAATAACCGGGATTCAATAATAGTTGATCGCGATTCTTTTTAGAAGAGTCCGTGTAATTCTGCGTTGATTTTGTTAATCACCATACCCAGATGTTCAGGGTTCTCTGCGAAGTTGATATCGTCGATATCGATGATTAATAATTTACCTGATTCGTATTGGGAGATCCACGCTTCATAACGCTCATTTAATCGTTTAAGATAATCGAGACGTATAGAGTTTTCATATGCACGTCCACGTTTCTGAATCTGATTCACCAGTGCAGGAACACTGCCACGCAGATAAATCATCAGATCAGGTGGCTGCACAAAATTACTCATGAGGTTAAACAGCTCCAGGTAGTTATTGAAATCACGGGTGGTCATTAATCCCATCGCGTGAAGGTTCGGTGCAAAGATGTAAGCATCTTCATAAATAGTACGATCCTGAATAACTGTTTTATTACTCTTTCTGATTTTCAGAATCTGGTTGAAGCGACTGTTCAGGAAGTAGATCTGAAGGTTGAATGACCAGCGTTGCATGTCTTCGTAAAAATCATTGAGATAAGGATTGTCATCCACATCTTCAAAATGAGGCTCCCACTTCAGATTTTTTGCCAGCAGACTGGTAAGGGTTGTTTTTCCTGAACCGATATTGCCGGCCACAGCGATATGCATATTCTTAGTGTTTGGTGTAGTTGCCAATTTGTTGGATTTTATTCGGGTAAAAAATGGTGATTACCCGAGGTTCAAAAATAGTCGGTGTTTTTTAGTCAACCAAAGAGTGTTGAAAAGTTCATCAGGGGATATACAGTGTACCGTTTTGCAGGTACCAGAGCTTTGTGCCCGAGTAAGCGGCTTCTTGTGCCAGGGGGGGGGCGGGGAATTCCTCCTCTTCAATCCCGTTCAGGCGGAGGTGATGGGTGATTTTCTGCCCCGATTGTGTATAGCTGATGCTCTGTTCGCCCAATTGAAATAAAACAGGTCGATCTTTGATTTTAAATGATTTAAGCTTGGTTCCGAACTGGTCAAACACGATTATTTCTTCGTTATCGAGCCAGGCAATCCACTGCTGGTTAGCTTGTAG
>Ga0075163_10011284_pt1 | contig 11650 bp, 7 predicted proteins | sample JI1023141ADNA_FD_71478 | JGI IMG/M metagenome (GOLD analysis project Ga0075163, IMG submission 71478) | Wastewater effluent complex algal communities from Wisconsin, to seasonally profile nutrient transformation and Carbon sequestration -... | ecosystem: Engineered > WWTP > Effluent > Algae... | reverse complement strand
TGCCGACGCCGCAAGGTGACTACGACGGCACGCTGCGCACGATCGCACAACTCGTCGAGCTCGCCGACCAGCGGCTCGGCATTCGCGATCGGAGAGTGCCGGTGGGGTTTGCGATCCCGGGCACGATTTCGCCGGCGACGGGCCGCATGAAGAACGCCAACTCGACCGTGCTGAACGGGCGTTCGCTGCGCGAGGATCTCGAGCGGCTCCTGCAGCGCCCGGTGCGGCTGCAGAACGACGCCAACTGCCTCGCGGTCAGTGAAGCCGCGGACGGTGCGGCGCGCGGCGCCAAGGTCGTGTTCGCCGTGATCCTCGGCACTGGCGTTGGCGCTGGCATTGCGCTCGATGGCCGGGCGTGGGGTGGGGCCAACGCGATCGCGGGCGAATGGGGGCACAACCCGTTGCCGTGGCCGCGCCCCGAGGGGCCGTGGCAGGAAGTGCCAGGGCCGGCCTGCTGGTGTGGGCAACACGGTTGCCTGGAGACGTGGCTGTCGGGCCCTTCGTTTGCCGCGGACCACGAGCGCCACACCGGCCGGCGCCGCAGCGCGGTCGAGATCATCGCCGCGATGCGCGCGGGGGAAGTCGCCGCCGGGGACACGTTTGCCCGCTATCGCGACCGCCTCGCGCGTGGCCTCGCCCACATCCTCAACGTGCTCGATCCCGAAGTGATCGTGTTTGGCGGCGGCATGTCCAACGTCACCGAGCTCTACGAGCAGGTGCCGCCGCAGATGGCGCGTTCGGTGTTCTCCGACGTCGTCACCACGCCGCTGCGGCCCGCGCGGCACGGCGACTCTTCGGGAGTGCGCGGTGCCGCGTGGTTGTGGCTCACTGCAGAGTGATGGCGATCGGATTGCTGACCGCCGAGAAGCCGAGCACCGCTTCGACGAGCACTGCCGCGAAGTGGCCGGGCAGACCGGTGAGGCCCGAAGAGGGCGGCAAGGCAAACGTCGCATTGCCGCGGCCCTGCGCGTCGAGCACGCCGAGGAAGTTCTGGAACCACGCGCCGTTCACCGCAGTGAGGCCGAGCTGCGTGCAGAAGTCCTGATTGAGCGGCACGGTGATGCCCGGCGCCAAGGTCGTGCCGGGGCTCGTGCCCGAGCAGCCCCAGGCGATCAGGTAGAGCGTGCCCGGCTGGGCGCATGGGGCGATCACGGTCGGGTGCAGGGCAGCGCCTGCAGCGAGCGAGACCGTCGCGGCGTCCGACGGATAGAGCAGGGGATCGGCAAACTCGAGCTTCGTGATGCAGTTGCCGGCCTGGCCGACGATGGCCGAGCTGCGCAGGTTGTCGTTCTCGTTGCTCTCGTGGATCGCGTCGTTGCGGTCGACGATGCCATAGACGTAGTAGACGCGCGCTTCGAGGCGCCACGGCAGATTGGCCGCGTACTGCAACGACACCTGCTGGCTCGCCGCGAGGCTATTGATCGTCTGTTTGCCGAGGTAGATGCCCTGGGGGGACCACGGCTGCTGCGTTGCGAGGAAGAACTCGACTTCAAACGGGGTCGCGGCCGCCGCGGGTCCGTCGTTGGCGATGCTGTAGTTGAACGTGACCGGCAAGCCTGGGGTGACCCAGACCTGACTCAAGGTCATCGCCGTGAAGTGCAGCTGCGCCGCTGTCGGATCGTTGACCGACACCTGCCACGACCTGCTCTCGCGCATGACGCCGGCCGGGTCGTTGCGAACGAGCGTCGTACGGTCCTGCACGGTGACGGCCACCGTGTGGTTGCCGAGCGAGAGCCCGGTGGGATCAAACAGGAAGTTCGACGACGTCGCGTTCGGCACGTTCTGCCCGTCGACCTGCCACTGGATCAGCGGGTTGTTGCCCGCCGGCACGATGTGCGTGATCGAGAACTGCTGCGTCGAGCCGGTGCTGACCGCCACGCTGCTCGTGGTTGGCGAGAACTGCACGATCGTGTTGGCGATCGAGTTCGTGAGCTTGCTGATCTGTTCCTTGCAGACCGCGCACAGCGCCACGCCGAGCGTGCGCATGAGGCAGTTGTTCTTCGGCCGGTAGAGGCCGTACACGTAGTAGCCAGCGCCCTGGAACGCGCTGATGTTGTCGGTGCCCCACCAGTGCGACCACTTCTGTCCGCTCGGCGACGTGGTGATGTTGGCCTGACTCGGCTCGCTGCCGGTGTAGGTCTGGTTGGGGTAATCGTACTCGTCGGCGAGGCTGCCGAGGCTGTGGCCGAGTTCGTGGATCTGCACCTCGGTCATCGAGCCGCCGTTGTAGCTGACGGCAAACGTCGAGGCACAACCGCCGTAGCGGCTGTCGTTCACAAACACGAGCACGCGCCCTTCGTTGGCGGGCGCGAGCGCCGCATCGGCCAGGGCCAGCGACGTGTTCTGGATGTAGAGACAACGATCGACGCCGCCGGTGTTGTAGGTCGCGTTGTAGACCGTGTTCTTGTAGACGGGTGGATTCTCGTCAGGCCGATCCGCACCACTTTCGACGCTCGCGCGGAACACCGTGTGCACGTTGTAGTAACTGGCGAACGTCGCGTACGGCTGCTTCTGGAACAGCGCCGTGAGGAACGTCTGCACATCCTGGTTGAAGCGCGTCTGTTCGGCGGCCTGGTAACCATCGCCGAGGATGACCATGTCGTAGCGACTCTGCGTCGTGCCGCTGTTGAAGACCGTCGTCACGACCGGTTGCTGTGCCACTGCTGAGGAGAGGGCGAGAGCGGCAGTGGCCGCGGCGAGCAGGAAGCGCCTCACCGGCCACCTCCGGCGAGCTTTTGCACCGTGGCGCCGTCGACCGTGCCGACCACGGTGCGGTCGCGCAGGAAGGTGTAGCTGGTCGCGTCGGCAAACGCGGGCACGTTGGTGAGCATGGCGACGTGGCTGTCGACGACGATGCAGCCCTCCGCCGTGCGCGGCTGGCCCTTGGCCTGCGGCGACAGGTCGAACTTGCTGAGGTCCAGCGGCACGTTGGCGAGCTCCGCGCCCTTGGCATCGCGGATCGACAGGCTCCAGTTGCTCGCGAAGCCCTTCGGCACACCGGCCCATGGATCGGCCTTGGCAACGGCCGCTGTGATGTTCAGCTGGTCGCGATCGCCTTCGACGACGAGGGCGTAGTGGCCGACCGCCTCAGGGACTTCCGGCGGGGCACCCGCTGCCGAAGTGCCACTGCCACGGTCGGCAGAGATGTACAGGCCGAGCGCGGCGAATGCGACGCCGGCGCCTAGCAGTTGGGAGACTTGCATGTGTGGTGTTCGAAAGGGGGCCCGAGGAATATAGCCAACGTTGGAAAGGAGTGGCGAGACCGGACAGGATGCGGGGATGGACTTTCGCGGTCGTGTTTTTCTGGCCCCCCTCACCAAAGGTGGCAACCTGCCCTTCCGTCGCCTCTGTCTCGCCCATGGCTGCGAGGTCACGATGGGGGAGATGGCCTACGCCTACCAGGTCGTGAAGCGCAGCAAGAGCGAATTGGCGCTGCTGCGAAAACACCCGGATGAGACGTGTTTTGGCGCCCAGATCGCGGCTTCGCGGCCAGGTGATGCCATTACGGCGGGTCTGGCGGCCGCCGAACGTGGCGCCAGCTGGGTTGACCTCAACTGCGGCTGCCCGATCCACGACACGGTCAAGCGCGGCATGGGCGCCAAGCTGCTGCAGCACCCGGTGGGCCTCGGCAAGCTCGTCGAGGAGATGGTGAAGGCGATTCCCGTCCCTGTCACGGTGAAGATCCGCCTCGGCTGGAGCGAGAGCGACCAGAACGCGAGCGAGGTCGCCAGGATCATCGAGGAGTCCGGTGCCGCGGCGCTGTGCGTACACGGCCGTACGCGCGAGCAGCGGTATTCACGCGCCGCCGACTGGGATGCCGTGGCCCGGATCGCCGCCGAACGCACGATTCCGGTGATCGGCAATGGCGACCTGCTCACGTGGTATGAGACCCACGATCGCTGGCAGAAGAGCGGGGTTGCGTCCGTGATGATCGGGCGCGGTGCTCTGATCAAACCGTGGATCTTTCGCGAGATCGCCGAGAAGAAGGCGTGGGAGCCGACGGCCACGGAGCGACTCGGCGTCTACCACCACCTCGCGCAGATGATGAAGGGCCACTTCCGCGACGACGAGAAGGGCCGCGAACGCACGATGCGGTTCCTGCCGTGGCACTTCGAGTTCTTCTGCCGCTACCGGCCGCTGTCGGCGCAACACTTCGTCGACGCGTCGCGCGAGCACCCGCTCATGCAGACGCGTGGTGCCGATGACGAAGTGGGGCTGCCGGTGCTCGAGATGTTGCTGCGCGATGCGCGGCCCGAAGTGCACCTGCGACTCGCCAACCTGCTGTGGGAGGCCGCGGACGTGGCCGAGGCCGAAGTGCGCGCGCTCGCGTTGGCGGCCGAGATGCCGCCCGTCGCTGGCGAAGCCGGCGAGATGGCGACGGCGCACGGTTAGCCGACGCTCGCATGGCTGGTCAGTGATCGACGGCGTGCCGGTGTTGCCGGCCGCCGTCGTGCTGCTGCGCCTTGCGGCGCGCGCGACTACTTCTTCTCGCTGATCGCGACCGTGACCGTGGTCAGGCCGTCGGACACGACGATCGTTCCCGCCTTGAAGGCGGCGGGAATGACCAGCGTCGCCTTGCCGGCGGTCACCGGCAGTTCCGCCATCGGCACCGGGACCTCGCCCGAGGTGTTGTTCACTATGAGCTTGGTCGCAGCCGTCTTCACGACGAACTCGATCGAGTCCCCGGCAGTGGCCTTCGAAGGTCCTTCGAGCGCGGTCTCGGTATAGGCCGCCGGCACGTAGCCCTGGGTCCACTTGTGGAGCAGGTTCGTGCGGTAGAGGCCAAAGGTGATGCCGGCAAGGATCAGCAGCCACAGGATGACCTTTGGCCAGACGCTCTTCTTCTCGGCATACGGGTCGACCAGCGAACGCTCCGAGCCCGCGGGGATCTTCGGCAGTTCGGTGAGCGAGCTGCCGAGCGGGATGTTGACCCGCGTCAGCGTGTTCACGGCCCAGCCGTTGGCGTCGAGGATCGGACCGAGGTTGCGCTGGCGTAGCTTCAGCCAGGCGATGAACATCGACGGGCCCGAGATCGCGAGCAGGATGCCGACGATGCCGAGTGGGATCCACGGGCCGAGGTCGAGGAAGCCGCCCAGGATGCCCGCGAGGGCCGTACTGAGGCCGCCGACCGCGACGCCGAGGGCGGCGACGATGCCGATGTCAAACTTCGGCTTTGGCGGGGCCGTGCCGGTCTTCGCGGCCTCCCCAGCGGCGGCGGCGCCGGTGGCGAGACGCGCATTGGCTGCTTCGTCGGCCGCAGCCGCCTTCTTGGCGACGGCTTCCTGGATCGAGCGCAGCACCTTCTTGTAGGGCGACCAGAACGCCTGGCGGATGCTGATCGGGTTGCTGACGATCTTCGTGATCGTCGCGTTCCAGTCGTCACCCTTGCGGTCGTAGAAGATGCCGTTGCGACCTTCAAACAGGTTGTCGCTGTCGCCGGCCGTGAACGCGCAGGCGACGCTCATCTTCAGGCCGCCCGGCCGCGTGCAATCGACGTAGGCGAGGAAGCTGTTGGACATCGGCGCCATCTTGGCGTGCTTGCCGGCGTCGGCGACGTGGAAGCACATCTCGCAAGCGCGGCCGTCCAGATAGAGCGTGCCGGCCTGGAAGATCGCGCCGCGGCGCGCGTAGAAGTCGCTGAAGCTCACGTAGTTGTTCAGCAGGCGCGCGAAGTCGCGGTGCATGCGCGTGAGTTTTTCGACGCGCGTCATCGCTTCGACTTCGCCAGCGACGGCGAGGTCTTCTGCGATCGCGGCCTGCAGCGCGGCCTTCGTCTTGCCGGCGACGATTTCCTTGCAGCGCGCGCGGCCGAGGCCTTCGACCTGCGCGCCGGTCTTGCCGCCGAGCCAGGCCTGGTAGCCGGCGAACTTCGCGCCCAGCGCGGCCCAATCGGTCTCGTTGAGCGAGTCCTTGTCCTTGCAGCAGGTGGCCTTCAGCGCGCTCAGGGCACCGAGCCAGGCGGGGTTCACGCCCTTGCTGAGCGGCAGTGCCTTGTTGGCTTCGATGATCGCGAGCGGGAAGTGCGCGACCTCGTTGGCCGTGATCGTGAGGTCCTTCGCAGCGGCCGTGATGTAGGCCGCTTCTTCGCGATTGACGGCGGCCAGCGCGCGGCCATCGAACGCGGCGAGGCGGCAGCGACCGAAGAAGTCGTCAACCTTTGCGTGCACGGCCGAGAACGCCGCGTAGGCCGCGGCGGTGCCGTCACCAAAAGGCAGCACGTTCTTGGCGTCGGCTTCGGCGGCCTTGTGCCACGCATCGAAGTCGGCGCAGGCGGCGAAGAACGCGTCGAGCTGCGCCTGGTCGAAACCGAGCTTGCCCGAGCGGTCTATCGTGCCGCCCATGCAGGCGATGATCTCGGCGGCGACTGCGGCGGCCTTCTCGTCATCGACGCTGTCGGCGGGTACCACGCCGTCGCCGTTGCGCTTGCCCTTCGCGAACACTTCGGCCGTCTGTGCGGTATCGGCAACCGTGATGACCGTGGCTGCTTCCTTGCCGACGCTCTTCAGGATGTGCTTCGCGGACGCGAGCAGCGCCTTGCCTTCGGCCGTGTCCTTGCGCAGGTTGGCGAGTTGCACGCCATCTTCGCCCTTGGCGAGGCCGTCGGCGTTGGCGAGCGCATCGCGCAGCCACTTCACCGCGGCGAGAATCTCGGGCGGGCGGACCTGGCCGTCGCCGTCCTGGTCGAGCAGCTCGAGGGTGCGGGCATCGATCTCGAGGCCCTTCACCGGGCAGCTGAGCGCTACCCAGAGCTTCTGGTCGAGTTGGTCGAGATTGAGAACGTCGGCGCCTTTGTCGAGGCGGACCTGATCGACGCCGCCGGCGCGATAGAACGACCAGCGGTGAGAGGCGGTCTTGGGGGTGGCTTGGGCCATGTTTGGTTGGTTGGCGAGGTGTGTCGCGGGATCGTGAGAGATCCCGTTCCCGGTTCGGGGGCGAAGAGTTTCGCGGCGGCGCCATGCCGGTCAAGGAGAACGCGGCCGAACGGCCGAATTCAGCAACCTAGAGCGCGAGTGCGCCGGCGAACAACTGCGGCTCGCCGGCTCGCACGGCGGCCTGCAGCGCCAACGAACGGTCGATCGCGCGCTCGGCATAACCCAACGGCAGCGTGGGGCCGTCGAGTGCGGCCCACGTCGGCGTGGCCGCGCGGCGCGTCACTTCGTGCTGCGCAGCGCGCTGCAACCGGCTGTCACCTGCGGCCAGCGCCAGCGCTGCAAGGTTGGTCGCCGCGGGTAGATAGGTCGGATCGAGCGAGATGGCCTGATGCCACAGGCGCCAGGCCGCTTCGCCGCCGTCGTTGCCGCGCCAGCGCAGCGTCGCGAGCGCGAGCAGGTTCAGCGTGCGCGGATCCTTGGGCGCCAGATGGTGCGCTGCGAGTGCCGCGGCGACGATCGTCTTGCCCTCGGCCCACGACGTCAGCATGGCGGTGGCGCGGCCTAGCACGCGGTCGAGTTCGGTGCTCACCGGGCGCCCTGGCCCAGGTCTGGTGAGCACAGCTTCGATCTGGCCGATGCGTCGCGACAGGCGGTGGTCCTGGACCCGACGATGTCCCGCGGCGGCGATGCGGCGCAGCCGGGTCGGATTGGCGAGCAGGTCCTGCACGACGGTTTCGAGATCGGTCGCGTCGTAGAGCACGCATTCTTCGCCGGGCACGAAGAAGTCCGCGACCTCGAGGTTCTCACGTTCCATCATGAGCAGCGCGCCGCACGCGGGCACTTCGAACGCGCGCAGGTTCATCTCGCCGCGAATGCTGCGGTTCCAGCCGATCTTGCAGCGATTCAGGTATTGGCCATAAGCCTCACCGCAGATGCCGCTGCGCGCGTCCGCGGCGATGCCGAGATCCTGCAGATGCCGCAGTCGTTCGACCCAGGCGGCGCGTTCGCGCTGTACGGATGGATTGAGGTTGCCGACAAAGCCGATGTCGAGATCGCGCGGGCCGGCGTTCGGCAGCAGTTGGTGGAACGGACGCTTGTGCGCGTACTGATTCCAGTAGCGCACGTCGGGGAACGTGAGGCGACGGAACAGATCGACACCGGCGCGATCGCAGAGCAGCACGTCGAAGAACGGCCATAGCCCCGCGACATACGGCAAGCTCAGGTTGTAGTCCGAGATCACGCCGACGATCGGGTGCGGGCAGTGTTCGAGGCCGGCGGGCAGCGGTTCCTGGTCGGGCCAGTAGAGCAACACGAGGTCCGGCACGAAGCCGTCTGGCAGTGCCGCGGCGAGTTCGTCCCAACTGCCCGTCGATGGGTCAAACGCCACATCAAACGGGAAGTGCACGCCGTCGACCATCATGCGCACAGGCGGCCCGAAGGTGACGAGCTCGATTCCCCGCATCGCCGCACGTTCGTCGAAACACTCGAGCGGCAGGTTGCAGAGAATGCGCATGTTCGTGTGGGTCAGGCTGCCGGCAACGCGGCGAGGTTGGCGCTGGCGTCGGTGTGGTTGGGTTGCAGCACCAGGGCGCGTTCGAAGCTCTGGCGCGCAGCGGCGACTTCGCCAGCTTGGAAGAGCACGACGCCGAGGCGGTTGTAGGCATCAGCGGTGCGCCGACCGACGGCAATGGCCGCGCGGAAGGCCTGCGCGGCCTCGGCCATGGCGCCCAGCGCGTGCAGGACATGGCCGCGCGCCGCGTGCAGCGCTTCATCGTCGATGCCGCGTTGGCTCAGCGCATCGTAGATTGCGAGCGCGCCAGCGTGATCGCCGGCGAGATGGCGCGCTTCGGCCACCTGGCGCTGCAGGTCGGTGTTGTCGGGATCGAGGCACGACGCTGCGGCGAGCAGGCGCGCAGCGGGCTCCGGCTGCTGGAGGTGCAGGAACTGCGTGGCCTCGCGGCGCAGGCGCTGCAGCAGGTCGTTCACGACGGTACTCGCGTCGATGCTCGTGGGCTCGACGAGGCGCAGTGCCGAACGCTCGTTCGGCGCGGCGGTCGGCATGGCCTTGGTTTGCCTGTTGCGAGACTGGCGCACGTTCACGAAGTCCTGCAGCGCCGCTTCGAGTTCGGTGCCATGGCAATCGCGCGTGTAGCGACTCGCGGTGCGCATGCCTTCGCGCCGGAGCGTCGTGCGCACCTCCGGCACACGGCCGGCGACGATCAGCGCTTCGGCCATCGCCGCGGGATCGCGCGGTGGTACGAACATCGCGTAGTGGTCTTCGCCGCGGCCGTCGCCGTGGCTGCGGAAGCACGGAATGTCGGTGAGCACGCTCGGAATGCCGCACGCCATCGCTTCGATGGCCGGCAGGAAGAAACCCTCCTCGGCGCCGCGGCTCGTGCCGAGGAACACATCGAGCGAACGGTAGAAGTCGCCCATCTGCGCCGGTGGCAACTGCTGGTGCCATTCGACGGGGAACGGCGTGTTCTGCTCGGCGGCTGCGGGCGTGGTATTCGTCGCCCGCACGAGCACGATCGGCTGGCCCGCGAGATGGGCGAGGCGGCACGCTTCATAGCCGGTGGCGAGGTCCTTCCAATCGATCTGGTAGGGGCCAACGAGACCAACGCGCAGTGGTGAGCCAGGGCGCCGTTCGGGGCCGGGGCGGTGCACTTCGTGATCGATCGCGTAGGTGATCTGCTTTGCTTCGATGCCGAAGTGCTCCCGCAGCAGGTTGGTGAGGTTCTTCGAGATCGTGACGTGCTCGACGCCCTTCAGGCGGTAGGCCGCTTCGATGCGATCGCGCAGCTTCACGTTCTCGGGGTTGTCGCCCTCGTAACCCTGGCAGTAGTGCACGGGCACGCCCTTCGCCTCGCCCGCACTCGCCGCCCACGGCACCGTGGTCCAGAACGTGCCGATCACGATGTCACCGTCGGGCAGGTGCTCTGGGCGGAAGTCCTGCACGGTGCGGAACGCGCACGCGAGCTTCATCCAGCTCGGTGGTCCCGACCGACTCAAGACGGTGACTTGATGGCCGCGTTGCTGCAGCCAGTTCGCATCTTCGAGCGCAACCTTGACGCCGCCCCACAGTTGGTCGGCCACTTCCAACAGCCACGTGATTCGCATTTCGTTCGACTCCTGCCAAGGGCTCATCGGCCCGATGGCATGGGCGAACTTGAGGCGAGCTGCGCGAAGTGTGGCGTTCGCCGCGGCGGGCCTACATGCCGACGTGCACGCTCACGGCGTTCGACCACGACAGGCCGCCCTGGACCGGTTCGAAGCAGGCGTGCTGGATGTGGAAGACCGCGCCTCCGGATGCCGGGCTCAGGTTGAACGCGAAGGACAACGTGGCGGGTGTGCCGGAGTTGCTGAAGCCGATCACCGAGGCGTCGATGCTCGTGTAGAGCGTGCAGCCGCTGGTGCCGAGCAAGGGGTCGAGCGACAGGGGGAGCGGGAGGCCCTGGTGGGAGGTCGTGCTGATGCCAAAGACCATCGCGCCGAGTGCGTTCGAGGCGTGGTTGTTGGAAGCGGCGATCACGTTGCCGCCGGCGTTGAGGTTGCCGGTCACGGTCAGGGTCACGGGGCCGTTGGCACCGCTGCAGCCGACGCCAAACGGCGAAGCGAAGCCGCCGAGCGATTCGAGGCCGCGCAGGTCCGTGGCGCCCGTCATGACGCCGATCAGGTTCGCAGCGCCGGTCGTGAGATCGATGCTGAAGAGCGAGTTCGTCGAACTGCCACCGCCGGCGAGCAGGCGCCCATCAGGATGCGAGCACAGGAACTGCAGCCCGGTTGGGCCGGTGACGCCAGGGAACGGATCCGTCGCGGCGCCCGTGTTGGGATCGATGACGACGACCCCGTTGTTGAGGTCCCAGGCGTAGAGCGTGCCTTGGTGCATCGCGAGGCCCTGGATGCTGCTGTAGCCCGTGCTGCCGATCGTCGTCCAGGTTCCCGTGATCGTATCGACGCGAACCAGGCGATCGGGAGCGCCGTCGTTGATGCCAAACAGGTCGGTGCCACCCGCTTCGCAGAAGCCGCGCATGTCGATCGTATTGGTGTGCACGACCGTGGCGCTGCCGGTGTTCCGATCGATCAACGTAAAGCCGTAGACGTAAGGCGTCGTCGAGGTGCGCGTCGTGCACCAGAGGTTGCCGCTGGCGTCGTGACCCAGCGCGTTCTGGCCGGGCAGGCCGGTGCCGAGCGGGGTCACGGCGGCGGTCATCGAGTCGACGAGCACAACCTGTCCTGCCCAACCGACGCCGATCAGGTCTTGGGCGGGAAGGTGGGCGCTTGCGAACAGGGCGAAGGCGAGAACGGTGGTGTGGAGGTTTTGCATGGTGGCGATCCGCGGCCGCAGGGTGCGGCATTCGAGCCATGCAGCGAAAACGAAGTCCGACTGGCTGACAAGGGGGGGCGCGTCCCTTCTTCGTCGCGGGCGTGTCAGCGCTGGGGTGCCTTCAGCGCTGGGTTCTTCAGCGCTGGGGTTTCAGCGGTTCGCGCGGAACTTCCGCCGCATCGGGCTTCGGCCGTTTCGCGCGACCGCTGAAGAGCTCGCCAGATGCGGTTGCCAGGATGTCACCATTCGAGTTGATCCAGAATGCGCGCGTGCCGGTTACGCCAGATTGCACTGGCCAGGCAACGGCGCACCATTCGGACTCGGCGCGCGTCGCATCGACGTCGACGCCGCGGGCACCACCGGTCGGTGCCTCGGCGACCCAGCCGTCCTTGCCAGGCAGAAACACCTGAAACAGGTAGCCCCCACGCAGAACACACGAGCCGCGCACCCG
>Ga0075163_10011283_pt1 | contig 11650 bp, 10 predicted proteins | sample JI1023141ADNA_FD_71478 | JGI IMG/M metagenome (GOLD analysis project Ga0075163, IMG submission 71478) | Wastewater effluent complex algal communities from Wisconsin, to seasonally profile nutrient transformation and Carbon sequestration -... | ecosystem: Engineered > WWTP > Effluent > Algae... | reverse complement strand
CGCGCCTACGCGTGGTGGTCGGCGACGCTCTCCGATGCGAGCGAGACCTCGTTTCGGCAGCTGCTCGGCGATGGTCGGCCGCTGCCGATCGGCCGCGAGCTGCTCCGCTGGGCCTTCGGTCGCTCGGTCCACACCTTGCCGGCGCTGGCCCTGGCGGCGATGGAAGACGTCTGGCCCTTCGTGCCGAGCGAGGCGCGAGTCCGCGAGCTGATCGCGGAGGGTCGAGCCTTTCGAGCGCGACTCCACGAGCAGCTCGGCTCGCGCGGCGTGCTGCTCTATCCCTCGCATCCGCGCGCGGCCCCGCGCCATCACGCGCCGCTGCTGCGGCCCTTCGATTGGAGCTACACGGCGATCTTCAACGTCATGGAGCTGCCGGTCACGCAGGTGCCGATGGGTCTGGCTCGCGCTGGCGTGCCGCTCGGCGTTCAGGTCGTCGCGGGCGACGGGCGTGATCACGTCGCGATCGCGGTCGCCTGCGCGCTCGAGCGCGAGACCGGTGGTTGGGTGCCGCCCTATTCGCGCCACGACGGCAAGCTGCGGGAGGCCTCGTGAATCGCGAGCGACCGATCCGTGCGCTGCTGATCCTCGCGCTGGTGCTGATCGCGGTGCCCTGGGCGTTCAAGCTGAGCGGCCAAGGTCAGCTCGGCTCCTCGTGCGAGGGCGGCTTCGACTGCGCCGTGATCTCGGGTCGCTGCGTGCTGGGCGAGCAAGGCCGCTTCTGTACGGAAGTCTGCACGAGCGACGAGCAGTGCCCGAGCACCGGCCACTGCGGGATCCCGCCCTTCGACTTCTTTCAAGTTTGGTTCTCGACCAGCCCGATGAGCGAGCGAGTCTGCGTGCCCGGGCCCCGACCCGCGCAGCCGCCCACGATCGAGGACTTCGAAGCGCCGCCGCCCGCAGGCAAGGGCGAGGGCGCTCAACCAGCGCCGGTCCGCAAGGCTTCGATCAAGTCGCGGTAGGTCGCCCAGCGCGTCTGCGAGAGCTCGCCCCGGTCGCGGGCCTGCTTGATCGCGCAGTCGGGCTCGGCGAGGTGCAGGCAGTCGCCGAAGCGGCAGTGTTGATGGGCGTGGATGGCCACGAAGCCGGGAAACCAAGTCGCGAGTTCGCGCGTGGTGATTTCGACCAGGCCGAATTCGCGAAAGCCTGGCGTGTCGACCAGCTCGCCGCCCTCGGGCAGCGCGTGCAAGGTCGCGGTCGTGGTCGTGTGGCGGCCGAGGCCCGAGAGCGGGTTGATCTCGCCGACGTTGAGCGCGAGCTCGGGCAGCAGCGCGTTGACCAGCGAGCTCTTGCCCACACCCGAGGTCCCGACGAAGGCCCCGCGCTGCGAGCCACCAGCGAAGCGCGAACGCAGCTCGGCGAGGCCTCGCTCCTGCGCGGCCGAGACCACGCAGAGCTCCAGCGGCTCGCCCCTCGCGCTCGCGGGCCAGGTCGCGCGCAGCTCGGCGATCATCGGCTCGGCCTCGGGCAGATCGGCCTTGTTGAGGATCACGATCGGCTCGAGCCCCTCGGCCGCGGCGGCGACCAGCGCTCGATCGATGAAGCCCGCCGGGGTCGCAGGCCGCGGCGCGACCACGATGCCGAGGATGTCGAGGTTGGCCGCGACCACGTGGGCTCGGCCCATGCCGTCGCGCCGACGCAGTTGGTTGCGACGCTCGAGTCGGACCAGCCGCTCGCCGATCAGCTCGACCCGATCGCCGACGACATGGCCCGAGCGACGCAGGACCTTGACCGGCCGTCGCTCGCCGCTCTCGAGCCGAACTTCGACCGCGACGCCGTAGTGGGCGACGATCAGCCCCCGCTCGATCGGCTCGTCGGTGTCGGCGACGATGCCGAGCTCGCCGAGCGTCGGCGCGCCCGCTCGGCCAGCCCGCTCGCGGCCCGTCGATGGAGCGGTAGGACCCACGTGGTGGGTCCGAAGGGGACGACGCTTGCGACCAGGCCCAGCCAAAATCAGCCGATCTGGCCGGCCTTGGCGAGCGCCTTGGCCTCGACCTGTTGGATCTCGACGTAGCCTTGCGAGCTGACCGGGTTGAGCCCCTCGCTGGCCTCCATCGAGGCGTCGGCCGGGTTGTAGAGCGAGTGCGGGCAGTCGCGCAGGGCCTCGAAGTAGAGGTTGCCGCGGTAGAGCCCGAGCGCGACGGTGCCGGTCGCGTAGTGGGCGAGCGAGTCGATCGCGGCCAGCACGGCGCGGGCCTGCGGCTCGAACACCCGACCGTCGTAGATCGCCTGGGCGTAGAGCGGCGAGAGCGTCTGCAGCAGCGAGGTCGCGCGGCGATCGAGCACGGCCTGATAGACCACGCGCAGGCCGAAGCCGAGCAGCTCGAGCCCGGGCGCCTCGTAGACGCCGCGGCTCTTGGTCCCGATCACGCGGTTCTCGAGCGCGCTCTTGAGCCCGATCCCGCACGCGCCCGCGAGCGCGTTGGCCCGCTGCATGATCGAGAGCGGGTCGCCGCGCTCGCCGTCGATCGCCACGCACTGACCGGCCTCGAAGCGGAGCGAGACATGACGAATCTCGTCGGGGGCCTGGTGCGGCCACACGCACATGACCGGGTCGACGATGGTCATCGGCGTGTCGAGGTCCTCGAGATCCTCGGCCTCGTGCGAGAGCCCAGCCAAGTTGGCGTCGGTCGAGTAGCGCTTGCGCGGCCCGACGTCGGCCTCGATCCCGCGCTCGCGCAGGTAGCCGGCCATCTGCTTGCGCCCGGGGAACTGCTCGAGCAAGGCCGGGTCGCGCCAGGGCGCGTAAACCTTCATGTCCGGCGCGAGCATGTTGGTGTAGCGCTCGAAGCGGATCTGGTCGTTGCCGCGCCCGGTCGCCCCGTGGGCCAGCACGGTGCAGCCCCGCTCGCGCATCGCCGAGAGCAGCCCGCGAACCGTGACCGCGCGGGCCATGCCGGTCGTGTTCCAGTAGCCGCCGTCGTAGGTGGCTTGGGCGCGGAGCATCTGAAAGCAGGACTCGGCCATCTCGCGGCGAAGATCGACGATCAGCGTCTCGGCGCCGGTCGGCTGCATCTTGGTCCGGACGTTCTCGATGTCGTCCTCGTCCGGCTGGGCGAGGTCGGCGGTGAAGCACAGACAGTCGATGTTGGCCTCGCGCAGACGCGTGGTCACGGTCTTGCTGTCGAGCCCGCCCGAGACACAGATACCGACCTTGTGGCCTTCGAGTTGATGGAGCAGCACGGGCGGCAAGCTACAACGTTCGTGCTGGGCTCGCGGAGCCGCGCAAGTGAAGAAACTCGCGGGCGGTGGCTCGGCCTGTCCGGCTGGATCAGAAGCTGTTTTGGCTGGGAAGCTCGATCGCAAAGGATCCTTCGCGGCTGGTCGGGTTCTCGATGGAGGGGCTCTGCGGTGGGAAGAAGGGTCCCCCGCTCGGGCTCAAACACGTCGCCCTTCGAATCGCGGCCGCTCTCTCCCTGGTTGGGGATCTACGGCGATCGTTGCGCTCGTGCATCGCAGCGAGGGGCTCGACTCGCCTCGGAGGGACCCTTCTTCCCCCCGCGCGCCTTCGAACTCGACTGCTGACTCCGTCCCTCACAGGGACCGCAAGATCAGAAGCTCTGCCGATCCGAGCCTCGCGCTGTTGGGGACGGCGAGGACCCTCGAAGTCAAAGGCGGGCGGGGGGAAAGAGGGTCGCTCCGAGGCGAGTCGAGCCCCTCGCTTCCGTGCAAAAACGCCTCAATCGCCGCAGATCGCCAACCAGGGAGAGAGCACGCGCGATTCGAAGGGCGACGTGTTTGAGCCCGAGCGGGCGACCCTCTTTCCCACCGCAGAGCCTGGTGGTCGAGGACGCGAGCGTCCGCGAAGGATCCACCGAGTCGGCATCCGCGAAGGATCCACCGAGTCAGCGCCCGCGACGGATCCACCGAGTCAGCCCGGGATCGGATGCGAGCTCGAGCTCTCGTGGGTCGAGAGCGTGTCGACGTAGCGGAAGGTTCGGCCGACGTACCAGTCGTAGTTGCCGCGCATCCACGTCTCCATCAGCTCCATCCCGAGCCGAGCGTCGACGTCGAGCTCGAGGCAGCGCGCCTTGTCGTCCACATACTGCGCGACGACGAGGTCGGAGATCCGACAGGCGCGCCGGAACGCGGCCGCGCGCGTGAGCCCGTCGGTCTTCTCGAGCACCATCACGAGGTTCGAACACTCGCCGAGCAAGAACTCTTTTTTGTAGGAGAACAGGTCGTTGACGTAGGACACGCACAGGTTGGTGTTGCGGACCATGCGTCGGTAAGGCCGGTAGCCACGAGCGATCACCGAGGGGTTGAGGCCACGCAGCAGCGCGCCGAACTCGACGCAGGCATACATCGCGCTGAACTTGGTCCGCACCGCCTCGTAGTCGGCGACGTCGGCGAAGGCGTGCGTGCGTCGGTGATCGGCCTCGGCGACGACACCTTGCAGGTACTCGTCCATCTCGACCAAGTAGTGGCGAAGGTCGGGCTCGTTGGGCAGCGCGGCGAGTCGTCGGGTCACGTCGGCCAGCGCTTGGCCGATGCTCGCCAGCTTGGCGCGGTGAGCGGTGGGCAGCGACCACTCGCTCGCGCTCAGCTCCTTCGGCGCGCTGCCGGCCCGTACGCACTCGCTCATGAAGGTCGCCATGCGGCGGACCAGCTCGGCCTCCGAGCCGACCCGCGAGCCGGCCGCGTCGACCATGTCGTCGAGGAAGAAGAGCGCGGTGATGTAATTGGCCGCGAGCAGGAGGCCGTCGAAGCTCTCGTCGCGATAGACGAGCCCGGCGAGCTCTTCGAATCCCGCGGCGCCGAACTTGAGGAACGCGGGCGAGTCCGCCTCGAGCAGGCCGAGGTCGACGATCCATTGCGCATTCGCTACACCGACGGCGTCGGTGTGGGGATTACGACCACTCGCGAAGGGCATCACGATTGATCCGACGATCGGTTCGGGATCGGGATGGTCGAAAACGACCGGCTGACGCGAAAAGCTGCTCAGATCGCTGCTCGACGCACGAAAGAGCAGAGGGGAGCTCGATGCTGGATTGATCGACACGCGGGTCTACCGTCTTTCGCGCTTTCCGAGGGAGTGCGCATAGTGCCGAAGCTCGGAAATACGCGCACCACAACCCCACCGCGGCACGATGCCGAGCGGCGATCAGACCGATCGGAGAACAGAGTACCCCTCGTTGCTCGCCGCACGCAACTGCTCGCGATCGCAGCAGTTGACCGGGCGGCCCGAAAGAACCAGAATCTGGGTTCGGATTTCCATGCCTGACGTCCCCGACGCGCTCCTACGGCCAACTCGGCAGCGGCGTAGCCAACAGACCCTCGATCGCATCGTCGAGGCGCTCGAGCGCTTGATCGAAGAGAAGACCTTCGAGGCGATCACCGTCGCCGAGGTCTGCCGCAACGCCGGCGCGTCGGTCGGGAGCTTCTACGAGCGGGTCGGCAACAAGGACGCGCTGCTCGAGCACCTGCGTCGGCGCTTTTATGCCGACATGGTCGAGGCGATCACGCGGGCCTTCGATCCGCGCCGCTTCGTCGGCTGCGACCTGGCGAGCGTGCTGCGGACCAACGCCAGCGAGATGGTCGCGCTGCACCGGGCGCGGCGCGGCGCGATCCGAGCGACGATCGTCGAGGCTCGACGCAACCCACAGTTCGGCGCCCACGCGACCGAGCTCAACCAAATCTTGATGCAGCGGGTCGGCGCGTGCTGGCTCGGCCATCGCGCCGAGCTGCGCCGCGGGCCGCTCGAGCCGCTCGTCCGCCAAGCGTTCTTGCTCGCGGTCGGCTTCTTGCGCGAGGCGGTGATCTGGGACGAGCTGTGGCCTTGCGTTGCTGGCGGCGACCTCGAGATCGCCGAGTCCCTGACCTTCACCCTCACCAGCTTCCTGACTGGGCGCCCGCCGCCCGGAACTTCGACCACCACCTGACCCGAGAGCTCGAGGACCACGACCATGCGCAGCGCACAAGATTGGCTAGACGCCTACGGCGAGAGTCACCAAAACCCGGTCAACAAGACCATCCACTGGGTCTGCATCCCGTGGATCATGATCAGCCTGCTCGGCCTGCTCGGGAGCATCCCGAGCCCATTCGCCAACCCCTGGCTCAACTGGGGCACCGGGCTGATCGCGGTCGCGATCGTCTACTACGCGATGCTCTCGATCCCGCTGGCGATCGGCATGGCGGTGGTCGGCTCGGTCATGCTCGGGATCGCGATGGGCATCGCCCACCTGCCGATGCCGCTCTGGCTGAGCTCGCTGATCATCTTCGTGGTCGCGTGGATCGGTCAGTTCATCGGCCACAAGATCGAGGGCAAGAAGCCGTCCTTCTTCGAGGACCTGCAGTTCTTGTTGATCGGCCCGATGTGGCTGCTGGCCGCGATCTACCGGCGCATCGGGCTCTCGTACTGAGGTCCGACGCAAAGGGGACGGGGCGCTCGCGCGGCCTCGTCCCCTCTCGCACGTCGGCCCGGAAGGCGGCAGCTCAGCCGTCGTCGAGCACCGCGAAGTGAAACTCCATGCCGGAGTCTTGATCGAAGCCCGCGAGGCGCAGGCTCTCGAGGCTCGAACGGGGATCGATCGACTCCAGCATCCCGGCGGTGTGCAGGGCCGCGATCGCCATGCTCGTCGACAGACCCGAAGACCCGAAGTGAACCTTGGTCCGGCCGTACTGGAACAGGCTGTCGGCCGGCCACGCGCCGGTCTCGTCTTGCTGCTTGGCGAGCAAGGTCGCCTCACCGGTGTTGCGCAGGCCCAGCCAACCGCAGATCAACACTCGCTGGGCGACGTCGATCGGGCTGTTCGAGGTCCCGACGCGAGCGATGATCGCCTGGCGCAGCGCGTGGCGGACCCGCTGGGTCAAGCGCGAGTGCGGGAAGCCATGGACGACTCGAGCCAAGAAGTAGAGGAAGGTCTCGGGCGCGGGGTAGTAGCGCGTGCCGGCCAGGTAGCGACCGTCGAGCAAGACCTCGACGACGAAGTCTTCGGTCGCGAGCAGCTCGTTTTCACGGCCGAGCTGGTGGGCGAGGAAGAGCACGTTGGCGCAGACGACCGGATCGACCAAGCCCGAGCGTTCGCCGGTCGGATCGAAGTAGGTCTCGACCACGCCCTTGCGATCGCAGTTGGCCTTGATCCGATCGAGCGCGGAGTGGGCCGTGTCCGCGAACGCGGGGTCGGCTCGGAGCAGGACCGAGAGCCCGATCGCCGTGCAGTCGGCGTCGGCTGGCAGCCGCGCGTGCTCCTTGAAGAAGTAGAACACGTCCTCGTCGGCGAGCTCGCGCTCGAGCATTTCGACGATCCCCTTGGCCAGCGCGCCGAAGCCCGGCGTGCTCTGGAGAAGATCGGCGACGAGCATCGCCGTGAACGACTCCGGCTGCACGACCGTGCTGACCTGGAGGTTCTTCGAGGGGCCGGTCAGGCAGGGAAAGCACGAGCCGGTCCACGACCGGACCAAGAACGAGCGAGCGCCTTCGATCTCGACCCCACGACTCGATCGGGTCTGGGGGAGCTCAGTCCGGAAGGGCATGTTCATCTTCGCCTCGCCAACTCTGTTCAATGACGCCACACATGTGTGTCGGCGTATTGGGTCAACCTACAGCCAGGTGGAAACCCGACGTTGCTCAACACTTATATCGGAAAAATGCAGACCTGTGGGTCTGGCTGACGAAAGCGCTATCCACACATATCTGCGCGTAAACGCTGCTCTGCTGGCAAATTTCGAGAATTCTCAGAAATATGGGAGTAAAATCACTTTCAGAGATACAGTCAGGCTAGAATCGCGCAGCACGGTGCGAGCGCGATTCTACATTGGGTCGATTCGCCACAGTGCCGAATCAGATTGGGGTATTTTTGCTACGCGGCTCAATCGCCATTCGAATGAGCTCTTCGACCGGCGAGAGGTCGGCGTGGCGGAGCGGCTCGAGCGGACGCTCGAGGTAGACCATCGGGTTGCCCATCCAGCGGATTCGGCCCGAAGGATTCGGCGCGCACGAGTGCATCATCAGCGGGTGGATCAGCAAGAGGTCGCCGACTTCGCCGGTGACCTCGAAGAAGCGCTCGCACTCGCGAGTGATCCCAGCACCGCGACCTGAACAAAGGTCTACGCCTTCGGGATGTGCGGCGAGCAGGCGCGAGACCTTGCCGACCGAGTCGGGCGCGAGCCAAGTCCCGCCCGCGCGGGGACCGAGCGGCGAGTGGATGGCGATCCCGACCAAGCCCTGGGTGATTCGGTCGAGCCGTGTCACCGGGCTCGGATCGTCGATGTGCCAGCTCGTCCAATCGCGCCCAGGTCCGGGCACGTCGAGGTGCGCGTCGGCGTTCAGGTTGGCGATCAGGTAGTTGGTCCAGGTCCGCGTCGTGATCCGCGAAGGGCCACCCAAGAGATCACAGATCGCGCCCCAGCCACGCGGCGCGAACGCTTCGATCGAGACCTGCTCGGATCCTTCGAGGTTGATCCGTGGCCACGTCCAGGTCTCGGGCCGCTCGGGATCATAGTCCGCGAGGCAGTGAGCCGGATCGTTGGGATCATAGCCCTTGACCCACTTCGCGGGCTCTTCGCGGATCCGCCGGTTGGCGTCGGCGATCCATCGTTCGGAGATGTCCGGGTCGAAGCAGCCGCGCAGGATCAAGAAGCCCTCGGCCAAGAAGCGATCGATCTCGTCGGGTCGAAGCGTGCTCGCTCGCCAGCGCTCGATGTGGAGCGCAGGTCCGCGCGTGGCCGTGGTCGAACTCCTTCGTGGGCCGAGAGCGCGAAAGAGCGTGTGGTGAGCCAGCTGGATCTTGGCGTCATCCGCATCGAGCGCGTGGAGACGAGCGAGGTGCTCCTCGGGCTGCGGGGGTGCCACGAGCCGCAGGGGCCCTTCGGCGATCCGATAGGTGTTGGTCCACGGATCGCGGTCGGCGGTCAGCAGCCCACGCGCGCTGGCGAGGATCGCCTCGATGCCCTCGCGCTCGCGGATCGGTCCGCGGTCGGTCCACAGGTCGACGCCGACGACTCTCGCGGCGTCGCTCAGCAACACCGGCGCGCGCTCGAGCAGATCGGCGAAGCGTTGCTCGAGCGCTTCGCTGAGCGGGTCGTCGGCGCCGCGATGCCGAGCGAGCGCGAGCGTCAGCGCGACGCTCACGGAGCTCGGAGCCTGCTTGCGGGCGCGCTCGAGCAGCTCGCTGGCCTCGGCGAATTGTCCGAGTCGCTCGAGCGCCTCGCCGCGCAGCGCGAGCAGCCAAGCGTCTTCGCGGTGGTGGGTGGTCCGGACGATGGCCTGATCGAGGTCGCCGAGGGCGAGGGCGAGGGCCGCTCGAACACCCGCGAAGCGCTCGGCCTCGCCCGAGCGCTCGGCCAGCAACGCGGTCGCGCGATCGAGCCGACCGAGCACCAGCTCGACCCGAACTTGCGTGACCACGAGCGCGGGCGCAGGGCCATGCCGCTCGCGCAGGGCCGCCAGCGATTCGAGGGCTGCGTCGGCACCGTCGAGGGCGAGCCGAGCGAAGGCCCGCGCAGCCGCATCCGCGACGTCGAGCTCGAGCAGCTCGACGCCGCGCTGGATCTTGGCCTGCTCGCGTCGGAATCGAGCGGCGTCGAGCCGACGCTGGATCTCGAGCGGGAGTTGGAGGTCGCGCCCGAGGGTCGACCATGCCGCGCGCTGTTCATCGACCCAGCCGAGCTCGCCCGAAAGCCGGACGAGCAGCTCGCCCGCTTGCAAGGCCAGCGTCGCAGAGCGCGACGCCGCGGCTCGTCGGAGCCGTTCGAGCCCAGCGTGGTAGTCGCGGGCGACGAAGAGCAGGGTGCCCGCGACGAGCTCGTGCACGGGCTCGCCTTCGGGCAGCGCGAGCGCGTCGAGTCGGGTGCTGGCCCAGTGGCGGCGGCGCGCTCGGGCGAGCGCACGCGCGAGTCGAGCGGTGGGGCCGAGCTGATCGATCAACGCCTGGGTCGAGTCGTCGTCGAAGCGTTCGTGGTCGAGCGCATGGAAGAGACGGTCGAAGGCGGACACGGGCGCTCGGCGTGGATGGGGATCTTCGATGACGCGTGGAGCGTGGGCCGGCTCACTCGCTGGCAGGCTCGGGCGGACGATTGGAGAGGATCGCCTGGACCCGAGCATCGAGGTCCGCGCGGCTGCGCTTGCGCTCGGCGATGGTCGACTCGATCGTCTGGTTGGCCTCGATGTCGGCGATCAGCTCGTCGACCGCGAGCTTGGCCAGCGCGTCGATCCGCTCGCCGTAGCGGGCCTGCCAGTGGCGCTTGGCCGCCTCTTCGAGCAGCTCGCGGAACGCCTTGCGGGTGATGCCCTCGGCTTCGTCGAACAGGACCTTGGTGATCTCGAGGTCGAGGAAGCGGGTGTCGGGGCCGCCAGCCTGGGCTTTCGCGGGCTCGGCGTGGTCGTGGTCGCACTCGTGGTCGTGGTGGCTCATGGTCCCTCGCTCGCGCGGTCACGATATCACGCAGGCGCGGCGACGATCTTGCTGATCGATCCGGGTCGCGAATGGCACGCTTCGGTATGCCCTCCGCCCGCCCCCTCGTCTTCGCGCTGACCCTCACTTCGCTCGCGACCGCGTGCGTGGCGGACGAAGGCCTCGAGTGTCCCGCAACGGGGGCGCCCCTGTTGGCGAGCAGCGTCGAGGTCCAGCCCGAGTGGGTGGCCGGCTGCACCGACAGCAAGTCGTGGACGAGCGAGGTCGCGAACGCGAACGCGACCTGGACCGTCGAGCTGCGCCGCGACTTCAGCGGGGGCTTCGCCTTCGTCTCGGGCTTGCTCGATGGTGTCGCGGTCGTTCGTGGGACCGAGCTGATCCTCGTCGACGGCGAGGGCGGCGAGCTCGCGAGTCGCAACCTGCCAGGCGGCGCCAACTGGACCAACTTCGCCGCGACCAAGGACGGCCGGATCATCGTCGGTGGCCAGTCCGGCGGCACGCCCAGCTATCGCGTCTACGATCCGAGCGGCGCTCAGGTCTGGCTGCGCCTGCTCGACGTGAGCGGGACCTTTGGCCAGGCGACGATCGTGCTCGGCGAGGACGGCACGGTCTGGGTCGGCCTCACTCGCTTCTCGGCCGAGGCCGACGACTTCGAACTCTACCTTCAGCAGTGGGAGGTGACGGGCGAGATCCAGAGCGAGGTCGCGTTGCCGGGCGTGTCGAACTCGGCCTTCGCCCGCGATGGCGCGGGTCGCTTCGCGGTGCTCGATCAGTTCGTCGAGCTCTTCGAGGCCGACGGGACACCGATCGGGGCGATCGCGGCGTCGGACCGCGACTATGCCAACCAGATCGTCGGCCTCGACGATGGCTTCGCCTACGCCGGCGAGTCCGATGGTCTGCCCGTGATCACTCGGGTCGACGCCGAGGGCATGGTCGTCTGGCAGCGCAAGCTGAAGAGCAGCTACGTCGATGCGAATCACTACTCGTCCGCGATCGCGATCGCGGCGCTACCGGACAATGGCGTGGTCGCGGTCGGAGCCGAGGACACGATCCGAGTCGCCTGGCCCGACTCGCCGATCAACGAATACCAACAGCCCTTCGTGGTCGCGCTCGACGATCAGGGCGCGCTCACGTGGGGCGAGCGGCTGGCGGTGGGCGGCCGCGCCTGGTCGGTGGCGGTCGGGTCGGGCGGCGAGGTTTACGTGACCGGCAACGCGCAAGGCAGCCTCGCCAACGAGTACGGCCAGAGCGATGAAGTCACTTGGCTGCGGCGCTACGATCCCTGATCACCGACCGGC
>Ga0075163_10011282_pt1 | contig 11651 bp, 5 predicted proteins | sample JI1023141ADNA_FD_71478 | JGI IMG/M metagenome (GOLD analysis project Ga0075163, IMG submission 71478) | Wastewater effluent complex algal communities from Wisconsin, to seasonally profile nutrient transformation and Carbon sequestration -... | ecosystem: Engineered > WWTP > Effluent > Algae... | reverse complement strand
CGCGTCGTTCATCGTTCATCGTCACCGCTCGTTCGCTGTCGTCGCAGGGCGACTCTCGGGGACGCCGCGGCAGCGCGGGATCTCTCGCCGGTCGTCACGCCACGTCGGCGGCGTGACAGGTCCAGGCGGGCCGGGGCGGGGTCCGCCTCGACATCGACGGCCCCAGCTACCGCCAACGGCCTGCGCCTCGAAGATGACGAATCCGTAACAAACCACGACTTCAGGCCCCCGAAGCGCTGCTGTAAGCCTTCGGATCTCGACGCACTGGGGAAGGGCTCGCATGCTGTACGGCCAGCCGTCCGCCCCACGTCCGGCGGCGGCACCCGCCCGGCGCCGGCGATGTCGGTCGCCGCGAACGCTGCTTCGAATACGCCGGAGACGTCCCGCTCGAACTTCGAGCGCGGGTCGTCGGGCATCGCCAGCGTGTAATGCCCGAACTCGTCGGGGCCCTCGAACTCGTACTTGTCAATCCCGTTCGGCACGGTCGCGTCGTCCCAGAAATCCTCCGGAGTCGGATCGTCGAGGCCGACCAGGTAATCGAAAAGTTGCACGCCTCCGAAGCGGTTGATCGGGATCCCGTCGACCTCGATCCTGACGAACCATTGATCGCACCCGAACCTGCCGCGGGGATACGTCCACCGCCGTCATCTTGAGCTGTAGGAATGCGTTGCAGCGGCACCTCGTGGTAACAGGCCTCGCGCGTCGACACGAGCCGGTCGGACAAAGACGCGTTCCAGGGAGATCTCAAGATCGCTGGCAGCGCCAACAACCTCGTCGTAGAGATGACGCACTCGAGGACGCACGAGATGAAGACGAACGGCGGAGTCGTCGGCGATGTCGACCTCCACGGGTGCCCGAAGTGCCCGATGACGGGGGTCGCCGGAGTTCATGCGACCGTCGGCCCACATGGTAGCTTACAAGGTCGGAGCCTCGAGCTCGAGATCCCCGAGGTCATGCCGCTCTCGGTCTGCACGTCCGCGACCGGACGGAGGCGCTGGGGGTCGGCGTCGACGTCGGCGTCTTGGCCCGGGCGTGCGACGAGGGGCGCGCCGTCCTGATTGTCGACGGCCTCGATGAGGTTGGTGACGTCGCAGTGCGGGTGGAGCTACGCGACCGGCTGCTGGCGTTCCTCGACCTGCATCCTCGCGTGCCCGTGAATCGGGCCCTCGTCTGCGCGGCAGTCTCGGGCGCCATTGGCATCCTGTTCGTCGCCGACAGGGTCGACCAAGACCTGTCCCACGCCACGGGCCAGCGATGGTGCCGACGTGGTTACCGACGCCGTGGTCACGACGGCACCGAGCAGGACCGCGGTGGCGTCCAAGAAGGAGCTTGGCCACGCAGCTCCTGTCGCCTACACTCGGCCTACTGGAGCATGAACACCGACGCGACCTCCGAACTCCGCTACGTGCGCACCCTCCTGCGGTTCAACTGTCTCGGAGAGATCATGCCGGGCCTGATCTCGAGCGGCCTTGGCGCTACCCGCGAAGCACTCCCGGACGCCGGGCTGATCAGCGGCGTCGTAGGCCCGTGGGGGCACACCATCTCACGCGCCATTGAGGGCGAGTGTATGCGACTGCTTCAGCAGTTCGTGGCGTCGCGGCGGGTACGCCTGGCGCATCTGCCGCGCGCGCTCCCCGCCGTCGCCATGCGCCTAGAGAGCCCAGATGCTGCTCGGATGCCCATGATGGACGCCATGACGGCAGGAGCGCCGCCCTTCGAGGTGCTGGTGGAGCAGGCGTTGGGACAAGCCGACGTGGCCGTCGGGGAGATCGCCGCGTCCGTCGTTCGGCACCTGCTCCGCCCGAGCTCTGGTCACGTCCGGTATGAAGGCATCCCAGAGGGTGGCAGCGAGTGGATGGACTGGCTCCGACTTGCGACCACGCACGCTCTGAGCCCCATGCTCGTGGCATCGCGTGACCCGACCTTGGCGATCCGGCTGTGGGACGGCTTGTTCAGTGAGGGGTGGCTAAAGGAGTGGAGCTTCGTCGCCGTACGGCTCTATCTCCAGTTGCTCACCTCGGCGTCGGCCCTCGATCGGGCGATCGGTGAGCCGCGGCGTGCGATCACGAGGCCCGGCGAGAAATTCGTACCCGCATCGACTATGGGGCTGATCGCCTGGCTGATGGGCGAGCCGTTCGACGATGACGTGTACGATCACTTTGTCGAGAGATGCGAGGCGCTCGCCAGCGATGCCATCGAGAGGGCGCGGCACGTACAGACGGCCTCCGATACCCTTGGAGACTATTGGGACGGATTGTTTGCATGCTTGGGCGATCTCACTTGGATCAGCCGTGGAGAATTGCTGCTACGGCGGTTCGGGCCGCTGACGCTCGGAGGACGCCTTGCTCGCCTCCGCGGCTGGTTTCGAGGGGCCGAAGAGATCCGCGCCGATGTTGTCGGCCACCTTGCCATGCCCGGCTGGACCTTGGTGGTGCATCTCGTCGAGCAACTGCATGGACACGGCCATGAGCGGGACGCTCTCCGAGATGTCCTCCTCCATCAGCGCGGGCGGATTGCCCTCCCTCAGTTCTATATGCGGGCGGTTCAAGGGCTCCTCAATGAGGAAGGTGGCGGGACGGACCGCTTCGCCGAGCGGTTGCGAGAGCGATACCTGGCGCTTCAGCGCCAGGACATCACGGCGGTGGAGTCGCTGCTCGGCCTAGACGAGGCGCTTGCGAAGCCACAAGCAAGCAGGCTCCCGGGGGATCTGACAGGCGCGCTGGACTGGCTCCGGCGGTTCGCGGTGGTCGTGCGCGGAGCGCCGAAGCCGATCATCATCGAGTTGGATCCGCTGGGTGACGGCGTCGACGCGTTTCTCGAAACGGGCGAGCCCATAAGTTTGCGAGCCGAGGTTCGGGCAATCGAGAGCAACGCCCCAGACGTTATGGGCCGCATCCGCGCGATCATGGTGGGAGTTCGACCACGTCTCGAGTCTTGTGCCCGCGTGTGCGAGCACATCGTCGTCCACAATCGCGCTGCAGCGGCGGAGGTCCATGTTGGCGAATTCCTAATCGGGTTGCCTTGGATGAAGTGTTTGGTCAGGATTACCTTCACTGTCGGCAAAATCGATGAGGTTCAGACGCTGCTCGACTGGGCCGATCCCCATGCGGTCCTGCCGGTCGCGTTCAAGCAGATGCTCGGAAACCTCGTCGCCGGCATGCTGCTGGAGCATGGAAAGCGCGGTAGTCCGGATCTGCTCGAAGCGCTGCAGCCCAACCGGGTTGTCATCCCCACGCCGCCCGCGGATCAGACTGGTCCATCGTCATGAGGTTCGCGGCCTTCCCAACAGGTTCCCCAGCTCGGGAACTGTCCGCGCCCGAGCCTATCTTGGAGTTGCTTGCGGCCGAGAGCCCGTTCATCGATTATGGGAAGATCCTCCCGAATGAGGAACAACCCCAGACGCGCGTCGACGGGCAGACCCTCTACTTCCCCGACATGGCCCTGCTTGCGCTCCTGGCCCTGGCCTCCAACGTCTGGCTCTGTGTCCGCCTCTTCTCGGCCGAGGCACGCCTCGACACGATCCTGAGGCTCATGGCGGGATCGCCCGACCAGGGCCGTCAGCTTCCTGCCCCCCACCCGAGGCCGGTCCTGGGCGATCCGGGATGGGCCCAGCGGCAAACCGGAGACCTGGCGGAGTTCCTCGCCGCCCTCGACGTGCCAAGGATACGGGCTAACGTCGTGGCCGAAAAAATCGTGCGTACATGGGCGTCCATCAGGCCGATTGAGAGAGATCCGGTGCAGAGCGACGGAAATCGCCATGCCGCGACCCGAAGGGTCCTTGTTGTGCACGGTCGCGACATTGGCCTGAGGTCCGAGATCACAGCCCTTTTCAAGGAACTCGGCTTGGAACCAGTCTTCTGGGCGCCAACGGTGAGTAAGTCCGGCGCGACGCCCAGCCAGTCTAGTGAGACTATGGTGATGGCGTTCAAAACCACCTATGCTGTTGTCGTGCTCATCTCGGATGCCGACTTCGCTGGCCCGTCATCGAGCGCGGACGCACCAGTTCATATGGAAATGACGGTCGGCGCTGGGTATGCGCTGTCATCAAATCCTGCCCGGACCCTCGTTCTGCATCGCGGCGTTCACTTGCCCGACCAACACCCGTTTGGTGAAAGAGTAATGCGCTTCGACGGCAACGAGGAATCAAGACGCGAGGCAATTCGGAGGTTATCGGCGATGGGCTACAACGAGATGATAAAGATCCATGTAGGCGTGCTATCCTTTAAGGAGGAAGAGTACGAGGCACTCCTGGACAAGTTCAAGCCGTCACGCGTCCGTCACGGAAAGAATCGCAGCTACGATGTTGCGGAGATCGAGACACCGAATGGTATCTGTCGCGTGGCAGTGACACGGGCGGCGCAAGGAAATCTGAACGCCCAAACAGCGGCAACAGAGTTGCTAGGAGACCTAGCGCCCACGTTCGTACTGGTGGTCGGCATTGCGGGAGGGATCCCTACGCCTGACTTCTCCCTCGGTGACGTCGTCATTTCCGATTACATCCAAGACCTGACGTTGGAAGACACAGGGACGTCACCCGAGGCGCGACGTTTCAACGCTCTTGGTGGACCACTCCACCCTAAAGCGACTCGTATCGTCGAACGAATCCGATCCATCGAGCGTACAACACATCGCTGGAGTGACGCCGCTTCGGTTGGGGTTGAAAGACCGACGTGCGCCGGAGTGCACACGACCAGTGACCGGAGCTGGAATTCGGAGATTGACGAGGCCTTCGCGCTTCACTCGAAGCGAAGCGATCCGAAGGCCACTGCGAGGAAGATCGCATCGAGTGACCGACTCATCAAGGATCCTGATCTGTTGCGCAACTGGCGCACGGTGCTCAAGGCCGTGTCTGCGGTAGAGATGGAGAGCGCTGGTGTCTATATACTATGTCAGCGGGAGGGGGTTCCCGTGCTGGCGATTCGCGGCATCAGCGATATTGTCGGGTGGAAACGTGACGAGGCTTGGACTCTGTACGCATGCCATACTGCGGCGGCATTTGCGAAAATGCTGGTCAGTTCTGGAGTATTCGCAGAACCGAAGACTCCGCCCGATGACAAGCTCACTGGCAACCCCGACATGAACAGCGCCGACGCATCGGACTACCACGGCGCCAGCGCAGCGAACCCCACGCCCCCGCGCATCTTCATCTCTTACTCGCACGACACCAACGCCCACGTCGAACGAGTCCTCTTGCTAGCGAACCAGCTTCGCGACGAGGGTTTTGACATCCGTCTCGACCAGTACGTCGACAATCTGCCCGAGGGTTGGACCCGATGGATGCAGCGACAGATCGAGGAGGTCGACTTCGTCCTCTTTGTGTGCTCGACCACCTATCGCGCGCGCTTTGAAGGAAGGGCTGAACCGGGCAGTCGCCAGGGGGCTACCTGGGAGGGATTTCTTGCTACCCAGGTCCTCCGGGACGCCAATTCCCTCAACACGCGCTTTGTCCCTGTTTATTTTGACGACAGCAATCCCGACGACATCCCGGTACCACTGCGCGCGGCCACATGTTATCGACTCCCCGATCGCTACGACGACCTCTACCGCCAGTTGGCCGGCCCGTTGAAGACCGCGGCTTCGGGGCGGGTTCGCGATAGACGGTGGTTGGGTCAGGTCGTTCAAAACAGGGGCGCCACGATCGGCCAGCAGATCAATGTCGCCGGGTCTGCGAGCTTCGGCGCGGTCACCTTCACCCCATCCCCATCCCCGCACACCGCTGCCCGCGCCCACCCAACGGAGCCCGCCGCATCGTTCAAGCCGGCCAAGATTCTACTCTTCACTGCCAATGCTGCCGACCAGCACCGCATGCTTGCTCTCGAGAGCGAATTGCGGATGATTAACGACGCCCTCCAGCGCGCCCGTTTGCGCGATCACTATAACCTGCAGATCTCTCCGGCGATTACGTTCGCCCAGCTAGTCCATGATCTCGACGATCACGCCCCGCGGTTTGTCCATTTTGGTGGCCACGGTGACGCGACCGGCGCCTTGATCCTCAAGACCCACGACTTCCAGGATATCACCGTCTCCGTCGATCACCTTCGCCAGCTCTTCGCCGAGTTGTGCGACCAGCCCGACCTCGTCGTGTTTGCCACGTGCCACTCCCGTGACCTGGCTGCGGCCGTCTCCCTGCATGTGGGCCATGCGATCGGCTTCTCCGGTCCACTTCAGGACCTCGCCGCCCCGACCTTCAGTGCCGTCCTCTATGAGCGCCTCGCCGCTCGCAACCCACCTGACGTCCGGCGCGCCTTTCGACTCGCCCGTCTCGCAACCATCGCCGCCGGTTTTCCCGATGTCGAGAACGCCTGCCTCTTCGACCACACCGGCGCGGCGCTTTAATCAGCGACGGGGCTGGGTCAAACGCTGATCGGAAGCCCGACCGCTGGGCACCAACACGGAACATGGCACTCCGCCGCTCCAGCATCGAACATCTCCCGGGATATGCCCGCGGCCGGCGGTACATTAAACTCTCAAATCCGCAGCGCTTCACCGGCGATTTTAGGGAACGCGGCTTATGAGCACTTCGAACACCGACTCTGAGGAACCTGCTCTCCTGGCTGTAAGCCGAGGAGACAGCATTGTCACCGATCGCTATCTGGACAATCGCGGTGCCAGCATCGGAATGCAGGTAAATTCAGAGAGTATTTACTTTGGTGGAGAGGTACCCTCCGCTCTCGAGCACAAGGCAATCCAGCGGTACGTCGAGGAGCGCTTTGCAAGCATTCTGGCTGCGCGGGTGGTCAATCTCCATGATGTTCTTGCCATAGACAAAGCCCTCCGCCGCCTTTTTAGTGGCCGAGTTGCTTGGCGCAAGCAGCACTCTCTCGGTTTTGCCAGCTTTCACGCATCGCACGAGCATCTCGCCGATTTTTATCTTCCGCTTGAATTTGCAAGCCCTCCGACGAACGCCTCGGGCATAATTATCCGCTGCGAATACTCAGATGTCAGTGCAAAGACAACCACCGAAGAACCGTGCCCGCGCCCGGAGGGCGGGCGAATCGTGTTGGTGACCTCGGACGTGTGCTCGAGTCTCATCGACTCGGTATTAATCGCTGTCCAGGAACGATCCTGTGCTGGATTTCATACCTTCGACGCGTCTGATGATTTTCTTCGGAATGCATCCCCAACAAATCTCGATGAGCACCTCGGCCCGACCCCGAAGAGGCCAGGGGCTGCCGTGCTTCACATTGTTACCGAAGTTAGGGAAGGCGGACTTGTCTTTCGTGGTGATAAGGACGAACCATCGATCATAGATGCAGAATCACTCGCAGCGATGCTTGTTCCATTCGCAACCCACTTGCGGTTGGTCGTGATTACGCCTGTGTGTGCAGATGAGGGCCTTGGAGGGCATGACCCTGGGCGGGCCATTGTTGAGTGTGCGCTGGCCTTACATCGCAGGGGGCTTGAAGCGGTTGTCGCACCGCGCATTCCGCTCGGCATCGATACAATTAAGATCGCCACGGATGCGCTCTACTCTGCCCTCCTCGGGAGTGCATCTACGCCACCTGAGAGCCTCGAGGGAGCCCTCGCCAGAGTTAATCATCGCTTGCGTCTTTGCCCAGGCCTTGATCGTATGGGTCTGCGTCTGTATTCTCGTGCCGAGAACGGTGACGATACCCGACCAATAATCGTGCGTCCATATCGTGGCCTTCTTTCGTTTGAACGTGAGCATGCACGTTTTTATCTAGGACGCGAAGAGGAGATCGCCGAGATTGAGCAGAGGTTGGCAAGCTTGGCTGCTCTGAACGCACCGCGGTTCCTATTTCTCGTTGGGGCATCGGGGGCTGGCAAGTCGTCATTGGCAAAAGCTGGCGTAGTGCCCGCGCTCCTCGATCAAGACTCAGCAAGAACGGTGGTCATATCTCGCCCGTCAGGGGAGCCGACGCTCGACGGCATCGTACCCTCTGACTGCACCGGACCCCTCCTCCTCGTTGTTGATCAAGTAGAATCTGTGATTTTCGGAGGGTCGAAACCTGAATCAATATCGGACTATTTTCAACGACTTTGGCGCCTTTCTTTAGAAAACGAGAATATTGTGATTGCTGTCCTAAGGATAGATGCCCTAAATGAAGGAGGGACGATCGTCGTCGCGCCAGCAACAGAGACCTCCGGTGCGCGGACATTAGAAGATCTGATTTTTCGGAGTCAGCATTCGATCTCAGTCGCACATCTTCGCGCACCTCAACTAGAGCGTGTGATTCGCGAACCAGCACAACGAGTTGGACTTGCCTTTGAGGAAGGGCTTGTCGAGAGGCTGTGCGAGGAGACTCTCGCCGAGCCAGGTGCCTTGCCAATGCTTGAACTGGTACTCGACAAACTGTGGTTGAGACGAAATGGTGCTAGGCTTAGCGCTAACAAGTACGAGTACGGACTGGCAGGGACCCTCGAGTCTCATGCAAACTCTTGCGTGGACTCGCTTCCTGATGTTGAAAAATCTCAAGCCAAGAGGATTTTGACCCGGATTGCTACTGGGCAAGATATTGAGTTCGCTCTGGGGCGGCGGCGCTCAACGATTGGGGAATTGTGCCCCCGCGACCCCCATCAGCGCCTGGCTTTCGAGCGAGCGCTGGGAGCACTGGTTGAAGGTCGACTGCTAGTCATCGGCAGCTATGCGGAGAACGCAGCCGGATCGAGCCCCTCGGTTGAGCTTGCACACGAACTTTTGCTCCGACGATGGTCACGCCTGAAGAACTGGCTTCTTGACGACCAACCAAGGCTGCAGGCTCTGCGCGAACTTACTGAATGGGTCAGGGAGTGGACAGTGCGAGGGACGCTGCTTACTGGCCAACAAGTAAAATACGTTCAAAGCCATCTAGTTCCTGAAGATCTAAGCGGGGTGATGACGAGCCTCGTCGATCAAAGCAAGCGTGACTTACAGCGAAAGCGCTGGGCCCGTCGCCTAACAATTGTTGTGGGACTTGTACTGGCTGGGCTTACGGCTCTGCTCGTCGCATGGCTCCGTGCCAGTTCCGCAAAGGAATCTGAGGCTCGCAAGGTCGCCGACGAACAGAAGCTACAGGTTCAGAACCTTCGGGAAAAGGGGAAGGAGAGTGAAATTATCGAACAGGCTCTAAAAGGGATCGTAGCGGCCAACGACGAGGCAAGCTCCCTTCAGCGGACACTCCTCGTCGGTGTTGAGGCATTGCGGTTGGTGCCAACCGATCATCCGGCTGCAACCTTTGCAACACAGGCGCTTCTTGATGCTCTTCGTGAGACTGCATATAGCCGACTTATCATTAGCGGGCGCGGCAGTGTTGAAGCCATGGCGATTAGTTCAGACGGGTCACTAATTGCTGCGGCCCTGGCGGATCACACAATAACCGTGACTTCTGTGTTCGATGCGCCGAGCGGTGTGGAGAGCACCTTGCGGGGTCATACGGACGAGATCACTGCCATCCAGTTTTATGGAGAGCCAGGGGCCGAAGCTCTGATGAGCGCCTCAAAGGACGGGTATGTCCGATTTTGGAGGATACGTGGCGCAGGGGATAATGAATTATTTGTAGACGGGGAGATTAAGACGGCTGCGGTCACTTCGAAAGGAGACCTTCTTGCGTTAGTTGTCGGCGATACGATCACGATAAGGCGAGTTGCCGATGGGCAACTCGAATTTAGTTATCAAAAATACCCGTCGCTGTTGGAGGATACGTGCGTGAGGTTTAGCGCTGCCGGAGATGTGGCTTTTGCTGCTGATGGCCGCAATTACATTCACTGGAGCCGTGGAGACAAGAAGGCGACGGTGCAACCTTTCCCAGAATCACTCCATAATTGCCTCGCCATTAACCACGACGGCACTTTGGTTGTGCGCACATTTGGAAGCGACGCCTCCTTGGTAGACGTGAGGCGAATGGAGACGCTTCGAACGTTCCGCGGCCATACGGGCCTGATCGGAACTGCTCATATTGAGGATTCTGGAAATTGGGTGCAAACTGGTTCCGCGGATGGCGACGTTCGTGTCTGGCGTACTGACGATAACCGGGAGCCGTATGTGTACAGAGTGCACGAGCTCGGGGTTAGCGGTGTTGCATCCGCCATGAATCGGGGTAACCGCTCATTTGTCGTGGCTTCAAGCTCCTATGATGGAACCGTCCGAATTTGGGACTTGCCTGCAGCAAAGGGCCATGGGCTCCGGACGCTCGTTGCCATGAACGACGGAGATCTATCCAGCGCGGTGTTTGACCCCGAGAGTCGGCGAGTCCTTACGGCATCGGGCGATGGCAAGGCTCGAATCTGGGATCTGGATAGCCACAGAGAAGTCAATAGTTTCGGTGGAGACGCCGGCCCGCTGGAGCGAGCATCGTATGACAAGACTGGCGCACACATTCTTACATTATCAACCTCTGGTACGGTGCAGATTTGGGATGGGATGGGAATGGAGAGGCTGGCGAGCTTTAGCGTTTCTCAGGAGCGAGACAAATGGGGGCGCGCTATAAATCGCATTGCCGCTGCCGAATTTGAACCGGATGGAGAACGAGTGATTACGGCGTCAGAGGACGGGAAATTGCGGCTATGGTCGTTTCGGGGGATTGAAGAGCGCGCATTAGTCTATCATGAGGAACAGGGATACGAGGTTTCGATGGAGGTAGGACGATCGGGTAGAAAGGTACTAGCCTACGTCGACGGGGGGGACCTCCGTGTCTGGGATATTGACTCCCCGTCGACCCCGATGCTCGATAACGGGATCCCCGTTCGGATCGCTACCTTTGGACATGATGATAATTTTGTTTTCGCCTGGCGTATTGCCTCGCCAGCCGGATCCGAAGGCCTTGTGAGATGGCCTGTCGGGAGTCCCGGTGATGACATCGAGATCGTAGGCGTAAGGGAGAACGAGCACACATCTTTAAGGAAACTACTTGTGCGCCCTGACAATCGAATGCTCTTCTTCTTCGACATAGGCAGTCCACTTCTCGTGACCGGAGTGGGGTTCTGGGATAGTGGTTTGCAGATGCTTGATGGTGGTGGAGGGGACGTGCGTCAAGCGTCAATGAGCCCGTCTGGCGAGAGGATTGTAGCGCTAACTCGGGATGGTGCCCTGCGTATTTGGCCTACCGGAGATAACCTTCAACACGACAAGTCGTTTTTAACCTTGCAACGGCCGATGTTCTTAAGCGATCTGCGCGGCAACCCTGTTGATGCAACGTTTAGCTCTGATGACAGAATGATACTTGCCAAATTTAGCGATAACGTTATCGTTTGGGACATCTCACCTGATGCGCTTATTGAGGCGGCCTGCGACCAAGTGGGACGCAATCTCAGTTCCGCAGAGTGGGAGCAGATTTTCCCAAGAGATCTTCCATACCACCCCACATGTTCGCAATGGCCATCCGGCGCCGCTCCGTAACAGTTGCACTCGCTCGGAGCATGCCGAGATCATCTCTCATCTCTCATCTCTCATCGAGGTGCTTGAGCTGCTCGGCCTGTGTCACGCGGCATCTATGATCTCATCGCGCGCCGATGACAAGCTCTTTCTCCTCGATCGGCGACGGTAGAAGTCGCATCTTGCCGATGACCTGGCAGCCCTTGAGGAACAGCTCGAGCTCCGTACATGCTCGCCCGACCCCGTCGGTTTTTGAGTTGACGAAGCCGGACGATTTCCGCCGGAGGAAACGTCATGGCTCAAGAAGACAACGGGGTGCGCGTTGCGCTGCAGAAGCGCT
>Ga0075163_10011278_pt1 | contig 11653 bp, 7 predicted proteins | sample JI1023141ADNA_FD_71478 | JGI IMG/M metagenome (GOLD analysis project Ga0075163, IMG submission 71478) | Wastewater effluent complex algal communities from Wisconsin, to seasonally profile nutrient transformation and Carbon sequestration -... | ecosystem: Engineered > WWTP > Effluent > Algae... | reverse complement strand
CTTGCATATAGTTGTTTTTGTATGAATCTTGAAATCTGTTGGGTACTTTGAAAAGTATTGCAAACATATAACTTTCTGTTGAGGTTTTAAAATGGTTGTTTGAAGTGGGTTATTAAGTTATTGGGTTATTAAGTTATTGGGCCCGCCTTGTTCCGCTTTAAGCGAGATAAACCGGCGAGGCAGGTTATTGAATTCAAAACTATTTATCTAAAGTATTCAAATCTCGACAATTTTCATACATCTCAATACTTTCATGGGGGATAGTGGAAAACAACTTCTAATTTTCTTACTTTTGTTTTCTGAATATTGAATTAATTGGAACCTTATTCAAGGTGCGTTTAAAATGTAGTTTTGCATCTTTTACTCTTGAACTTGAATAATCAAATAGCCTTATATTTACAACATGACTCAAAACCAACATCCCAAAAGATATACCGTTACTGCTGCTTTACCTTACACCAACGGCCCAGTCCATATCGGACATTTGGCTGGTGTATATATCCCCGCCGATATTTATGTACGCTATTTGAGAGCCAAAAAACAAGATGTCATCTACATCTGTGGTTCCGATGAACACGGCGTTCCTATTACCATTCGGGCGCAAAAAGAAGGCGTTACACCCCAACAAATCGTAGACAAATACCACGCGATTATCAAACAATCTTTTGCCGATTTCGGTATTTCATTTGACAATTATTCGCGAACTTCAGCTCCCATTCACCACCAAACCGCTTCCGATTTCTTTAAAAAAATGTACGATGCCGGTCAGTTTATTGAGGAATCTGCTTTCCAATTGTACGATGAAAAAGCCGGTCAGTTTCTAGCCGATCGTTTTGTCATTGGGACTTGTCCCAAGTGTGGCAATGAAAGTTCATATGGTGATCAATGCGAAAAGTGTGGAACGAGTCACAATGCAACCGATTTGATCAATCCCAAATCGGCCATTACCGGTAATACTCCTTCCTTAAAAGAAACCAAACATTGGTATTTGCCACTCGATCAATACCAAGACTGGTTGAAAGAATGGATATTGGAAGGTCATAAAAACGATTGGAAATCCAATGTATTGGGGCAAGTAAAATCATGGTTGGACGACGGTTTGAAACCACGTGCGGTAACCCGTGATTTGGATTGGGGTATACCCGTTCCGGTTGCTGGTGCCGATGGAAAAGTACTATATGTATGGTTTGATGCACCTATCGGATATATTTCTTCTACCAAAGAATGGGCAGCGAGAGAAGGGAAAGATTGGAAACCGTATTGGCAAAGTCCCGACACCAAACTGTTGCACTTTATCGGCAAAGACAATATCGTATTTCATTGCATCATCTTCCCGGCCATGTTGAAAGCCGAAGGTAGCTTTATAGTTCCCGAAAATGTGCCTGCCAATGAATTTTTGAATTTGGAAAGCAATAAAATATCCACTTCCAAAAACTGGGCAGTATGGTTACACGAATACTTATTGGATTTTCCAGGCAAACAAGATGTATTGCGTTATGTGTTGACCGCCAATGCTCCCGAAACCAAAGACAATGATTTTACTTGGAAAGATTTTCAAGCGCGCAACAACAATGAATTGGTTGCTATTTTGGGAAATTTTGTCAACCGAGTCATGGTTTTAACCCATAAATATTACCATGGGGTAGTTCCGGTTTCAAGTCGTTATTTTACAGAATTAGATCAAATCCAAACCTTTGCTACCCAAATAGGAACATCTATTGAGCATTACAAATTCAGAGAAGCCCTACAAGAATTGATGAATTTGGCCCGATTGGGAAATGGGTTTTTACAGGAGAACGAACCTTGGAAAAAAGTAGGAGAGCAACCCGAGGAAGTTCAGAATATCATGTTTGCCGCGATACAAATTACCGCCGCTTTGGCGCATTTGGCAGAACCATTTTTACCATTTATGTCGGCAAAACTCAAGAAAATGTTACTGATTTCTGACGCACCATGGGATGAAGTAACGGTATCGGAAGGACATTATTTGATAGTAGCTGGACATCAATTGGGTGCCTCCGAATTGCTGTTTGACAAAATAGAAGATGAAGCCATTCAAAAACAATTAGACAAACTAGAAGCTACCAAAATGCAAAACGTACTAGATCAAAAAGTAGTTGAACCTCAAAAAGAACTCATTACCTACGAACAATTTGCTGCAATGGATATCCGAATCGGGACGATAGTAGAAGCCGAGAAAGTTGCCAAAGCCAATAAATTATTGAAACTTACCGTAGCGGTTGGTATCGATACCCGTACCATCGTGTCGGGGATTGCCGAGCATTTTACACCCGAGGAAATCATTGGTCAGCAAGTGCAAGTATTGGTCAATTTGGCTCCTCGCAATTTGAGAGGCATCGACAGCCACGGGATGATTTTGATGACCGAAAGCAAGGATGGCAAACTGAAGTTTGTTGCACCTCAAGGTGAAGATATCCCCGACGGAGCCACCGTTCGCTAACCTTAAACCTGCCTCGCCGGTTTATCTCGCTTAAAGCGGAACAAGGCGGGCTTTAAACCTTAAACTTTAAACTCAAACCACCATGTCCATAGTAAGATTCGGCGTATCCTTAGAAAAAGAATTACTCGAAGCATTGGATCATTATGCTTTGAAAAACAGTTTTCCCAACCGTTCACAAGCCATCCGGCATTTAATCAGTGAAAATACGGTACAAGAAAAGTGGGATCAAAACCAGGAAGTGGCAGGTGCCATTACCATCGTGTACGACCACCACAAACGCAATATCTTACATACCTTAAACAACATCCAACACGATTACCATTCCATCATTTTATCCAATCTGCATTTTCACATAGACCATCACAATTGCATGGAAATCATAGCCGTCAAGGGCAGAGCCGGTATGTTACGTGAATTGGCTGAAAAAATCATCTCTACCAAAGGGATTGAACATGGAAAGCTTACGATGACGCATTAGGTTTTGTAAATTAGCAAATTAGTAGATTAGCAAATTGGCAAATTTGTAGATTAGCAGATTAGAGGATTAAGGAGTATAGGGGTAAAATTTGAGTTTTGGATTTTTAAAATAGATATGAAGTTAAAGGATTTAACTCTTATGTAATGATTACTGTCCTTTGTTTGATTTAGGGGAAGTTTTATTTTATTTACAGCGACTTAGAAAAATGAAAATCAGATTGCAACGGGGAAACCAAAATTTGAAGCTATTGGCTGTATGGATTTTGATTACTTTTGCATTTCAATCGGATCAAAACGAATTTGAAAAAGACATATTATACTACCATATTGACCCAAAGAATTGCGATATACAATTGTATTGGAAAGATGATGAAGGTCAAAATTTAAAGAATCTTGGGGGTCTAAAACAGTTTGTAGCATCTCAACAGAAAGAACTCTTGTTTGGGATGAATGCAGGAATGTTTCAAAAAGATTTGACTCCTCAAGGTTTGTACATACAAAATTTTGAAACCTTGTTTCCCTTAGACACAACCCAAGGAAAAGGCAATTTTTATCTGAAGCCTAACGGTGTTTTTTATATCAAAAACGACCGCATTTCGGTTGTATGTACCACAGAAGATTTTAAAGCTGATGACACCATTCAATGGGCTACTCAATCAGGACCCATGTTGTTAATAGATGGAGTGATACATCCGGCATTTAAGCAAGGTTCCCAAAATGTAAACATCAGAAACGGAGTTGGCATTCTTCCCGACCATTCCCTTGTATTTGCCATGTCCAAAAACGAAATCAATTTTTATGACTTTGCTCTTTTTTTTAAAAGTATGGGATGCACAAATGCACTCTATTTGGATGGATTAATTTCAAAAACCTACTTACCCAAAAAACATAGTTCACAGACAGATGGATGGTTGGGAGTGATGATAGGTGTGGTGGAGTAAGACGTTATCTAGGACAACTGAATGGGCTTGATAATTTATATTTTTGGCATATTTATAAATAGATTGAACTTTGAAAACACTATCAATTTATTTTATAAAACCAACTTATTAAGCTTCTCAATTACCTAATTGCTATTTTTTAACCTGACATTCGTCTATTAAATCGCCTCTCGGTATATTAGGTCTTTCCTATCGATTTTTTTAGAAGTTTCTTTGAGTACCTGAATCAAAATAAGGTATTCAAAATGAAAAGATTTATACTGTTTTTCGGTTTTAGCATTTTTGTTTTAAGTATTCAAGCGCAAGTTGGTATCCATACAGAGGATCCTAAAGCGGCCTTAGATATTGAAGCAGTCAATTCTAACAATCCTACATTTACAGATGGGATATTAATCCCCCGAATTCAAAATTTCCCTGCCAGTCAACCCACAGTTGACCAACACGGTATGTTGGTTTTTTTAGCTACTAGTGTAGGTCTTAATCCCAGTGGCTTTTACTATTGGGATGCCGATACTACCGCTTGGGTGTATATCCAAACCAAACAGACCGGATGGAGTACCACCGGTAATTCCGGGACATCAGAAACCTCGAACTTTTTAGGGACTACAGATAATACTTCATTAGTTTTTAAAGTCAACAATCAAATTGCCGGAAAAATAGATCCTGTTAATTCCAATACGAGTTTGGGCTATTTGGTAGCTCATGATAATACGGTGGGAACTCATAATACCGCCCTTGGCAAAGAAGCATTGTTTAGTAATGTTGCCGGAAAAAATGCCACAGCCATTGGGACCAGAGCTATGTATTATACCAACAATGCAAGTAGTCCCTTTACCAATCAAAATGTAAGTATTGGGTATGAAGCGCTCAGAGGTTCGACTACACCGGCTGACAATACTGGTAATAGCAACGTTGCCATTGGTTACCAAACCATGTTGAAAAATACAGCTGGGAATAACAATAATGCTATTGGGATCAATGCGTTATACAACAATACCAACGGTAATCAAAATGTCGCCATTGGAAATTCTGCTTTATTCAACAATACGACTGGGTCAAATAATATCGCTATAGGTGGGGCCAGTCTAAGTGTGAATAGTACGGGAAGTGACAATCTGGCTTTGGGTATCAATGCGTTATTTTTCAATACTACAGGTATTCATAATGTTGCCCTAGGAAATAATTCATTGATGATTAACAGTATAGGAAATAATAATACCGCCATTGGTTATCAATCTTCTTATGCCAATACAACAGGAAATGACAACACATCAAATGGTTATCAATCTCTATATTCCAATACAATAGGATACAATAACACGGCAAACGGGTCTTATTCCCTTTATTTCAATACAGGAAATTACAACACCGCAAATGGTTCATATTCCCTATATTCCAATACAACAGGACATAACAACACTGCCAACGGTGTTTTTTCTCTTTATCGCAATACAACAGGACATAACAACATAGCAAACGGTCGTCAAGCACTTTATGACAATACCACTGGCTTTTACAACACTGCAAATGGTAATTATTCTCTTTCTGCAAACACTTCAGGCTATTCCAATACGGCCAACGGTTATTATTCCCTCACATTCAATACAACCGGTAATTATAATACTGCCATCGGTTATTATTCCCTTACATCCAATACAACAGGTAGTTACAATACGACAAACGGGTCTTATTCCCTTACATCCAACACAATAGGAAACGAAAATACTGCCTCAGGTTATCAATCAATTTATTCCAATACAACAGGTAATTCCAACACTGCAGATGGATTTAAGACACTTTATACCAACACCACCGGAAGTGAAAACACAGCAATAGGTTCCGAAGCACTTTATGCCAATACCACTGGGTTTTCCAATACAGCTACCGGTTATAAAACCCTTCATCTAAATACAACCGGATATGGAAATACTGCGCATGGTAACGAATCTCTTTATCACAATACTACTGGGACAAATAACTCCGCCCATGGCACACGGGCTCTTTATGCCAACACCACAGGATTTGATAACACTGCCATTGGATCTATGACTCTGTCTGCAAATACTACAGGAAGTTATAATACTGCAATTGGATTTTCTGCACTTCCTCGCAACACTACCGGAGGAGCTAATACTTCCTTGGGCTACATATCTCTTTTTTTCAATACCACTGGGTCTAATAATACTGCTATCGGTTCCCAATCACTAATGGAAAATACAACAGGATATAGAAATTCAGCTTTAGGTTTTAATTCCTTGGGTAATAATACAACAGGAACTTATAATACGGCACTTGGTAGTGAAGCACTAGCTTCAAACACAACCGGCTATTATAATACAGCAAGTGGGAACAATGTTCTTGCTTATAATACAACTGGTATAAATAACACCGCTACAGGAAGTTTCGCACTTGAAGATAATACAACAGGATATGATAATACAGCGATGGGAACGTACGCTCTTTCTTCAAATACTACAGGTGTTTTTAATACAGCAATCGGCTATTCTTCCCTTTGTTGCAATGCAACAGGGAGCAATAATACCGCAATAGGCAACTCAGCTTTTTCTGCAAGTTCGGCTTATTCCAACTCCACCGCACTTGGGTATTATGCCAATCCCGGTGCATCCAACACCATAAGGTTAGGAGATCCATCAGTTTCTACAATCGGTGGATACGCCTACTGGACCAACGTATCCGATGGTCGTTTTAAAAAGAATATACAGGAAAATGTCATCGGACTCGAATTCATCAAAAAACTTAGGCCGGTTACTTATCAATTGGATATGAACGCCATCGCCGATTTTAACAAAACACCCGATAGCCTTCGTTTACCGGAGAGTGAAAAACTCAAAGAAGCTGAGATTCAAAGTGGTTTTATTGCTCAAGAAGTAGAAGAGGCTGCCTTAAGCATTGGCTATGACTTTCATGGGGTGGACAAACCTAAAAATGATACTTCCCACTACGGACTTCGTTATGCCGAGTTTGTCGTGCCTTTGGTCAAAGCCGTACAGGAGTTGGAAACTAAAAATGAAAAAATTGAAAAACAAAATCAAGAACAACAAGAGCAAATCGAACTGCTGAAAAAAGAAAACCAAGCCTTAAAAGATTCTTTAGCGCAATTGACGGCATTGGAAAAGCGGATTCAGCAATTGGAAAGCAAGTAGTAGTTTATAGTTTCCAACTTAAAAAAAATCAATCATCGTTCAAATTATGAAAAAAATTGTAGCGCTTTTGTTTATACTCTTTCAATATACTCTCTATGCTCAAGTGGGAATTGGCGTTGCCTCACCCGACGCATCGGCACAATTGGAAGTACAATCCCATGCCAAAGGATTGTTGATTCCGCGGATGACTTTCAACGAAAGAAATAACATCTCCAATCCAGCCGTCAGCTTACTCATTTATCAAACCGATGCCGATTCGGGATATTATTTTTTCGACGGAACTACTTGGACACAATTGATCAATACTTCCTCCTCAGTAACCAAATTAGATGATTTATCTGATGCCAAATCCGACACCACCGGATCTTCTGTTTTTTTGGGCGTTGATGCGGGATTAAATGATGACGGTTCCACCAATGAAAATGTAGGATTGGGTTACAAATCACTAGCTTCCAATACAACAGGGTTTCGTAACACTGCAAACGGTTATCAGTCTCTATATTCCAATACAACAGGAAGCTACAACACTGCAAATGGTAGTTATTCCCTTTATACCAATACAACAGGAAGTTTTAACACCGCAAACGGTCAACAATCCCTTTATTTTAATACAACAGGTTCTTATAACACTGCAAACGGTTTTCAGTCCTTATATTCTAATACAACCGGAAATAACAATAATGCAACCGGTCATCATTCCCTTTTTTCCAACACAACAGGAAATAACAATATTGCAAACGGTCATCAATCCCTGATTTCCAATACAACAGGTAATAACAATACGGCAAATGGTATAGCTTCCCTTTATTCCAATACAATAGGCAGTTGGAACACCGCAAATGGTAATTATTCCCTTGTTTTCAATACATCAGGAAACTACAATAATGCAAATGGATATGAATCCCTTTATTTCAATATAACAGGGAATAACAACACCGCAAACGGTTATAAATCTCTTTATTTCAATACGTCAGGCAATTCCAATACCGCAAGCGGTTATGAATCCCTTTATTCCAATACAACAGGAATTCATAACACAGCAGATGGAAATTTTTCTCTTTATTCCAATACAACAGGAAATTACAACACTGCATTGGGGTATTCAGCTTTTAGTACAGGTCCTGATTATTCCAATTCCACGGGTATTGGTTATAATGCAGAACCAGGAGCCTCCAACACGGTAAGAATAGGAAATAATGCAGTAACCTCCATCGGTGGTAACGCCAACTGGACCAACGTATCCGATGGCCGTTTTAAAAAGAATGTTCAGGAAAATGTCATCGGACTCGAATTCATCAAAAAACTTAGGCCGGTTACTTATCAATTGGATATGAACGCCATCGCCGATTTCCACAAAACACCCGATAGCCTTCGTTTGCCGGAGAGTGAAAGACTCAAAGAGGCCGAGATTCAAAGTGGTTTTATTGCTCAAGAAGTCGAAGCGGCTGCTTTGAGTACCGGTTATGACTTTCATGGGGTGGACAAACCTCAAAATGATACTTCCCACTACGGACTTCGTTATGCCGAGTTTGTCGTGCCTTTGGTCAAAGCGGTGCAGGAACAACAAAAACAAATCGAAAATTACGAATTACGAATTGAGAATTTGGAATCGGAAATTGAAAAGCTCAAAACATTAGAAGAGCGTATCAAAGCAATGGAAAATAACAAATAAATTATAATAGATAAAGCCATGAGAAAACCATTCACCTTTCTAATCCTGCTGACCACCTTTGTTGGTTTTAGTCAAACGGTTATCCAAAAAAGCAGTATCGACAGTGGAGGAGCTGGCGCTACAGTAGGTACCACTACTATTTTTTACACATTGGGAGAAGTTGCCGTACAAGAAAACACAAATGGAAGTACCCATATTTCCGAAGGATTTATTAGCCCTGATATCATCCATTCTTTGGGTTTGGAAGCATATTCTTTTCTAGATGGAATACGTATTTATCCCAACCCCACAACGGCCATTATTACTATTGACTTTAAGGTTATTGACACCTATGAAATTATAATGTATGACCATTTAGGAAAGCAAATGGAACGCTGTCAAGCAGTGCAAACCGATGAAAAATTACTTGACATTTCAAATTATAGTAACGGTGCATATGTAGTATTGATTAAAAGCGATACTGAGCAAACCTATAGGACTTATCAAGTTATAAAACAATAACAACTTTTCTGTTTAAGTGAAAATATTTATAAAAAACTAATCCATAACACAATCATGAAAACTGCTATAAAACATCCCATCATCATGAAAAACACCATTCAATTTTTAGCAATTCTGTTCATCACAACCCTGTCCTTTGCCCAACAAGGCATCAACTACAAAGCCATCATTACTGACAATGGCAATGTAATAGTCTCACATCCGGTTACCGTACAGTTTACAATACTCGAAAACGGAACGACCGCTGTTTATAAAGAAACCCAAAGCACCGAAACCGATACCCATGGAATTATAAACTTAAATATTGGAGAAGGTACAGTTATTCTTGGGGATTATTATACTTTAGATTGGGCAGATGCACAGTTTTTAAAAGTAGAAATTAATACCGGAAACGGTTTTATAGATTTTGGAACAACCGCTTTTAAAGCTGTTCCCTATGCTCATTATGCCAATTTTGCTGCCAATGCTGGAGCGCATAAAATAGACGATCTATCCGATGCTAAGTCTGATACCAACGGCTCTTCTGTTTTTTTGGGCGTTGATGCGGGATTAAATGATGATGGTTCCAACAATGAAAATGTAGGCTTGGGTTACAAATCACTTTCTTCTAATACAACTGGGTTTCGTAATACCGCAAACGGTTATGAGTCTCTTTTTTCCAATACAACAGGATATAACAACATTGCAAACGGTCATCAGTCCCTTTATTCCAATACATCAGGATACTACAATACCGCAAACGGTTATCAGTCGCTTCATTCTAATACAACCGGAAAAGACAACATGGCAAACGGACATCAGTCCCTTTTTTCCAATACGACAGGAAGCTACAACACGGCAAACGGTAGTAGTTCTCTTTCTTTTAATACAACAGGAGATTACAATACCTCAAATGGTTGTTATTCCCTTTATTCAAACACAACTGGAGATTACAATACCGCAAATGGTTATTTCTCCCTGTATTTCAATACAACAGGAAATTCTAACACTGCAAATGGTAGTTATTCCCTTTTTTTCAACACAACAGGAAGTCTTAACACCGCAAACGGTCAACAATCCCTTTATTCAAATACATCAGGTTCTTATAACACCGCAAATGGTTTTCAGTCCTTGAGTTCTAATACAACTGGAAATAACAACACTGCAAACGGTGATTTTTCCCTTTTTTCAAACACAACAGGAAATAACAATACTGCAAACGGTCATCAATCCCTTATTTCCAATACAACAGGTAAAAACAATACGGCAATTGGTACAGCTTCCCTTTATTCCAATACAACAGGCAGTTGGAACACCGCAAACGGTTATGAGTCTCTTTTTTCCAATACAACAGGATATAACAACATTGCAAACGGTCATCAGTCCCTTTATTCAAATACTACAGGATACAATAATAGTGCAAACGGTCGTTATTCCCTTTATTCCAATACAACCGGAATTTCCAACACTGCAACTGGTTATTATTCTCTTTATACCAATATAGCTGGAAATTACAATACTGCAAACGGTAATTTTTCCCTTACTAACAATACGTTAGGAAACCACAACACCGCAAACGGTATGTATTCTCTTTTTTTAAATTCAGTAGGATATAGTAACACTGCAATCGGCTATAATTCTCTTTTAAACAATACAACAGGATTTTCCAATACCGCATTGGGATACTCTACTTTTATTTCAGGTTCAAGTTATTCGAATTCTACAGCCATTGGTAATAATGCTCAACCCGGCGCATCCAACACCATAAGGTTAGGAGATCCATCAGTTTCTACAATCGGTGGATACACCAATTGGACCAACGTATCCGATGGCCGTTTTAAAAAGAATGTTCAGGAAAATGTCATCGGACTCGAATTCATCAAAAAACTTAGGCCGGTTACATATCAATTGGATCTGAATGCCATCGCCGATTTTAACAAAACACCCGATAGTCTTCGTTTACCGGAGAGTGAAAAACTCAAAGAAGCCGAGATTCAAAGTGGTTTTATTGCTCAAGAAGTAGAAGAGGCTGCCTTAAGCATTGGCTATGACTTTCATGGGGTGGACAAACCTAAAAATGATACTTCCCACTACGGACTGCGTTATGCCGAGTTTGTCGTGCCTTTGGTCAAAGCGGTGCAGGAGTTGGAAACCAAAAATGATGATCAACAAGAGCAAATCGAACTGCTGAAAAAAGAAAACCAAGCCTTAAAAGATTCTTTAGCGCAATTGACGGCATTGGAAAAGCGGATTCAGCAATTGGAAAGCAAGTAGTATCAACCTATTTAAAATAGTAGTTTATAGTTTTCAACTTAAAAAAATCAATCATCGTTCAAATCATGAAAAAAATTGTAGCGCTTTTGTTTATACTCTTTCAATATACTCTCTATGCTCAAGTGGGAATTGGCGTTGCCTCACCCGACGCATCGGCACAATTGGAAGTACAATCCCATGCCAA
>Ga0075163_10011277_pt1 | contig 11654 bp, 9 predicted proteins | sample JI1023141ADNA_FD_71478 | JGI IMG/M metagenome (GOLD analysis project Ga0075163, IMG submission 71478) | Wastewater effluent complex algal communities from Wisconsin, to seasonally profile nutrient transformation and Carbon sequestration -... | ecosystem: Engineered > WWTP > Effluent > Algae... | reverse complement strand
CGCAGATCGGCCAGCCACGCGTTGACGCCGCGGGCATAGGCCTCGAACTGCGCCTTGACCTCGGGCCGCGTGGCCGCCCACACCTGATCGGCGAGGGGCTCGCCGGTGCGGGTCGCGAAGAAGCGCCGGTTCTCCTTGTCGGTGTCGAGCACCACCGAGCCCACGATCTGGCCCAGCGTGCCGCGCACGAAGCGGCGCCGAATGTCCATCTGGATGAAGCGGTTGGCCGCGTGGAAGTAGCCCTGGGCGGCCAGACAATCCTCGTCGGTGGCGCACGCCAGATTCAGGATGCCGTGGGCATCGAGGCGCACATCCACCGGGGCTGAGAGGCCCGAGATGGACAGGCCACCCTCGCCGCCAAAGCCCTCGTCGGTGCCCTGGTCCGCGGGACCGCCGTCCTGGGTCCCGCCCGCACCGCCCGCGCCCCCGGCGCCACCGCCCGCACCGCCGGCCCCGCCCCCCCCGTCGCCGTCGTCGCAGGCGAACAAGGCCAGAGCAGCCGCCAAAATCCTCAAATGTTTCAAGATGTTCTCCCCCGGTTAGTCCAGCAGGCGCACCCGCACGCTGGGCGCGCGCCGCTCTACGAAGCTCTCCACCACCGCCGCCAGGCGCAGCAGCCGCGCCTCCTGCCAGGCCCCCGCCATGAGCTGCAGACCGATGGGCAGGCCGCCCGCATCGTAGCCCACCGGGCAGGTCACCGCCGGCAGCCCGGTCAGGTTGGCCGCGGGGGCGTAGCGCATGATGGCGTCCACCAAACCCAGGTCGGAGAGGCCCGTGCGCAGCGCGCCCGCGGGCAGCAGCGGCGCGGTGATGGGCGTGGTGGGGGTGACGATGACGTCGCAGCGCGCCAGGGCGGCAGCGAAGTGGCGATCGAAGCGGGGCCGCAGGCGCTGGGCGTGCACGTAGTCCGCGCCCGCCAGCCGCCGCGTCATGGCCAGGTTGAGCCGCACATCGTGGCCGAACTGGCGGCGGTGGGTGCGGTACCAGGGCGCGAGGCCGGTGAGCATCTCGCTGGCGATGGTGATCAGGTGGGCGGTGCGCAGCAGGTCGAGCTCGGGGATCTCGATGTCCACCACCGTCGCCCCGCGGGCCAGCAACCCGTCCACTGCGGCGCGACACGCGGCCACCACCGGGCCCTCGGCGTCCTCGAACCACGGGCGGAAGATGCCGAGACGCAGACCGGAAAGGTCTTGCAGATCAGAGGCTTCCAGATCGGGCAGAGCCACCGCGGGCTGGGCGGTGCTGGAGAAGTCGTGGGCGTCGGGGCCCGCCAACACGGCGTAGCCCAGGGCCAGGTCGCGGGCGGTGGCCGCCAACGGACCCACGTGGGCCACGCTCCAACACAGCGGGAAGGCGCCGTGCTCGCTCACCCGACCGAACGTGCACTTGAGGCCAAACACGCCACAGAGCCCCGCCGGGATGCGGATGGATCCGCCGCCGTCAGCGCCCAGTGCGATGGGGCCCAGGCCCGCCGCCACCGCCGCCGCGGGGCCGCTGGAGGAGCCCCCGGTGGCCCGCTGCAGGTCGTAGGGGTTGCGGGCGGGGCGGTAGTGCGGGTTGAGGCCCGTCACACCCATGCCGATCTCGTGCATGTTGAGCTTGCCGAAGAGCAGCGCACCCGCCGCTCGCAGGCGAGCCACCGTGGTGGCGTCGGCCGCCGCGGGCTGCGGGCCCAACATGCGCGTGCCCACTTGGGTGGGGTAGCCCGCCTGGTCGAGCTCGTCCTTGATGCCCACGGGCACCCCATCCAAGGGACCCTGGGGGGTGCCGGCCCGCCACCGCGCGGTGGAGGCGCGGGCCTGCTGGCGCACGTCGTCGGCGTTCTGGGCCACCACCGCCCGCAGCGGCGCCGCGCCCTCATCCAGGCGGGCCACCGCGGCCAGCAGCGCCTCGGCCACCGCCTCGGGGGTGCGGCGACCGGCGCGGTAGGCGTCGGTGAAATCCCGAGTGGTTTCAAAGACCTGGCCCGGGTGGACCACCGGCGGCACCAGCGGAGCCGACGCGGTTTTGGGCAGCGCCCGCGCCGCCGCCAGCAGGACGTGCTCCATGGGCGGGGCGTCGGTGGCCTCGGTGCGGCGCAGAGTCTCCACCCCGATGTCGGCCAGGAACTTGCGCGCCAGGGCGGCACCGGCGGGCCCTTCGGCGAGCCGCACCAGCGTGCGCAGCAGCGCGCCCTGGGACCGGGGCGCCTTCAGGGGGGCGAGGGCGTAGGTCATGGGACGGCCCGCACCGGGCGGAAGCCGAGCTGGTTCAAGTGGCGGGCGCCGAAGTCGGTCTCCCGCGCCGAGAGCCGGCAATAGCGGCTGCCGGTGTCCCAGCCGCACCCGCGGATGACGCGCGTGTCCCCAAAAGCGGCACCCTCCGGGTCGGTCTGCGGGTTGCGGTCGGGCTGGAAGGCGCCGTAGCTGGGGTCGTAGACGTCCCAGACCCACTCGCCCACGTTGCCCAACACGTCGAAGAGGCCCCAGGCGTTGGCCTGCAGGTCCCCGACGCCGTGGCTGCGCTCGCGGGCGTTGACGCGGTGCCACGCGATGAGATCGAGCGGCCCGTATTGCGGATCGGGGGTGCCGGCGCGTGCGGCGTACTCCCACTCGGCCTCGGTGGGCAGGCGGTAGCCGGTGCAGGTGCGGTCCCAGTCCACCGCGCCGCTGCAGGTGTAGCCCTCCAGGCACGACGCCTCGCCGGGCTCGCAGCCGTCACCCGCCCCGCCGCCGCAGTTGGAGAGGTCGTAGCAGGGCGTCAGCCCCTCGGCCAACGAGGCCTTGTTGCACCACGCCAGCGCATCAAAAAAACTGACCCGCTCCACCGGCCGGCTCAGGCAGGTCTCGCTGCGGCACATGCCCTCGCCCCCGTCGCGGAACCACGCGGGATTATTGGTCATCTGGGCGATCCACTCGCGCTGGGTGACCTCGGTGGTTTTGATCAAGAAGGGCTGGGTCAAGGTGACCTGGTGCAACAGCTCGTCGTCCTCGCGGGACGTCTCGGTGTCGGGTGCACCCATCTGGAACGTGCCCGCGGGCGCACACGCCCAGCCGGCGGGCACCGAGGCCGGGCACACGGGGCCGGTGGCCCCATCCAGCGCCGCATCGGCCGCCCCGCCATCCCCCGCCGCCCCACCGCCGTCGTCACAGGCAGCGAGCAACACCACCAGCATCCCCAAACGTCGCATCTCACCCCCGTCCAGCGCCGGGTCCACCCCGGACTCTTTGTTGGCCCCGCACGACCTACGGGGCGGCAGTGTAGCCGCGCAGTCGCTATCGGTTCTTCGCCCCGGCCACGATGGCCGCCACCACGCCGGGATCCGCCAGCGTGGACAGATCACCGAGGGCCTCGGGCTCCCCCTCGGCCACCTTGCGCAGGATGCGCCGCATCACCTTGCCCGAGCGCGTCTTGGGCAGGCCGGGCACAAACTGGAAGAGGTCCACCCGCGCCAGGGCACCGATCACCTCGCGCAGCCGCGCATTGAGGGCGTCCTCCAGGGCAGTTGAGGGCACCTCCCCCGGCTGGAGCACGATGTAGGCGTAGACGCCCTGGCCCTTGATGGCGTGGGGATAGCCCACCACCCCCGCCTCGGCCACCGCATCCAGGCTCACCAGGGCCGACTCCAGCTCGGCGGTGCCCAGCCGGTGGCCGGCGACGTTGAGCACATCGTCCACCCGCCCGGTGATCCAGTAGTCGCCGTCAGCGTCGCGCCGACAGCCATCGCCGGTGAAGTAAAGACCCGGAAACGCTGAGAAATACGTCTGCACATAGCGCGGGTGATCGCCAAAGACCGTGCGCGCCTGCCCCGGCCAGGGCTGGGCGAGGCACAACAAGCCGGTGCCCGGACCGCGCAGCACCTGCCCCTCGGGGCTGAGCACCACCGGCACCATGCCGGGCAGGGGCTTCGTCGCCGAGCCGGGCTTGGTGGGGGTGGCGGGCGCCACCGGGCTGATGCAGATGCCGCCCGTCTCGGTCTGCCACCAGGTGTCCACGATGGCGCACCGCCCCTCGCCCACCACCGTGTGGTACCAGCGCCAGGCATCGGGGTTGATGGGCTCACCCACCGTGCCCAGCACCCGCAGCGCGCTGCGATCGTGCTTGAGCACCGGCCCGGACCCAAAGGCGGCCAGCGTCCGCAGCGCCGTCGGGGCGGTGTAGAAGATCGTCACCCGGTGGCGGGCCACCACCTCCCAGTAGCGGTCGGCGGCGGGGTAGAGCGGGGTGGCCTCGAACATCAGCGTGGTGGCGCCGTTGGCCAGCGGCCCATACACGATGTAGGTGTGCCCGGTGATCCACCCCACGTCGGCCATGCAGGCGTAGACGTCGTCCTCGCGCAGATCAAAGACGGTGCGGTGGGTCCACGCCGCGTAGGTCAGGTAGCCGCCGCAGGTGTGCAGCAGCCCCTTCGGTCGGCCGGTGGAGCCGGAAGTATAGAGAATGAAAAGGGGATCTTCCGCCCCCACCTCCACGGCGGGGCAGTCAGCGTCCTGGGTGGGCACCACGTCATGCCACCAGTGGTCGCGCCCGGCCTGCCAGGGCACGTGGACCTCGGGCACCCGCTGGTAGACCAGCACCGCCTTGACCCCGTGCTCGCCCTCCAGCGCTTGATCCACCACGGTCTTGAGCGCTACCGGGCGGCCGCCGCGCCGCCCCTCGTCCTGGGTGATCACCAGCTCCGCACCGCAATCGCGGATGCGGTCGCGCAGGGCTTCCGCCGAGAAGCCGCCAAACACCACCGAGTGCACGGCGCCCAGCCGGGCGCAGGCCAGCATGGCGATGGCCGCCTCGGGCACCATGCCCATGTAGATGATGACGCGGTCGCCCTTGCGAACCCCCAATGATTTCAAGGCATTGGCGGTGCGACACACCGCTTCATACAGGTCGCGGTAGGTCAGCGTGCGGCCCTGGCCGGGCTCGTCGGCCTCCCAGATGATCGCGGGCTTGTGGGCCCGGGTCACCCGGCCCTCCAGGTGGGTGTCCAGGCAGGTCTCGGTGACGTTGAGGCGGCCGTCGGCAAACCACGCGAGCGGGCCGTCCACCACGGTGTGGAAGTCACCGCGCAGACCCTCGGTGGGGGGGCGCTTCCAGCGCACGCTGCGGTGGGCCTCGGCGAGCCAGAAGGCGTCGGGATCGTCCTGGGCGCGCAGCCACTCGCGCCGCCAGTCGTCCAGGTCGCGGATGCGGTTGTTGCTGCCGGTTTGCACGTGCTCGCTGGGGGGGAAGACGCTCGATGGGGTGCTCGGCTCGCTCATGGTGGCCTCCTTGCGGGCCCCATGAAACCATGGGCGGGTTTTCGTCGCGAGCCCTGCGACGCATGATGTTGAGCATGCGCACCTTCGCCCTCCTGCTGCTCCTGGGCTGCGACGCCGGCGGCGCCGACGATGCCCGGCCGACCGACGCCCAGCCAGTTGATGCCCACCTGGACGCGGCCCCGGACGCCCAGCCGCTCGACGCCCAGCCACTCGACGCCCAGCCGCTCGACGCCCAGCCGCTCGACGCCCAGCCGCTCGATGCCCAGCCGCTCGACGCGGACGCGCTCGACGCCGCGGCCCCCGACGCGGCCCCGGTGGACGCGGGCTGGTCGGCCCACCTCGCGCTGGGCCCGGTGGCCCTCGGCGCCGAGGTGCAGGTGACCATCCCGCCCGAGGCCACCAGCGCGCTCATCCAGGCCCGCGGCCGGCCGGGCGGGCTCTACGCCGTGGTGGAGGTGGTGGGGCCCGCGGGGGTGCTGACCGGCGCCGCGCCGGGCGAGGGGCGGTGGCGCACCAGCTTCAACCCCGAAGTCGCCGTGGCGCTGTGGCCGGGCGCCGAGGCCCCGCCGCTCGAGCCGGGCGCCTACACGCTGCGGGTGGTGGGCGCGGGGCCCGTTGCGGAGGTGGTGCAGGTGGAGGCCTGGCTCAAGGCCGGCGCGCGCAGCCTGGCGGTGGATGTGCTCTATCCCCTTGAACTGCAAGAGGAAATGGAGGGCGCGCCCGGTGCTCGCCTCGCCCGCGCGGTGGAGCAGAAGCTCGGCGATCTGGTGGGGGTGGCCGTCACCGCCACCCCGGTGCCGTTGTTGCCGGGGGCGCCCCTCGACCTGGAGCTCGACACCCGCGTGGGCGACCTGGCCGGGCTCGCCGCCCTGGCCGCCGCCACCCCCGAGCGCGCGGGCGGCATCGCGGTGTATGTGATGGGCGATGTGCGCGACGGCGGGGTCAGCCAGAGCGGCTTTGCGGGCGGGTTGCCGGCCCCGCTGGGCCTGCCCCAGACGGCCGCCGCCGTGATCGCCATCCGGTCGCCGCTGCTGGCCGACTTCCCCGAGGCGGTGGCGGATTTGGCGGCCCACGAGCTGGGCCACGGCCTCGGCCTCTACCACACCACCGAGCCCTTCGGAGACCGCTTCGACCCCCTGGCCGACACGCCGGAGTGCCCGCTGGCCTGCGATCGCGACGGCGACGGCGTGCTGTTCGCCAGCGAGTGCGGCCGCCAGGGCGGGGGCGTGCCCCCCTGCCAGGGCGCGGCCGACAACCTCATGTTCTGGACGCTGGGTGGGCGGCGGGATCACACGCCGCACCAGCGGGCGGTGGTGCGGGGCCACCCGGCGGTGGCACCATAAAATGTAGAAGTTCCAGACACTTGCGAGCGATAGTCATGCCAGCAACGCGGGCGGGGTCCGGCTCCGCCCCCACGCAGCCTCCTCCGCTCGCCCCGCGGGATCCTGGACGCTTCTGTCCATCTTGGGTGATTGTCCGGTCAAAATCTGGCCACCCCGGAGGGCAGTGTGGACCTGGACGAGCTGCGGGCGGTGGTGGAGCTGGCCGAAGCCGGCTCCCTCTTACGGGCGGCGGAGTCGCTCGGGCTCTCGCGCACCACGCTGCGGCGCCGGCTGGAGGCACTGGAGGCGCGCGTTGGCGTGCCCATCTTCTCGCGCGACCAGGGCCGGGCCGTGCTCACACCGGCTGGCCGCCTCCTCGCCGACCGGGGTCGGGAGATGGTGCAGGAGGCGGGGAGGCTGCTCCGCGCTGCCCGGGAGATGGGGCGGGCCCCCACCGGCCAGCTGCGCGTGCTGTTGCCCATCGGCCTGCCTCCACACGCGCTGACCCCCCTGTTTGCGGCCTCCCGCGCACTGCAACCGCGCCTCGCGTTGTGGGTGAGCTTCCACGCTGATCCGCTCGCGAGGCTGCTGGAGGACCGAGATGAGGTGGACGTGGCCTTTCACTTCGGCGCCCTTGATCCGCCCGGGCCCTGGGTCTGCCGCACGCTGGTGACCGTGCGAGAGTGGCTCATCGCCAGCACCCGCTACCTCGAGCGCCGAGGCACCCCTCGCACGCTCGACGACCTCGCCGGGCACACCCTCCTGGCCTGGGAAGGGCCCGGCAACGATCCGCACCAGTGGCCGCTGCTCGGCGGCGACCACTTTGCGGTGGAGCCGGCGTTGATCACGCCCCACATCCATTGGTTGCGGCAATGTGCGTTGGAGGGCCTGGGCATCGCGCTGGTGCCCGATGGGCGACTGCCTGATCCGGGCGTGCCCGCGGGCACCTTGCAGACCGTCCTCGTGGACCAGGTGGGCCGAATGCGCACCCTGCGCATGGCCGCGCCGGCCGCCACCGCCGCCACGCCCAAGCTGCGGATGGTGCTGGATGTCATCGACGGCTGGGTGCGCCAACAGCCCCCGCTCGCTCAATCGCGCTGACCCCGACATTTATGTCGTTGTCGGAGCATTCAACCCGTGGTACGAACCCTTGACCCAATTGCGGGCCGACCAAAAACGAGAAGGATTCAAAAAATGCGTATCGCTGCGGGTGTGCTGTTGATCATCGTGGGCATCATGAACGGGCTTGCTGGCTTCGGCTACGCCGCCGTCGGTGGCGCCAGCGCGGTTGCTCAGGACGCGGCGAAGAACGCCGCCGCCAATCCGGCCAACACCGAGATGACCGACGAGCAGAAGAAGGCGCTGGCCGATGCCGCCACCGCGACCGCCAACGTCAACAGCGGTGGCCTGGCCACCCTGGGGATCTTCCTCCTGGTGATGCTCGGCCTGCAGATCGCCGGCGCCGTCACCCTGTTCATGTCCAAGGCCGCGATGTTTGTGCTCATCGTCGGCGTCCTCGGCCTGGCAGCGGAGGCGGCTGGACCCCTGGCCTTTGGGGTCGCATTTGGGGTGACCAACATCGTGGGCGTGGTCGCCTCGTTGTTGGCGATCATCGCCTCGCGCGGCTATGCCAACAAGGCGATGGCCTGACGCAGCTCTGCCGGGGCCCGGGCCCGGGTGAGCACGAGCCGTCCCCTCGGGGGCGGCTTTTTTTTGCCCTGAAATCGGGGGGTTACCCCCGATCGAGCTGGGCGACGTCTTGGCTCACCCCCACCGAGCGCCCGGCCGCAGCGGGCGCAAACGCGCTCACCTGCGCGGCAAAGGGCCAGTGGCCCGCCAGCCGGAAGCCGGGGAAGCGCGCTGCCAGATCCGCGGCGGTGAAGGTCTGGCGGGGCGCCTCGCGCAGCACCTTCACCAGCGAGGTGAACACCACCGAAGCCGCGGGCACCATCACCGGATCGATGAAGGACACCAACACCCGCGCCTGCGGCGTGAGCTCGGCGGCGAGCCGATCGAGCACCGCCGGCGGCAGGTAGTGCACCAGGCCCTCCAGCACGTAGCAGGTGGGCTGGGTGGCGTCGAAGCCGGCCTGGACCAGCGGGGCCGCGAGGCCGTTGCGCACATCGGCCGGGACGGCGATGGCGCTGGAACCAGGCCCAAAAGCTGATGCTGATCGGGCACTTCCACCGAGCACTGCCACCAGACGCGCCGCCTTGCGGGCGAAGGTGCCGGGTCGATCCACCTCGTACCAGCGCGCGGCGGCGGCGCCGGGCAGGCGCAGGACGCGGGTGTCGTAGCCCGCGCCCACCAGCACCACCTGGGTGAAGCCGTCGGCCAGCGCGGCCTCCACCAAGACGTCCAGCGCGCGGTGGCGCGTGCAGTGGGCCACCTGCAGGCGATCCAGCTCGCGGCGCAGGGGCGGCAGCACCGGGCGGGCGTGGGCGATGGCGGTGATCAGCGGGTGGCGCTCGCCCAGGACCTCGGCGAACGGGTCGTTCAAGATGCGATCGGCCGCGGGTCGCCGCGCTTCGGCGGCCCGGAACAGCGCGTTGACGCCGGCCACCAGCGAGCGATCGGCGCCCACCCCCTCGCCGGGCGGGCGCAGGCGGTGGCGGGACTCCGCGAGGCCGGCCCAGAGCGGCCCGACCGTGCGCGGGGCCCTCACGGCACCGACCGCAGGCGCGGGCGCAGGAGCGGCCATGCGGGCCGCAGCCACCGGGGCAGGGCTTGCCGCAAGTAGGCGTCAGCCTGCACATCATCCAGGCTGTACTGCCAGGATTTGCCCATAAAAAACATGACCTTGCGGCGCTGCATCGGCGTGAGGCGCCCCCCCGCGAGGGCCTGCTCCAAGAGCGCGCGGCCGCGCTGCATGGGCTGGCCCAGCAACACCGCGCTCCACACCTCGAGGATGCCCAGCACCACCAGGCCGCCGGGCTGGCTGGCCTCGACCTCAAGGGCGGCCCGGGCGCAGCGGCCCGCCTCGCGGAAGTAGTCGGCGCCATCCACCACCGAGGTGCAGCGGCTGACCGCCCCCAGCATGGCCTCCGCCCGCGCCCCCCAGGCCGCCGGATCGTCGGTGGTCCAGGCGCGCTCGGTGGCGTCCAGCAAGGGGGCGCGCAGATCCCACCACCACCCGTGGCCGCGGCGGTTGGGGTCGAGGCTGTTCAGGGCCCGCAGCACCGCGAAGCGCTGGGTGGCCACGTTCTGGCCCAGCTCGGGGTGGCGCGCGTACCGGGTCAGGCGCAGCTCAGCGCGGGCGACGATCTCATCCACCCCGCCGCCCAGCGCGCGCTCCTCCTTGGCCACCCGCATCACATCGGTCATCAGCTGCTGCAACAGGGTGAGGCGCGCCGCGATGCGATCGCGCCCCACCAGCGCCGGGCCGTGGCCGGCCAGCAACACATCGGGCGCCAGCGCCTGCACCTGCGCCAGGAAGCCAATCCACTGCCCGTCATCCCGCAGCCCTTCGTCCACCACGGGCGCGCCCAGGTAGGGATAGCCCGCGGTGGACACGCCGTCGCCCACCGCGATCACCCGGCGGCTGGGCCACCACACCACGCAGGCATCCTCGGTCTCCACGGCGCCAAGCTGCCGAATTTCAAGGACTTCTCCATCGAGCTCCAGCATCAGCTCACCGCTGAAGGTGCGGGTGGGCGTCGCCACGGGCGGGAAGGCGTGGGCGATGAGCCCGAAGGCCTCCACGTACACCCGGCGCTCGTCGTCGCGCTCCACCACCAGCCGGGCGGTGGCCTCGGTGCAGATCAGCTCGGCGTCGGGGAAGGCCGTGGTGCCGCCCACGTGGTCGCCGTTGTAGTGGGTGAGAATGACATGGGTGATGGGCTTGGGGGTCACCCGCGCCACCGCCGCCTTGAGCAGCTCGGCCGTCTCGGGGCTGATGAGCGTGTCCACCAACACCACCCGCTCGGGCAGCACAAACACCACGGCGTTGCTGAAATAACCGCGAAAAATGAACACATCCCGCGCCACGGCATGCAGCCGCAGATCGCCGCTCTGGCCGCTACCACGCGGGCGCCCGACCCAGGCCAGAATGCCCAGGATCGCGAAGCTCAGTGTGGTGATGCCGGCGAAAATGATGAAAAACAGCGGGACGATCACGGCGTGGCCGCGGTCTTGCGCGGGATGTCGCGGGCCATGGGCTTGGCCTCCTCGAAGCTGGGGAAGCGGCGCGTCTCGCTCTCGGTGAGGCGCCGCTTCAGGGTGCCAAACAGCACGTCACACAGCGGCAGCATGAAGTTGATGTTGGCCCGCTGATCGATGTGGTGGATGTAGTGGTGGCGATCGAGCCACTGAAACCAACGCATGGACTCGATGAGGCGGTCGCGCGGCGTGTGGATGCAGCCATGCACGTAGGCCAGCAGCCATGAGATCACCGCCAGGCTGGCGAGGCTGGACCAGAAGAAGGCGCCCACGCCCACCAACAGCCCCACGGGCAGGATGATCAGGGGCAGGCCCACCACGAAGTGCAGCCCCACCTGAGACCACGAGGTCAGCGCGTTGTCGAGGGCGTTGTCCGACATGCGCCAGGGGCGGCGCGGCTGGCGAAAGCGCATGAACGGAAAGGCACTTGATGCCTGCACGTAGTGCCGCGGCGGAAACAGGGCGCCGTGGTGGCCCGCGGTGTGGATCTCGCGGATGAAGTCGAGACCGGGCAGGGCGCGGTGGTAGAGCACGCCGTGCACCCACCACTCGCCCAGGGAAGTGAGCGGAATCGTAAACAAAATCGCGGCGATGGCGGCCACCACCGCGGGCTGACCGGGCCGCCCCAGCCAGACCATCAAAGCGCACCAGCCGGCCAGCGCTCCGGTGCCCAGCACCAGGCGCTGCGTGCTCACGGTCCTGCGATCGCTCATCGGGTCCTCCTCGGCCTACGGGACTGCCACGTGCAGCCGCTCGGCGGTGGCGCGATCGACCACCACGATGCGGTCGTCGCCCAGCCACGAACCATACCACCGCAGGTTGACGTCCACCGGCCCAAACACCACCTCCGGCCAGGCCTCGCCGAGGGTGGGCCAGCGGCGCGAGTCGGGCTGGCCCTCGGAGAGGTAGAGCGCATAGGCGCGGGCTGCGCCGGTGGTCA
>Ga0075163_10011276_pt1 | contig 11654 bp, 15 predicted proteins | sample JI1023141ADNA_FD_71478 | JGI IMG/M metagenome (GOLD analysis project Ga0075163, IMG submission 71478) | Wastewater effluent complex algal communities from Wisconsin, to seasonally profile nutrient transformation and Carbon sequestration -... | ecosystem: Engineered > WWTP > Effluent > Algae... | reverse complement strand
CCTTACAAGTGTTGAACTTTTCAATGACCTTGCTTTGCACATTGCCCGAACATGGGGTATCGGTAAAAAAGATAAGGACAATGGAATCCTGATCTGCATTTCAACGGGTCACCGTCGTATCCGAATTTCGAATGGTTATGGAATTGAACAGATGCTTAGTGATGAGGAAACCAACTCACTTTTAAACCGTTATTTCTTGCCAAAATTTAAAAGAACTCAATTTTATCAGGGTACTTATGATGGACTGATTGCTTTAACCAAAAAACTCAGAGAAAAATCAGGCATTGTTCAATAAGGACAGTTGTTAAATGATATAAAGCACCCGCCTGGCATTCTTTCAACAGGATTTTCAGGAAAATAGTTAAAGATTATTTTACACAAATAAGTCTATCTTCAGTTAAACATACATCAAGATGGAAAGAAAAGATTTCCTATTAAAATCGGCGCTCTTCGGTAGCATAGGTTTGTTTGCGAACAGCCTGACCAGTACTGCATCAGCAAATGACAATAACAATCCAATCGAACCTGTTTTGCTGGAGCCTTTGCCCCCACTGGAACACAATGGAGGAATGAACATCCGAACAAGGATCAGGTCGGGCATGACCAATGCTGTTTATTCAAATGTAGAATGTGCCGTTGCACCTAAAACCATGGGGCCACCACCGCATTTCCACAAAGAATTAGACGAGCTGATGTATGTTACAGAAGGAACTGCCAGTGTACTGGTAGCCGACACCGTTGTTGAAGTAAAAGCCGGTGGCTGGCATTTAAGGCCAAGGAATATCCTGCATACTTTCTGGAATGCAACCGATCAGCCACTGAGGTTTATAGACATGTATTTCAATCAACCATTTGAAGAATACCTGGAAAGAATATTCTTCGAACTCACGGAGAAAAACGGTTTCAAAGAAGGTTCACCGGAAAAATTCAAAGAACTGGATCTGCTGAATAAAAAATTCGGCGTGGTATTTCCAGAAAACTCATTCAGTGAATATGACAAGATCAAACTCAAATACAAACTAAAATAAGCAATGAAATACCTGGTCTTTATACTAATGTTATCTGCCATTGCGTGTAAAAAAAGCAGTACAGAAGTAAATCAGAACCCTGCCGAACTTGAAATCAAAGGCACAGACCTTTCTTTTCTGCCTTTGGTAAGGCAATCGGGCCTGCCCCTTTACAACAGTAATAACCAGGCTGAAGACATGCTGACGACTTTGAAAAATGAAGGAGTTAATGCCGTTCGTTTAAGACTCTGGAAAAATCCGGCAGACCCTGTTTCATCTTTTGCAACTGTAAAAAACATTTCACAGGAATGCCATTCCAAAGGAATAAAGGTTTTATTATCGGTTCACTACTCCGATACCTGGGCCGATCCGGGCAATCAAACCAAACCTGCTCAATGGCAAACCAGCACATTGGCTCAGTTGAAAGACAGCATCCGCGTTTACACGCAACGGGTAGTAGATGAAATACAGCCAGAGTATATTCAGATAGGCAATGAAATCAACAATGGAATTCTATGGCCTGAAGGCAGTTTCAATAACCTGGTAAACTTTAAAGGTTTGTTACAGGCTGCTATCCAGGGCGCAAGAAATGCGACACCCGAAACGAAAATCATATTACACTATGCAGGATTTATAGATGCCAGTGCCTTTTTCAGCAACTTCACAGATCTGGATTATGATATCATCGGGCTCAGCTATTATCCCATCTGGCATGGAAAAGATTTGAATGCTCTGGCATCAGCACTTGAAAATCTCAATTCAACTTACAACAAAAACATATTTATTGCAGAAACCGCCTATCCGTTCACGTTAGGCTTTAATGATTTTACCAACAACATCATCGGTTTACAAAGCCAGCTATTACCAGCCTATGCTCCTACCCCCGATGGACAGAAACAATTCTTATCAAAATTGAAAGACATCTGCACGAATGCACCCGGATGCCTGGGTTTCTGTTACTGGGGTACAGAATGGGTGAGCTTTGCGGGAAGTACTTCTACCAATGGATCGCCCTGGGAAAACCAGGCCTTCTGGGATTTCAGCAACAAAGCATTGCCGGTGCTGGATGTTTATTAAATTTTCTTCATTTCATTAATAAAGATGAAAATTCTAACCAGTCTGTTAACGGGTATAATTATTCTAATGAATTACCCTGCACTGGCACAAACATCACTATACATCTATTCATCAGAAACGAACCAACCACTACCCTACGCTTCAGTTGTAAACCATACCAAACGACAATTATATTTCAGCAATGAAAATGGGTTACTGGAATATGGTTTCGGCACGGGAGATTCTATCAGCATAACCTATGTAGGTTACTTCCCATACTATGGAAAGATTAACGAAAAAGAATCTTTTCAAATCAAGTTTCAGCCAGATAAACTATTATTGAGCGAAGTTATCCTTAAACCCTGTTCGAACTGGATAAATGCAGCATTTGATAATCTAGCCGGTGATTCATCCGGCAGAACATTCGGTGGTTTGCATTGGATAGAAAATTCTCTGAATGCTAAAGTAGCTGTATTGTTAGAATCATCCGACGACAGGTCATATCTTGAAAACTTCTCCTTCTGGTTAGAGAAAACAAATTTTGGCAATCAATCATCTTATAAAGCTCATATAAAGTTCTCATTTTATAAAGTAATTGATAGCACAGGATTGCCAGGAGATTTAATTGTTGCAAAACAGGTTATTTATCAGCCAAAGAAAACAGGCAAACAAACAATCCAATCCGACAGCTTACACATCCGGATGCCGGAAAATGGTATGTACATCGCCTTTGAAATACCTTTTGATAAAAAATATGCTAACCGTGTAAAAGTGCTAACCGAAGACAACAATGAAGGGCAGGTTCATAATTTTTATGGAGGACAGATACAAGGTGTGTTTTCAAGAAAAAACATACTGGCCTTTTACGACTACCTGCAAAACAACTGGCATTTTGCCATCAACCGTACAAAAGATGATATGTATAAAACGCATGGCACCATTAAGCTTGCTTATACGGTGAAATCCTGTGCAGATTAATCTTTCCCTGTTTTACCTAACTAAACAAAAAAATATTTTATCTTTCATTGAATAAATCACACTGATATCTCGATCAAACAATCATGAAAGTCATTGCCGGATTACTATTATTGCTTGATGCCTATATTGGCATTCGATTCCTGTTAAATGTAATCGGTATTTTACAAACGACTAAATATTCAAAAAATGCAACGGTTGTTTATGCCATACTTTTCACCGGATTAGCCATGGTGGGCATATACTTTCTCTTTATCAAACCCGATAAACAATTGGCTTTGTGGATCAGCATAGCTCCATGGGTTCTCATGTTACTGATCCTCTTTATAACCATGATCACCAGTGATTATAAATAATAGCGCAGATGATACGTTTCACACCCCGTTGGAGAGAAGAACTGCTAGCAACAAGTGATACTGAAGTAAAAACTATGAAATCATATAGGATTTTAATATTAGTGATTGTCTGCTGGCAGCTAACAGGATGCCATGTACGAAAAAATGATAGCGACTTTTACATTGTTACAAAAACAAACGATCTATGGCGATTCCCCTTAATCCAACCTTATGAATTGGTTTCGCCTACAAACTCAGGAGACTGGTTCTTAAAGATTACACTTGATAGCAGTCAACTGCATAAAGACTTTTTTTATCAGGATTCGGATTTTCAGGTATCGGATATAGAATCTCTGGGTATTAAGGATAGTACAATTGTGATGCATTGCAATGATATGTATTGGCCAAAACTAGGTGGACAATTCAGCAGTACTGTTTTCATTCATTGCAGAACAGGAAAAGTTTCAATTTTCTCCAATAAACATCATGCTTCATTAATCAATCAGGCATTTCTGAAATTCAATGTAGAGGATATACACTTATATCAGTTAGAAAACCTGGTAAAGGATTTCCAGAAACTTCAACATCTGCCTGAAGAATGGACAAAATAAACAATCTTCTATTTATATAAATTAAAACATAAACCTGACTAGTATCATTTGCAGAAATTCAATATTTTTCTAAATTAGCATTTCATTTTTAGTAACGAAGCACACATAATATTATGTCGTACCAGATAACTGTCAGAAAAAACCTGAAATTATTTTCAGCTTTGGCCATTACAGCATCTCTCCTGTTCACTGCTTGCAAAAAAGACGATGAACTGGCGAAGACAAATACATTGCTTCAGCAAAAATGGGTAATTGAAAAAAGGGTTGCCAACTTTCCTACCAATACTACCCTGAACTTTACCGATTTCTGCAATGGCAGCGACTACCTCGATTTTAAAGCGAATGGAATCGTGACATCCTATATAACTTTATACCTGCCTTACAGTAAGGATACTGCTACTTACTCAGTTTCCGGCAATACCATTACAGTTCAGGACAACAGGCAATACGGCATTATCTTTCAGCACCAGAACAGTAACGGCGGTTTGGAAACCACCACTTCCATCAAAATCTTATCGTTAACTGAAACAGCATTGAAACTGGAATTCCCTACCCTTGCCTCAATATCAGGTGGCAGTACTGTAACTTATTATCCCGGCACGCTCACTTATTACCTCTACCGTTGATAAAGCCCAATGAAATCAGCCTGGAAAATTTATAAAATGCTTCAATGATTACATTTCGTACACTCGAAAACGTTAGTACAGAAGATTTAGCGACTGTTTTCAACGAATCTTTTTCAGATTACCTGATCCCGGTTTCATTCAGCACTGCACAATTGAAAGATAAAATCAACAATGAAAGCATCCGGCTGAATTTGTCGGCTGGCGCTTTTTTAAACGATCAGCTTATCGGCTTCATACTCCATGGCCGCAAAATCATCAATGACTCAATCATTCTATACAATGCAGGAACAGGTGTAATTCCAGATATGAGAGGACGTGGAGTTACCCATTCTATGTATCAGTTTCTGTTTCCACTTCTAAAACAAGAACAGGTAAGTAATATTAATCTTGAGGTCATAACTGAAAATTCTGCAGCCATACACACTTATCAAAAGCTGGGTTTCCAAAAAACCAGGAAGTTGATTTGCTTCAAAGGAACCATCAAAACAAGTGCACCCAAATCCGAAGCAACAATCAAACCTTTACAGCGTTTAGAATGGCCTTTACTCGAAACTTTTAATGATTTTGAGCCAAGCTGGCAAAATGCCAAAGCTGCCATTGAACATCAGCAACATAATCTCCTTTGCCTGGGGGCATACATTGAAAACAAACTGGAAGGTTACCTCATCCTGAATCCGATAAATAAACGCATACTTCAATTTGCTGTGAATAGAAAAAGCAGAAATATGGGTATTGGTAGATTGCTGTTTCAATATATTGCATCATATTATCCTGAACCTGTTTCCTTAATCAATATAGATGAAAACGCAACGTCTACACTGCGGTTCCTGTTGGCATCAGGACTAACTTCAGGCATTACTCAATATGAAATGTCGCTATCGCTTGGCGAATTGAAAACTACCTGACTCCGGATTGAGGATCATGTAACCTTTATATATGATTGCTTTATTTGGACAACTGAAAAAAATCAAAGAAGACCTTGAAGGTTTGTTGTAAATAAACCCTCTGGTAGTCGAAAATAATTTAAACAATTTTTGTGCAAAACTTATTTGGAAAACTCAAAAATAAAAGTCAACTTAAACTTTAATACACACACAGTTTCTCCTTAAACTTATATAATTTGAATACCGTATTCCGGATAAAGAATTCAGCGCTTCTCCCGGTTTACGGAACCCTAATATTTATTGCACTCTACATTACAGCAACATTGCTTTATCCCGGCGGATCACAATCTGATAAAGAAGCCCAGGGATTCAGTTGGCTAAACAATTACTGGTGCAACCTCCTCAATGAAAAAGCAATCAATGGGAACATCAATCCTGCAAGGCCTGTTGCATTAGCAGGTATGCTGGTGCTGTGCAGTACACTTTCTTTGTTCTGGTTTAATTTTCCCAGGTTTGCCCAACTAAAAAATCCGGCAAAAATTATATACCAACTATCCGGACTATTATCAATGATTTCGGCAATGATGATATTTACTCAATATCATGACATGGCAACGAATCTGGCTGGCACTTTTGGTGTTATAGCACTTATTGGAACCTTTGCTGGCTTACGAAAGTTTCAGTGGAACAGACTTTTTGCATGGGGTATTTTCAACCTGCTATTGGTACTGCTCAACAACTATCTCTATTATCATTCCGACCTGATCTATCTCCTGCCTGTTGTTCAGAAAATCAGCTTTGCCAGTTTTCTCTGCTGGATCTGCTGCATATCAGTAATGATTAAACGAACGAATGGTGGTTAATCACTTTAATCCGGTCTGGCAACCCAACGTAAGACCTTGAAGGTTTTTGAAACCTTCAAGGTCTATTGCAAACTGCCTATCAGTGATGATTAAACGAACGAATGGTAGTTAATCATTTTAATCAGGTCTGGCAACCCAACGGAAGACCTTGAAGGTTTTTGAAACCTTCAAGGTCTATTACAAATTGCCTATCAGTGAAATTTTAAACAAAAGAATGGCAGTTAATCACTTTAATCCGGCCTGGCAACCCAACGGAAGACCTTGAAGGTTTTTGAAACCTTCAAGGTCTATTACAAATTGCCTATCAGTGAAATTTTAAACAAAAGAATGGCAGTTAATCACTTTAATCAGGTCTGGCAACCCAACGGAAGACCTTGAAGGTTTTTGAAACCTTCAAGGTCTATTGCAAACTGCCTATCAGTGATGATTAAGCGAACGAATGGTAGTTAATCATTTTAATCAGATCAGGCAACCCAACGTAAGACCTTGAAGGTTTTTGAAACCTTCAAGGTCTATTGCAAACTGCCTATCAGTGATGATTAAGCGAACGAATGTTAGTTAATCACTTTAATCCGGTCAGGCAACCCAACAATATCATCAGAAATAAATTTTCATAATATCAGTAACTTCAGTCTGAAATTAATATCATTTCAACTACATCATTTTATGGAGCCGACTGCCGATGAATCAAAAAAAGCTGCTGAATTATTCAATAAATATGCAATAGAATATGAACAAAGATTCATGGATGTGAGCATTTACAAACATTCATTGAACCTTTTTTGCAAAAATATTCAACTGCAAAATCCAACCATCTTTGATATAGCCTGCGGCCCTGGTAATTATGCAAAATACATTTCAAATGAAATACCTGCTGCCGATTTATTCGGTATTGACCTGGCACCGGAAATGATTAACCTTGCCCGGAAAAACAATCCCGACAGCCGTTTTGAAACAATGGACTGCCGTACAATCGGTAACCTTTCAACAAAATACGATGCGGTGATCTGTGCTTTTGTAACCCCTTATCTCAACATAGAGGAAGTAAGCGAATTGATTAAAAACATGGCAGATAAGTTAAATGAGAAAGGATTGCTATACATAAGTACAATGGAAAACGATTATTCAAAATCAGGTCTGGAAGCCAATAGTAAAGGCGATCTTGTATATCTCTATTATTACAATGAAACAGTACTCAGCGCTGAATTAATCAAAAACGGATTGAGCATACTGGATGTTTCAAGAATTAATTCTGTAATGGGCAATGGAAGAGAAGTTACCGATATCATCATCGTTTCCCGTAAGTGAAACATGACGATACGGCAACTGCATTCAAGAGAATATAAAACAAACTGATTTACAACACATCGCTTTCAATAGCAAGATGAACAACAGACAAACAGATATACTCAATGTAGTACTGATAGTACTTTCGCTGGCATTGGCATTTCTGTTACCATTTGAATTGTTTGTCTTTTCTTATGTTGTATTGGGCCCATTGCATTATCTCACTGAAATCAACTGGTTAAATGGAAGGAGTTTTTTTGTCGCCCGAAAAAAATGGATATGGATCTTTCTGATACTTTGCATTATCATTTCATTGCCTGCTATGCTGAGATTCCCGGTTTTCTCAGAAAGGAAAGATCATTCTACAATTAAACAAGTCACAGCTTTTATTTCAAAATCATTTCCGGTCATTATATTAGGTATGCTATTCTTTGCAGTTGGATTAATTTATCTGAAAAAGCAATCACATATTTTAATTGCACTCATTGCAAGTATGCTTTCAGCTTTTCTTATCATTCATTATGTTCCCTACTCTTTTATCATTGCCGGCATCTTCCTGCCTACTATCGTTCATGTGTACCTGTTTACTTTATTGTTCATGTTATCAGGAACATTTGCCAACAAATCCAAACCCGGAATGTTGGCGGTTGTTTTGTTGATGATATGTCCGCTCGTAATCATTCTATTTCCTTTGCCGGCACTGGAATATGCTGTACCCGGTTCTTCTGAATCTGCTTATATTATCAACCGTTTCTCCACTCTGAATATTCACATGGCCAAAGTACTGAAACCATTTGGCCTGGATAGCTATCAGCAAATATCTGTTGCAGGCATCAGGATACAGATTTTTATTGCCTTCTGTTATACATATCACTACCTGAACTGGTTTTCAAAAACATCGATCATTGGCTGGGATAAATCATTAACAAAACCTGGAACATTTGTAATACTTGCCCTTTGGGTTGGTAGTCTACTATTGTATTGGTACAATACCAGGATTGGCTATACGGCCCTGTTCTTCCTGAGCATCACACATGTATTTCTGGAATTCCCTTTGAACATTGTTTCGATCAGGAATATTGCCGGAAAATTAAGAAACAGTTGAATTCATATCGTAAGTGCATTAATGCTACCTATGATTTAAAGGGCATTTTCCCGTTCCCTCAAAACTGTCTTTTATATTAAATATGTTTGATATTTATACCAAAATCACATTACCTTTAAAAGCAAGTCCGGTATTCTTCTGCCGGGAAAATTCAAAACCAAAAACAATCAACATTATGAGAAAACAATTTCTATCGCTTTTTTTTCTGGCTTCAGCTATTTCAGTTGCCAATGCCCAGAAGCTCGGAAAATTTGGCGCCGACCTCGGTAAAAAATCAGTCATGGGGAAAGAGATCAGGGTTCCCTACACTTCATTGACCAGCTATTACGGCTATGTTGGTGGTGATACCAAGCCAGATGAAGAAAAAGGCGGAAAAAAATACTATTATTTATATGTATGGATACCCGTTGCAGCACCTGAAATCGGGATACGCATGATTTCTCCGGTGCCTGACAGTGAAACGCCTTCAGAAGGTGATTTCAAAAGCAGCGCTTACGAAAGCAATGCTTCCGATAAAACCAGCTATTTTGATACCTGGATAGCATTCGACAAAGCAGCAGGCATTGTGAGTGCAGCAGATGTAAAAGCCAAAGGAAAATCTGCCAGTTGGAACACCATCGATAAAAATGATGATAGCAGTGAAATGCCGGCGAATCCAGGAGGAAGCAAATACAATTCACTGATGCGTATGACCAGTGAGGTTAGTGATCCATTAAAAGCACTGACCGTTGGATTGTACAGGATAGGTTTCACTACTTTCAAAACCGGAGAAGTGAAAGGCAGTTTCCTGGCCCAGATCGGTGCTCCGGTAAAAATTCCCGGCATTGTTGTAGCCAGTACACTGGAAGAGCTGCAACAAAAAATGGAATCAAAATAATCAGAATAGATAAAAATATAACAAAGCCTCCCATTTTCGGGAGGCTTTTTAATTGGATTAACTTATAAAAATGCCTTAATTCGATCCAACATAAGATCCCTTCACTTTTGAATCATTTCAAACTGAATAGCTGTATTTTCGATTAAGGTTTCCCTTTACCAGAAAACGACCAACAGATGTTTCAGCAATTTTTTTCCATTAGTAACGAACTCGTTCATTTCAGCGAACAGGAAAAGCGCATCATTGAAAATCATTTTACCATACGCCACGTTCCCAAAGGCTTTACGCTGATAAAAGAAAACAGCATTGCCCGTGAACTATATTTCATCAACAAGGGATTGCTAAGACTATTTTATACTAAAGACGGTGAAGATATCACCGCATTTATCTTTAAAGAAAATCTCTTCACAAGTAGTTATGAAAGTTTTTTAAAACAAAGTCCGGGCATCCAAACCCTTGAAGCCCTTGAAAACAGTGAACTGCTTGTCATCAGTTATACCGAACTGAATAAATTATACGAACTGGTACCTGCCATGAATATCCTTGCCAGAAAAATTGCAGAACAAAGGTTTATCAATGCTCAGATGATATTATCATCCTATATCTTAGACAGTCCGGAAGAACGGTATAAAAAATTCGAAGCTGCTCATGGCGATCTGTTACTGCGGGTACCTCACTATATGATCGCTTCATTCCTTGGCATAACACCCGTTTCTCTAAGCAGAATCCGGAGAAGATTGGCTCACCACTGATTTATTAACAATTGTTAACCGAAAGATTTAAACTGCCTGGTACTTTTGATCTGTCAAATAAAACAATATGAAACAGTTCATTAAAACAGAAATCATCATCAGGGCCAGTAGAGAAAAAGTATGGAATATACTTACTAACTTTTCTGAATACCCACAGTGGAATCCCTTTATCATTGCTGTAGAGGGCAATCTGCAAACCGGAAACCGCCTGAAAAACACTTTACTCAGCAATGGAAAAAAAATGCAATTTCGGCCTGTCATCCTTGATGTAACCCCTGGCAAATCATTTTCCTGGCTGGGAAGCCTCTTTATAAAAGGAATATTCGACGGAAAACACTATTTCATTATTGAATCAATAGATGAAACCCAGGTTAAACTGATTCATGGGGAAGAATTTTCGGGTATCCTTAGTGGTTATATACTCAAAAAAATCGGCGATGATACCAGAAAGAATTTTATTGCCATGAATATCGCTTTAAAACAATTAGCAGAATCAAAAATGTAAATCATATGAATCCAGTTCAATACAGAATTGCACGACCCACCAACAACCTCGCAAAATTAACCTGGTTTTATACAGAGGGTCTGGGCTTCAAAATCATCGGAAGCTTTACTGCCCATCAGGGTTACGATGGCGTAATGATCGGCTTACCGGGAAGTACCCATCACCTTGAATTTACTGAACACAGCAGTCATGCAGCCATGGAACCAACAAAAGAAAATCTACTGGTTTTATACTTTGATACAGTTGAAAATTACCAGCAAGCAAACAATAGACTCTTAAACCTCGGCATTTCACCAGTAGAGCCGGAAAACCCCTATTGGATCGGTAAAAGCGAAACCTATGAAGACCCCGACAAATGGAGAATTGTTCTTTTTAATGGTACATTTGAACCATCTGCATAACTAATAAATCAGGAATCATTTCATGAGTAAGTTTCCATTTCAAACAATCAACTGGAACGAAATTGAAAAAACAACCCATCCTGGTTCAACCGGAACGGCCTTTTGGCAAACGATTCAACTGGATGGGTTGCGGTTAAGAAGGGTTGATTATTCTGCTGGCTACCTGGCCGATCACTGGTGCTCAAAAGGCCATATCGTACATTGTCTTGAAGGAACATTGGAAAGCGAATTACAGACAGGCGAAAAATTCATGTTGAGCAAAGGCATGACGTATATTGTATCAGATGAGCTTAGCAGCCATCGCTCCTATTCTGAACAAGGTGTACAATTACTGATCATTGATGGAGATTTTCTTCAGTAATCCTAATGG
>Ga0075163_10011275_pt1 | contig 11654 bp, 10 predicted proteins | sample JI1023141ADNA_FD_71478 | JGI IMG/M metagenome (GOLD analysis project Ga0075163, IMG submission 71478) | Wastewater effluent complex algal communities from Wisconsin, to seasonally profile nutrient transformation and Carbon sequestration -... | ecosystem: Engineered > WWTP > Effluent > Algae... | reverse complement strand
GCGTCGGGCCGCAGCAAGAACTGCCGCTGCGTACACCGCCGCGTGATCATCAACAGCTCGCCAGGAACGACAGGACGTGGCCGCACGGCGGCTCGTCATTGCACACTGCTTGCCAGCGCCAACCCCGCGCAATCCGTCGCCTGCTCGGACAGTTTGTCCGGCATCCGGCCACACCCGTCCGGCTGCCGGCCATTCCCGGACGGCAGCGGCGGAGCACCGTGACCACACCCGCTGTCGCGGCAGGGCCAAGCCGACCTACCGCTCGCGCGCTCCCCGCGACGGGGCCGCCGCCGGGTACGCGCCGTCGCGGACGAGCCCTTGCCCGTCGCTGGTCGGGGAATTAGACTCGTCGGCATGGCCAGGTTCGCTCACCTCGACGACTTGCTGAAGCTCTCCGCCGCGGAGCGCTCGGACGCCGCCGAAGAGTTGCTCCGCAGCCTCGAGCACGAGCCCGAGGACGCTGATGCCGACATCGCCTGGGTGGCCGAGATCGAGCGGCGCGTTGAAGCGGGCGGCGAAGGTATTGCGGCCGCGACCGTCCTCGCAGAAGGCCGGGCTCGACTCTCCGGCTCTCGGTGAAGGCGATCGAGTTCTCGCTGGCCGCGCGCACCGAGCTGCACGCGGCGGCCGACCGCTACGAGCGCGAGTACCGCGGACGTGGGCATCGGTTCTACGATGCGGTCGAGCGCGCGTTGAAGGTGATCGCGGCGCTTCCGACGTCGGCGCCGCTGTGGCCTGGCGTGCCGGAGTCCCTCGCGGTCCGTCGGCGGCTGGTCCCCGGGTTTCCGTTTGCCCTCGCGTTCCGCGAGCGTGGGGAGACCGTCAGGATCGAGGCGGTCGCACACACGCGTCGGCGGCCAGGGTACTGGCGGCGACGGCTGGCTCCCTAGGCCGCGGCCCATGAAGCGCTGGCTCGCGCGGAGCCTCCTTGCGCTGGCGGCCTGCTCGGGACGCCGGGCGGCCGAGCCGCCGCTCGCGGAGGCGCCGGAGGCGCTGGCGGGCGCGCGCTGGATGGCCACGCGCGGCGACGGCACCGCCGCGGCGTGGGCACCGTCGTTTGCGGACGCGATCACGGTCGCCCAGCCCCTGCAGATCCGGGTGACCACGGCGGCCGGGACGACGGCCGTGCGGGGCTGGGCAGCGGCGACCCGGTCGGCGATCGTGGTGGCAACGCCCGGCGAGGATCTCGCGACGACCGTGGTGCGATCGTGGCCCGATGACCGGCAGGTAACCGTGACCGCGCCGGCCAGCGGTGCTCACGTGCGCGGCGTGTGGTGTACGACCGGCGGTGAGCAATGCACCGTCGTCTGGTGGTCGCCGGCCGCATCGGGTGTCACGTGGCACATCGCCCAGGCGGCGTGGCCGCTCGGGTCGATCGGGGCCACGTGGCAGCTCGACGTGGCAGATGCCGGCCTCTTCGTGCCGGATCTCTATCAGACCGTGATCAGCGATCCGCGCGCGCCAGTGCTGTACGTGCTCGAGGCTCGTGGCCGGCGCTGGTCGGTCCGCGCGATCGACGTGCTGCAGCAGCGCGATCGTTGGCGGACCGAGTTGCCCGTGGGCGAGCCGCCGCTGGCGGCACCGCCTCTCGGCGCGGCGAGCCTCGAGATCACCGGCGACGGCACGGCGGTCGTCGTCGTGGCGGGGGCCGCCACGCACGGTGCGGTGGGCGCCGCTCGCCTGATCACGCTGTCGGCGACCGATGGCATCGTGCGCCGCGAACAGGCGCTGGCCCTCGGCTCGACCGCGGTCGCCTCGAGCGCACCGGTCGCCGGCCCCCGGATCGCGTTGCTCGGCGTCAACCGATACGTCGACGGCGGTGGTGAGGGCGCGTTCCGCAACCTGGGCGAGCTGGCCGCCGTCCACGACGTCACCGACGGGGCCGCGTCGATACGACGCCTGCCACCGGACCGCGAGGCGCCCTCCGCGATCGTCGGCCAGGGCAACACGTTCATGGTCGTGCCCGCCGGTCGCCCCTGGCACGCCTACCCGGCCACGCCACCAGACTGGTCGTCGGCCGGGCCGTACGACCTTCCGGCGACGGGCGATCGCCTGCCGGAGGACCTCACGTCGGTACGAGCTGTCGCGGCACGCTCCGCGGCAGCGCCCTGAGCCGTCTCCACCGTCCGGATCGAACGGCAAGACATCGCTGCGCACGACCGCGGCAGGTCACCGGCTCACCTGCGGCCGCCCCTGCGCCACGAAACCGCGTACGCGCCCTGACGTTTCCACCCTACCTGAAGTCCCGATCGGCCCCGGCCGGGGACGCGTGGCCCCGCCCGACGCCGATCAGACCGCGTTCATCGGTCTCATGCTCCGGACGCGCGACCGGTCGCGACCGACCTGACGTACACGTACACGTGCACGTCCGCCGTCACGCCGTGACGGGCCCACCGGCTCACCTGCGGCCGCCGCTCGCGCACAGGTGACCGGTCAGCTGTCTGGTTGTCCGCGGACAACCCGGGGCGCCCCGTGGGCTCTCGTGCTGTTGCGGCGGGCACGACCGCTGCAAAGGACTCGGTGGCAACCGAACGTCCGACGCACGAACCGCAGGAGCTCTCATGCAGACCGTCTCGAGCCACGCTCTCCCCATCGCCCGCCCGCGGGCCACCGCGCCGACCATGCGGGCGCTCCTCCAATCCGGCTATGGCGGCCCCGAGGTGCTGCGGGTCGGGACCGCCCCGCGTCCGACGCCGCGCGACGGCGAGGTGCTCGTCCGCGTGCACGCCGCCGGCCTCGACCGCGGGACCTGGCACCTCATGACCGGCCGCCCCTACCTCATGCGCCTCATGGGCTTCGGGTTCCGCCGCCCGAAGCGCCCGATCGCCGGGCTCGATCTCGCCGGCACCGTCGTCGAGGTGGGCCCGAAGGTCACGCGCTTCCAGCCGGGCGACGCGGTGTTCGGCATCGGCGCCGGCTCGTTCGCCGAGTACGCGCTGGCGCGAGAGGACAAGCTCGTGCACAAGCCGGCGCGCCTGTCGTTCGACCAGGCCGCCGTGCTCGGCGTCTCGGGCGGGACCGCGCTCCAGGCGCTCGAACGCGGTGGCCTCCAGGCCGGCGAGCACGTCCTGATCGTCGGCGCCTCCGGCGGTGTCGGCACCTTCGCCGTCCAGCTCGCGAAGGCTCGCGGCGCGACCGTCACCGGCGTGTGTCGGGCGGACAAGGTCGAGATGGTGCGCTCGATCGGTGCCGACCACGTGGTCGCCTACACACGACCCGACTTCGCCGACGGCTCGACCCGCCACGACCTCGTCCTCGACGTCGGCGGCAACACGCCGCTGTCGCGCCTCCGCCGGGCGATGACCGCCTCGGGCCGGCTGGTGTTCGTCGGCGGTGAGCACGGCGGCGACTGGACCGGGGGCTTCGGCCGCCAGCTCGGCGCCTTCGCCCTGTCGCCCTTCGTCCGCCAGCGCTTCCTGCCGCTGATGACGCGCGAGCATCGCGACCACCTCGAGCCGCTCGCCGCGCTCGCCGACGAGGGCAAGCTGGCGCCGGTCCTCGACCGCCGCGTGCCGCTGACCGGCGTCGTCGACGCGCTGCGCGACCTCGTGGCCGGCCAGATCCGCGGCAAGGTCGTCATCACGGTCGGGTGACTCGAACGCCGCGCTCACCGCGCCAGGCGCTCGGCGACGCGCTGGAGCCGGCGCGCGATCGAGACGTTGGTCTCGGCGTGGCCGTCGACGCCCATCCGGACGATCACGGTGTCGGTGGCGAGCGAGACCAGCATGACCTGGCCGTGGCGGCCCATCGCGACGAGGTCGCGGTCGCCGAGGATCCACCAGCCGTTGCGGTAGCCGAGGTCGGTGCCGGCGAAGGTGGCGGCCGGGACCCGGCCGATCGGATCGAGGCTGCGGGCCACGAACGCCGGCGGCGCGACCTGGCGGTCGCCGACCTTGCCGCCGGTGAGCACGAGCTGACCGACCCGGGCGAGATCGCGCGCGGTGACGACCAGGCCGCTCTCGTGCCACGCGAAGCCGTGATCGTCGACGGACCACGCGGCGGCCGCCTCGGCGCCGAGCTCGGACCACAGCGCCTGCATCGGGCCGGTCGCGAGCGGCGCGCCGACCGCGCGCTCCAGCGCGAGGCCGAGCAGGTTCGGCGCGTAGTCGTTGTAGACGAACCTGCCGGGCGGGGCCTCGATGCGGGGCCGCGCGACGACGGTGCGCCGCAGATCGCTCGCGTAGTAGACCGCGGGCGCGTCCTGATCGACCCACGGGAAGGTGGCCTCCTGGGAGAACGCGATCCCGGACCGCATGTCGAGCAGCGCCGCGAGCGTGATCGCGTCGAACCGCCGGTCGCGCACGCGCAGCTCGGGGACCTGCGCGGTGATGGCGTCGTCGAGGCTGGCGATCTGGCCGGCGGCGACGGCGCGCGCGAGCACCAGCGACGTGACGGTCTTGGAGATCGAGAACGCGGCGGCCGGCCGATCGACGGCGCCGCCGTTGCCGTACCACTCGCACGCGATCGCGCCGTGGCGGATCACGACCAGCGCGAGCGCGCCGCCGCGCTGGAGGTACGATCGCAGATCGGCGACGCCGGGCTCCTCGGCGAACGCGGCGCCGACCGCGCCGCAGGCCGGCGCCGCCGGCCACGGCACCGGCGTCGTCGACGGCTCGACCGGCATCGCGCGCTTCCACCGGTAGTCGCTGGTGCTGGCGTCGCGGTGGCGGAGCACCCGCATCAGGTAGGGCAGGTCCCAGCCCGCGCGCCACCACAGGAACATGAAGCCGGCGACCGCGAGCGCGGGGATGATCCACAGCGCGTGGACGACGACTCGCTTGACCGCGCGCTTCATCACCGACCGAGCCGCGCTGGCGCCTGCTGCACGCGGGGCTCCGAGGCCGGGCGCACGACCTCGAAGTGGCCCATCATCCCCGTCGCGTGGTGCTCGAGGATGTGGCAGTGGTACATCCACTTGCCCGGCCGATCGTCGGGGCGGAACGCGATCGTCACCCGCCTCCGGGCGACGACGTTGACCGTGTCCTCCCATGACGTCGGCACCATCGGCGCGCCGTCGAGCGCGACGACCTGGAAGAAGAAGCCGTGGAGGTGGAACGGGTGGTCCATCCCGGTCTCGTTGACGATGTCCCAGATCTGGAGCTCCCCGACCTCCACCGGCGCGTCGTGGTGGTGCGTCTCGCCGTTGATCAACCAGTCGTGGCCGCGGAGCGTCATCTTCCCGCCGAGCCGGATCGTCCGGTTCGGCGTGACCGGCCCCGGCGGGACGAGCGGCGTGACGATCGCCAGCTCCGCCGGGATCGACGCGCGCGACGGCGCGCGGGGGCCGACCCGCAGCCTGCCCCACGCCACCCGGCGCGGGCGCCTCATGCTGGTCCGCCGGTAGGGCAGCGACTCGATCGCGATCTCCGCGCCTTCGTCCTCGAACGGTCCCACCGCCAGCTCGACCCGATCGCCGGGCGTGATCAGGACCTCGGTGACCGTGACCGCGGCGGCGCTCAGGCCGCCGTCGCCGCCGATGACGCGGAACGGACGGCCACCGAGCGACAGCCGGACGTAGCGCGCGCTGCAGGCGTTCACCAGCCGCCACCGCTCGGTCTGCCCGGCCGCGATCGCGAAGTGCGAGTCGGCGCGACCGTTGATCAGCAGGACCTGCCCCTCGCGGCCGCTGTGACGATCGAAGAGCGCCGTCCCGGCGATCCGTCCCTTGCGGTCGAGCTTGACGTCGTCGAGCACCAGGACGCGGTCGGCGTCGAACACCGGCTCGTCCGGGCCGAGCACGATGAGCGCGCCGTACAGGCCGCGCTCGATCTGGACGGTCTCGTTGGCGTGCGAGTGGTACCAGAACGTCCCGGCGTCGGGCAGCGTGAAGCGGTACTCGAAGGTCTCGCCCGGCTGCACGACGGTCTGGACCGACTCGGTGCCGTCCATGCGTGAAGGCAGGCGCAGGCCGTGCCAGTGGATCACCGTGGGCTCGGGGAGGTGGTTGATCAGCCGGGCGACCAGGGTGTCACCGACGCGGGCGACGATCATCGGGCCCGGCACGATGCCCTGGTAGCCCCAGGCCGACACCGTCCGCCCGGGCGAGATCTCCCACATCGTCTCCCGCGCCTCGAGGGTGACGTGGACCTCCTGCGGTGCGCGGGGACCGGTCGCCGAGGGGGTGGGCCCGCTGCGCGCGCCGTACAGCGACGCGAGGTCGGTGGTCATGGGAGCGTCGTCCACGCGCGAGGCGGGGCCGTGATGATGCGTGCGATCTGCCTTCATGCTGGCGAGCCACTGCAACGCTCGCGCCACCGAGCCCCGCGAGCGCTACCCGCCGTCCCGGCCCCGGAGATCGACGGCCATCGTGGGCGCGGACGCCGAGATGTCCTGCGCTGTCCCGCCGCGCGCCAGCGCGGCTCGCCGATCACGCCACCATCGGCTCGCCGCCGGCGCGTCGTAGCTCGCAGCGTCCACGCAGCCGAGCAGCGCCGTGCGCAGGGCCACCGCCGACGCCGGGCGCTCGCCGCGCTCCTTGGCCAGGCACTGCAGGATGATGGCCTCCAGGTCGGCCGGCAACGACCGCCCCAGCCGGCTCGACGGCGCCACCGGTGGCATGACGAGGTGCTTGCTGCACAGCTCGAGGATGGTCCCGCCCTCGAAGACGTGCTGGCCGGTCACCAGGAAGTAGGCGACGGCGCCGACGGCGTAGATGTCGGCGCGCGCGTCGACCGTCTCCGGCGAGGTGATCGCCTCCGGCGACAGGTACATGGGCGTGCCGATGACGACGTTGGCCGGCATCGACTCGTGGTTGGCGCCCTCGAGGGTCCGCACCAGCCCGAAGTCGACGACCTTGACGACGTCGGGCTCGTCGGCGCGCTCGGTGAGCACGATGTTGGCCGGCTTGATGTCGCGATGGATGAGGCCGAGCGCGTGGGCCTCGGCGAGGGCGCCCGTCACCTGCGCGAGGATGTGAATCGCGCGGGGCGGCTCGACGGGACCGGTCGCCTTGACCAGCCGGTCGAGGTCCAGCCCGTCGAGGTACTCCATCACGTAGTAGAAGACCCCGTCCGCCGTGCGCCCGTAGTCGAAGATCGAGATCGTGTTCGGATGGCGGAGCCGGCTGGTGAGCTGCACCTCCCGCTCGAAGCGCGCCTGGTCTCGCTCGCTGGCGCGCTCCTTGAGCAGCAGCTTGATCGCCGCCGGGCGACGCAGCATCGCGTGGGTGGCGCGATGGACGACGCCCATCCCGCCCTCACCGAGCTTCTCCTCGAGGGTGTACTGGCCGAGCTTGCCGATCTCGCGGATCCTGGCGCGCAGACCGTAGAGCTGGCGCGAGCTGGCAGCCGCGGTGATCACGGCGAAGCCGCACCACATCGCCGCGATCAGCTTGAAGACGAACGGGTTCTCGCCGAGCTCCGGTGGCGCCCCGGTCGTCATGAAGTACACGGTCGCCGGCAGCGCGCCGAACGCGCTGATCCACGCCGTCCGGGAGAACGCGCTGGGCACGAGGATCGATCGGCCGACCAGCGTGTACGTCATGGCCAGGAGCACCGTGAACCCGACGCCGAGGCTCACGGTCGCGCTGAAGCCGAGGAGCGCGTACACGGCACACATCACGAGGGTGAAGCCCGCGTCGAGGATCTCGACCGTGCCCAGGCTCATGGCCTTGCCCCGGCAGCGCCACCACATCGTCAACGCCAGGACCAGCGCGCTGACGTGGACCAGCTCGTGAAGCGCCTCGTGGCCACCGTGACCGTGGCGCTGCGTGCCGAGCTGGGCGGTCGCCGACGCGAGGCCGAGCACCGCGGTCACCACGAAGACCGCGCGTGCGAAGCGACCCAGGCGATGCTGGAGGTCGAGCGCCACCTCTTCGGTGTTGGCAGGTACCGGGCTGGCCGAGGCACCCATGGTGGCTGCACCGTCGTAACAGATCCGTCGCGGTCTCGTCCACGCGCCGGCCACCGGGCCAGACAGACGTCCGGACACCTGTCACCGAGGGGCGGGCACCGGGCGGACACCGCAGAGATTCCGAAGGTATGCGCCGGCACGGATGGTGAAAGGGCCCGGGGCATGCTGAACCGAACCGCCCGGACCACCACTCCTGTCGCTCCCGCCTTCGCCCCGAACGGCGGATCGATCCTCGGTCCGGCCATCGTGGCCATCGCGCTGGCGGCGAGCGCCTGCACCAACCTCGACTCCCGCGTCGTCGACCACGACGGACGTGCCGTCGAGATCGTGACGGCCGGGTCCGGCTCGGCGACGGTCGTGTTCGAGGCCGGGCTGGGCAACGACTGGAAGACGTGGGACGCCGTCGCGAGCGACATCGCGAAGGACGCGCGCGTGTTCGCGTACTCGCGGCCGGGCTACGGCAAGAGCGAGGCCACGACCACGCCACGCGATCCGGCGACCATCGTCGAGGAGCTCCGGGATCTCCTCGGTGAGCAGGGCTACGTGCCGCCGTACATCCTGGTCGGCCATTCGTTCGGTGGGACCTACATGGAGCTGTTCGCGAAGGCCCACCCCGGCGAGGTGGCCGGCGCGGTGCTCGTCGAGCCGCGCCACCGCGACTTCCTCGCCCAGTGCGAGGCGGCGCACCTCGACCTGTGCGGCATCTCGGCCTCGGACCTCGCGACCCAGCCCGCCACCGACATCGCCGAGTACGAGGCGTTCCCGAGGGCGTCCGCCGAGGTCGCGGCCGCCGGCCCGTTCGGCTCGTACCCGGTGAGGGTGCTGACGGCGACCGGCGGGATGGGCTCGCCCGCCCGGCGCGCCCTGTGGGAGGCGACCCACGCCTCGCTCGCCGCCGAGGCGGCGGACGGCCGCCAGATCGTGTTCCCGGGCGCCACCCACGCCCTCCCGACCGAGCGCGCGACCGAGGTCGCGACGGTCATCCGCGCGCTCCTGCCGTCCACGCCCACCGTCCGCCGGGGCGGCATCACCGTCGCCCTGCCGATGCGCTGAACGCCGCACCCACCTACCTCCAACCCGACGGAGCAAGTCCATGAGCTATCTCGTAGGCGTCATCCTCGCCCTGGTCATCGGTGCTGGAACCACCTGGGCCGGCTACCTCGCATTCCTGCTGGTGACCGATCGCATCGCGCCCGCGAGCGCCGTGATCACCCCGCCGATGACGAGCAGGACGAGCGCCGTGGCGGTCGTCGTGATGCTCACCCTCGGTCCCGTCGCGCAGGCGGCGGCCGACCCGGATGGCGCCGGGGAGACGTCGCTCGATCTGCGGTACCGGTACGAGTACGTCGACGACGACGCGGCCACGTTCGCGGCCCAGGCGTCGACGGTCCGCGCGGCGCTCGGGTACCAGACCCGATCCTTTCACGGGCTCCGCGCGGTGGGGCAGCTCGCGGCGGTCGGCACGCTCGGTCCGGACTTCTACCGGGTCCCGATGTCACCGACCCAGGACAACATGGCCTATCCGACCGTCCCCGACCCCGCCGGGGTCATGGTCGATCAGGCGCACGTCCGGTTCGATGCGTCCTGGCTGACCCTCAAGCTGGGGCGGCAGGAGCTGGCCTTCAACGACACGCGCTTCGTCGGCCCCGGCCCCTGGCGTCAGGTGCGCCAGACCTTCGACGCGGCGTCGGTGGTCGTGAGGCCGGTCGACGGGGTCAGCGTGCAGTACGCGCTCACCGGGCGGGTCAACCGGATGACCGGCCGCGACGCGCGTGACGGCCAGCAGCTCCTGCTCGGCCACCTGGTCAACGCGCGGTACGAGCGCCGCGGACGGGGCTCGCTGGCGGTCTACGACCTCCACCTCGACTACCTGATGGACTCCACGAGCTCGACGAACACGGTCGGCGCGCGCGTCGAAGGCCCGCTGCAGCTCGACGCCGACTGGTCGCTCCTGTACGCGGCGGAGCTCGCCCGTCAGACCGACGCCGGCACCAACCCCAACCCGTTCGCCGCCGGCTACTACCTCGCCGAAGCGGGCGCGGCGTTTCGAGGCTTCTCGGCGAGGGTCCAGTACAACGTCCGCGAGGGCGACGGTGCCCTGGACAAGCTCTCGACCCCGCTGTCGCACGCCTGGGACGGCTGGAGCGAGAAGTTCGAGATCACGCCGGACGCGGGCCTGCGGACCATGTCGGTCTCGCTCGCCGGCCCCGTGCCGAGGGTGCGCGGCCTCTCGGTCTCGGCCGCGTACCACGAGTACTGGTCGCAGAGCACGAAGGCACACTACGGCCGTGAGCAGGACCTCGGGGTGGAGTATCGCCTCGGCAGGGTCGACCCGCGCTGGACCGCCGGGAGCCGGGTGTCGTTCTACGATGCCGACCAGCTACACGCGGACACGCTGCGCATGTCGGTCTACACGGCGTATGGCTTCTGAGGGGCGTCCCGATGTCGGGCTGGGGTATCGTGCGGGCCTTGTCCCGGGGGTGCGAGATGAGCGGGCCGTGGTGGTTTCTCGGAGGACTCGTAGTCGGGCTGCTCGCCGCGCTGGCCCCGCGCTGGGCCTTCGAGCGCCGGCGGAGGGCGGCGCCGGTGGTGGCGCCCGCCACGCCGGCGGCGGCGGACGGACCGGCCCACGAGCGCGAGGAGCTGTTGCGCTCGGTCCTCGACGCGGCGCCGACCGCCATCGTCCTGTTCTCGGACGTCGGCCGCATCGCGGTCGCGAACCAGGCGGCCCGCGAGCTGTTCTTCGAAGGCCGCGACCCTCAGGGCGAGAACTTCCTGGCGATGATGGGGGGCGCGCCCGACGCGCTGCGCAGGGCGCTGTCGAGCGACGGCGACGAGCTGTTCTCGGTCCACGACGGCGACGGGGAGCCGCAGACCTACAACCTGATCAAGCGTCGGCTCGTGATCGCCGGCGAGCGCGTGGTGCTGGTGCTGGTCAAGAACCTCTCGCGCGAGCTCCACCGACAGGAAGCCGAGGCCTGGAGGCGGATCATCAGGATCTTCTGTCACGAGCTCAACAACTCGCTCGCGCCCATCTCGAGCCTCGTGCACACCGGCCGCCAGATCGTCGAGGGCAACGCGGGCGGCGCGAAGCTCGAGCGGGTGTTCGCGACCATCGCCGAGCGCACCGCGCACCTCACCACCTTCCTCGAGGGCTACGCGGAGTTCGCGCGACTGCCGGTCCCGCGCAAGGAGGAGACCCCGTGGCGGCCCCTCGTCGAGCGCTTGCTGGCCCTGTGGCCGGGGCTGAGCCTCGAGGGTGAGGTGCCGACCGAGCCCGGCTGGATGGATCCGTCGCAGATCGAGCAGGTCGCGATCAACCTGCTCAAGAACGCCGACGAGGCGGGCGGGCCGCGCGAGGCGATCACGCTCTCGATCACCTCGCTCGGGCCGCGCGGCGTCCGGCTCACGGTCGCCGACCGCGGCACCGGCATGAGCGCCAAGGTGATGGAGAGCGCGTTCGTCGCCTTCTACTCGACGAAGCAACGCGGGTCCGGGCTCGGGCTGCCGCTGTGCCGCGAGATCGTCGAGGCCCACGGCGGCGCGATCCGGCTGGAGAGCCGCGACGGCGGTGGCCTGGCCGTGCACGTGCGGCTGCCGGGACGAAGCGCCGAGCCCGACGGCGCGATCGGGAAGCTCACGCTGACGCGCAACTGACGCGCGCGCCGAAGGAACGCCATGAAGGTTCTCATCGTCGATGACCAGCCCGCCGTCAGCATCGCCTTCGAGATGCTGTTCGAGCATCACGGCATCGAGACGCTCGTCGCCGGTGGCCCGGCGGAGGTGCTCGACCTCATCGCCAA
>Ga0075163_10011274_pt1 | contig 11655 bp, 5 predicted proteins | sample JI1023141ADNA_FD_71478 | JGI IMG/M metagenome (GOLD analysis project Ga0075163, IMG submission 71478) | Wastewater effluent complex algal communities from Wisconsin, to seasonally profile nutrient transformation and Carbon sequestration -... | ecosystem: Engineered > WWTP > Effluent > Algae... | reverse complement strand
TGACCGATGCTCGCTTCTCTTCGACGATTTGCCCTGATGGGGTAAACAGCGATTCTGCAGGTCTCACCTGCATCGGGCATTTGCAGTAGACAAAAGGATTGACCGCAACTTCGCCTGATTCTTGGCTTTCGCGAAAGCCTTCCACACCCTCCTCTGACAAATCCCTCGCCTCAAGAAATACACAAGACAAAATCCTCTACGATAAAGCCCGTGCTGAAGACCAGACTCCTGCCAGTGGGTCATCAAGGCGCGTCAGTCACAGCGCGGGTCGAGTTGATAAAGGCCGTCATTGCGGGGAGGGCGCCGGTAGGCAGCCGATCGGTCAACTCAAGCGCCTGGACCTCGAGCGGGTGCGCGATGTGCTATCATAGCAAAGGTAGCGAAAATGTTCGCAGTCAGTGCCATTAGGCAAATCCAACATTTCGTCCTGCTATCCTTACGTAGGAGGCTCTGATAAGCATGAAGGTCCTCATCTCGGGCGCTGGAATCGCAGGACCGTGCCTCGCCTACTGGCTGAAGCGGCACGGGTTCGAGCCGACCATAGTCGAGCGAGCGCCTCGCCTGCGGACCGGCGGGTACATCATCGACTTCTGGGGCGCCGGCTTCGATATCGCTGAGCGCATGGGCCTGGCGCCGCAGATCCTGGAAAAGGGCTACAAGGTGCGGGAGCTCCGTCAAGTCGACCGAAGCGGCAAGCGCGTGGGCGGGTTCTCGGTGGACGTCTTCGATCGAGTTACGCAAGGACGCTACACGAGCCTCCCGCGCAGCGAGCTGGCCGTGGCCCTGTACCGTGCACTGGAGGGCCGCGTCGAGACAATTTTCGACGACAGCATCGCCAGCGTCGAAGACACCGGACGCGAGGTCCGCGTCCACTTCGAGCGCGCTCCATCTCGAGTGTTCGACCTGGTTGTCGGCGCGGATGGCCTCCATTCGCAAGTGCGGCGGCTCGTCTTCGGTGATGACGCTCGCTTCGAGCGATTCCTCGGGCTAAAGGTGGCCGCCTTTGGAGTCGATGGCTACCGCCAGCGGGACGAACTCGTCTACGTGATTCATCGTGAGGTCGGGCAGCAGGTCGGTCGCTTCGCGATGCGGGACGACCGCACGATGTTTCTCTTCGTGTTCGCTGATGATGCCCCCGACCTCCCGGGCGACGTCGACGCGCAGAAGGCTCTCCTTCGCGAGAAGTTCTCCGGCTCCGGCTGGGAGTGCCCAAACATCCTGAGCGAGCTTCAACGTTCCGACGGTCTGTACATCGACCGAGTCAGCCAGATCCACATGGATAGCTGGACGCGGGGCCGCGTCGCGCTCATCGGGGATGCGGCATTCTGCGTCTCACTTCTCGCTGGGCAAGGATCCGCGCTCGGGATGGTGGCGGCGTACGTCCTTGCGGGCGAGCTCAAACGCGCGCAAGGCAACCATGAGCTCGCGTTCGCGAAATATCATGAGCGGCTGGGCGGGTTTATTGCCGCCAAGCAGAAGGCGGCCGTCAAGTTCGCGGCCTTCTTCGCGCCGCGTTCCCGCTTCGGGATGTTTCTCGGAAATCAGATCACAAAGCTGATGGCGATCCCGTTCGTCAGCGAACTCGCCGTCGGGCGCGAGTTGCGGGACACCATCGAGCTACTGGATTATTGACGGCGAGCCACCCGGCGAAGCGACTGCGACGCACTGCCTATCGCCACGCCTTCGCCAGGCGCGTCGACCGGTTCTGCACGCGCTGCGCCCCCGCGTACGATCGGCCGGTCAAGATCCTGCCCATAGGGTTCGCCCAGCGTGGCGCAGCTCCGCACCGCGAAGGCCTGGACATCGAAGTGTTCCTCGGGGCACCGGTTCACCCGCTTTTCGCCGAGTTACTCCGCAGCCCTGGATAAGACTTCCATCCTGCAATTGCAGGACACACGATCTTGCAATTGCAACTTGTCACTGCTGCCGGTATCTCGCGGAAGCTGGAATCAGCGACGCAAGCCTTTCCTATCGGGGTCGGTATAGGGCTTGCATTGTTCGGGCTTCAGTCGTTCACGGATTGGGCCAAGGACAACAAGGAGGATAAGATGAAAGTCTCAAAAACTCGATTGCAGGACGAACTCGACAGGCTCCCCCGATTTCCCTGCAAGGCGCTCGCGATTTGTCTCGGACTGATCCTTTGTCCCTTGGTCTCCTCGGCTGATTCCGGGGTCGAGTGGGGCAAACGGGCATTGAAGATCCAGAACCAGATCGACTTTGCCACACGCTTCTACAACTCGTTCTGGGTGGGCACGCACAACTCGTACAATGCCCGGATGTGGGGCTATACGACCGATCCGAACCAGAAGCGCAAGCCCCAGGATCAGCTCGAGAGCGGCGCCGTCGAGCTTACCTACGACATCTATTGGTCCGCCGATCAAATGAAGCTTTGCCACGGCAGCTGCGGGGCCCCCGACAAGACCTTTCGCGAGGGCCTTGACGAGATCCGCGACTTCCTCGACGAGCACCCGGAGGCGGTGGTCATGCTCAAGCTCGAAGTAACGGGCTCGACCATCGACGGCAAGTGGTCGAAGCTAACCGACCAGCTCGACGGCGCCATCGGCAAGCGCATCTACAAGCCCTCTCACGCGGGGCTATCCACTGGCTGCCAGACCCTGGATCCCGCGTCCATCACGAAGCGGACAATCCTCGCGAAGGGGAAGAACCTCATCGTCGTCGTGACGCCCGAGCCCAAGCATGGGTGCACATCCGATGGGGGCTGGAACAATCTCGTCTTCACGGGCTTCAAGATCCAGGACACCAGCACGGGCACGCCCAGCACAGCCTACAAGTTCACCACCCCCAAAGACTCGACGCAGTGCCTGGCGAACAAGCAGGACAGCAAGCAGGACATGCAGCGCGTACACGACGGCCACACGTGGAATGGGGTCGGGGACGGCAACGACACCAATGTGCTCACGCCGTCCTCGTACCAGGGCTACATGCGAGGCGGGTTGAACGTCTTCGAGCTGTTCAACTTCAACGGCGAAAACGCCGACACCAAGTATCCGTTCCTCAAGCCGCAGGATCTGGTGTGGAGCTGGAGGGAAGGCGAGCCGAACAACATGAACGACGAGGAAGACTGCGCAGTCGCCGAGATCAATGGCCACTTCAACGACGTTGTATGCACCGGCACCTATCGTTTCACCTGCTACGATCAGACGACTGGGATCTGGAAGTTCACCGTAGCCAAGGGCTCCTTCAGCTTGGGAGATGCGAGGTGCAAGGCGGAGTTCGGGTCCAGTTATTCCTTCGCCGTTCCCGTCAATCCATATGAGCAGGATAAGATGAAGCTCGCGATGCCGAACGCCTCGCCTGCGATTGGGAGCACAGAGTCGGTATGGGTGAACTACCAGGACCTCCGCATGGAGGGGCAATGGGTCGCCAACTCGAGCAACTATACGCCCTATACCTATACCAAGATCGCCACGGTCGGCGGCGATGGCGGCAGCAGCTTCGACGATTTCGGCCAGATGAAGGTGGACGTGCACCGCGGCTCGCCCCGCAGGGTGATCAAGGTAACGATGCGCGGCGGAGCTCGCCTCGACATGGTGGGGCTCGCCTACTCCAGCAGTGGGACCGTCATCGAGCACGGCGGCAGCGGCGGCACATACAAGGAGATGGCCATCGCTGACAACGAGTACATCTCCCACTACGCGACCTGCTCCGCCTACTACAACGGCAGCAAGCGCGTCTTTTATCTGGCGCTATGGAAGAACACGGGCCAATCCATCTCGGCCGGCACCTGGGTGGATAAAGACCACTGCACGGGCCAGATACCCGTACCGGCGGGCCAGACCTTGTTCGGGTTCCACGGTCGATCGGGCGAGAACGTCGACGCGCTCGGCTTCTATTTCCGTGTTCCAGGCACGTAGAAACGGGAGCCCCCAGAGGGTTTGGGTCCTGTGCGCTGACCTGATAATCTCTTCCTCCTGCTAGGAACTGCTCCAAGTCATAGAACCAAGAATTAGGAGGTACCTTCGTGCCACTCATTCCAGCCCCGTCCAACTTCATGAATACCGCCTTACGGGTCATAACGTCTGTACTGACGATGGATGGTCCGATCGCGCCAGTTCAGAGCGCGATCCTCGAATTCGGGCAGAAGCACCTGCACCACACCGAGCTGGATCTCGGCTCCCTTTTGCCCATCACGCCAGAGGAGCTTGCGCCGCTTGTTCCCGCGGGTCTTCCAGCGGCCTTTACGCGCCAGTTCGTGCAGTCGTTGGTGATGCTATCGCTGGCGGGTGTTGAAGTGAGCCCGCACAAGGCCGCGCGGGTGCGGTCCTTCGCCAAGGTGCTCGGCATCGACGATCCGCTGCTCGATAATCTCAAGCAGTTAAGCGAGCGACGGTTGGCGCTGCTTCGCTTTGACTACCAGCGGCGCTCCCAGCCTTTCACCAAGGTTCCGGAGAAGCCGGAGGGACTGCTTGGGACCCTGCGCGCCCTGGGACATATGAAAGGCCTCATCGAAGACCACGAACTCGCGGAGCGCTACCGGGCGCTTGAGAAGCTCACGCCGGGGACGCTCGGTCGCTCGCTTTTCGACTTTTATCGTGCGCATAACTTTTCGTTGCCGGGCGAAAAATACGGTGCACCCGAGGTCGTGGTGCGACATGACCTGACCCACGTGATCGGCGGCTACGAAACTGATCACGCTGGGGAGGCCCAGGTGCTGGCATTTCAGGCCGGTGGCCGCCGCGAGGGCGCGATGGAGGTCCTAGTCTTCCTGATGTTTCAGGTTCAGGTCGGCGTACAGGTGGTGAATCTGGCGGAACCGAGCGCCGGCTTTCTGCACAATGAAGAGTCGGGGCGCAAGGTGGCGCGTGCCTTCCTACGCGGCTCGGCGATGAACCTGGACCTGCTCGGCGATTGGGACTTCAAGAGCGCATTTCATCGCCCCCTCGAAGAGCTGCGCCGCGAATACAACGTGCTGCCCGAGAGCGCCTTCGCCGGCGAGCCCGACTGACGCAGCGATTATGGCTTGCTTGCAGAAAGCGTATGGCAGCGGGGACGCTCCAGCCAGTGGAAGCTGCGGCCGAGCTTAGATATGAAATCCGCGAGCTCGATGGCGTTGGGCAAGCCCAGGGCCTTGGCGATGAGGGCGACGCGGGCGCCGGCATCCACGGGATTGCGTTCATCCACGCGCAATGCGAACACCCCGATGGCGCGCGGCAGCTCATCACGATGCTCGGCACCGAACAGGGCTCTGCTGCGTGTCGCGACGCGGGAACACGAAGCGTCCCGCCTCCTTCAGCGCCCGCGCTTCGGACTCAATGTCCATGGTCATGCACCCGAGGTCATGCGCCGCCTCCAGACATAGCCAGCGGCGGTAGGGGTGGGTGTTCTTCGCCGACAGCGCCAGCGCGCGCTCGATGGCCTGCAGCGCGTGCTTTCTCCGGCCGGCGCCGTGCTCGAGGAGCGCGAGCGCCCGATGACCCATGCAGGGGTGGTCGAGCGTGCCCCGTCGCGACAGCTCGCGCGCCCAGCGCAGTGCCTCGACAAGCGTCACGGTCGGGCACTCGCCCGCGCGCAGTAGACCCAGCGCAGCCTCGAGCAACACGGCCCGCCACATGCCCCAAAAATCCCCCGCCGGACCATCGCCGGACGCGGACCAGGCAGCCTCGCATGCACGCCCCTCCTGCAGTGCCTCAACGTACCGTCCCTCGGCGACCCGCAGCGTCAGCCGGGCGATGTGGAGCCGGGGGGTAAAGCCACAGAGCGGGATCGAGTTGAAGCAGGCCTCGAGCCGCTGCATGCACTGGGTGGCTTCCTCGTAGAGACCGCGGCGTGCCAGGGTGAGCACCCGGAAGAACAGGGCGATGGGGACATTGAGGACGTTCTGCTCGACGTCACACTCCTGCTCGATGGCCGCGAGCGCCTCGTCGTGATCCCCGCTCCGGCATAGGATCATGATGCGGATGGCCCGCGCGATCGCCCCGTCATAGCTCGCGCGCATCCCCCGCTTCTCGATGGCTGCGAGCGCCTCCTCGATGAGGCGCTTGGCGCGGGTGACGTCGGTCGCCAGGGCGTGGATCGCGCGGTGCATCATCACGATCTCGAGCCCGAAGGAGATCTTATACCGCTGCGCCAACAGCTCGGCGAGATCCAGTTCCCTTCGCGCCCGCTCCAGCGCCTTCGGCGTCGGGTTTCCCTGCAGGACCAGGCCGAGGGTCCGGGTCGCGAGGAGCCGCTGCAGGGCTTGCTCGTTTCCCGCGCGCAGCCCGGTGACCGTGCCGCGCAGGGCCGACTCAGCCGCCAGCGCAGGCCACAGCGGCGCCATGATCCGCGTCGTCATGGTCAAAAACCGGATCTCCTCCTCGACCCAGGCCGTAGCCTTCTTCCTTAGCCAACGGACCGGCGGTGGTGAAATGAGCCACAGCATGAGGCGCAGCCAGAACAGCGCCAGTCGCCTACGCCACGGCGCGCGACGCGGACGCATCCCTAGCATCTGCATCCCGCGCTCAAGTGCCTCACGTCCCTCCGGGATGCGGCCGGCCATCATCAGGGTCTCACCAACGCGGCCGCTCAGGCGCAGCAGGGCCAGTCGGCGACCCTCGTCGCGCTCCGAGGCTCCCTCCCAAAAGGTGAGTGCCCGGGAGTAGGCTTGCGCGGCATCACCGAGCAGCGCGCTTGACGCGCACAGATCGCCGAGGCGCTCCCAGCGCGCCGCTGTCGTACGCGGCTCCTCACCAGGTGGCGGATCGTCGAGCGCCACCCGCAATAGACGCGCGGCGCGGCGAAAAGCCAGCTTGGTCTCGGCGTGCGCCGCCGCTTCAAGGGCCAAGGTCCGGCATCGGTCGCGCTCGCCAGCTTCGCTAAAGTGCCGCAGCAGCGCCTCGATGTCACGTGGGGCTTCGCCCGGTCGCACTTCGAGCGCCAATGCGAGGTCGCGGTGCAGGGCGCGGCGGGCCTCGGGCTGAAGGAATCTGTAGGCCGCCTCGCGGATGCGGTCGTGGTAGACGTCCAGCCGGCGCCTCCGGATCTTTGCCTGGCCGGCGGCGTCCTGCCCACCGGGCGCGACCTCCTCGCGGGAGACGATCAGCATGCGGGCCGCAAGCAGGTCAGAGACCACCGCGCGGAACTCCGCGTCCGGGAGCCCGCTGGCCTGGCACAAGAGCGCCTCGTCGAGATCGCCACCGGCAGTGGCCGCGAGCTCGAGCACCTTCCGGGCCGACATTGTAAACCGCCCGAGCAGCGGCTGCAGCAGGTTGCCGGAGTCGCTTATCGCCTGGAGGTAGGCCTTGCGTGCATTCGGATCGAGGCGTGAAAGGTGGTCCGTGAGCAGGAGCAGGAGCAGCGGATTACCCGCGGTCTGCTCGGTGAGCTGGTGTAGCGTCTGTGGGTCGAGCCGGTCTGCCCCCAGGGACTCGAGGAGTTCGGCGCTTTCGCTGGGGGCCAGCGCCGCGAGCTGCAGCATGGCGGTGGGCGGAGGGCAGGCTTGCGCGAGGGCCCGCAGCCGCCTCGCCATCGGGTCGACCCCCGGATCTCGGGGGCGCGTCAATCCAAGGATGAACAGGCGGCCCGCACTGCCGGCCAGAAGCGTACCGAGCAGCGCCACGCTCTCCTCGTCAGCCCACTGCAAGTCATCCAGAACGAACACCAGCGGCGCTTCCTGCTGACACTGGGTAAGGAGGGTGCAGAATCCATCGTAGGCCCGCCGGGTCTGCTCGTGCGGATCGAGTGAGCGCTGCGAATCGGGAGGGGCCTGCTCTGCGCTGTCGAGCAGGATGCGGAGCGCGGAGAAGATGCGCGAGGCCGCTCGCAGCGCAGGTTTCATCGGCTCGAGCCGCGCGGCGGGCCAGTGCGACAGCGTCAGCGCCAGCCCGTCGACGGCGCGGTCGAAGGCGACATAGGGCAGGTGCTCGCGCTCGTAGCATCGCCCTTGGAAGCAGAGCGCCCCTTTTCGCACCGCCGCCTGCACGAACTGGGCTGCGAAGGCGCTCTTGCCGATGCCGCTCTCGCCTTCGATCAGCACGAAGCGCGACTCGCCTGAAAGGACGTGGGCCAGCTGATCCTGGAGCAGCGAGAGCTCGTTGCTGCGACCCACAAATCGGAGCGCTGCGCCGCCCTTCGACGATGAACTGTCCGACGTATGGGACGGCTCCTCGATCCCCAGCGCAGCGCGAATCTCGCGGAAGGAGGGGCGCTTCTGTGGATCGCGATCCATGAGCGCGAGGCAGATCGCTGCGACGGACTCGGGAAGACCGCAGACGTAGCGCTCGACCCGAGGCGGAGGCTGGTGCAAGCGCGCGTTCAGGACTTGCACAGGACTTCCTTCGAGCGGCAGTCGCCCAGTCAGAAGCTGGAAGAGGATGCAGCCGAGCGCGTAAATGTCGCTGGCCGCCGTCGCCGGGCCCCCGCTGAACTGCTCGGGCGCCATGTACGCGACTGTGCCGACCGCCGCGCCCGTACGGCTGATCGCCTCACCCTGGTCTATCTGGCTGGCCAGCCCGAAGTCCAGCAACTTCACCTGACTGGCCTGAGTGACCAGTATGTTCGAGGGTTTGAGGTCACGGTGTACGATCCCGTGGCCGTGCAGGAACTCGAGCGCCGAGAGCAATTGCCGGAACAGGTCGCGGATGGTATCGAGATGGACCGCTACGCTTGACCCATCGATGGTTGCCGAAAGGCCCGCGGCAGCCTCGTCACCGATGATAGAGTCCGCAGACACACCGTCTAATGAAGGCCGCTCTACGGTGTCATTCCCCGCGGCGTTTGGGTTTGCGAGATCGGGGCGCGCGGCCAGCAGCAGATCGCGCCCCTGGACGAGCTCCATCGTAAAGAACCAAGCGCCGTCGGCGCATCCCAGATCGTGGAGCCGCACGAGGTTTTGATGATGAAGCTCGGCCATCACCCGGAACTCGCGCTTGAAGCGCAAGAGGCTGCGGGCGTCGGTATTGAGCATCTTCTTCCGCGCCAGATGCTCGCCGGTCTGGCGGTCCTTCACTTCGTCGACCACACCCATGCCGCCTCTGCCCAGCTGCCGGATGGGCTCATAGCGTGTCATGGCACCGGCGGGTGGGGCCTTCACCCGCCCTCGAGGTCGAGCTCGCTGAGGCGCTTCTTGAGCCCGTGCTCCGACACCTTAAGCCGGGTTGCGGCTTTCGCCACGTCGCCGCCCGTACCGTCAAGCGCGCAACGGATTTCGGCCAGGGACAGGTCGGATGGCCTGGGAAGACCAAGATCCTGCATGAGCCTGATCAGTGTCCAGGCAGACACATCGAGCGCTTTGGCCACCCGTGCCTGATTGAAGTCGTGCGCCACAAGGACCGCGTGCAGACGCTCGGCCGCGCGTGCCCGCAGCTGCCCCGAGCGCTCGACGACGTCCGCACCGGCCTCATCGGCCTGCCGAAACAAAGCACTCAACGTCTCGTCGTCGAGGAGCTTGGCCAGCGTCTTCCTGGCGATTCCGAGCCTCTGACTCGCCTCGCCGACCTGGGCCGGGGATGGCAGCGGAGGCGCATTCGGGGCGGTGCTCGACGGCAAAACGACGGAGTAGGGAGTTGCAGTCGCGACCGGCGCGGGGACGCTCGCGCGGGCGGGCTCCTGCGGAAGCCCCGGAGGCTGGAACGGCCCCTCGCGCAGATTTCGGCACGCCGTCTGCTCAGCCGCGTTCTCGAGCTCGCGGACGTTGCCCTCCCAGGCGCCGCGCATAAGCTCCACGAAAAACGATAGAGGGATCGTCGCGCGCCAGCTCTTCCCAGCTCGCCACAGCCACTCGAGCTCCGGGTGGTCGCGCTTTGAGCGCTCGAGGAAGTGAAGAAACAGCGCCGGGACGTCGAGGCGGCGGGCGTTTAGCGGTGGCACGGAAACGACGTGCGCGGCCAGGCGATGATATAGATCGGGGCGCAGCCGCCCGGCGGCGATCTCCGCCTTGGGGTCGCGGTTGGTGGCGGCCACCATTCGCACATCGACCTGCACGCTCTTTTGCTGACCCACGGCCGTGACCAGGCCATCTTGCAAGGTGCGCAGCAGCTTGGGTTGTATTCCGATGGGCATCTCGCACAGCTCGTCTAGGAACAGCGTGCCCTGGTGGGCCGCTCTCCACAGACCCTCCCGGCTCGCGTCCGCGCCCGTGAAGGCACCGCGAACATGACCAAAAAGCATGCTCTCGACGAGCTGCTCGGGTAGGGCGGCGCAGTTGACCGCAACGAAAGGCCCCTCGGCGCTGCGACCGTGCCGGTGAATAGCGGACGCGACGAGCTCCTTGCCGGCACCGGTCTGGCCGAGGATCAGCGCGGGCTTGCGAAACTTGCCCACTTCCTGGATGTCGTGACGCAGCCGCCACATCTCTTCGCTTTCGCCAACGAGGCCCAGACGATCCTCGTCAATGCTGCGCGCCTGGCTCATCACCTCGAGCCCGAGCAGCACCCGATCCTCAATCGCGATGCACGACCCGGCCGGAAGCCGCACGGTGCCCTGGGGCTCCTCGCCGGCGACTTGAGTCCCGCCGTCCAGCCTTGGGACATGCAGCTTTCGCTTGGCGGACGAAGAAGGCTCCACCTCGAAGCACGCCGCATCGCGCAGCCAGCGGATCCGCAGCTGCGTCCGGCTGATAATCGGATCCGAAAGGGGGCGAAAGACGTCCTGTGGCGATGGTGTGGCGAATAAAGGCGCGCTGCGGCCGACCGTCAGCCACTCGCCATCCTCTAAGGCCGCGTCCGGGTGGGAGATGGCACCAATGCGCTCAAGGTCGATGTGGTAGAGAAGGCGGAGCCGCGGCACCAATAGCCCGCCCCCGCCCTCCAGCGTACCCGCCGGGGAATCGAAGAAGCTCGTATCGCGCGTTCGGGTCTTGGAGTCCATTGCATTTCGGCTCATCGCCGACGATAAGCAACATCATATAACGTTTCCGCGGCAGAGAAGAAGCAGAGAGCGCCAAGGTGGACGACAGGCCCACCCGATGGGCTAGGAGGCTGTTAAAGTAATCGAAAAATCGTCTCGATGGGTTCGCCGCTTTAGTGAACCAGGCTACATTACGAACGCTAAAATGTGGGCTAGCTAACGGCGAAATTCAATCGAAAATGATTACTCCAACAAGCTCCTAGCGATTGCGGTTGCGTGTCAGGCTGATGAACAACGTTTACCTCAACCGCGAGGGTAGGCCTACACTTCCTGACAAGTCAAGCACCCGACTGCTGAGCCTTCGTCAACCGATCAGCCGTGTAACCCCGATCAGGGTTACCACCTCCAAGGCCCAAGCCGCCGGAGACACTCGCCCTTTCTCGGGCCGCCTGAATGTCTCACCACAACCACCCCAGCCCGTATGCCCAGGTACGCCCCTACAATAAAACAGCCGCGGGCGACGCTGCGCCGACGCTAGGTACGCCAGACGCAACGCAGGATGCAAGACACTCCACGCTGGTTCAGCGTCAGGATCTTTCCACAGTGGGCGCAAGTTTTTTTTGTCCATGTCTCCAGCTTGATTCAGGCGGAAGCGCCCGATCGTTGATCGTGCGTTGAGCGTGCGTTGAGCAATCGTTGGCCGCCCCGGACGGTTTGCCGCTTCGATGCGCCGGGCTCTGTGCAGCCAATCCATCCGGCCCCGTTGGCCAGCAAGAGCGCCCGGCCGATTGGCCAGCAAACAGGCCGGGCGAGTTGGCCAGCAAGACCCGGCCGCCAATCCACCTGGGAAGCAATTCCCCTCGCATTCCA
>Ga0075163_10011273_pt1 | contig 11655 bp, 6 predicted proteins | sample JI1023141ADNA_FD_71478 | JGI IMG/M metagenome (GOLD analysis project Ga0075163, IMG submission 71478) | Wastewater effluent complex algal communities from Wisconsin, to seasonally profile nutrient transformation and Carbon sequestration -... | ecosystem: Engineered > WWTP > Effluent > Algae... | reverse complement strand
TTTTTCATCCACTTTCAACTCCAGTTCGAGGATAAAATCGCCGTATTCGGCGTCGGTGCACAAAAAAGAATTGGGTGTATTGGCCACCGTGGCGCCGACGATCTGGCCGTTTTCGACCGAATACCGGGCCTTCCCGTTTTTCTGGTTCCAGCCTTTGAGCGTTTTGCCGTCAAACAAGGCGTTCCATTTTTCCTTTTGTGCCGGAAGTGCCGTTGCCAGCAGCAACAACACAAAAAAAGTCAGTAAATCCCTTTTCATAAAAGCAGTTGTTTCCAGTGCCGCTACCCGCAGCAAAGAATCATCTTTTGTTGTACCTGGAACAGGCGCTTAAATGTAGGCGAAAAATTATTTACGAAGACCTAAACGCTACGGGGTGGTAGTTTTTTTTGTGCTGGCCCAAAAATATCCGGGTATAAACCCGCAAAATGGTCAGTTCCAGGAACAAAAAGTTCAGTGCCGTCAAAATCACCAAAACACCCTGGTGCGCCGAGATGTGTGTGAACATCAGGTCGATGCCGATAAAAGTGGGCGAAATGGGAAAACCCGAAAAGGCCAGGCACGACAGCAGGAACACCAGCGCAATGCCGGGATATTCATAACTGTGGCCGTGATAGCGGTTCATATCGATCTCGGATTCCCGGGATTTTATTTTTTGCAAACAAAGGTATCCGGTAATCGCAGCAACAAGGGTTCCGCTCAGGTACAACCCGATCTGATCCATGGCCAGGTCTTTGTTCCAGAAGAGCGACAGCGCTGTAAAAACCTGACTGCCGAGTGCTGTCAGCCAGGCATGCCGGGCATCTTCGCGCTCGGTGAATGCTTTTAGAACCAGTGCCAGACCGAGTGCGGAAAAAAACAGCGGCGAAAACCGGAGCGGATGGTCTTCAAGGCTGTCTTTAAAGGAAAAACCTGCGATACAGACCACCAGCAACACAACCCGGGAAAAGAGCGCCCAGCGCTGGTGCTTAAAACTCAGCAGGTTGCCGATCCATTTAAACGGACTCCACAAATAGCGGTGCAACAGGAAATCAAAATTCCACTCCTTGACAGACAGGACGTAAACGGCTTGTTTGGCCTTTTTGATAAAAGAGTACTTTTCGACGGTTTGCTTTGGTACAAAATTGAAAAACATATCATGCACCAGGTAACTCAACACCGAAGGTGACACCAGCAATTGATAAGTCCGCAGGATGGCATTGCCGGCAAAATGCAGCAAGGCCAGCACGTGCAGCCCCAGTGCAATCTCTATAAATATCAATCCGATTTGAGCGATGGAAGCATAGGCGATTTGAGTTTTTACGGAGGACTGCACGCTGGCGATGCTCGTTGCCACCAGGCTGGTGGTCAGGCCGATAGCGATGATGCCTGCTTTGATGGTCCATTCGCCCGCCCAGAAAGGGAAAGTGCGCAGCAGCAAAAATGCGCCGATGTGAACCGACAGCGAGCCGTAAAAAATGGCGCTCGACGTGGTGGGGCCTTCCATTGCCCTCGGCAACCAGGTAGAAAAAGGCAACTGCGCCGATTTGATCGCCGCTGCGATCAGGATCATGATGGCAATAAACATGGCCTGCACGTAATGCCCGTCAAAAGCGCCCTGCGCGACGCCGGTCGCGCTCAGTTCGTTGAAAGTGATGTTTTTGTGCCACAAATGGTGACTCATCCACATGGCCAGTATCAGGCAAATATCACCCAGTCGATAGAAGGAAAGCACTTTGAAACCATTTTTCACGGGCAGATAGCGGTCGCGGTAAAATGCGATGAGCAAAAACGAGGTGATGCCCAGGATTTCCCAGCCGACAAACAGCGTCTCGAAATTGCCGGCGAAAACGACCAGGTTGTAACCCGCAAAAAACAGGAGAAAAGTATTGAAAAAGCGCTTGAAACCCTGTTCGCGGTGCATGTAATACCGGCTGAACACCGCCACCAGAAAGGTCAGGGCTACACCCGTCAGGGCAAATACGGCCGTGACCCGGTCAAAATAGAAATCGATAAAAAACTCGAAGTCGTGGCTATGGTACAACACCACCTGCTTGATATCCAGCGTGGGGCTGCCGTTCAGCATCCATGAGCCGATAAAAATTACCGTACCGGCCAGTTGTGCCCCGATGGCCGTCAGTGCAATGGCGGACAAAATATTTTCCTTTTTGCGCGGCACCAGCAGGCCTGCGAAAAAACCCAGGAATGGGAGGAGAATGAAAAATGGTAGCATTTGCGGCATCAGAAGCATCAGTTTAAAGTGTAAACGGGCAAGTTTTCCCGGGTAGCATCGGCAATCTGGTTGGTTTCCATGCCTTTGGCCGTTTCAATCAGCGCATGAAAATCCTGCACCGGCGGTATCGGCCGCGCAGTAGGAACGTATTCGGCGAACACGCCTTCCCTGAAATAAAAGAACTGGTGTGTTTCCGGATGAACAGCCACCAAATGCACCCATTCATTGATGTACCATTCATACATGGCGGGGTCCGATTGTATGGTTTTGAGCACCACTTCCGGGAAATGTTCCACCACGATCAGGAGCCGGACCGGGTCGTGTACTTCGATCATTTGAACCGGAAGACCCGGTCTCAAATCGCCGTCGCTGCTGTTGGCGACCCCGATCAGCCCCATGACGTTGTGGGGCAGTTTGGTGCCGGCGCCCAGTTTGTAGTTGTCCACCCGGGAAAAATAATATTCCAGGTTGATGCCGCCGCAAACGGGTCCGAGCGGACGCATGATGCCCGGGAGCAACGCGCCTTCCCGGTCCGTCCGATAATCGTAAGAATTTAAAAAGGCGCGCCTGTCCAGAAACAATCCTTTCGTCAGGCTCCGGCGCCCCACGATACAAAGGGTATTGGTGCCGTGCCCCAACTCAGGCCGGGGTTCGAACAGCGATACCGACCTGTCCTTGATTGCTTTCCGGATTTTGCGGATGTCCATTTTGCTGTCGATGGAAGCAAAACGCCTCGACCGTTCCTTGGCATTCAGGTCGAGGGCTTTTTCAAAGGCCACTTTGTTGGTCACATGCAGCGCCGTGTTTTTTTCCGTCAGGATTTGTTCGTCAAAATAGGCAATTTCATCGGCTGCGGTATCGTGCAGGCCACCGACGAACTGCGTTGCGGCAGGAATTTCAATGCCTTTGTGGTACAGCGATTCCCTTACTTTCGGGTGGTTGGCCATAAAGGCAAACACCCTTGCGTTGACCGAGCCGGGCCTGCCGCTGCAAGCGCCGCAATCGTGTGCACCGTGGTGGGGATTGTTGGCGCTGCTCGATCCGTGGGCTATGATGTAAACAATTGGGGCAAAATCTTTTATCAGGCCCATTCCCCGCAATTGCGCCTCCACCCGCGTGGTCATTTCCTCGATCGTAAAACCGATTTGCAAGCCGTTTTCCCGGTCTTCCACGCTTTTGTTTTCGATGAGGAGTTGTGCCCGGTCGTTCATGTGCGCGAATGCGTTGGAAATGGCAGGACTCATTTTGGGCCGGAAAAGATGGAGGATCAGGCGCAGCCCGGCGAAAAAGCCAAGCGTCAGTGCGGCAAAAAAGCCGGGCAGAAGGCTGTGCGTTTTGCCGGTGTACAACAGTTCGTGTTCCCGCTCCTGGCCGGCGCCAAATTCCTTGATCAGATACCGGGGTGTCACCGGGGCCGGGCACAGTTTTTCGTAAAACTTCCCGTTTTCCGGCTGGAAATAAAACTCTACCCCGAAAAATCCCGGCGCACCCAGCGTTTCACAGGCCGGGTCTACGTTTTCGATATGCCGCCGCAAGGAACACTCCCGCTCGTCAATGCAAAAAACCGCCTGAAAACTGGTTGCAACTGCGGCCGGGCGCGGTCGGGCATTCCCCGATTTCAGCCCCGCCATCACTTCGTCGTAATAATTCCACTCAAAAGCGCGCTGCCAGAGCGAAAGCACCTCCTGCAACTCGGTGGCAGGTACCGCCGCAAACAGGTCAATGGGAGCACTGTACGGCTGGCTGCACAGCGGCTTCCAGTCATTGCCGAGGTGCGCATCCAGCGCGTCGATTTCGAGCAGCAGTTCAAAAACAATCAGGTCGTGCATCGAAACGGACCTGCTGTCGAGCAGTGCTTCCGGCTTGTCTTCAATCGCCGACACAATGCCCGACCAGCCCTGGTGGGCGAATTGCTGGTCAAAAAGATACTGTTCATAACAGGCTTCGTTGCCGACAACCTGCGACAGCAGATATTTGATGCTGCAATCGCCATGCAACAGCAGGTTTTGGACATTTTTCGTTTTGAAAAAACTGGTGAACCCGTTGCGTTCCAATTCCCTCAGGGCGGCGAGAAAACCCGTTTCGCCGTTGGGAAATTGCCAGAGCGCAACGCCCTGATCGAGGTAACTGCAAAGTACCCTGAAAAGCAGCGGGTGCACCAGCGCGTCCAGATCAATTTTATACCGGCTTTTCCAGCCGGCCCTCAACAAGCCAATCCTTGGCGTATTCGAGGCATCATATTGTTTGTTGATCAGGTTTTCTTTCCAAAGGCCCACGAATCCGACGCCCTTTTTATCGCGGATGACGCGGTCCAGAATGTCCTCGCTGATGCGCCCGTTTTGGTAGAGTTGCCGGAATTCCTGCAATTGGAGCGTAACCTGATAACCGAATATTTTCGATGCCCTGAAGATCGCATCGAAGAATTTCAGATGCTGATAAGCATGCAGGGAATTGTGGTGAATGAAGTCTTTGAGCGCCGATTGGGCGGGCAAAAAGTGCTTCAATTCGTGCAACACATGCTGCTCATCAAACGACGCATGAAATTTATTGTATTCGAAGGCATGCCTGGGCACAGCCGGAGTGGCCACACCCAACCCGGACCCGTTCTGGTCGTTGTTATTCCCGAAATACAATTTATTCATAATGAAATGCTTGAATGGAGTGTAAGGATTCAAGGTGTACCTGAAGCACCCTAGATTTGTGATTTTATTTCCTTTATGTTGGAAATCCAGGTGTCATCAAAAAAATCGACTACCCCCGTATCCAGATGGTGTTTGGCTCCGATGATGGCGATTTCGCCGTTTTCGATCATTTGCTCCAGGATATAACTCCGGTTGACGATCGATCTGACCGAGCGTTTTATGTTCAGATTGGTCACATTTTCCACAAAGGATGCATTGCGGGAATTCCTTTTGCCGGCATCGACGGTTTTGGTTTCTTCGTACACGGCCGGCTGGATTTTGGACAGCAACTCGGTGAGGCTGCCCATTTCCACGTGATCGCAGGCGCCTTTTATCGCGCCGCAACTCGTGTGCCCCAGGACCACAATCAGTTTGGAGCCGGCGATTTTGCAGGCAAATTCAAGGCTGCCGATGATGTCGGTATTGACCACATTGCCGGCAATACGAATCGAAAAAACATCACCCAGACCCTGATCGAAAATCAATTCCGCCGAAGTGCGGCTGTCGATGCAACTGAGTATCACGGCAAAGGGCCACTGGCCATCGCGGGTTTCGTTCGCCTGCTGGAGCAGGTTGCGGCTTATTTTTAAATTATTGACAAAACGTTCGTTGCCTTCCCTGAGAAATTCCAACGCCTTGGAGGGAGTGATGGACAACTGCGTCTCTGATGTATGGGCTTTCATAATTATCTGATCCTGATTTATTTGTTGGAAGTGAGAGGAACTCTGGGTATTCCATGACCTCCAAAGTCGCGTGAGCGTGTTTGGTGGTTTTGCCGGAACGCCGGCAGGAATCCCAAATACGTTCAAAACAGCCTGAATAAACACCGGAATGCCCTTAGGCTCCGGTCAGCAGCACTGAACAAAAAGATGAAGGGGAATGCGGGTGGTCTGTGATCCGGGAGAGTTGGCTGGAAGTGCAACAAGGTGGTTTTTCAAACGAAAAAGCGGATGAACGCAAAGCGACCAATCACCATTCGATGCGCTGAATAGCACCTGTGGGAAAACTCCGGAAACAGAGCGGGAAGAAATCAGGATTTGGGAGGCAACTCCGGCAAAGAGGCGTAGAGTTCGGAGTTGGGAAGGTTGTTTCTGGGAAACAACGATTTATGGAGGTTATCTTTGTTCAAACCGTCCAGTTTGATGATGACATGATCCGAGCAGGAAAGAGAGTCCTTCTCTTTTTCTTTTCCTTTTTCCCCTTTTTCATCCGCATCGTCCGTACCTGCCTCGGCAAGTTCGTACATCACGCTGCCCCGCAATTGCTCAATACACGAAACCGCGAGGTTCGATGTCATGATGAGCAGCAGAAGGAGGGAGAAAAAACACTTCATATCAAAGATTTTGCTTTGCCGGCTGCAAAGGTAACAGTTTTTACCGGAAAACCCTGTGCCCCGGCAAGAAGTCCGACGATTTAATATTGGGTATCCGTCGGGATATTTCACCGGTCCTGACGATGCGCAGGAAGGTAAAAAACGGATCGGCGCATTTTACGACAACGTTTGCCCGACTCCATCAGAGACTAAGTTTTTTTAGTGTATCCAAATATCGGCTTAAAAACCGGGAACCGCTGTTACCAACAACAAAGTAACAATATTTTACAATTGTTTTGTCATAGTATTTATCAAGTTGTGTAAGGTTAATTGTATCATCAAGGCGAATCAGGCAAGCAACTCAATCTGCCCGAAAAATAAGCGGCTGGAAGTACAAAAAACTCTATCATTCAGAACGTAAATTTCATGAATTATTATCGCTTGCAACCAACTGTTACCAGGAAAACAATCTATATTTGCGCATGACGATACCGATAGTGTTTCAATTGTCATTTCATGTTTTTTCCTGATTTTTTTGCGTTTTTGCAATCACTCGGAAAGGATTCCATTCCTTTCATTTTCTGTTATCGCTTTGAGAGCATCCTTCCCATTTAAGTTGTTCGCCGAGAAGAAATTTTTCAAGAAAATTTCCGATGCCCTTTTTTCAACTTCCGCAGCGGGGCTTTACCTGATTTTGATTGCGGCGGCCATTGGCGCCGCCACTTTTATCGAGAATGACTTCGGCACCAGTTCGGCGCAAAAAGTCATCTTCAAAACGAAATGGTTCGAACTGCTGATGGTCCTGTTTGGTATTTCACTCATCGTCAATATCCTGCGTTTCCGGATGTTTCAGCAAAAAAAGTGGACCATTCTCACCTTCCATGCATCGATGATCATCATCCTGCTGGGAGCGGGTGTCACCCGATATTTCGGCAGCGAAGGCATGATGGGCATTCGGGAGGGCGAGGCGGCCAATACCTTTCTTTCATCCGAAACCTACCTGCAATTCGAGGCTATACAACAGGGCAAAAGATTCAGATTCGACGAGCCGGTATTGTTTGCGACGCTGGGCAACAACAAGTTAAAGCGGTCATACCGCCTCGGCAATGAAGATATCCGGGTGGAAGTGCTTGACTTTTTGCCCAATCCGAGCGAAACCATCGTGGACGACGAACTCAGCGGAGTCCCCACCCTGAAAGTGGTGATTGGCGGGGCCGATGGCCGGGAGGAATTCCCGGTACGGTATGGCGACATCGTGAACATATACGGCACAGTATTCAACTTTGGCAATGCAGAAGACCCCGATGCTTTCAATGTTCAATACGAAAACAACAATTTGACCTTTAAAACCAGCAGACCGTTTACCCAAATGGTAATGGCAACACAGCAACGGGATTCGCTGGCGCCCGGCGTCGCCCATCCTTTGCTGTTGCGCAGTCTGTACACCAACGGTCAGCAAAGTTTTGTGATTGGCGATTTCAAACCCAAGGCCCGGGTGGAAGTGGCGTCTTCTTCTGAAAAAATGACGAGCAACAGCAGGGCTGCACTGAAGATCAAAGTCAGCACCGCCAACGGAAAGGAGGAGCAGGTGACGGTTGTGGGCAGCCAGGGTGTGGAAGGCAAACCGCAGGTGGTCGAACTGGGCAATACCAGCCTGGCCATTTCGTACGGCGCCCGGCGCGTTACGCTGCCTTTCTCCATCCAGCTCAATGATTTTATCATGGAGCGATATCCGGGCACCGACAATGCTTCCTCTTATGCGAGCGAGGTAACGCTGATAGATCCCGGGGAAAGTGTTCGGCGTGACCAACGCATTTATATGAATCACATCCTCGACTATGGCGGTTACCGTTTTTTCCAGTCATCATTCGATCAGGACGAACTGGGTACTTACCTGAGTGTCAACCATGATTTCTGGGGCACCTGGATTTCTTACCTGGGATATATCTTTCTGACCATTGGCATGGTGCTCACTTTCTTTGATAAAAAAAGCCGATTCAGTCAATTATCCGAAACTATAAAACGTCTTCGCATGTCAGCAAAAACCTTTATCCCGCTTCTCTGGGTCTGTATGCTTGCTTTCCCGGCCATCGCACAGGCCGAATCGCATACCGTACCCGAGCATTTCGTCAATCTGGATCACGCCACCCGCTTCGGCCGGATTCTGGTGCAGGACTATAAAGGGAGGTTGAAGCCGATGAACACCTTTACCGGCGAGATCATCCGCAAACTGTCGCGGAAAGAATCCCTTTACGGACAGACCTCCGACCAGATCGTGCTGGGCATGTCCATCTATCCGCAGGACTGGTACACCGTGCCGCTGATCAAACTGGGGAAACACGAAGAAATCAGAAATCTCATTCGGGTTGACGGCGATCTGGCTTCGTACAGCGACTTTTTTGATGAAAAAGGAGAATACAAACTGAGGGAACAGGTAAGAGCCGCCTACAACATACAACCCCGTGACCGGGGTGTTTTTGAAAAGGAAATCATGAAACTGGATGAAAAACTCAACATCTGCAGCATGGTTTTCTCCGGCATGTTCATGAAAGTGTTCCCGGTACCCGGCGACCCGAGCAATACCTGGCAGACGCCGCCCGAACAAGGCCACCAGCACGGCGTCGCGTTGGAAAGCCCCTTCATTGAAAAATTCTATACGGCTTATGTCCTGACCCTGCAAAAAGCCATGCACGACAACGACTGGAGTCTGGCCAACAGTCTTGTGGACGAGCTGGACCAGTATCAAAAGGCCAACGGCGGTGGCATCCTGCCTTCCAATTCGCAACTGAAAGCCGAACTGCTGCTGAACAAACTGAACATTTTCAGCCGCCTGGGCACGGTTTACGCGATTTTGGGGCTGGCATTTCTGGCATTGATGTTTGCTTCCGTTTTCAAGCCCAATCTGAAACTGGCCCTGCCCATCAAGGTGGCGCTGGGTGGCCTGGCACTCGGTTTTTTGATGCATACGCTGGGGCTGGGGCTTCGCTGGTACGTTTCAGAGCGCGCACCGTGGAGCAACGGGTATGAATCCATGATTTATATCGGCTGGACCACCGTGCTGGCCGGGCTTATTTTTTCGAGAAAATCCACCGGCGGCCTGGCTGCCACGGCCGTGCTGGCCGCAACCATATTGATGGTAGCCGGCATGAGCTGGCTCGATCCGGAAATCACTCCGCTGGTGCCGGTGCTGAAATCCTACTGGCTGACCATCCACGTTTCGCTGGAGGCAGGTAGTTACGGATTTCTCGTTTTGGGTGCAATCATTGGCGTTTTGAACCTTATTTTCATGATTTTCGCCAATGAAAAGAACAAAGACAATGTGTACCGGGTGGTGCGTGAACTGAGTTACACGAGCGAAATGACCCTGATCGGCGGCCTGTTCATGATCAGCATCGGCACCTATCTGGGCGGTGTATGGGCCAACGAATCGTGGGGGCGCTACTGGGGCTGGGATGCCAAGGAAACCTGGGCGCTGGTAACCATCCTGGTCTATTCCTTTATCCTGCACATGCGCTTTATTCCCGGTTTGCGCGGTTTTTATGCGTTCAACGTGGCCACCCTGTTTGGCTGGGCTTCCGTGATGATGACCTATTTCGGAGTCAACTATTATCTCTCGGGCCTGCACTCCTATGCCGCGGGCGATCCGGTGCCGGTGCCGCCTTTCATCTATTATTCCGTGGCAATACTGGTGGTCATCAGCCTGCTGGCCTTGTGGCGCCACCGCTGGTATCTCAAAATCAGCAAGCAGCCCGCCATAGAATAAAAATTTGATAGTCAATTCCAATAAAACGCATAAAAAAACGGCCAATCAGGACAAAACCCGATTGGCCGTTTTTTTATCATCCGCACTATTATTTCACGACGGCGCCTTCCATGATGACATTGTATTTGTAGCCTGCGCCGAAATCCTTGTTCAACGCGATTACACCTTCCAATGTAACGACGTCACCCAGCGCCACACTTTCGGTAGTAGTGATGGTGAGGTCGAAATTGTTGGCCGAACCATCCTGCAGGTGAACCCAGTTGCGGCCCATGATCATCGGGTTCATTTTGACACACTTGCCGGTGACCTTGACCGTTTTGCCTTCGTATTTTTTCAGATTGCCGATGATTTCGGCGATTTTCACGGCGCCGGCGGCAGGTTTGATGTCTTTGGGCGGTTCCACGGCCTCGGCGCTTTGTGTTTGCGCCAGTGCCTGGTCGACAGCCGAGCCGATCGGCTGTTTGGAAAGACCGGAAACGAGATAGATGGTTTCGAACACCCGGTTGAATTCCTTGCTCGGGAAGTTTTTCTTCATCAAGCCGCCTTTGTAGTAGTAGGTAGCCCCGATTTCGACGGGCGATTTCGGAATGGCGATCCAGAAACTTTCATCGTTCTCCTTGACCCGGACGTAGGTGTATTTTTCGGTGTTCAAGGCTTCCTCGGCCACCACTTTGTGGTCGTCGGCGATGGGCACATGCACTCCGGGCATCTCTTGCGACACAGTATTGGCAGCACCGGCCACCGGCTCGCTTTCTATCACTTTCGGCCCGGAATCGCAGGAAGCCAGGAAAAGGCTCAGGCCCAGCACCATATTCAAACTTGTATTTTTCATTGTCATTTTTTTAGTTTTCAACAACGGACAAAATTAATCAAATTATCGGTCCGGAATAAACGAAGAGCATGTTGTGGATTTTCTGCCGGAGGCATAAACGAGGGCTTTTTTCTCCGATTTTTGCGTTTTTGAGGGCGCATAGCCGGGACTACGCAACCGAAAAAAGGCGAAAAACGGAGGAAAAAGAACCGTTTTAGGCCCGGCGGGGAAATCGACAATATGCTCTAAAACCGGTACATGATTTTTGTATTGATCATGGTGTAATCATTTCCCTGACTGTCCAGTGTCTGTTCAAAAAAAGCATAGAGACCGATGTGCCTGCCAAATTGAAAGGAAACATCACCCCCTACAATATCCTGTTGGGTCGTATATCCATAGAGCGGATAGACATAATTGACTTTGCGGTAGTAAACCTCGCCGTTCACCTTGCCTTTGAAAAAATCCTTCGACATTCTGGCGCCAAACACCCGGCTGTTGATATAACTGGTGCGCAGGTAATTGGCGGTGACAGAAAGAGAGGACTTGATGAGCGGAATGCGGGAAAAATTGAGGTACGAGTTGACGTTTTTGGAACCATTACCGCCGTCCTGCTGGAAACGCCAGCTGGCATTGATGCCCCAGGTAAGCAAATTGATGGGGTGAATGTTGATGCCGGCGCGGAATCCCTGGCGTGTTTCATTGTCTATCAGTTGGTCTATGTAATTTTTATAGGATTCGTAGTAAATAATATTCTTTCGGCTGTCGTAAGAAATGGAGGCATTCAGTTTTTTGGAAAAACGGTACCGGAGCGACGCAAACAGGTTTGTCAGATTGACTTTGTTTTTGGTTTCGTTGTTGATTTTTTCGTACAAGTCAAAT
>Ga0075163_10011270_pt1 | contig 11656 bp, 10 predicted proteins | sample JI1023141ADNA_FD_71478 | JGI IMG/M metagenome (GOLD analysis project Ga0075163, IMG submission 71478) | Wastewater effluent complex algal communities from Wisconsin, to seasonally profile nutrient transformation and Carbon sequestration -... | ecosystem: Engineered > WWTP > Effluent > Algae... | reverse complement strand
CAGAACGCGTGGGTCATCGACCCCGAGCACCCCTCCGGCTACATGCAGCTCAAGCTGCGCACCACCAGCCCGGCCGAGGTCGAGGAGGAGGGCGTCGTCGCGCTGGCGCTGACGACCCCGCAGGCCCCGGGCGTCGCCCGCTGCGTCCTCGCGGCCCGCGACGGCGCGGTCGCGTGGACCGGCCGACAGCTGCGCGTCGAGGCCGAGAAGTTCCCGCGCCTGCCGCTGCGCGCCGCCTATCCGCTCGCGCTCGCCGGCGATGAGCGCTGGGTCTACGTGCTGCGCCCGCGCGGCCTGCTGCAGCGGTTCCTGGTCGAGCAGCCGAAGCCGCCGCCCGGTGAGGAGGACGACTTCGTGCCGTTGCCGGAGGCGGAGGAGTGCCGCCTCGAGTGGCCGGCCGAGTGCATGTTGCTGGCGCCGCCGACGGTCGGCGCGGCGCGGCTGGTGCTCGGCGGGCCGCAGGCGGACGGCACCCTCGGCCGCCTGTGGCGGGTCGACCCGAACGCGCTGGCCTGGCAGCCGGCCAAGCTCGGCAAGCGCACGCTCGTCGAGCCGAAGCCGGCCGAGGCCGTCGACAACCGGCCGAACTTCACGCCGACGCGCAGCAAGCTGACGGGCCCGACGCTGGCCGACCTCAAGGTCGACGCCGTGCTCGGCGCCGACGCGCAGGCGGTGTTCGCCACCCACGGCCAGGGCTCGCTGCTCGAGCGGCCGGTCGTGCGGCGGCCGGCGGCCGAGCTGTTGCCGGGCGACGCGCTGCTGTTGCCGGCGATGGTCCGCCCGCGCGAGGGAACCGCGCGCCCAGCGCTGGTCCTGTGGCCAGGCACCCCGGACCCGCACCGCGAGCCGCCGGAGCCGCTGTGGCTGGTGTGGGGCGACAACCCGCGCGGCTGGATGCCGCTCGAGACCCCGCAAATTCGCGCCCAGGGTTGGTCGCGGGCCGACCTGTTCCCGATGCAGATCGCCGTGCTCGGCGCCCCGGCCGTGGCCGGCAACCGCCAGCCGATCCCCGAGAAGTGGGTCGACCCCGAGCTGTTCCACGCGCTCGCCCGCGAGTGCAAGAAGCTGCTCAAGGTCATCTGGTAGCCGCCACTGAAAAGGGACATGCCCTTTCGGACATGTCCCTTCGGACCTGCGCCTTCGGGCAGGCTCAGGCGTCGATGACGGCCTTGACCTCGGCGGTCGACAGCGTGTGGTCCTGCTGCTTGGCGAAGTTGAAGACCTTGTCGACGAGCGCGTCGGCCGGCTCGTAGCCGTGGGCGCGCAGCCAGTAGATCACGTTCGAGCGGCCGCTGTAGTGGCCGATCTCGATCTCCTGCTGGCGGCCGAACACGCGGGCGGGGACGGCCGAGTAGACGCGGTCGGCGAGCTCGTGGTCGCCGGTCTTCTCGGCCTTGATCACGGCGGCCGCGTGCACGCCGGTCGCGGTGCGAAACGCGTCGCGGCCGGACAGCGGGTAGCTCGGGTGGATCGGGACGCCCGTGAAGCGGCTGACCGCCTCGACGTACTCGACCAGGCACGACAGGTCGTGCTGACGCGCGTCGAGCTGACCGAGCAGGTAGAGGTTCAGCAGCAGCAGGTCCATCGAGCAGTTGCCGACGCGCTCGCCGATGCCGAGGCCGCAGCCGTGCACGCGGTGCACGCCCCACTCGAACGCGTGGAGCCCGAGGGTCAGCGCCAGGCCGCGGTCGTTGTGGCCGTGCCAGTCGAGCTCGATCTGGTCCTCCATGTCCATCGACCGCAGCAGGCCCTTGGTGAAGCTCAGGAGGTTGCGCAGGCCGTCGGGCGTCGCGTGGCCGCAGGTGTCGCACAGCACCAGCCGCGAGGCGCCGGCGTCGATCGCCGTGCGAAACAGGACGTCGAGGGTCTTCGGGTGGGCGCGGGTGGTGTCCTCGGTGACGAAGCCGACCGGGAGGCCGTTCTCGACGCCGAGCTTGACCGCCTCCAGCGTGTGCTTCTTGAGGCGGTCGTTGTCCCAGCCCTCCGCGAAGGCGCGGATCGGGCTCGAGCCGATGAAGGTCATGACCTCGATCGGCACGCCCACGCGCTGCGAGATCTCGATGATCGGGGTGATGTCGGCGGCGATCGTGCGCGCGGCGCAGTTGGCGGTGATGCGCAGCTTCTCCTCGACGATGAAGCGCAGCAGGCGCTCGACGTCGTCCTGCGCGCGCTTGCCCGCGCCCGGGAGGCCCAGATTCAGGGTCTGGATGCCCATCCGGTCCATCAGGCGCACGAGCTCCATCTTCTGCTCGATGGAGGGGTCGCGCACCGATGGCGACTGGATGCCGTCGCGGATGCTCTCGTCGACGAAGCGGGGGGCCCGCCGCAGGAGCGGCCCCGTCCGCTCCTTCTCGTTCCAGTCGTAGATCAGCGCGGCAGTGTTCGCGTGGGTCGCCATGGCCCCTGGTTTACTCCTCCCCGGTGCCCATCTCCAGGCCCTCGAGGCGGAAGAAGCGGCGCAGCTCGTCGATGATGCTCACGATCATCAATTCCGGGATGTCGTCGTCGTCGTTGATCTCGTCGAGGAGGAAGTCGCGCATGATCACGATGCCCTCGAGGCGGGCCTCGTCGTCGTCGGTCTGGGGGCGGCCGACGAAGGTCACGATGCTGCGCGGATCTGCGCCGTTGCCGACCTGCTCGACGGTCGGGCGCGCCTGCACCGAGATCGGCGCGGTCGCCAGCAGCTTGAGCACCGGCTCCGGCAGCTCCTCGATCACGCCCTCGAACTGGCTGCGCAGGTCCTCCTCGACCTCGGCGGTCAGCGGCTCGTGCTCGTGGTCCTCGTGGTCGGTCTCGTCGAGCTCGAGCACGCGCAGCATCGAGTCGCGGGCGGCCGTGATGTCGCCGACGGACTCGAGCGCCTGGCCGAGCCAGTAGTGCACGTCGGGGTCCTCGGGGTCGGCCTCGACGGCGGCCTTGAGGGCGCGCACGGCCTCCTCGTCGCGGCCGGCGTTCATCAGCACGAAGCCGTAGGTGCTCAGGTACACCGGGTCCTGCTTGCGGGCGTCGCTGATGCCGTCGAGCATCTCGAGCGCCTCGTCGGTGTCGTCGTCGGCGAGCCGGATCTGCGACAGGAGCAGGCGGGCCTGGTCCTGGGCGTCCTGGCCGGCGCCGGTCAGGCGCAGCACCGTCCGCGCGGCCGCCTCCGCCTCGTCGAGGTCCTGGTCGTGGAGCAGCAGGCACTCCGCGCAGTCGAGGTAGATGTTCGGGTCCTCCGAGCCCGCGTCCGCCGCCTGCATCAGGTAGCCGGCCGCGTGCTCCGGGCGGCCCTCCGCCCACGCGAGCATCCCGGTCAGGTGCAGCACCCGCACGTGGTTCTCGCCGCCCAGCTTGGTCGCCTCCTCCAGGAGTTGCTGCGCGGTCTCGAGGTCTTCCTTCTCGACTGCTTCCAGGCCGCGGTCGACAATGGCATCGATGGATTGGGTGCTCATGGCGGCGGACTCTATCATGGTCACGCTCGCCGCCGCGCTCGCCCCGGGCCGTGGTAGACCTCGAAGCGCATGGCCGCCAGCCACTCTGCGGAGGACGTGAGCCCGCTCATGGCGGTTTTACGGGAGCGATGGGTGCTGACGCTGGCCACGATCGCGGGGCCCGGCGACAGCGACCGCGAGCCCGGTGTGCCGCACGCCACGCCGCTGTTTTATGCCGTCGCGGCGGGTCCGCGGCTGGTGTTCGCGAGCCGGCCGGACAGCGGCCACGGGCGCGACCTGGGCGCGGGGCCGACGCGGGTCGCGGCCGGGCTGTATCTCGAGTCGGAGGACGTCTCGGGTCTGCGCGGGGTCCAGCTGCGCGGCGAGGTCGCGCCGCTGGATCGCTGGCCGGCGCCCGCGCAGGCCGAGCTGCGGGCGGCGTATCTCGCCCGCCACCCCGGGGCCGCCGCGCTGCTGGGCCCCGGCGCGCGCGACCGGCTGTACGGGCTGGCGATCTGCTGGGCCAAGCTGACGGACAACCGCCGCGGCTTCGGGCATAAACAGGAGTGGCGCTTCGCGGCCCCGGACTGGGACGTGAAAAAAGTTTGAAGATCGCCCGCGACGCGCCGTCTGAGGGCCGAATGTTTTCCCGACGAACCTGGCTCACGATGATGGCGGCCGGCGCGTGTACCCTCGCGGCGACGCCTGCGTGGGCGGGGGAGGCGATCGAGGTCGCGGCCGCCAACAACGCCGTCGGGGCGATCGTGGCGGCCGAGGGCGGCGCGGCGGTGCAGGTCGTCATCGACCCGAAGCTCGGCCCGACGCAGATCCGCGTCGCCGGCGCGATCGCCGACGTCGCCGGCACGATCCTCCTCAAGGGCCGCTTCCTCGACGACCCGCGCAACGCCACCAAGCTCGGCGCCGGCGTCCGCAAGGCGCTGATCGCCGCGCGCCCCGACCTGCAGGCCGAGTTCGAGGCCAATCACAAGGCCTGGACCCACCCGTTCGCCCGCAAGATCCTGGCCTGGAACGCCGCGCTCGCCCGCTCGAGCGTCCGCGGCCAGCGGATCGCCGATGTCCACGGCCGCGCCGCGCTGCTCGAGTGGGCCGGCGCCGTGCTCGACGCGAAGTCGGCCGCGAAGGGCCCGGCCGCGCTGGCCCAGGCCCCGCGTGGTCCGGCCGCGCCGACGCTGGCCAGCTACGTCGAGTACCTCGAGGCGCTGGTCGCCGCGCTCGCGTGAGGTTCCCGGCCGCCGCGTGTGAGCCGCGTCGGCCGGCGCCGGGTCTGACATGGCTGCCGCGTCCGACGTTTTCGCGGGCGACGCAGGCGTGCCGTGGCTCACTCGCCGGGGCGAGCGCCTCGAGTGACACCCCGACGCGAGCGACCTATCATCGATGCGCATCTGCGCGGGATCGCCTCGCGCGGCGCGACTGCCTGCTAGTCGGCGTTCTTGCCGTTTATCTCGTTCGCCCTGTCTTCGCTCCGTCATGGACACCTTCGCACCGAGCACAACCAGCACCTCGCGCGAGCTCATCGATTCGGTCGTGATCCGCTTCGCCGGCGACTCCGGCGACGGCATGCAGCTGACCGGCTCGCAGTTCTCCGAGTCCACCGCCCTGATGGGCAACGACCTGTCGACGCTGCCCGACTTCCCGGCGGAGATCCGCGCGCCCGCGGGCACGACCTTCGGGGTGTCCGGGTTCCAGGTCCACTTCGCGGGCCACGACGTCATGACCCCGGGCGACGCGCCCGACGTGCTCGTGGCCATGAACCCGGCCGCGCTGCGCGTCAACCTCCGCGACCTCAAGCGCGGCGGCATGCTCGTCGTCAACACCGGCGCGTTCTCGCCGGGCAACCTGAAGAAGGCCGGCTACGACAAGAGCCCGCTCGACGACGGCAGCCTCGACGCCTACCGCCTGCTCAAGCTCGACATCTCGAAGCTGACGCTGCAGGCGGTCGAGCCCTACCAGCTCGGCACCAAGGAGGCCCTGCGCGCCAAGAACATGTGGACGCTCGGGCTGATGATGTGGATGTTCGGGCGCGAGCGCGAGAGCACGGTGGAGTGGCTGCGCCAGAAGTTCGCCAAGAACCCGCACGTCGCCGACGCGAACGTCGCGGCGCTGAACGCCGGGCACATCTACGCCGAGACCGCGGAGATGCCGAGCGGCATCGGCTGCTACCAGGTGCCGAAGGCCAAGCTGGCGCCGGGCGTGTACCGCAACGTCACCGGCAACGAGGCGACCGCGTGGGGGCTGCTGGCGGGCGGCAAGCTGGCGGGCCTCGAGCTGGTGCTCGGCTCGTACCCGATCACGCCGGCCTCGACGATCCTCCACACGCTGTCGAACCTGCGGGCCTTCGGCGTGACGACCTTTCAGGCCGAGGACGAGATCGCGGCGATCTGCGCGGCGATCGGAGCGTCGTACGCCGGCGCGCTCGGGCTGACCTCGACCTCGGGCCCGGGCCTCGCGCTCAAGGCCGAGGCGCTCGGCCTCGCGGTCGCCACCGAGCTGCCGCTGATCGTCGTCGACGTCCAGCGCGGCGGGCCCTCGACCGGCCTGCCGACCAAGACCGAGCAGAGCGACCTGCTGCAGGCGATGTACGGCCGCAACGGCGACTGCCCGCTCGCGGTGATCGCCGCGTGCACCCCGGGCGACTGCTTCGACATGGCGATCGAGGCCGTGCGCATCGCGACCAAGTACATGACGCCGGTGCTGCTGCTGACCGACGGGTTTTTGGCCAACAGCGCCGAGCCGTGGAAGATCCCGGACGTCACCGCGATCAAGCCGTTCCCGGTGCAGTTTCGCCGCAGCCCGGACGGCTTTCACCCGTTCGTGCGCGACCCGCAGACGCTCGCGCGCGCGTGGGCGGTGCCCGGCACCCCGGGGCTCGAGCACCGCATCGGCGGCATCGAGAAGGACTACAACTCGGGCAACATCTCCTACGACCCGGACAACCATCACAAGATGACGAAGGTCCGCGCGGCGAAGATCGCCGGCATCGCCGACGACATCCCGCTGCAGAAGGTCGAGCAGGGCGACGACTCCGGCGACCTCGTGGTCGTCGGCTGGGGCTCGACCTACGGCGCGATCGCCCAGGCCGTGCTCGGCGCGCGCAAGTCGGGCCTGCAGGTCTCGCACGTGCACATCCGTTACATGAACCCGATGCCGAAGAACCTCGGCGAGCTGCTGCGCGGCTTCAAGCGCGTCGTCGTGCCGGAGATGAACAACGGCATGCTGGTCAAGGTGCTGCGCGCGGAGTACCTGGTCGACGCCCAGGGTTTCAACAAGATCTCGGGCCAGCCGTTCAAGATCGCCGAGATCGAGGCGGAGATCCGCCGCCAGCTCAGCGCCTCGGAGACTCACTGATATGACGCCCCTCGACCCGCCGTCCACGCCCCTCACCCGCAAGGACTTCACCTCGGACCAGGAGGTCCGGTGGTGCCCCGGCTGCGGCGACTATGCGATCCTCGCCGCGGTCCAGCGCATGTTGCCCGAGCTCGGGGTGCGCAAGGAGAGCACCGTGTTCGTGTCGGGCATCGGCTGCTCGAGCCGGTTCCCGTACTACATGAACACGTACGGCTTCCACACGATCCACGGGCGCGCCCCGGCGGTCGCCACCGGCGTCAAGCTGGCCAACCCCGACCTCGACGTCTGGATGATCACCGGCGACGGCGACGGCCTCAGCATCGGCGGCAACCACCTGATGCACCTGCTGCGCCGCAACGTGAACCTGCAGCTGATCCTGTTCAACAACCGCATCTACGGGCTGACCAAGGGCCAGTACTCGCCGACCTCGCTGCTCGGCAAGCGCTCGCCCTCGACGCCGATGGGCTCGGTCGACAACCCGGTGGTGCCCGCCGCGTTCGCGCTCGGCTGCGGCGGTCGGTTCGTGGCCCGCGCGGTCGACACCGACGCCAAGGCGCTGATCGCCACGCTCAAGCGCGCGCACGAGTTTCAGGGCACCGGCTTCGTGGAGGTGTTCCAGAACTGCCCGGTCTTCAACGACGGCGCCTTCGAGCACTTCACCGCGCGCGACCTCGCGGCGGAGACCCAGTTGCACCTCGAGCACGGCAAGCCGATGCGCTTCGGCAAGGACCACACCAAGGGTCTGCGGCTCAAGCCGGGCAAGCTCGAGCTCGAGGTGGTGACGCTCGGGGAGTACGGGGTGACCGAGGCGGACATCCTCGTGCACGACGAGCACAACCACACGACCGCGTTCTTGCTGGCGAACCTCGAGCCGCCGACCTTCCCGGTCGCGCTCGGGGTGCTGTACACCAGCCCGACGCCGGGCCCGTCGTTCGACCAGGGCATGCACGAGCAGAACCGCCAGGCGCGGGCCAAGGGCGCGGGGGACCTGAACGCGCTGATGCGCAAGGGTCACACCTGGTTCGTCGAGCCCGAGCAGACCTGATCGCGGCTCGCCCGGGTTTCCGCGGAGAAGCCGCCCGTGTCTCCTGTCACGGGCGGTTTTGGCGTGGGATCTCCGGGACTTGAGGCGGGGCCGCCGGACCGCGCTTGCGCCGGGGCAGCGAAGCGAATCAAGCTTGCGTCCCCGCCGTCTGAGGGCCACGCCGGCCCACGGCGCGCACCCACGCCTTTCCAGGATCCCTAACATGCAAGTTTCTAATTTGAAGATCGGTCGTCTGGCCGTCGTACTCGGCTTTCTCTCCTCTCTCGCCGTCGGCTGCGTGATCGGCGTCGGTCAGAACGGCAAGGCGAGCAAAGAGTGCCCCGAGCCCAACAGCTTCCTGAAAGAGGGCGAGTGCTTCTGCGACCCGGGCTACGACTGGTGTGAGCCCAACGACGCCGCGGACCTGCGTTGCTGCGTCGACGACGACTCGAGCAGCCAGACCAACAACACGCCCGCGCAGACCGACACCACCAACTCGACGCCGGCCACCGAGGGCACCAGCGGCGGCACCAGCGGCGACACCACCGTCGAGCCGCCGACGACGAGCGACAGCGGCACCACCGGCGAGCCGCTCGACTGCGTGGTCACGACCCCGGTCCCGGAGAGCTGCGACCCCGGCACCGAGACCGCGCTGTGCCTCGCGGCCGACAACCCGGACTGCGGGCCGCAGGGCAGCAAGTACTACTCCTGCGAGGGCGGTCAGTGGGTCCAGGCGCCGGCCGCGGGCGCCGCGAGCTGCATCAACGACGGCTACGACTTCTCCTACGGCTGCCAGGACAACCCGGACACGATGCTGGTCGAGTTCGTGTGCGGCGACGGCCCCGGCAGCGACTGCGTCGGCGAGACCCAGAGCTGCAACGGCGACAACGAGCTGAACTTCTGCGTGTTCGGCAAGCTCGGCGCGGTCGACTGCCTGGCGAGCTGCATGAAGGACGGCGACGGCGAGGGCGTCACCTACGACTTCGGCTACTGCGGCGACCAGGGCGGCGCGACCTGCATCTGCTGCGACGAGGGCGAGGACGACTGCCCGCTCGGCGGCGGCACCAGCACCGGCGGAGACACCGGCGGCACCAGCACCGGCGGCTGATCGCCTCGCGTGGACATGACGGGACGGACGCGCGAGCGCCCGTCCCGTCTGCTTTTTTGCCCGGTTAAAACTGACGCCACATGTCCCTTCGGACAGTCGGCGCGGCGCACAGGTGACCTGTCTCCGGGGACAGCTCAGGGCCCGCGCCAGCGGGTCAGCCGCTGCTGCTGGCTGTGCTTGAGCACGCGCGCCAGCTTGAGCAGCTCGGCCTGCGCCCAAGGGTCCGGGCACGGCGGCGCGGCCTCGGCCTGGCCGTCGGCGTCCCAGCGCAGCTCGGCGCGGTGCGTGACGCCGCCGGCGGTGTGGATGGCGACGGCGTACGCGAGGCTCGGCCCCGCGACGCGCTCGCACACGAAGCGGGCGCCGGAGACGGGGTGCAGCTCGCTACTACTGGACGGCATCTTATTTTTAAAACCGCAGGCCGCCGGCGTTGGGGCCGATCGTGCCGAGCTCCGGTTCGAAGCCGGGCTTGCGGGTGAGCACGATCGCGGCCGTGACGGCGCCCGCGACGACGAGCCCGCCGAGCACGCCCCAGAACCACCCGCGCTTGTACACCGGCTTGCGCGGCTGGTCGGGCGCCGGCGGCGGCGGCGCGTCGAGTACGGGCTTCACGACGACGACCGGCTTCGCGGCGGCCTGCCTGGCCTCCTCGGCGGCGATCTGCTCGTCGATTTTGGCGATGTGCGCCTCGGTCTCCTGGCGCTGGCTCTGGTCCATCGCCGGGTCGTCCGTCAGACGCTTGCTGTAGTTCTGAAACAGCCGCCGGGCCTTGCGCAGGTGCGTGATGTCGTTGCTCAGGCCGTACCACTGCGAGTACGCCATGCCGAGGTTGTAGAGCAGGTCGGCGAAGTTCGAGAGCTGGTAGCTGCGCTCGAAGTGCCGCACCGCCTGCTCGTAGTTGCCGAGCGCGTAGGCCTGCTCGCCCAGCCGGTACTCGAGCGCCGGGTCGTCCGAGAGCGGCTGCGTCGGCGAGGTCGCGGCGGCGTCCCCGGGCGCGGCCGGCGGGCTGTCCTGAGAGACAGGTTGGCTGGCCGCAGGGACAGGTTCACCCGCGGGCGCGGCCGGGGCCGCGAGCACGCGGTACGGGCTGGCGAGCGCGCTCACCGGCGCCAGCGCGAGCGCGAGCGCCAGCGGTGCGGCGAGCAGGTGGGCGACGGCGCGGGGCATGGCGTCGGCCGGACGATGCCACCGCCGCGCCCGGATGTCACTCCGGGCCGCGCAGCGCGGTGAGGTCGGCGACGCCGGGGCCGAGGGCCAGGCGGACGCAGTGCGGGTGACCCCAGCCGAGCTCGATGGAGTGCCGGCGGCCCTGGGTCCAAACCTCCACCCACCAGCGGCACCAGCCGACCTGCGGGGGCGGGGGCTCGCCGGGGCGCGGGGGCTCGAAGCGGACCCACAGCCACGGGAGCTTGTGGCGCAGGGTCCACGGGCGGGCGAAGGCCTCGACGGCGCGGACGAGGGCGCGGTGGTCGACGTCGTTGAAGTAGGCGGTCACGTAGGTGTCGAAGAGGATCACCGGGGCGACCGGGTGGACGGGGACCGCGGCGCGCAGGAACTCGTCGGTCTCGTCGGGGAGCCGGGCGCGCAGCAGGCGCGCGGCCTGCGGGGTGCCGCGGAAGCGCCGGCGCAGCTCGAGGGCCTCCTGCAGCCGCTGCATGCGCTGCGGCTGGTCGCCCCACACGCAGGCGGCGAGCTGGATCTCCGCGTCGGGGGCGTCGAGGTCGATCAGCCGGGCGTCGGCGCCGACGCGGGTCACGATCTCCGGCGGACGGACCGCGGCGTGCAGCGGCGGGGTCGGGCCCTCGCAGTCGATCTCGAACTGCGGGGCCTCGGCGAGCCCGAGGACCACGACGGGGCCGCCCGGCCAGCGCAGCGTGAAGCGCCGCTGATCGGCGTGGAGGTTGAGCCCCGCGCTCGCGCCGAGCTCGACGAGGTGCGCGGCTTCGATCTGCAGCAGCGCCGCCGGCAGCAGCCACGCGACGCCCCGCGCCGTCTCGTTGGTCTGGATCTCCCAGCCGCTGGCCTGCGCGAGCAGGTCCTCGCCGAGGCGGTCGAGGGCGCCGAGCAGCTCGCCCGCGAACGCCGGCTCGTCGGGGCTCGCGGCCGGGACCGGACCGTCGGGGCCGGCGACGTCCGGCGTGACGGTGCGGTAGTACGGGCGCAGACCGGCGACGCGGGGGTCGCCGAGCAGCACGCGGCTGTGCAGCGTCGCGGCGAGCTTGAGGATCGGCTCGAGGTCGTTGTCCCAGCTGCGCGCCGTCACGAACGACCAGAACATCGACCGCACCCGCTGCACCGTCGCGTCGCCGCCCTCGCCGTCCCGCAGCCAGCGCGCCAGCGCGTCGAGGATCGCCGCGTACAGCGGCGAGTAGCCGCGGGCGAACGCGGCCTGCCGGGTGATGTTGGCGACCCACTCCTGGGCCGCCGGATCAGTGTTCGCCGGGGTGTTGGCGCCGCGCTGCATGCAGGCTGGGGGCTACTGTACACCTTGCGGTCGCCGCGGACATCTGAAACCATGCGCGCTATCGTGCAGGTCCCCTTGCGACCCCTGGAGAGCGCGTCCTGGGCCCTGTCCGTGGCCCCCGGCGCCCGCTATGACCTGTCCCAGACCGCCGTGCGGCGCGACGTCGGCGAGGAAGAGTTCCCCGGCGCGAGCTGGGAGGAGAGCGAGGCGTCGCTGCTCGCGGCGCTCGCGGAGCGCTACGGGGTGCAGCCGGGCCAGGTCGTCCTGACCCCCGGCGCCGGCCA
>Ga0075163_10011268_pt1 | contig 11658 bp, 14 predicted proteins | sample JI1023141ADNA_FD_71478 | JGI IMG/M metagenome (GOLD analysis project Ga0075163, IMG submission 71478) | Wastewater effluent complex algal communities from Wisconsin, to seasonally profile nutrient transformation and Carbon sequestration -... | ecosystem: Engineered > WWTP > Effluent > Algae... | reverse complement strand
CTTTTATTAAATTAAATGTTATTTTAGTATTACCCAACTTATAGGAGTAATACAATGAAAAAAAATTGGACAAATGAAGATATTCAATATCTTCAAAAAAATTATCATCTTTTATCTAAAAAAGATTTATCTTTAAATCTTAATAGAACAGAAAAATCAATTACACATATGATTAATAGAATGAACTTGGCAAATATGTCTCCTAAGTGGACTGATGCGGAAATTCAAATAATTAAAGATAATTGCAAACTAATGAGCCGAAGTGATTTAGTCAATCTTTTGCCAGGCAGAAGCATTCAGGCTTTGTCTACAAAACTATGGGAACTTAATTTAACTTGTATTAATTTTACAAGATTAGATGATTCCCATGATGAATTTATTAAAAATAATTATTTAATAAAAACAGACATTGAAATTGCAAATATCCTTAATATTAAAGATCATCAGGTGTGTAATATAAGACACAAATTAAATCTTTTTAAGAGTAGCAGCCAAGTTAGAGGTCCTACGAGTATAGAAATACTTGTTTCAACTTATCTAGACTCTTTAAATATTGATTATATTTATAATAAAAAGCTTAATAATATCAGCGCAACACCAGACTTTTTAATTGGTAATAAAATTATAGAAGTAAATGGTGATTATTGGCATGGAAATCCTAAAATATATAAATTCGAAGAATTAAATGATATTCAGGTTAGACATGTCACAAGAGATCTTATTAAGTATAAATTATATAAAAATCATAATTTTGATTTGCTTGTAATTTGGGAAAAAGATATTAAAGATAATTTTGAAAAAGTCAAAATTGAAATATTTAATTTTTTATATAAGAATACTGCCCCTCTAGAGAGTGATCTCTAAATGATAACCTTGTGAACTCAGGGAAACTCTTAGCGTGTAACGACGAAGACAATCCTGAGCTAAGATTAAATCTATATAAGTAGATTTTTTAAAGTGCAACGACTATCCCGTGACTGGGAGTAGGGCCAAGTGGCTCGAAGCGCAAGGCATCTTATTGATTTAAGATGATGATATAGTCTGGTCTTTATAGAAATATAAAGCAGCTCGTATAATGGTATCGAGCGGAATAGAATTAACGACTCTATTTGAACACAAAGGGTAAAACACTTCCATTTTTTCACTCTGTTAGAATAAGAGTTAGAAAGACAGGCCCTATTTTGCAAAAAGAAATCCCTATTGGTCAAGAAGTCGAATACAGAATCATAAAGAATAAGGTTGGAATTCCATTCGGCGTTATTGAAACTTCTCTATTTTTCGGTATTGGATTTGATGCAATAAGAGAAACTGTTGAAGTTGCTTATAAGACTGGAGTGATTTATGCCAGTGGTGCCTGGTCTTATTTTAATAAGGGTACTGAACAAGAAATAAGATGGAATGGTAAAGCTGCTTGCATAGCCTACTACAGAGAAAATAGGCAGGATTATGATGTTCTTTATGATAAGACATTTAATACTCCTGTTGGCAATATTCTTGATATTGTCGAGGAAGTAGAAGACGATGCCCCCGAAGTCTAAAAGTTTAATTCGGTTTAAGACTGAATATATTGTTCCTGATGGACATACTAATACCTCTGATCATCCACATCAAGTTAGACATAAGAAGCCTGATTTACTTACCGAGATGGTTCCAAAAACTGCATGGGGATCTAATGTTCGTGATCACGTAAAAGCTTCTGATTGGGACAAGATTAAAGAATGGTGCTATAAAAGAGCTGGCTTTAATTGTGAAATCTGTGGCATGCATGGAAAACTTCAAGGCAGAAAGCATCGTGTTGAAGCTCATGAGATATGGCATTACGATGATGAAAATAGACACCAAACTCTTTTGGGCCTTATAGCATTATGTCCTTCTTGCCATAAGTCTAAGCACTATGGGAGAGCAATTGCTATTGGCGATGATAAGTTTGTTAGAAAACATATCAAGCAGATAAATTCCCATTGGACATGGAAGCAAGTTTTTGATCATTGCAGTGAAGCAATATCTAAGTGGCAAGAACGTAGCAAACACAATTATAAACTTAATATGGATTATCTTAAGGAAGAGTTTGGAATAGATGTTCCAATACACAGAGATGTTGTTGAACTTACAGATGAAGATCATGAACATATTAAAGATATGGATAAATATAAAAATTTTGACTAAGGATATTTATGTCAATTACTAATTTACAAAGTGTAAAACAGTTTATGCGTGTGTTTCAACAGCCATATTCTGATACTCCAACTGATGCTATTGATGCATCTACAATCAAACTTAGACTAAAGCTTGCTCTTGAAGAACTAGAAGAACTTTTTTTTGCGACAATGAATAGACAGTCTCAAAAGTTGGTCAATATTCATTTTAAGCAGATCAATTCTTTCATTGAAGCTCTTGATGATTCATCTTTCCATGTCAATCTTGTTGATGTAGCAGATGCTCTTACTGATATTGAATATATTAATAATGGAACTGCTGCTGTATTTGGCATACCACTTGATGCCACTTTCAGAGAAGTTCATAGATCAAATATGTCTAAGCTGGATGCAGATGGAAGACCAATGTTCAGAGAAGATGGCAAGGTTATGAAGAGTGATCTTTATTCTCCACCAGATCTTGAAAGCGTTCTTGCATCTTATGGCTTTACTCAGGACGCTCAAAATGCATGATTTGGAAGCTTATTATGATGAAGTGATAGAGTCGGATGGATGCGAGTCTATTGTCGATATTATTAATCAAAAAGCACCAGATGATAATCTGTGTTCCGCCATAAGCCCAGAGGGGCATATTGTTAGTATAACTGGCTCAAGTTTAATTTATACTTCTCCAGATGCTGCCATGTATATACTGTTAACAGCTATGGCCCAAAATAAAGATTCACTAGTTAGAGATGTTCTTTATGAACATGGTCTTGATTTAGTTTATAAAGATTAAGGAAATAAAAAAATGAATATGCAAGAATTGGTTGCAGAAGTTGCTGCAGCACAAGGTCTTTCCAAGGCAAAGACGAGAAGAGTGTTTGGTGCTCTTATAAATACCATTAATAATACTATGATTGCTCATGGTCAATTTAGAGTTCCTGGACTTGGTACTTTTACATCTGTTTATAAAAATGAAAGAGTTTGTAGAAATCCTCAGAATGGTGAGGCAATTAATGTTCCTGCTCGTAATGCTCCCAAGGTAAGATTTGCCTCTAACATTAAAAGAGATGTTGCTGGCGGTCCTCTTCCTCAATTTACCGAATAAGGATTTACACAATGTCAAAACAATATAATTATGCTTTTGTGCTTGGTGATGATTCTGGAGACGGTCATTCTATGACTGATCTCTATTATCTTGTTACCGATTGTCCTCCTGCAGAAATGTATTCTTTAAATGAAAAAGTTTTAGATTATGGAATGGATGCTCTTTCTGAAGAGTATGAGTGCTTCTTTCTTAGTGAGGAATTTGTTACAATTCTTAAAACAGAACTTAACATTTTTGATCAAGTTGAACAATTTCTTTGTCAAGATAATAGATCGCCATCTACATATTCTTATTCTGCTCCTTCTGATTATTTTAATATATATCTTGCTATATTGAGACGTATCTGTAGTGAATATACTTTTAATAAACTTGAAGAAGCTGGTACTTTTGCTATTGGCGGATATGGTGTTTTTGGTTCATAAGTTATGACTGATTATAATAATGATATTTTAGAAAGTGATATTGGCATGTATACAAACTTACATGCTCACTGTCGAATTGCTTCTCCTCTTGATGGATTTTCAGATATTGAAGATTATGTCATTAGGGCAAAGACCATGGGAATGAGGGGTGTTTGCTTTTCTGATCACGGGCTTATGTCTGCTGCCTATGAGCTTGAAAAGATATGTTCTAAGCATGGCATGAAGCCTATATATGCAAATGAACTGTATTTCACGCCTAATGATCCGCTCAGAAAAGAAAAGATAGAGGGATTTAAGCCTTCTTATCATTTGTTGCTAATAGCCTATAATCAAGAGGGATATGGCAATCTTATGAAGTTGTCTAGTGATGCATGGACTAAGTATCGTTATTATAAACCAAGGGTGTCTTGGGATCAGCTACAAGAGCATTCTGAGGGCATAATATGTCTTCAGGCTTGTTTTACTCCCGAAAACTTAGCACTAACATCTGAAGGATTTTCTTATATAGAGGATGTAAAATCATCTGTTTTTAATGGTGATGGCGAAGTTTCTTATGCTACTAGAACACTTAGGGATTACAATGGCGCCGTTAAGTCAATAAAATTCAAATATGGTATGTACGCAGTATGTACGGAAAATCATAAATTTTCCTATATTAAGAAATCACACCTATCATATGCAAAATCAAAAAGAGGTATTGGTAATAAATATGTGCCAGTAGTTAATTTTGATGACAAGTTTACAGCTGGTGATATTGCACTTATTCCTGTACGGTCATTATCGCATTATGTTTCGTCTAATATTACTACTTCACTTGCATTTATTCTTGGCGCATATGCCGCAGAGGGATACTCTGTTGTTGTCGGGAGCGAAAGATGTGATTCTGAATTAAGCTGGACACATTTTGTTATTCATGAAGATGAGATTAGTTTTAAGGAACAAATAATACGTCATGCTATTGCCGTAGATAATAACTCAATCATATCCATAAAAGAAAAAAGTAGGTCTAAGGCTATAACTGTGTCCATAAAGTCTAGATACATATCCGATTCTTGTCGTGAGTATGTTGGGCATTATTCTCACCTAAAAAATCTTAATAAAAAATTATTATTTGCTACTGCAGATGTTAAGAAGTATTTTTTAAGTGGTTATTGCTATGGTGATGGTTATTTTAGGGTTACCAAATCAAGATTAAATTTTGATATTAAATCTTCTGCAGAATTTACATCCGTGTCTGTTTCCAAGTTAATGACATGTTCTTTAAGTTATATGTTTACATCTCTTGGTATAAAAACTTCTATTTCTGAAGTTCCTGCTTCTATTGATAAAAATGGTGTATCTCATAAAATTGCTTATTATTTAAGATCTTATGGGGATAGTGCTTACCTTATAAAGCAATTAATGGATTATGTTGATGGTAAAAATATTCCGGTAAAATTTAAGAATCAATTTAATATTTTAAATTTGAATGGTATTTTTTATTATGAAAATAAAATAACTAGTATTAATTATTCTGAATATACTGGACAAGTGTATTGTCTTAATGTTCCCAATGGCAATACTTTTATTACTGGACTTGTAAAGACAAGCAATTGTATTGGTGGCTATCCAGCTCAGATGCTGCTAGAAGGTAAAACTGAAGAGTCTGAAGATGCCATAAGAAGATTTGTTGCTATTTATGGCAATAAATATTTTTTGGAAATGCAATATACTGGAATTTCTGAACAGGATACTGTAAACAGGTTCTTTAGAGAAATGTCCAAGAAGCATAATATACCTTTGGTTATAACATGTGATTCGCATTATACATGGAAGCATGAATCTGAATTGCATAGAGCACTTGTAACTATTAATACGGGCGGTATTTACAAAAAAAGAGTTGAGAAAAAGGAAGGTGAATTTACTGATGGATCGAAAGATACTGATGAAAGTTCTATGTTCTATACTCCTGGTGAATACTATCTTAAGCCATATCATGTGCTAAAAGAATATTTTAATGAACCCGGTGATGATGTTGCTTTTACTAATACTAATAAAATAGCAGATATGTGCAATGTTGTTTTACCTAAGGGTTTAAAAATATTTCCACAAATAATAGATGATCCTGATAAGTATATCATGGATGAATGTATTGCCTTTCTTAATAAATATTGCGAATCCATGGATGAGGCAAAGAGAAAGGTTTATTTTGATCGTCTAGATGAAGAGTATTGGACTATTTCCAGAATGGGTTATTGTGACTATTTTGTTGTTGTTCAGGATATTATAAAATATTGTATAGCAAATAATATTCTTGTCGGGCCAGGGCGTGGAAGTGCGGCCGGCTGTCTTGTGTCTTATTGTCTTGGCATTACATGGATTGATCCTATAGAGTATGGATTACTATTTTCTAGATTCTTAAGTTCATCAAGAGCAAAACTTCCATTAATAGAGTTTGATGGATATCCAATTTCGGAGAATAATTATGTCGTTTAATACATTTGTTAGACTTGCTGTTAAGTCGGATTCTACATTTTTGCTTGAATGCTTTAATAACTCAGCAGAACAAAATCAATTCGATTCACATTTTATAGATTATTCTAGTGACAAACCTATTTTTGATATTATTCGTGGAATAGTTAATGAAAAAGATGTTAATAATAATCTGTATATTGTTAATAAAAATGGCAAGGATATTTCATTCTTTACTCCAAAACACAATACTGTATCTTGTAATGTTGGTGGATTAATTTTTATTCATCCAAGGGCATGTAAGATGTCTATTATTACATCTGCGAAATGTCTTGTTCTGCAGAATATAATAAGATCTTTATCTACTGTTGATTGTAAAAATATGCTTATTCCTACATGGCATAAATATATTATTCAATCTTTTATGCAGGTTATTCCAGACGCTAAGTACATAGAGTTATTTACTTCTCAATTTTTGTTTATTGCTAATATTGAGAGTAATTCATCTTCGTATGTGGAAGCTTTGGATTTGTATAAAGTTCAAAATACAGATGGGGAGCTTGCCTTTGAGTGTTCAATGTGACAAACAACTTCATCTAAGAAGTCTTATTGAGGGCTTCTTTTCTGATGAGCAGTTTTATCTTGATAACAGGGAATGGATATATTTTGAGTTAAATCATTTAGAAATTCATAACTTAGATAATTATCTTTATAATTTATACACCAAGGGTGTTAATGGTCTTGCTAACCCAAATAATTCTTCAATAGCATATCTTATTGGTTTAACCGATCACGTTCCTACTGACAAGATTAAAACCAAAGGAGGAACTGCACCAGATATAGATACAGACTTTGCACATAATAGACGAGACGATGTTCTTAAGTATTTATATGCTAAGTATGGTAGTGGTTTTTCTCATATTGGAACATTTTCTGTTTCTCAAGGTCGTGGTTTATTTAAAGATATTTGTAGAATAATGGAAGTTCCATTTGCCACAAGTAATGAATTGGCAAAATTAATACCTGAGTCTGCATCTTATGAATCGGTAGATAAGTCACTGGAGGACTCTCCAGAGCTTAAAGCAAAATATGATTCTGATCCTTTAATAAAGGAAATAGTCGATATGGCTAAAGAGATGGAAGGCTGCGTTAAGTCTTTAGGTATTCATGCTGCTGGTGTTATATTGGCTGATGAACCCATCTCTGATTATGTTCCACAATTTGCTTCTAAGGATATGCCCGTTACTCAATTCGATGCACATATCGTTGAGGATGTTGGATTTCTAAAGATAGATATACTTGGGCTTAAAACCCTTAGTGTTATTCGTCAAACTTTTGATTATATATTACAAACTAAAAATATTAGCCTTGATATGAAATCAATTCCTCTTGATGATGATGAAACATATAAGTTGTTTCTTGATAAGAACACCCTTGGTGTTTTTCAGATGGAAGCTCAGATGATGACTGATTATGCTTCGAAGTGTAGACCTAAAACTATTATGGAAATAAGTAATATTATATCCTTGATACGCCCTGGCCCAATGGGAATACCTGGATGTTTGTCTACATATATAAAAGCATGTAATGGTGAAATAAAATCTGATTTTATATTTCCTGAGTTTAATCATATATTTAGCGAAACATATGGAATGCTTATATATCAAGAGCAACTATCTAGATTGTCTATGGAGATGTGTGGATTTAGTGGGCCTAAAAGTGATGAGCTTAGAAAGGCTGTTGCTAGTGTTTGACATTTGAATTTTAATAAGTATACTTAATACAAATATTTAATTGGAGATTGTAATGAGATATACTGAAAATGAAATAAAAACTATAATTGATTTATACAGTGCTGGTAATAATACTGTGCAAATAGCACAAGTTACTGGTAAATCGCAAACTGGTATAGAAAGACTTTTAAAAAGTTTAAATCTATACAGTAAAAAATCATCTTTAAAAATAACTGACCCTATTTTATTAGCAGATATTACCGATATGTATCTCAATAAACGTATATCCACTGTTGAGATAGGTAATAAGTATAATGTAAGTGATGTTACTATTACTTCTATCCTAAGAAGAAATGGTATCACTGTTACTAAAAAAAGATGCAGAACTATTATTAATAGTTCGTATTTTGAACAAATTGATACTGAATATAAGGCTTATTTTTTAGGTTTAATTATTGCAGATGGTTCTGTTATATTGGATAGCAAAAATAAGAAATCTTTTGCGCTCTCTTTAGTAGAGCAAGATGATTATGTTTTGTATTCTTTGTCTAAAGAAATTTCTGACAATTTATTGCTTATAAACAAATCTTTATATACTCATAGACAAAATATGAGTCATTTAAGATTTTCTGATGCAGAATTTGTTTCTAATTTAGAAAAATATGGTGTAATTCCTAATAAGACTTATCACACTTTCTTTCCAGATATTCCAAATGATCTTTTAAAACATTTTATAAGGGGATATTTTGATGGAGATGGATGTGTTTGTTTTACTAAAAATAAATTAGTAGTTTCATTTACTGGATCTAAAATTATTATTCCAGAAATTCTAAATAAACTTTTAGAAGCTAATGTAATAAATAGAATCCCAGCAATTACTGATCGTGGCAATTTTTGTTCAACTTCGTTTGCGAAACGACAATCAATAATAAATTTTTATAATTATTTATATAAAGATTCAAATATTTATCTCACTCGAAAAAGAGATAAGTTTACTGGCGTTCTAGGTGGTAACATCTAGAATTATTACCCCGCAATATCGGTGAAGGTTTTAATACTAATACCGAGATAACTTATGTATGTAAAAGTATATAAGCATCGTAACGCGTACTCACTGAACCTCTATTGGAGAATATAATGTGGGCAAGAGTGTGGGGCATCCTATTATTAAGTTAAGGATGAAAATGTACGCTGAGCTATAGCCAGAATGTAAGCTATAGAGCTATAGGATAAAAAGCCTATAGGATAACAAAACTGAAGAAAAATAGAGAAGATTTGTTAAGGCTTAGAGATGAATTTATAGATGGCGCTGTTCGTAATGGATATGAGAGATCTGCTATTTGTAAGATGTTTGATGACATGGAAGAATTTAGTCGCTATTGCTTTAATCTAAGTCATGCTATTTCTTATTCTCATCTTACTTATTTTACTGCTTATCTTAAGACTCATTATCCATCTGAATTTTTTGCAGCTTGTATTTCTCTTGAAGAAGATGCTGATCAAAAATCTAAGTATATAGATGATGCCAGAAATAATGGCCTCGATGTTTTGCCTCCTGATATTAATCTTTCGAATGAAAGCTTTACTATTGCTAAGGATGGTTCTATTTTATTTGGTTTTAATGGAATCAAAGGTCTTGGGCCTGCTGTTATAAGAAAAATTATTGAATCTAGATCTTATAACAACTTTGCAGATTTTCTAATTAAGTCTTGTATTGTCAAGGGTATTAATAAGAAATCTATTGAAGCGCTAATAAACAGTGGCTCACTTGATTGTTTTGGCTTAAACCATTCTTGTATGATTCAGTCTTTTGAAAAGTATATATTGGATCTTACTGATAATGGTAAGCTTAAGGAATTAACTCCTGAGCGTATTGCTCTGTTTCTTACTAAGCACGATGAATATTTTAATAATAATTCGTGTCAAGAGTATTCTGTATTTACTATATTGCAGAAAGAAAAAGAATTGATGGGTGTATATATTTCTGGTAATCCTTTTGATCTTATCGGATCACTTGTTGATGAAGATTTTTATCCTGTTTCTAGAATAGAAGCTATGCTTGCTCCTTCCATTAAATCTAGAGAATATGTGTTATGTGAGATAATTAAGATAAAGAAACATCAAGTCGCAAGTGGTGATATTATGGCATTTGTTGATTGTAAGGATCACGAAGGAAATGCATTCTCTCTTATATTTTTTGCTGACAAATGGGAAAAGTTTCAACCTATATGTTTTGAAGGCAATTATATAATGGCTTTTTGTGAGTTCTCTGTTGGCAATAGAGGATTTTCTGCACTTGTTTTAAATTGTATTGACCTATCCTCTAGGATTCAAAAATCTAATCTTTCTGCTAGTAAAAAACTAAACAGTATTGGTATACATATTCTTGGTGTTCCATCAACTGCAAGAGTAAAAACTATACAGAATAAATTGTTACAATACAGTGATGATTCTGGAAATGCTTCTATTAATTTATATCTTGATATAGATAAGTATGTATTTTTCATAAAATCTATTCCTGTAAAAAGTATAGACATAGATGTTATAAGGGATCTTAATAAAATTCCTGATATTTATGTTTCTAGAATTGAATCTAAATAATGGATGATTTGTTTAAAGAATTAAATTCTGTATTTAAAAGGTATACAGGAAAACCGCTGACTATGATTGTTTATGAACTTAATGAATTAAACAAGAGAGTTGGCAACATTGAGGATACACTTAAGAACACAATGCCAGTTATGGCTTCTACTGCTTTAAAAGTAGAGGCTGTTATTGATTGTATGGAAATTAAATGTATTGCAACTAGATCATCAATAGATGATTCCTCAAAAAAACTTTTAATGACGGTAAAATAATAATGTATTTGAATGATATTTTAAGTGAACACTTAATGTCTAAATCACATTTATCAACTGATAGATTCCCTGCTTTCTATCCATCATCTGCTTCTTGTCTTAATGCTATTGATAACAGAACTGTTATTGGTTCATGTCTTAGACAACAATTCTATAGATTTAGGGGCTATTCGGAATCTAATCCATCCGGTATATATTCTCAATGGATTTTTGCAGCTGGTAACATCTGGGAAGACTATCTTATAGAACAACTTAAACAAATGGGAATATGGCTTGCTAATAGTGTTAAGTTTGCCAATCATGATTTGTTTGTTAGTGGTGAAATAGATATTCTTATTAAAGGCCCTAATTACGATCCAAAAACCGATACTGGTAAATGGATTGTTGAGAACAAGACTTATGGTGCAGCCAATTATTCTGCAAAGAAAGATATTTGTGGAGCTAGAGATCAGAAGCCCAGACCTAAAGACCAGAATCTAATTCAATCATTTATATACTTGTGTACATTTGGTGAGCAGGTTGATGGTGTTATTCTTAACTATATTGATAGATCATGTAGTGGTCCTGAAAATAATAAGGAGTTCCATATAACTCTTCATGAAGAAGAAGGTGAATTCTATCCAAAGATTACCACAACTGATTTCTATGGTTCAGAGTATAAGTATATAGATCGTAGAATTACTTATTCTGGTATTAAAAATAGATTTGATTCTTTAGTTGAATATCTAAAGAACGACGAGGTGCCTGCGCCAGAGTTTCAGCATAGATATACTGATACCCAAATACAGGAAAAATATAAACTTGGTTTAATCTATAAGACTAAGTATGAGGAGTATATGAAAGCTCCTGATAAAAAAACTATTGGTGACTATCAATGCAGTGTTGTTTACTGTAACTATAGCGATTTGTGTGCTAGTCATAAGGCAACACAAAACCAATTATAATTGG
>Ga0075163_10011267_pt1 | contig 11658 bp, 7 predicted proteins | sample JI1023141ADNA_FD_71478 | JGI IMG/M metagenome (GOLD analysis project Ga0075163, IMG submission 71478) | Wastewater effluent complex algal communities from Wisconsin, to seasonally profile nutrient transformation and Carbon sequestration -... | ecosystem: Engineered > WWTP > Effluent > Algae... | reverse complement strand
TCGGCACTCGGCACTCGGCACTCGGCAGTCGGCACGCGGCAGTCGGCACGCGGTAGTCGGTAGTCGGTGGTCGGTGGTCGTCGTCCTCGTCCTCGTCCTCGTCGATGTCGATGTCGTTGTCGATGTCGTTGTCGTTGTCGATGTCGTTGTCGTTGTCGATGTCGTTCTCGTCGTCGTTGTCCTCGTGGCCGTCCTCGTGGCCGTCGTCGTCGGGGACCGCTCGGCGCGGAAGCGGGGCGTCACGGGAGCATTGCCGTGGGGCATGTCCGCGGCAAGGCGTCGGATTTCCGTCGACGGCGCGAAAAACCCGTCTCGGAGGGCCCACGCGCCCGGTGGGAAGGCCCGCCGCCTTGGGTTATCCTGGCCCGACTCGCGCTCGCCCCTCCCGTCGAGGGGGAACCAACCACGGAACGACGACGACCGCACCGCATGGCCACTCAGACGATCGCCGCACCCCCCACCGCCCTGCTCGGCCGCATCATCGATCGCGCCTTCGCGCAGACGATGATGATGATCCACATCGCCAACCACCGGCCGGACAAGCGCCGGAGCGACCCCAAGGTCGGCGGTCACCCGGCATCGTGCGCGAGCTCGATGCACCTCCTGGGCGCCCTGCACCTGTGGGCGAGACAGCCGCAGGACTTCGTGTGCTGCAAGCCGCACGCGTCGCCGGTCGACCACACGTTCAACCACCTCATGCAGCTCTTCCGCGACGAGAAGAGCGGCGGCTGGATCTCGGTCGACGAGGCCAAGAAGGTGATGACGCGCCTGCGCAAGTTCCCGCGCCCCGGCGAGGAGCCGGTGTTCCAGAGCTACCACGCGAAGTCGGACCCGGACAACTTCCACTTCCTGCCCACCGGTTCGGTCGGCATCCCGCCCGTCGTCTCGATCTACCTGGCGTTGGCCTACCGCTACGCCAAGGACCACGGTTGGAAGGTGCCGGAGAACGCGCACTTCTGGTCGATGATGGGCGACAGCGAGTTCCGCGAGGGCAGCTTGCTCGAGGCGCTGCCCGACGTGGCCGAGCGCCAGCTCACGAACTGCACCTGGATCATCGACTACAACCGCCAGAACCTCGACGGCACGCGCATCCCGAACGAACGCGGCCTGTCGGGCGCGGACTGCGACCGCATCGAGCGCACGGCGATCGCGAACGGCTGGAAGGTCATCCAATTGCGCCACGGGCTCTTCCGCGAACAGCTGTTCGCCAAGCCGGGCGGCGCGGCGTTCAAGAAGCTCCTCGAAGGCGGCTTCTCCGACTACGAGTTCCAGATGTTGCTCTTCAAGGGCGACGCGTCGGAGATCAAGAAGCGCGCCGCCGAGCGCACGCCCGAGTGCGCCAAGTTCGTGCGCGCGTTGTCCGACGCCGACCTGCTGAAGGCCTTCGCGGACTTGGGCGGGCACAGCGTCGAGAAGCTGATCGAGGCCTACGAGAAGGCGCGCCACGACGACTCGGCGCCGTACTTGATACTGGCCCACACGATCAAGGGCATGGGCCTCGAGTGCTCGGCCGACCCTTCGAATCACTCGGCGCTGCCGAGCGACAAGGAGATCAAGGCCCTGCTCGCCGCGCGCGGGCTCACCGAGGCCGATCCGTTCGCGATCTTCGACCCGAACAGCGAAGAGGGTCGCTACCTGGCCGCGCGCCGCGACGTGTTCCGCGCCAGCATCGAGAGCCACGACAAGCTCAAGAAGGAGAACCGCGAAAAGGTGCGTCGCGCGATCCAGGCCGACGGTGGACTGCCCGAGTCGTTGGGCATCGACATGTCGCTGTTCCCGATGACGCACACGCAGTGGATGTGGGGCCAACTCGCGGCCAAGCTCGTGCGCATCGGCACGAACGACGAAGGCGGACCGCAAACGGCCGTGAGCGCCAAGACGCTCGCTCCCGACGAAAAGCGCTGGAAGACCGCGGCCGACATGGTGCTGACGCTCTCGCCCGACGTGGGCACGAGCACGAACATCTCGCCGGGCATGGACAAGCGGATCTACGGGCCGGACTACGAGCCGGACCTCGAGGATCAACTCAAGGTGCAGTACAAGCACCCCGAACTCGCGACCAGCGACGAACCGTGGACGCGTCACATCCGCTTCGAGATCGCCGAAGCGAACTGCATGACCGCCGCCGGTTCGTTCGGGAAGATGGGCGCGTACGTCGGCCTGCCGTTCATGCCGATGATGACCGTCTACGACTTCTTCATCAAACGCGCGCTCGATCAGCTGTACTACAACCTGTACTGGGGCGCGGAGTTCGTGCTGATGGGCACGCCTTCGGGCGTGACGCTCTCCTCGGAGGGCGCGCAGCACAGCTGGAAGAGCGACATCCAGATCCCGAACCTGATCACGTGGGAGCCGCTCTTCGCGATCGAAGTCGACTGGATCCTCTCGGACGCCATCAAGCGTCAGATGGACGACGAGAACGAGGGCCGCAAGGGCGTGCTCATCCGTGCGGTGACGCGTGGCGTGCAGCAGTCGCTGCTGCTCGAGAACGTGCGCCGTCACGCGCGCTCGAAGCTCGACGCGACCACGATGGGTCCGCTCAAGCCCAAGGACGGCGGCGCGGAATGGGGCGACGCGATCGACGAGTCGACGATGCCCGCGGTCGCGGACCCGGCGTTGCTCGAGCGCGTGCGGCTCGAGTGCCTGGCCGGTGCCTATTACCTGGTCGACTGGCGCGGCTACGCCGGGTACGAGCCGGGCGACAACGTCGTGCACGTGTTCGCGATGGGTTCGCTCACGACCGAGGCCCTCGAAGCGTCCGCGAAGCTGCTCGAGAAGGGCATCTTCGCCAACGTGATCGTGGTCAGCTCCCCCGAGTTGCTGCTCGGCATCCTGGGCGAGCGTGACGGCTACACGCACCTCAAGGACGGCCTGGGCGTCACGGGCGACCTGTACGCGGTGCAAGGCGCGGGCGACAGCGAGGCCGGCCTCGTCAGCATCGCCGGTCGTCGCGTCCCGATCGTGGCTGTGTGCGACGGCGAAGCGGGACTCCTCGACAACATCGGTTCGGTCGTGGGCGTCAAGCAGGTCACGCTGGCCGTGCGCAAGTTCAGCAAGTGCGGTCGTCCCGACGAAGTGTTCGAGTACCAGCACCTCGACGCGCCCAGCATCGTCGAAGCGTGCGGTCGTGTGTTGTCGGAAACGGCGCTCGAGGACCTGCGCGTGTCGAGTTCGCTGCTCGAACGCCTGGCCGGACGCACGCCGACGCAGCGTCGCGACTGGCGCGAGTTGTGGCCCGACGCGGGCGAGACGCACGGTTCCTGACATGACCCGACGCGGAGACGACGGCGCGGGACTCGTTCCCGACAACCCCGCACCGTTCCCTCCGTTCGGGTTGGCGCGCAGCGAGCGCATCTACCACTCGCCGTGGTGCGGCCTGCGCCGCGACATCGTGCGACTGCGCGACGGCGCGGAGCGCGAGTACCACGTGTTCGAGATCGGCGACGCGGTCGCGGTCGTGCCCGTGTTGCGCGACGGACGCGTATTGCTCATCGGGCAGTACCGCTACCCGCACGGCAAGACGCACTGGGAGATCCCGGCCGGTCGACTGCACGACGGCGAGCCGCCGCGCGACGCGGCCGTGCGCGAGTTGCGCGAGGAGACCGGCCACCGCGCCGCGCGCTTCGAACCGCTGCCGGGCTTCTATCCCTCGAACGGCATCACGGCGCACTACGCGCACGCGTTCGTGGCGATCGACTGCGAGGAAGTCGGCGAGTTGCAGCTCGACGACACGGAGCAACTCGTGGTGCGCGCGTTCACGCGCACCGAGATCGAAGCGTTGCTCGACGCCGGTCGCATCCAGGATGCGTTCGCCGCCGTGAGCTTGATGTACTGGCTGCGGCGCAGCGCTCCGAAGTCCTGAGCGTCGCGCGACGCGCGTGCGCCGCGCCGTGAGGATCTCGCCGAGCGGCATGGGAACGCCTCGAGCCCATGGTTTCGGGCGCCGCACCCGCTCCTCCCGGCCCCCGGAATCACCGCGGGCGCCGCCGGCCCCGTCGGATTCGGTTCCCTTTCGGGGCCGATCCGGGTCCTCACCGGGTCGATTGGGACCTCGCCCCCCCCGTCCGACCCCTCGCACGGGCCCGCCAGGGCACCTTCACGACCGCTGGACGATCCCGTCAGGAAGTTCTCGGAGTTCCTGGGCTCCCGACCGAACCGGCGGTATGCTCACGCCCCTTTCAATTGCTCGCTTGCCCCTTGGATGGACCACCGGGAAGCACGCAAGATTCGATTCGAAGTAGTACGGAGTTCGTTCATGGGTACCAGGCTCTACGTAGGCAATTTGTCCTACTCCACCTCTGAGTCCACGCTGCGCAGCGCTTTCGAGGCTGATGGTCGTGAAGTTCGCGAAGTCGCGATGATCTCGGACCGCGAAACCGGTCGTCCGAAGGGTTTCGCCTTCATCACCATGGGTAGCGAAGAAGACGCCAAGCAGGCGATCGCTTCCCTCGACGGGCGTGAGCTCGACGGTCGTCCGCTGCGCGTCAACGAAGCGCAGGAACGTCAAGGTGGCGGCGCCGGCGGCGGCGGTCGCGGTGGCTTCGGTGGCGGCGGCGGCGGCGGTGGTCGCGGCGGCTACGGTGGCGGCGGCGGCGGTCGCGGTGGCGGCGGCGGCGGCTACGGTGGCGGCGGCGGCGGTGGCCGCGGCGGCTACGGTGGTGGCGGCGGCGGCGGTCGCGATCGCGATCGCGGCGGCTACTGAGCCGAAGACCGATCGAAACACACCGGGCCGTATCGTGGGCAACCACGATGCGGCCCGGTGGCTTTTCGAATGCATGCGGAGGCGGCCCGACGCTCGCCCTGCCTCTCGCGTGCTCGGATCCCTTCGTCGCCGCGTTCGGTGCCGGCGCGTGTCACGCGATTGGACGCGGCGCAGCGCGGCTCAGACACAGCGCGGCTCAGCGTGACTCAGCGCGATGCGGCTGGATGCGCCGCGGTGCGACGCAATACGACGTGATGCGGTGCGACGAAGCGCTTCCTGGCCTCGACACACCCGCACACCGACTCGACACCGCGACGCGCTCGCCCGTCGTCAGCGCACGTCGACGAGTTCGAGGTACGGCCCCGGCCGTTCGACGCTCCACAGCCCGAGCAGCGGAAAGTCCATCTCGGTGGGCAAGAACGCCTCGGAGCTCGGGCCCGAAGCGCCGGCGGGATCGATGGTCCACACGTGACGCCCGGCCGGCGCGAAGCCGAGCAACGCGTCCCCCGCCGCGTCGAGCGGTCGCTTGTCGACGCGCAACCGGTGGGTCACGCCCAGGGCGTGGAACACCGACGCCACGTCGCTCCCGAGTGCGCGCAACTTGGGGTTCACCTCGACGGTGCGCTCGCGCTCGTTGACCTCGAACAGTTCCTCGACGCGCACCGCGTTGACACCCGGCACGAGGGCCGTGCCCGAATCGAGCTGACGCTTGCGGAACTCCTCGCGTGAGCGCAGCGCCTCGCCGCGCGTCGTGCGCAGCGTGACGAGCGTGTACACGGCGGCTCGGTCGAGCTCGACGTCGGGCCCGTAGCGATCGATCGCCACGCGCGCGCCGGGCGGCAGCGAGGCCAAGCGCTCCTCGGCCTCCGCGCGCGTGTCGGGTCGCGAGAGCACCCAGTCGAAGCGCAGCGCTTGGACGAGCGGCACCGCGAGCAGCACCGCCAACACGATGCGACCGGTCCGAGCGCGCCACAGCACCTCGGCCGCGAGCCCGGCGGGCCACGCGAGGAACACCGTGATCGGCAGGAGGTAGCGCACGTGGTCGCTGCGGTTCGTGAGGAAGATCGCGGCCCACGCCGCGGTGAACACCGCGATCGGACGCCAACGTCGATCGCTCCACGCGAGGCCGATGCCGAGCAGCCCCAGCACGACGACGACGGGGTCGTAGCCGAACAGCGCACGCGTGAGCCGCGGCGTCGAGCGGAAGCTGAACTCGGGCACGAACGAGACGCCGCCGATGTTGAAGCCCCCGACCGCGGTGATCTTCTCGGCGCCGATCGCCTGACTCGTGTCGATCCACCCGTGCTTCAAGAAGTACGCGTGCCCCGCGAGGACGCCCACGACGGCGAACACCGCCACGGCGGCCGCGCCGACGCCCACGCGGCGTCCCAGTTCACGTCCCTTCCACGGCGGCCCGGCGAGAAGCCAGGCGCAGCCGGTGATCGCCAGCGCGCCCAGGCCGCTCGTGTGCGCCGCGAAGGCGAGGCCCGCCATCGCGCCCGAGAGGATCAACGCGCGCGCGCTCGGCTCCACCGCGTAGCGCACCGCGAAGTAGGCGGTCGCGCTCATGAAGAACGCGACGGGGATCCACGGACGGTCGTGCGTCGACATCTGCACGGCCAGGAGTCCCGTGCCCACGAGCCACGCCGCCACCCACGCGCCGACCCGCATGCCCGCGACGCGCGCGGTGCGGTACACGACGAACGGGATCAAGGCTCCGAACAGCGCCACGAGCCCGCGCGCGACCCACGCCGCGTGCTGCGGATGCGCCAACATGTGGTCCGCGAACTCCTGCACGCTCCCCCACGAACCCAAGGCGCGTCCCGCGACGTACTGGACGCCGTACAGGGGCATCAGCAGATACGGGAGGAGATTCGGATACGGCGAGTAGGTCATCGGCGGCGCGAGGAAGTCGCGATCGCGCGCCATGCCCAAGGCGGCCCGCACCATGCTCGTGTCGGGCACGTAGTTGCGCTCGCCGCCGTGATCGAGCACCACCACTCGCAGGAAGAGCGGCAGGGCGAACAGCAGGGCGAACGCCGCGAACTTGAGGCTACGGGAGGAGTTCATCCGGCTCGTCGGGTGTCGGTCGCGGGTGGCGCGCCGACCGCGGGTCGACGCGCCGGAGGCCTCGTGTGCCTCGTCGTTCACGCCTCGGGATCGACCTCGAAGCGCTTCAGGAACTCGTCGTTCGTGGCCACGTCGTCGAGCTTCGTGACGAGCAGGTCCATCGCCTCGCTGAAGTGCATCTTGGTGAGGACGCGACGCAGGATGTGCGTGCTCTTCAAGCGCTTGAGGCCGATGATCTTCTCTTCCTTGCGCGTACCCGACTTCTCGATGTCGATCGCGGGGAAGATGCGCCGGTCGGCGAGCTTGCGCGACAGCACGAGCTCCATGTTCCCGGTGCCCTTGAACTCCTCGAAGATGAGTTGGTCCATCTTCGAGCCCGTGTCGATGAGTGCGGTGCCGAGGATCGTCAGCGAGCCGGCCTTCTCGGTGTTGCGCGCGCTGCCGAAGATCTGACGCGGTCGCTCCATCGCGCGGCTGTCGAGACCGCCGGACATCGTGCGACCCGAGCCGCCAGCCAGGTTGTTGTAGGCGCGAGAGAGGCGTGTCAACGAGTCGAGGAGCAGCACGACGTCCGCGCCGGTCTCGACGAGGCGCATGCAGCGCTTCCACACGGCTTCCGCCAGCTGCACGTGCATCTTGGGCGACTCGTCGGAGGTGCTGACGAAGACGTTGCCCTTCGTCGAGCGCTTCCATTCGGTCGCTTCCTCGGGACGTTCGTCCACCAGCAGCACGAACAACTGCACGTCCGGATATCCGGTCTCGATGCCCTTGGCGAACTGCCGCAGGATCGTCGTCTTGCCCGTGCGCGGCGGCGCGACGATCAGACCGCGCTGACCGCGGCCGACCGGGCACAGGAGGTCGATGATGCGCATCGACACGTCGCCGGTCGCGTCCCCCACGCAGTAGTGGAAGTCGGGATCGATCGTCGTGAGCGTCTTGAACACCGGGAGGTTCTTGACCTCGTTGGGGTTCTTGCCGTCGACGCTCGTGACGTCGATCAACGCGTACTTGTGCTTCTGACCTCGTTGCAGTCGCCCCGTGACCAGCGAGCCGTCGCGCAGCTTGTGCTGCTGGATGAGTCGCTGCGGCACGAAGATGTCGCTCTTCGAGGGCAGGTACTGCGTCTCCATTTGACGCAGCGTCCCGAAGCCGCCCATCTCGCAGACGAGCATGCCGGAGCCTTCGGCAGGGATCGGCTCGCGAGGCGGAGCTTCGGTGCGCGCACCGCCGCCCGGACGCGGATCGTGACCACCGCGACCGTCGCGTTGCGGGCGATGGCCACCGTGCGGACGGCCGTCGTGACCGCGACGCTCGCCGGGACCGCGTTCGTCGCCGTGCGCGTCGCCTTCGCCGCCCTCGGGCGCGTCGCCGTCGCCATCGTGCGCGACGCCACCCTCGCCCTCGTACTCACCGGGCAGGTCGAAGTCGTCCTCGAAGGGCAGGACGGATTGTTCGGCGACCGCCGGTCCCTCGACGTGCGGTGCATTCGGATCTCGGTTCGGGTTGGGACCACCGCCGCCGGGCTGACCCTGTCCCTGTCCTTGTCCTTGACCGCCGCGTCCGCGGCGCCGACGACGACCTCCGCGCCGCCCGCCGCCACGACGACGGTCCGGCTTGCGCCAATCGATGCGAGAATCGTCCCCGTCCCCACCACCGCCGCCGGGCGCGTCCGAGGGACGCGGGTCGCGATCGCCACGCGGCTCCTGGCGCGGGTCTCGGTCGGGGCGCGATTCGCCCCGCGGATCACGATCCGGGCGCGGCTCGCCCCGCGGGTCACGATCCGGGCGCGATTCGCCCCGCGGATCACGATCGGGGCGCGGCTCACCGCGCGGATCGCGATCACCGCGTTGTTCGCGATCGTTGCGCGGTTCTCCGCGCGGGTCGCGATCGGCGCGCGGGTCGCGTTCCACGCGCGACTCGCGGTCGAAGCGCGGTTCTCCACGCGGATCTCGCTCCGGTCGCGGGTCGCGGTCGGAGCGCGGAGCCTGCGGCCGGTCGCGCGGATCGGAGCGAGGGTCGCGATCCGGTCGCGCGTCGCGATCCGGTCGCGCGTCGCGATCGAAGCGCGGTTCACGGTCGGGCCGCGGGTCGCGCTCGAAACGCGGCTCTCGTTCGGAGCGCGGGTCGCGATCGAAACGCGCGGGACGATCATCGACGCGCGGCGGTCGTTCGTCGGCGAAGGGACGTTCGTCGCGCGGGGCGTCGTAGCGTCGCTCGTCGCGCGGCTCGGGCCGGCGCGGACGATCGAAGCCCTCGTCGGGCGAGGTGCGCTCGCGGCGGGGCGGAGCGTCCTCGCGCGGTGCGGGTCCACGCGACGCATCGCCGCGGGGCACCGGACCGCGCGCGGACTCCTCACGCGGAGTCGAGCCACGAGGCGCGTCATCACGGTTGGACGCGCGCGAGGTTTCGACGCGCTCCGCGGACGGACGCGGCGGCGGAGTTTCCGCGCGCGGCTCGTCCGAACGCGCGTCGTCGCGGCGCGCCGACGCACGGCGCGGCGCGGGTGCTTCGGCGGCGTCGCGCTCGGCGGCGCGAGCTTCGGCCTTCGCGCGCGTCGCAGCGGACTTGGCCGCCGACTTCTCGGAAGCCGAGGGAGCCTTCGCGCGAGTCGACTCGGACTTGCTCGATTCGGACTTGGCGCGCGGCGCATCGCTCGCCGCGGTCTTGGCTTGCGAGGTCTTGGCGGCGCGCGGCGAGGTTTTCTTCTCGCGGGCGGGACGTTCCCCCGACGGACGCTCCATGGCGCCGAACGGAATGGAAGTCTTGGAGGACGAGGACGGCGGATCTTCCGGACCCAAGGATCACCTCGAAAGGTCGGACGGGCGGCGCACTCCGATGCGGAGTGCGGCGTGCGACGGCATCCACGGCCTCGGTTCGAGGTCGAGGGCGCCGAAGCGCGCGGAAAAAGACTTGCGATCGGGGAGCGACGGGCGGATGCGGAACGCTCGACCGCGCGCGGAACGCGGGGCGAAGCTCTCCGGCCCGCGACGTCGTCGGACGTGCCCTCGGTCCAGGCTCGACGTGTCCGAGCGCGCTCGGAGCGAGCCCCGCGGCGGATCGGGTTCTCGGTCACGGATCGCGACCGAGGCCCGCGTTCTCGCGGACGGCCGCTCCTGCGGAGCGGCGGAGGGCGGCGTCCCCCGCGTTCGGGGGCGTTCGGCGGGAACTCCCGCCGCGTGCCTGGCTACCAGCGGTCTCTCCGCTGCAGCCGGTTCGAGAATGCCTCATCGACCGGCGCCAAGGAACCCCAAATCAGGAATCTGCCGAAAAAAACAGCGCGGGCGACCGCGCGAGCCTCGGCTCGAAATCCGTGGCGAGAGTTCCATCGAACCGATGCCGGACCGGAGGCCACCCGGGCTCGAACCGGTTCCGGATTCAACCGAGCTGCTCCCGATTCGGGAGTGCACCGGGCGAATCCCGGTTCGGAAGGCAACCGGGCTGATCCCGGTTCAGGATGCAACCGGGCTTACCCCGGTTCAGGATGCAACCGGGCTTCCCCCGGTTCAGGATGATGGTCGGGGGAACGAGACGCGGATTGAACTCTTTGTGCAGGGGGCGGCGCAACTAGATCCGCTGGCCCTGCGCAGGTTGCTGGCGGCATGAAGATCCGCCCGCCCCGCCCCGGCACCGGCCTCCCGAACCTGCCCGCCGCCATCGGCTCCAGCTTCGTGTCCCCACGAGCGTACGGGGTCGGCAACCGGGCGATCCACGGACTTGGTCCCATCGCGCGCCCGGTGGACGAGCCGGTGTGCGTTCCCGCCACGTGGCCCCGCGTCGGCCGGTCCTCCGGTAGACACCGTGTCCAGCAACGTGCGAGGTCGAAGCGGACCGGCCCCTCAGACGGGCGAGGGATGTTCGATGCGCATCGCAGCGCCCGGCGCGCCGTCAGGACGGAACCAGTCGCCACCGAACGCCGCGTCACCAAACACGGCGATCCCCACCCACCATCAACACCAAGAAGAAGACTCTCGCGCGGCCGACGTTGGAACCGGATGCCACGCGAGAGTCGGAGGACTGACGAGTGAAAGTCTACCGACGAACTGTGCCGCGCGTCCACGCCCCTACAGAACGCGCGTCCCCTACGGCGACGGCGCATCGTGCTCGGCCCGAGCTACGCCGTCTAAACGAAGCGTCCCAACGCTCCTCGCGGAGTCTGGAGCGCGAGGGACACGCGGCTCGCGGTCCTTCTATCGGAAGCACGGAAGGGAAGAACTCCCCTCCTTGGATGCGCCATCGCGCAGCGGCGCACGCAGAACAAGCAGCACGTCGTCAGGCGATTCGCGACCGATCGACACTGCTCGCTGAGTTCGTCGCATCGCGTGGGCTCCACCTTCCGTCTCACGGAATCGTGGACAGCGTTCGCGTCTCGCTCTTGCAACCCCTGCACGGGCGCGATCGAAGGCAGCTCGAAGACAACGGATTCGAGCCCGTCGCTGGAGCGGCGCGTTGCAAGCGCGGCCCGAACGATCAGCTCTTCGACATCGAGCCGGGGGCAGAGCGCTACCTGAGACGCGAAGACGGGTGCCGACTGTTCGTCCACGAACGCAAGTTGGCGGTCACCGCCTCCCTGCCTCGACTCCTCGGACTCACGAACGATCGACTGCACGAGCTGAGCGAGGCCGATGTCGTCGCGGCGCTACAGGCGATCACCCGCGACCTCTTCCCGATCACGACGCACAAGGCTCAGTTCGGCGATCGCGAATGGGCCGTCGCGGAGATCGCCTTGGCACTCGACCGCGAGACGGACGTGCAGCGGGTCCTGCGTGGATACGAGCTGTCGAAGTGGCCTCGCACCCTTTCCGCTCCCCAGCGGTGGACGGGAGGTCTCGCATGGGCGGGAACGGACAACCGACTGACCGTGTACGACAAGGGTCTGGAGATGAGGA
>Ga0075163_10011266_pt1 | contig 11658 bp, 1 predicted proteins | sample JI1023141ADNA_FD_71478 | JGI IMG/M metagenome (GOLD analysis project Ga0075163, IMG submission 71478) | Wastewater effluent complex algal communities from Wisconsin, to seasonally profile nutrient transformation and Carbon sequestration -... | ecosystem: Engineered > WWTP > Effluent > Algae... | reverse complement strand
AACAGAAAAAAAGATATTAACAAATGCACAGCTATTAACAAAAAGAAAAAAAGAAACAAAAAAAGAAAAAATTTATAGTAATAATAGTAATAGTTTTAATTTATCAATTAAAGAAATCCACTTTGGCTGTCTAAGGATTGGGGAGTAGTACAGACTTTCCCGATTTTAATATTCCTAAAAGCATTGCCAACATATTGGTGGATCTATTCAACAATACTGTTATGGGAGATTTATCTTCTCCATATTTACTAATAAAAAATTGAGCTATTTGATTAGATAGAGAATGTAATTCTTTATAGCTATATGAAATATTATCATCTATAACCGCAATATTATCAGGAGTTTTCTTTACTTGCTCTTCAAATAAATCTACTATCGTTTTGTCTTTTGGATAGTCTGCTTCTGATGTATTAAATTCTACTAATAGTTGATGATTTTCTGATTCGGTTAGATAATTTATTTCTTGAATAAGTAATTGCTGCTGTTCTAATGCTTGGTTAATAATGTTCTCAAAATGAGAAAACATTCTTTGAATTAAATACTTATCATAAATATCTACATTGTATTCAATATTAAGACTTAAACTCTCATATTCCATGAAAGTAAAAGTGATATCAAAATGAGAAGTGTTTCTGTGGAAATCAAAATTAGTTATTTCTAATCCTAGAACTTCTTCGTTATTGAAATTTTTTAATTGCTCTTGATTTTGTAGAATTACCATTACATCAAATAACGCAGAACGACTCATATCTCTCTTTAAATTAAGTTTTTCTACTAATTCACCAAATGGATAGTTTTGATATTCATAAGCATCAAGTAAAATTTCTTTCTGTTTTTGTACCAATTCTAAAAATGTATTTTCTTTTTTTAATCTTGTTCTTATAGCAAGGGTATTAATATATAACCCTATTTGATTTTCTAAATCAGGATGTTCTCTGCCAGCTATCGGCGTGCCTATTATTATATCTTCTTGATCCGTATATTTGTGTAATAAAGTATTTATTGTTGCCATTAAGGTCATAAACAAAGTAACATCTTGTTTTTTAGAAAATTCTTTTATCTTTTCTAAAAATTCTTTTGAAAAAGTATGTCTTAAAGTATTACCATTATAGCTTTGAACTAAGGGTCTTGGGTTACAACTAGGTAATTCCAGTGCAGAGAGTTCTCCCTTAAATTGTTCTAACCAATATTGTTCAGATTTTTTAAGTTTTTGTTCTTGTAGCTCTTCATTTAACCATGCTGCATAATCTTTGTATTGAATAGTTAATGCTGGTAAATTATTTTCTTCTCCTTTTGATAAAGCATTATATGTTTTTATTAGCTCTGATACTAATATCTCCATTGACCAACCATCTCCTATAATATGGTGAAGGGATAGAAAAAAAACATATTCTTGTTCATCTATTTTTATTAAGGAAGCTCTTAACAAAGGTGCTTGTTCCAAATCAAAAGGTATTTCATTTCTTTTTTGTAAATAGGATCTAATTTCTTCTTCTGGATTTATTTTTAAACAAAAATCTTTCTTTTCAATTTTAAAGCTGACTTGTTCAATGGGTTTTATAAATTGCCGTAGATCTCCTTCTTCATTTATTTTAAAATAAGTTCTTAAAATTTCATGGCGTTTAATGAGTCTTCTAAATGAGTTTTCAAATTTATCAAAGTCTATGACCCCTTTAACTCCAACTGCGGTTGGCATATTGTAAGCTAGACTGCCCCCTTCTAACTGGCTTAATACCCACAATCTTTTTTGAGATGATGTTAATGGATAAGATTCTGCTTCTATTATTTTAGGTATCGGGGTATATTGTTCTATTTGTAATTTCTTACTTAAGCCTTCTATTGTTGGATTTTGAAAAAACTCTTTAAATGATATGCCCTTTCCTAATATTTTACTAATTCTATTAATTACTTGAGCTACCATCAGACTATGTCCACCCAGTTCAAAGAAATTATCTTTCACTCCTATCTTTGCTTTGCCCAGTATCTCTTGCCATATTTGCACTAATCTTTCTTCTGTTTCATTGCGTGGAGCTATATACTCTGCACCACTAGATATGCCTAGGCCTTCGGGATTAGGTAATGCTTTCTTATCTATTTTTCTATTGGGCGTTAACGGTAACTCATCTAACTGCACAAAGTAACTAGGTAGCATATAAGCGGGTAAGCTATTAGATAAGTAAGCTCGTACATCCGTAGAGTTGAGGTTTTCTTTACTTACTATATAGGCTACTAATTCTTTTTCTCCTTGCCCATTAGATTTTGCTACAATAACTGCTGCATCTATATTTGAATGATTTTGTAAAGCATTTTCTATCTCACCTAACTCTATTCTATACCCTCGTATTTTTACCTGATCATCTTTTCTGCCTATAAACTCAATATTCCCATCCGGCATCCATCTGCCTAAATCTCCTGTCTTATATATTCGCTCTCCTGACTTAAAGGGATTAGATATAAATTTTTCTGAAGTAAGCTCTGGTTGGTTTAAATAACCCCTGGCTAGTCCACCTCCACTTATACATATCTCGCCTACTATACCTATGGGAGATAATTTGTGTTGTTCATTCAGAATATAAATAGTAGTATTGGCTATGGGTTTTCCAATTATGGAACCTTTAGTTTCAAATTTTATAACTCCTGGCTTATAAACTAAGTGAGTACAAAAAATAGTTCCTTCCGTAGGGCCATAGGTAACTCTAATTGTAGCTGAACTGAATATTTTAGACAATTTATGTAATAGGTTGTCTGGTATGGAGTCACCTCCAATAAATATTTGTTTTATATGGTTGAAGTTATCAGATAGATGATGTTCTACAATATGATTAGCAAGTAAATGGTATACACCTGGTACGGTATCTATAGTAGTTACTTGTTTTAATATAGTTATAAATTGGTGTATATCCTGTATTTGCTCTTTATTTACTATTATACTGCTGCCTCCAGATAGCAAAGGTATAAATAGCTGAAATAGTGATATATCAAAAGCATTTGAGGCAACGAAGGGTTGTACAATGGGTGTAGATGTTATATAATAGGTATATATATGTTCAAAGAAATGATGAAGATTACTATGATTAACTAAAACTCCTTTAGGTTGTCCTGTAGAACCAGAAGTGTAAATCACATAAACTAAATCACTAGGTTTATTAATAGATATTAGGTTGTTTGTTGTATATGTATTTTCTTCTTCCTTAAATTTTTCTATTTCTTTTTCATCAATTACCAATTTACATTTACTATCTTCTATAATATAGTTGATCCTTTCTTGTGGATATTCCAGATCTATAGGTACATAAGCCCCACCACTCTTTAATATACCTAGTATTGCTATAATCATCAATTCATTCCGCTCTAATTGTACCCCTATTAAATCATCAGCTTCTATATTGTAATTAGTGCGTAAGTAATTAGCGAGTTGATTGGATTTGTCATTAAGTTCTTGGTATGTTAATTCTTTATCTTCAAATACAACAGCTACATTATTTGGCGTTTTTACTACCTGTTCTTCAAATAAATCTATTATGGTTTTATCTTTTGGATACTCTACTGTTGTGTCATTAAACTCTATCAGTAACTGATGCTTTTCCTCCTCGCTTAAATAATCTAATTGATTAATAGGAATATTAGGCTGTGCTATAATAACTTCTAATAATTGCTCTAGATGATTAGCTAAGCGTTCTATACTATTCTTACTATATATCTCAGTATTGTATGCTATACTTAGTTGTAATGCTGCTTCTATTTCAATAAAAGTGAAGATCAGATCGAACTTACTAGTTTGATTTTCTACTTCACTATACTCTTTTACTTCTATTTCTCCTAAATGCAATCCTTCTACTTTAGAGGTATCATTATTTTGCAATACTACCATCACATCAAACAATGCACTACGACTCATATCCCTGCTTAGCTGTAAATCATCTATCAGCTCATCAAATGGATACACTTGATGTTCATACGCTCCTAAGGTTACTTGTTTTATTCTTTCTAATAATTGACTGTAATTATCTTCTCCTTTAAATTGCGTTCGTAACGCTAAGGTGTTTACATAAAAACCTATTTGGTCTTCTAAATCTACATGTTGTCTACCTATTATGGGACTGCCTATAATAATGTCTTCCTGATTAGTGTATCTATACAATAATGCATTTACGGCAGCTAGTAGGCCCATAAATAGGGTTGCTCCTTGTTCTTGAACAAGGGCTTTTATGCCATGACTTAGTTTTGGATTTATCGTTTTATGTATAATTCTTCCATTGTATGTTTTTATTGTTGGCCGAATTTTATCACTAGCTAATTCTAATACTGGCAGCTCTCCAGTAAATTGGTTTAACCAATATATTTTATGTTGTTGTAATTGTTCTCCATTTAACTGTTTTTGTTGCCAAGCTGCATAATCCTTATATTGGATGCGTAAAGGAGTTAAGGGATTAGTTTCTCCTTTAATAAATGCATTATATAGTAGTAGTAATTCTTTAATTAAGATACCCATCGACCAACCATCACTTATAATATGATGCATAGTATAAGTAAATATCCATTTGCCGTTTTCTATTTGGTAGAGGCTTGCTCTTAGTAATGGGCCTGTAGAAAGGTTGAAGGGTTTAATAAATTCTGCTTGTACTAAGTTTCTTACCTTTTCTCCTTGTGCTTGTTCATAACGTAAATCTTGATATGCTATTTTAAATGCTATGTCTTCTATCGATTGAACAAATTGTCTTATCTCTCCTTGTGCATCTTCTTTGAATACAGTTCTTAATATTTCATGACGTTGCAGTAATGTAGTGAAAGATTGTTCTAATACTCTATAATAGAGATTTCCTTCAAATATATATACTCCCGACATATTGTAAGCTATATTCCCTTCTTCAAATTGACTTAATATCCACAATCTGCGCTGGGATGATGATATAGAATAATTGCTATCCTTTTCTATAACAGCTATTGAAGTATGATATTCTTTATTATTTTTATACGTATTAATAAAATTAATAAGATCATTTTTATAGTATTTAATCTTATCTAATAATTCATTATTTAAAACTCCTCTAGGTGCTTGAATATCTAATCTGTCATCAACCAATTGGATATTTATCTTTAACTCCTTTAATTTCTTATATAATTCTGTAATCATATACTAATTTTTTCAATGTCACTAATATTGCTTTCAAGCAGCATACCATTTACCCAATAAGTTTTTTGGATTTCATCATTAATGCCTTCAATTGTAGGATTATTAAATAGCATAATAAGACTAATATTAATATCAAATTCTTTTTTTATTCTTGAAATCAATTGAATTGCTTTTAAACTATTTCCTCCTACTTCAAAAAAATTATCCTTTATACCTATTTTCTTTTTATTTAGAAGATACTTCCATATATCTACTAGTTTTTTTTCTATCTCGCTTTCAGGAGCTACATACTCATTGTTTTGAATTTCTTTTTCTGTTGGCTCTGGTAAGCTAGATCTATTAATTTTTCCAGTCGGCGTCAATAGAAATTCATCTACGAAAATATAAATATTGGGTACCATATACCTTGGCAGCCTTAAACTCAGTTTGTTTTTAATGATATTTATATTCAATTTATTTTTTGATCTTATGTACGCTACTAAATTATCTTGTTTTCCTAGTACCTTCATTAGCACTACAGATTCATCAATTCCTTCTATTTGTAGTAAATTTTGTTCAATTTCTGAAGTCTCGATTCGTTGGCCATGTAATTTTATCTGTCCATCTTTTCTACCAATAAATTCAATTTCTCCAGTTGGGAGCATTCTTCCTAAATCTCCTGATCTATAAACGTTTCCATTATCAGTTATCGGATCTATTGTAAATACAGATTTTGTTTGTGAATCTTTATTTAAATATCCTAATGATAAATAATTACTTTTATAAACCATTTCACCTATTTGATAAATCCCTACCATTTCATCGTTTTCGTTCAGTAAGTATACATCAGTTTCTTTAACTGGAAATCCTATAGGAATATTTGTTGTTGTTAATACACTTTTATGATCAAGAAATTTTTGAAGAGTGATGGTTGATTCCGTTGGTCCATAACCATTAATAAAAATTGAATTTTCCACAAAGTATTTTTTGAAGTTTTCAAAGTCATTTTTATAAACAGCTTCTCCTCCTAATACAACTAATCTTATATATTTAAATACATCATCACTTAATGTAGCTATGAAATAACGATAGATAGTAGGTACGGTATGAAAGATAGAAATTTTATTAGCTTGTATCCATCCTGCCAAAGTTTCTATTCCTTTTTGCTTTAAATTATAAGGATATAGTGAAGCACCATTTAGTAAAGCTCCATAGATATCCATAACTGATGAATCAAAACTATAAGTGGGTAATAAGCTAATTCTATCGCTTATACTAATATGGAGATTGTTAGTATAGATTCTTATAAAATGTAATATGTTCTTATGAATTTGAATAACACCTTTAGGTTCTCCTGTTGATCCTGATGTATATAAAATATATGCTTTATTTTCTGGATTTATTTGTACATTTAAATTCGTTTGCCTAGGAGTTATTCCATCGGAAATATTTACTATTAAAACTGCTTCTAAATCTTTAATGAGCGTTTTCGCTAAATCAACCGTTTTAGAGGTTACGATAATCAGTTCGCAATTTGCGTCTTTGAGCATGTATTTCAATCTGTCAAAAGGATAATCAGGATCTAGGGGTATGTATACATTCCCAGATTTTAATACACCAAGCATGCCGACAATTGCTGCTGTACCATGATCTAATAATAATGCAATGTTTGATTTCCTTATTTTAGTCGTTATTATGATTTTCTCCGCTAAGCCATTTGATAATGCATTTAATTCAAAATAACTTATACTCTTATCATCTTGGTTAATAGCAATGTTATTCGGATATTTTTTTACCTGTTCCTCAAATCTTGCTATTATTGACTGATTTACTGATTCATCATTAAAATGAGTAAATGAGTTTAACGGCCTTGGTACTCTTGTTTCAAATTGAGTTTTCCCAAATATATTAATTTTCTTTATCTCAATGGATGAGTTGCTTATGCCTTGTTCTATAATAGCAACAAATTCCTTCAACCAATACTCGATAGTTTGTGATTTAAATAAATTATTATTATAAACACAAGCAATTGAAATTCCATTTTCGTATTCTTTAAAATAACATTCTATATCAAATTTCGATGCTCCTATTATTTGTCTATGTTCTGATATTGTATGAGTAGATTTTTCTTCTTTTGAACTAAAGTTTAACATATTTAAAAACACAGGACTTAACGGGAAATTGTTATAATCCCTTTCAATATTTATCTTTTCAAGTAATTTCTCGAATGGGTAAGATTGATTTTGCAAACCGTTTATTAACGTATTATTTACTTGATTTAAAAACTTTTCAAAAGAACTGTTTTTTTCTAATTTGTCTCTTAACATTAAAGTGTTTAAAAAAAAACCTATTAAATCTTTAATATCCTCATGATCTCTATTTGCTATAGGTATTCCAATTATCAAATCATCTTCTTGTGTTAATCGATTTAATAATATCTTAAAACATGTAACGAATAAAGTAAAGAGATTTATCCTTTTCTGTATTAAAAATTGATGTATTTTATTTTTTAATGATTTATTTATAAATAAATCATAATATCCTGCATTATTATTTGTTTGTGATATACTATACTCGTAATCATAAGGTAAGTGTATTTTTGGCAATGGAGTTTTAAATTGAGATGTCCAATATTCTTCTTGAGCATGCATACCGTCATTTAAAATCATTTCATTTTGCCAATGAGCATAATCTTTATATTGAACTTTTAAATTGGGTAATAAAGCAGGATTCCCTGTTAATTCTGATTGATAAATTGCCGATAAATCTCGTATAAATATTTCTGTTGACCAGCCATCAGTAATAATATGGTGAACAGAATATAATAATTTATAGCCTGTGCTATCTTTTAAAAAGATTAATTTAAATAATGGCCATGAATCTAATTTAAAGCTATAACTAAATAGCTTTTGTTCAATATCATTTAACCTTGTTTCAGCTTCTTTATTTTGTGAGGTATCTATAAATTCTAGATTAAAATCTAATTGTTCTAAGTCAAGAATTTTTTGCTTTGGTTCACCATCTATTTCGATAAATATAGTACGGAGTATTTCGTGTCTATTTATTAATTTTTTTATCGATTGCTTATAAAGATTATAATCTATATCCTCATTAAAATAATAAATGCCATATATATTGTACGATGCCTTATAAAGACCAATATTATCTACTAACCATAGCCTTTGTTGAGACGGGGATAATTCATAATATTCTTGTGAAATTATAGGCTTTATATTAACAAATATTATTCTTTCTGTTTTATTTATTAGTATTGCTTGTTGTTTTAAAATATACCCCGAAAGAAGCTTAATACTACTATATTTAAAAAAGTTATTAAGAGATATTTCTATATTAAATTCCTTAAATATTTTTGATATTATTCTGATGGCGTTTAAAGAATGTCCTCCTAAATCAAAAAAATCATCATTTATACTTATTTTTTCTAAATTTAAAACTTCCTTAAAAATATCACATAATATTTTTTCTTCTTCATTTCTTGGCTCCTCAAAATTTATAGAATTATATTCATTTACTTTTTGAGTTGTAGTTTCTTTGAATTTTTTAAAATAAAATGTGCCTAAAGCTTTATAGACTTTCTTATGAAGCAAATTATTTTGATTAATTAAGTTTTTATTCCATGTCCATTTTTCACTTTGCTTAAAGGGTTGAAAATCCTGTATAACAATATAATTTTCTAACTCTTCAACTTTTATATTATTAAAATACTCTCTATTTAATAATAGTCTATTAACTCCCACGTCCTTAAGGGTATTTAATTTAGATTGCGTATCTATAACTATTATTTCTCCTAGTTTTTCACTTCTTAAAATTAGTTCTCCTGATTCTGAGATTCTACTTCTATACCCTAAAACTTTATAAGCATTCTCCGTGTCTTTTAAATTTTTACTGACTACTTCAATTATTGGCAAATTTTTTGTCTTTATACTTAGAGTTTCTGTATGTTCCTTACCTTCGTCATCTTCTATGAGTTCAATCAAACCCATATCTTTATTATAAATAAATAATACATTTAAATTATTAAATAAAATTGCAGGTTGAGGTTCTTTAATTATTTCAAAAGAGAAGTCATTTTTTTTAAAGTAGTTTAAAGTTTTTTCGTGGTTTTTGACCTTATAACAAACATGATAGGGTATTGAATGATTTGAATTTAAAATATTACGAGTTGGGGAATTTTGACCTACTCCTTCAATTAATTCAATTTTGTAATAATTCGCATGGCTTCCCATTATTAGATTACAATTTTGAATTGGATCAAAAACCTGGTTCCCAAAATGAAACCCTAATGCCTCGTACTTCATTTTAGTTTCAAATATATCTCTAACTGCAATACCTATATGATCAAATCCAAATTCTCCATAATATTCAGAAATTAACTCTGTAGACTCCTGTATTGGCAGGTTTTGTTCAAAATAAATTTTTATATAATTTATATTGGAAGATATATCTTCTGCACTAATTTTTATGCTCAAACCGTCCTCATTATTTAAAATATCCCATTTGGTATTTATTATATATTCTTTAAAGGGTTTATTTTTATTTGTATCTATAAAATTTGCATAGATAATTTTGTATCCATTATTTATTAATATCTTTTTTAACTGTGCCATTATAGCATCTTCTACTCCCCGGCCCAAAGCCCTACAGCTTAACATAAGACTATGAATTATTATTGAATCCTGATCTATTTGGAAAATAAGGGATCCCACCAATCCATAATCGCCGAATCTATCTCTTACATATATAACATAACATCTATATCCATTTTTAATTAAGGTATCTATTTCTTGTTCTGTTCTTTTTATGCCATTTAAATTAAACTGGTTTGTTCTAAAGGATAATTGTGAAACCCTTTCTAATTCATATTTTTCAGCTGTTTTAAAACTCAATTCTAAATTTAAATTATTTAGGAATGTTTCAAGACCAAGTGTTTCTTTTACTTTATCTCTTCTAGTTTCTGCTTTATACATTTCATTTCTATTAAGGTCTTCATTAGTAACATCAAGTTTATCAAATGCAATAACCTTATGAAGAAATATCTTAAAATTATTTTGATTTTCGGGTAGTTCAAGACTTAATACTTCAGGGTTATTTTGCATCATTTGATGACATTCAAAAGGATTATCATCAATGAAAATAAAACTATCTAAACCCAATTTTAATTCTTTAGACAGAGATTTAATATTTTCCGTTTTTTGTTCCCAATTAATTTTTGAACTGATAATATGTTCTTTTTTTAACACCATATCTGGATGGTTGTCAAAAATATTCCAGACATCATTATCATTATTCTTGCTTAAAAGTACAAGCATGAACCCTTCATTGTACTTTTGAATCATAAATTCTTGCAAATATTTATGCCCTTCACTTATCTTAATTTCATCTAATGAATCCTCCCCACATACACCGTTCCAAAGAGTATTGTCACAATCTAAAGCGATTACTTTAAAAGCATTTTTGTTTAATGCCGCCCATAAAGTTCGCAGAATATCATAACTTATATCAAAAAAAAATTCTTCTGAAAAAGGAATTTTTGCATTTTTATAGCCTATTTCATCAAAAATTAAATGTGAAAAATTATTCTGTATATCTATGGTATATACATTGCTGATATTTTTTAAATTTTTAATTATCTTTTTATTAAGATTGCTAATCTGAGCAGAGATTTTAGCCGATACATTATTATAATTTATAGGAAATATTATATAGAGAATAGTGGTATTCAGCCTTTCCTTTTTTAGTATATCTATAGTATTATCACAAACTAAATTCAAAGTTTCAATTATTTCATCTTCTTGGCCTTCTCCAATATAATCCTCAAATCTATTTAATATTAGTAAGACATCACTTTTGGTAAATTTATTATTATTTTTTAACTCAATATATTCCTGAAAAAACTGATGGTATGCTCCGAATTCTAATTCATGGTTTAATTCAAATTCCTTTAATAACCAGCTCAAACTATCTTTAATAGGCTCAGCAGTAAAAGAAGAGAGAATTTTAATTTTTTTACACTCTGTAACTTTGAATAATTTTAGATGCTGTATATAATCAACGAATGATTTTTTTGTGACTATTAGTTCTTCTTCTTTTACATTAGAAAACTTTATCGTACCATCTGGGAGCCATTTTCCAATTATTCCGGTATCATAAATTTTTTCATCGAGACAAAATGGATTACTAATACCTTCTTTTAAATTTGAAAAACCATAGTCTTTATTTACATAAATATTTCCAACAGAAGCAATTGGTTTTAATTCTAAATTATTTGATAAAATATAAATTTTAGGTTCAGAAAATACATTTTTATTATTAAAATCATACAAAAGTTGATCTATTTCTTCTTTTGACAAATAATTTAAATATTTAATAAGTTGGTCTGGATTTTGAGTTATAGAATCTACTATATTCTGAAAATGGTAAAAAATTCTCCTAATTAAAAATTCATCATATATATCTGTATTATATTCTAAACTTAATTTTAATTCATTTTTAAATTCAAAAAACTCAAATCGCATATCAAATTG